>Ga0364901_10199_pt3 | contig 17466 bp, 20 predicted proteins | sample ExccelJu500002D4_FD_206968 | JGI IMG/M metagenome (GOLD analysis project Ga0364901, IMG submission 206968) | Enriched cells from Trout Bog Lake Hypolimnion, Wisconsin, USA - BchlTB.July09.5000.02.D4 | ecosystem: Environmental > Aquatic > Freshwater > Lake > Hypolimnion/Profundal zone | place: USA...
ATTGCGGCATTCGGGCGCATGGGCGATCTCGCCCGCCAGCACAATCGTCACGCCGGCGCAGTCCGCCCGCAAATCATCCAAGGACCAGGTGTCGTCCGGCAGAATCCGTAATTCGCCCTGGAGGTTGGTCAGCGCGAGGGACTCGGTGACCGTCAGCGGCAGGGTGAAATCTCCGCGGCGCAGTACCAAGCCATCCACCTGCGCCCGCAAATGCAGCAAGGCTGGATAGTCCAGGCGCAACTGCACTTCCCGCGCCCGCAGCACTGGCCCGGAGGCGGCTTGGGCGGCGCCAATGCGGACGTTGTCGCAGATTAGTCCGTGGATGAAATGCCAGCGCATCCGGGTGAATTCCAGTTGCACCCCCCGCTGTTGCAAGGCGGCCACGAGGTGCGTCTTGAGAAAGTCGGGCAGCCCGACGAAATTAAACCAGGCGACGGACAGCAGCAACAGCAGCACGACAGCCCAGACACCAACGCGGGCGCAAAGGAAGGCGATGCGACAGGTGCGCCAGAATCCGGACTGGGAGCTCATTTCAGGGAACAGTGGCGGGAAAACCCCGGCGACTCAATTCATTTGTGGTTAGGGTCTGATTCGACTGCCTGATTACGGTTAAGGATTGCCCGTGGCTGGCTTGGGGTCCTCGGGGATGGTCAGGTATTGGGCCACCAAGGGGCAAAGCACCGGTGGAAATATAAACGCCCAGCGCTCGCCCTCCAAGGTCACGGTGGTAAATGCGGTGCTCAGGTTCAGTGCGGGCGGCACTTCCTTGCCGAAGGCGAGGGAGTACTTTTCGCCCGACTTGAGCTCGATGGTCAGGGACGGGCTGTTGGTGGTCAGCCCAATGTCCGCGTCATTAAACTTGCGGCCAATCCAGGCCAACGCCGTGAGTTCGCCCAGCCGGTGGATGGTTTCTTCGATGGCGGGCGGATTGATGATGCCCTGCGAACCGGCGGCCAGCGACCACTCGTTGGTGCCGGTGCGAATCAGTTGCCGCGTTTTACCGTTCTGCCGCATGGTTACCTGCGCAACATTGGTTTCGGAAAAGCTCCAGAGTTGGCGGGCGCGGAAATAGTCCCCGGACAATTGCAGCACGTTTAAATGGTCCAGCGCCAGCGCATAGACAAAGTCCTCGTCCCCGCGCTTCACGTACATCTGCTGATTGGTGGTGGCGCCAAACAGCAATTGGGCGATGACGCGATTGGTGTCGCCCACCACCGAGCGCAGCGTGACTTGGCGCGACGGATTGAGGAGGCCATAGTCTTGCAGGCTGGAGGGCAGCACCGCGTCCCGCACAAAATCGGCGATCTGCAGGCCGGCCAGGGCCTGGAGGAACCCCTGCACCTGCCCTGCGTCCAGCGGAAATTTTTCACCGGCCAGGGTCCAAGTATTTGAGCCGCGCTGTTGCAAGGTGTAATTATTCTCGCCCCGCACTTCGATTTCCGCGACCGGCGCGGTCAGCTCCAACAGATTCGGGTCCCGGAAATCGTTGACAGTACCGCGCCAGGGCGCCAGCGGCTCCTTGGGGGTGGTCACGACGGTATTCCACCCTTCGCGGCGCGCGAACAGTTCCCCGGCCAAGCCTGGAACCTCCTTCCCGGCATGAATGCCGGTCAGCAGATTGGTGTCGCTGCCGAGCCAGACATCGAGGGTGGCGGGCTCCAAGCCGTAGGTGGTCAGGTCCGCCTTGGGATCGTCGCTGAGGAAGCGCGAAACTTTTGCGGTGCGCAATTGCTGGAGCGCGGCCAAGATGCGCAGGTTGTTCGCTCGGGCCGGCAGCGGGCGCACCAGGTGCCAAAGCCGGTTAGTGGGGTCACGCCGCAGTTCGATGGCCTGTGTGCCGTTGGTCACGACCAGCCAATCCGAGGTTTCCGGCACCTCTACCAGGGAGGTGTCGCGCCAATCGTTGGCCTCGTGGGGCAGGAAATTCAGCCACGCGGGATCGGTCACCCATGCCCCGGCAGCACCCACCACGCGCACATAGACGCCGTCGCCGGGCGCGGTGCGATTGCCCACCAGCAGGTGCCACGTCTGGTCGCCGGCCGCCAGGTCCAGGGTAAACTGCGGGTTGCTGAAACCGAACTCCGCGTCGGCATTCTTGCGTCCGCCGAGTTCGCCGGCGGAGAGCGACAGGACCGGGGTTAATTTTTCCAGCGTGTCGAGCAAGCCCTCGATGGCGGCCGCTTGAGCGGGATAGACGACGGGTTTTTCCAACCGCCAGGCCTGGTTGGAGCGGGTGACGCTGATTTCACGCGCGCCGCCCGGAATCACTCGGAGACCGGTCACGCGCGCCGCCCGCAAGCCCGCGAAGAGCGGTTTCTCCCCGACCGGACCAGGTTGAAGATAATGGCCCGAAATCCAGATGGCGGCGGCGAGGGCCACGGCCAACAGGAACCAGAGGATCGTGGGTTTGGAGTTCATTTTCTGCGCACGAGCCAGACCAGCCAGCCGAGGAAAAGCACACCGCCGGGCAGGGCGCCGAGGAGCAGCCAGCTCAGTTGGCGCTGCTGCTGGTGGGTGATGTGGAGGCGCAAATTCGTGACGGGACGCGGCCCGATGCCGGCGACCAGCGATGGGCGGTCGCACAGCCAATTGACCGCCGCGTTAAGAAAATCGCGGTTGCCGCCGGAATCAATCATCAAGTTGCCCAGGAAAGTGGCGTCGCCCGTCACAATAATCCGGGTGCTGCCGCGCGGGTGGTTGACGCCTGCAACTGGTTTCTGCTCCACCGCGCAGGCCAGCGGATACGCGTGCGGCGGTTCATTGCGATTGAGCAGTAACGTGCCCCCGGGGCTGGTGCCAAACAATTCGTCCACCTGCGGCGCCGTGGCCGATTGGGCGACCGGCATTTTCAACACCGGATGGGGCAGGTAGACATGCAGGTAAAACTGGGACAGCGAATCCACGATGGGGTGTTTGCCAAACTGGTATACCTTGATGTCCGTGCCTTGAGATGTGGTGGCATGGTCGAAATCCTGCGCGATGTCCTCCTTCACATCCACGCCCCAGGAGCGCAGAATGGGCTCCAAGCCCGTCGGGGCAGCCTGAGGCGAGTAGCTCAACAACACCAGCAGCCGCCCGCCTTCGCGCAGATACCGGTCGATTTCTTGGAGTTCGCCGGGATCAAACGCGGTCTTGGGGGCGGCAATGATCAGCAGGTTGCAATCCAGGGGCACCCCCTGATGGCCCAACTGCAGGTTGCTCACCGCGATGTAATTCTCCTGCAACACGGAGGCGAACTTCTGGTAGCCGAATTCTCCGGATTCCGCCAAGGACAGTTCCCCTTGACCCTGCAGGAAATAAGCCTTGGGGGGCTCTGGGTTGGCCAGCGCCAGCAGGATGGAAGTAAAGGCCAGCTCGCCGTTGAACGTGACCGGGCGCCGCTCGAATTCCAATTCCGGTTTCTGCGGATCGGTCGCGCTGGGATGTGAGCCCTTGAGTTCGACCTTGTAAGTGGACAGCGCGTTCCCGGGAAACACCTTCACCCGCCCCGCGCAATCAAAAATGACGAGGTCTTTGTCCGCCTGCGAGGCGAAATACTTCTGGTATTTCCCCTTGATGATTTCCGCTTTGCCGGCGTCGCGGTTGTAATCCACGGTGTCCACGGAAATGTTCCGATTAGCGGCGCGGTATTCGTTCAGCAGCGCCACGACGTCGGGGTAGAATTCCGCCTGCCGATCGTAGTATAAGGTCACCGTCACGCGGTTGGTCAACGAATGCAGTACGGCCAGCGTGCGCGAGTCCAAGGCCATGCGTGTCTGGGAACTCAAGTAAAACCGGTGGAAATGAATCGCGCCGAGATAATTGACCATGCCCGCCACCGCGAGCACCAGCGCCGTGCGCAGCACCTTATCCAAACCGATGCGCCACCGGCTGGCGGTGGAAAAACTGGGGCGGGATGGGGGCTGGTCGCTCATGTTATTTCCAGCGGCGGCTTTCCACCACGCGCAGGGTCAGAAACAAAAACACGAAGGTCGTGCTGAGGTAATAAATCAGCGCCCGTGTGTCCACCGCGCCCCGGGCCAGGTCCGTCATCCGATTGAACAGGTCCAGGCACGACCACAGTTGCGACTGCCAATCGTCCGCAACTGGATGGTTCATGGCCCAGTACGCCAGCGCAAACTGGCTCACGCCGAAGGCGAGGGACATCATGGCCGCCACCATCTGGCTGCGCGACAACGCCGAAGCCAGACAGCCGAACGAGAGGAAATAACTGCCCGCCAGGAAAATGCCCAGGTACATGCCGCCCACCGTGCCGAGGTCCAGCGCGCCAGTCTGGTTGGTAAAATGGCCGACGAAAAACAGACAGGCCAGCAGCGGCAGCCACATGATGGCATAAAACAAAAACGCCGCGGCAAATTTGGCGGCCACCACTTCCAAGTCGCCCACCGGCGTGGTCATGAGCGTTTCAAATGTGCCCGTGGCCTTTTCGAGGGCAAACAGCCGCATGGTGAGCACCGGTGCCGACAGCAGCACAATCATCCAGAAATAAAATGAGCTGAAAAACATCTGCGTCACGGGCATCGGCCAGGGGTCGTTGCTCAGCCCGTTGATCAACCCCACGAAGCTTTCCCCGGTCAAAAACGTGATGGCGGCAATGATCACATAACCGGTGAGGGAAAAGAAATAAGATGCCAGTTCGCGGCGCAGCAAGACCCAGAAAATGCTCATTCCTGCTCCTCCGTGCGGGGTTTGGTCACCTGCACATAGATGTCCTCCAGCGAATGGCGACTGCGCGAGAGCTCTCGCAGCGCCCAGCCCTGCTGGCACGCCAGGGCGGCAATCTGCGCCCGCAAATCAACGCCATCCCGCGGCGTCAGCGCGCAGCGGAAGAAGTCGCCCTCCGTGGCGGAAACATCGAACTGCTCCACTTCCGGGAAGCTCTCCCAGGCGGCGTTGAGGGTCTCCAGCGGCGCGGCGATTTCGGCGATGATCTGGCTGCCGCCGGCCATGCGGCGCTGCAAATTGTCCGGGGTGTCCGAGGCCAGCACGCGGCCATTAAACATGATCAGCACCCGCCCGCACATCATTTCCACTTCCGGCAGAATGTGGGTTGAGATCAGCACGGTGTGGTGGCCGCCCAAGTTCTTAATCAGCGTCCGCACGGCTCGAATCTGGTGCGGATCCAGGCCAATGGTCGGCTCGTCCAGGATGATCAGTTCCGGTTCATGCACCAGCGCGTCCGCCAAGCCGACCCGCTGCCGGTAACCCTTGGAAAGCTGGCCAATCACGCGCCGACCCACGTCGGTCAGGCCGCACTGCTCCATCACGGTGGTCACCCGTTCGCGCGAGCGCCGCCAGCCCAGCCCCTTGAGCCGGGCGCGGAATTTCAAATACTCGCGAACGCGCATTTCCGGATGCAGCGGATTGTTTTCGGGCATGTACCCGATGCGCCGCCGCGCTTCCTCCGAATCGTAGAACACATCGAACCCCGCCACCCGCACCGTGCCACTGCTGGCCGGCATGAATCCCGACAACACGCGCATGGTCGTGCTCTTGCCCGCGCCATTCGGGCCGAGCAGGCCGACAATCTCGCCGCGCGCGACCGTGAACGAAATATCGTCCACCGCCGTGCGGCCAGCATATCGCTTGGTCAAATGAGAAACTTCAATCATCAAATCTGCGCGCCATCGTCAGGTCTGCGAACCGTCCAGAGCGGCTCCAGTCTAGCGGTTAAAGCGGCCTTGCGGCGAATAGAATCTACAACACCAACCGACGGCATAAGTTCCGGACCGGTCACTTCAATTTCTTGACCAGCACCTTGGAATTTCTCCCGCTTTGATCGTATTTCTCCCGGCGGGCCGGCGGCAAATCGTCCGGCGTGCCTTCGCTGAAACCGCCTTTGGATTGAAAATAAGTGAAGGCCTGCGTCGAGAGCGTGATCAGCGTGCTCAGATTCTGCTCCCGCGCCCGGTTCTCCACAAATTGAATCAGCTTGCGGCCGATGCCGTGGTTTTCATGCGAGGGATTGACGTACAGGCACGCCAGCTCGCCCTGCTTGTGTTCGGGATAAACGTGCAGGGCCACGCACGCGACCGGGTTGCGGTCGGTTTCAAAAATGAAGTAATCGCCCAGATTTTTCTCAATGGACGCGCGAGTCCGCCGGACCAGTTCCTCGGCCTCGACCGCTTTCTTGGTGAGCAATTGAATCGCCCGGATGTCTTTTTTCAGCGCGCGGCGGATTTGTTGATACTCGTTGGCGTAGATCAGCGTGCCGATGCCGTCGTTGGAAAACACTTCTGCCAGCAAGCCCTCGTCCACCCGGCCATTGATGACATGGACGCGCGGAATGCCGGCCTTGCAAGCGGACACGGCATGCAGGGCCTTGGAAAGCTGCTCCGGGAGGATGTCGTTCTTTTGCAGGGCCAGCACGGATTCAAAATCCGCCAGCAGCATCTGCCGCAAGAGCCGGCCCTGGACCAGGATGCCGTCCTGCGCTGTGAGGAACATTAGTTTCACCGCCTTTAAGGCCTCGGCCACCGCCAGCGCCACACTGTCGGAATTCACCCGGTAGGTCTTGCCGTCGCCGTCAAAACCCAGCGGCGGAATGACCGGAATGATGCCTTGCGCCAGCAGCGTTTGCAGCAGCTCGACATCCACACGCTCCACCTTGCCGGTGAACAAATGGTCCACGCCCTGGAGAATGCCCAGGGGATGCGCGATGATCGCGTTCGGGCAGGCCGCGCGCAGGTCGTTGGCGGAGAGGCCTTCGAGGATTTCGTGGGTCAGCCGATTCGCCGCGTCCAGCGACAATTGCAACGTCAATGCGTCCGTGATGCCCACGCCGTCCGCGTTGGAGACCTTCAGGCCTTGTTTCTCGGCCAGCGCCTTGATCTGCGCCGACGCTCCATGCACGAGCACCACGCGGATGTTCAGCGACCGCAGCACCGCGACGTCCAGCAGCAGGGTGGCGAAATTCTCATCGGTGACGATCACGCCATCCAAGGAGAGGACAAAGGTCTTCTCCCGGAATTGCGGAATATAATGCAGGATGCCCCGCAGGTCGGTTGGTTTCATTGCAACCTGAAATAACTAGCCGGTTTCACGCGGGATTTAAATCCTTATTTTTGGAGTCACTACTTCTGGTGCAGGCGGCCTAGCACCAGGTAAACCGCCCAGGCGAAACAAATGCTGGCAAACACCAGCAGCACGGTGGTTGCGGCTATGCGCAACCGGCGCGCCTGTGCGGTGACCCGGGCAGATTGTTTCCTTTCCTCGGCCATGAACCCGGCCAGTTGGCTTTCCAATGCCGTGTTGATGACGGTTTCATTTTTCAACTCGAGGGTCAGCCAGCGGCCTTCCCTGCTCCGCCATTCTTCCGGCAGGCGCGCGAGCGTTTCTTCCGTGGCCACCTGAAAACCCCAGTGCCGCCAAAAGGGCGAGGTTTCTTGCGTCCACACCCGGAACACTCCCAGATTGGCGGCTAGCTTCTGGAGGCGCTCCCAGAACAATTCCCGCGCCGCGTCCGCCACGGCAAAATCCGCGTAATCCTCGGAATGAAGGCGGGCGTGCTGGCGGAGGACTTGCAGCGCGAGCGCGCCGGCAAACTGGCCGTCCGCTTCTACCACGTGAAATTCCGTCAGCCGGTGCTCGAGCTCGGCAGCGGGAAATTGCGCCGCCAGCCAGAGCGATTGCAGCGCGGGCAGGTCATCCACCGTGGCGCGCCGGACTTGGAGTGAGCCGGGATTCATGCCGCCATCATAAATCCCGGCCGCAAATTATCAATCGCCTTCGATCTCATCGGGCAGTTCGTTGCCGTCGCCGGGCTGCGGCGGGAAATGGGCGGCTAGCAGCTCGCCGGCTTTGTGAATGGCGTGAATGATGCCGGCGGAAAAATCGGCTTGCTGGAAGTGACCGGTCATTTCGCCGGCCAGCGCTTGCCAGAAGCCTGCGCCGCAACGCTGATGCACCGCCGTGTCACCAATGACCGCGAATTTGCGGGCGCGTGGTGCGACAAAGATCAAGACGCCGTTGCGGTGGCGCGTCTGGGTCATGCCCAGCTTTTCGAACTGCGCCTGCGCGGCCACGACTGGGTCCTCCACCTGCTGGCGGCTGATAAACACGCGGATTTCACCGGAGGTTTTGCTCTCGGCGGCGCGGATGGCGGCGATGATGGCATCGTGCTGCAATTGATTGAGAAAGGCTTTCATTTCACCAGCTCCCTCCGGCGCCACCGCCGCCAAAGCTGCCGCCACCGCCGGAAAATCCGCCCCCACTGCCGCCGCCACCGCCACCGCCGCCACTCCAGCCACCGCCGCCACCCCAACCGCTTCCCGACCAGCCGCTCCGGCTGTAATAGCCACCCCGGCGCAGGTTGGACACGACGATGAGGACGAAAATCACCACGAAGACGACCACGAAAACCACCGATAAACCCGATTGATTCTGGCGGCGGTCATGGCCATGGCCGGCCACCACCAGGTTACGATTCGCCACCGTCTGCCCGGTGCCTTTGTATTCGCCTTTGGCGGCGGCGAGCATGGCGTTCACCCCGGCGGTCAGGCCCGCGTCATAATTACCCGCCTTAAAGCCGGGTTTGATCTCGTCCTCGATGATCCGTTTGCAGATCACGTCTGGCAGCGCGCCTTCGAGCCCGTAGCCGGTTTGGATGAACAGCTTCCGGTCTTGGGTGAACACGAAGAGCACCGCCCCGTTGTTCTTATCTTGCTGGCCCACCTTCCACGATTGGGCCACGCGCACGGTGTAATCCTCGATCGAGGAATCACTTTGCATCCGGGGATAAATCGCCACCACGATCTGGCACGAAGCGTCGCGCTCGAACTGCTCCAGCCGCTGGTTAAGCTGCGCGGCCGTCGCGGCGGAAACCACGCCGGCGTAGTCGTTGAAATAGTGCGCCGGCGCGGGCGGAATGGTCTCGCCGGCCAGTGCCGCCAGACAGAACATGCCGCACAGAATGGCCAGGAGTTTTTTCACACGCCGGGTTATTTCTTTATTTCTGATTGAAGTCAAACTGCACCTGCGGCGGCTTGTCCGCGCCGGTGGTGGCGGCAAAGTAGGGTTTCTCCTTGAACCCAAACAGGCCGGCATAAAACACGGCCGGGAAGGATTTGACGGCGGTATTGTAGGCCTGCACGGTGTCATTGAAGCGCCCGCGCTCCACGGCAATGCGGTTTTCCGTGCCTTCGAGCTGCGCCTGCAAATCGCGGAAGCTGGCGCCCGCCTTCAAATCGGGATACCGTTCGGACACAACCAGCAGCCGCGACAGCGCGGAAGACAGCGCGCCCTGGGCGTGGTCGAATTCCGCCAGCTTGGCCTGGTCGGCTGGGGCGTTGTTCGGGTCCAGCTTGACCTGGCCCACCGAGGCGCGGGCGGCGGTGATTTCGGTCAGCGTGGATTTCTCGAAGTTCGCGGCGCCGGAGACGGTGGCGACGAGGTTGGGCACCAGATCAGCCCGCCGCTGATAGACGTTTTGCACTTGGGCCCACTGGCTGTTCACGCCTTGCGACAACTTGACCAGATGGTTATAGCTGCCGCCCGCGATGCCGATGACGATCAGCGCCGCAATGGCCAGCACGACGAGCACCCCGCAGCCAATGGCTAGTTTTTTCATAATGCAGCCGCAGCCTAAGCCCGCACCATCCGCCAGGCAATTACAAAACCCAGCTCAATTTGTAATGCGCTCCCAATCACATCGTTGTGGCTGCACCTCGAGCGAGTGCGGCGGACCTTTCCGCTGGCATCAGCTCGACCTCAGCTTCAGAACCGGATTATCCAAGCGGTGGGTCGGGTTGCCGGGGGGGTGCCCTGGCTGGGAGTGGGAAGCAAGTTCACGAGCGATTAACCCTTCCACCAACTCCTGATGTCCTCGAAAGCCTGATGCGCCATTGCCGGCAGGACGTGGATCGCTTCGCGCAATGCCGGAAAATAATGGAAGCCCAAACCCAGGAGCACGGCCACAATCAGGAGCCAGACCAACGCTTCCAAAAGCAAAACCACCGGCCAGATTGGTCCGGGTTGACCCCAACTTTTGTAACACAAATGTCGCGCCACTTTGAGTGGCCCTACCAGAATGCCATAGGTGATGAACAGCAGCAGTGCCGCCAGCCACACGGGCACGTTATCTGGCAAGGTCTGTCCGCAAACCGTTCCCGTTGCCAGCAGGGAGATCGAGGCGCAAATCCATCCGACGGTGGCGATACCGACCAGCAGCGACAGCACCGGTAGCCAATAGCCCAGGCGCGGATCATATACGGGGGCTGGCCCAGTCCATTTATCCCGCCAATGATGCCGCCATTGACAGGCGTAGGCCCGCCATTCCCTTCGAAACCGTCGGCTCCATTCGCGGCTCGCCTTGGGGTCTGGGAAATTCTTTACCGCCTCATAGTACCCGGCTTTTGCGCGGCGGATAAATTCCTGTGCCGTCGGCGGAATGCCGGACGCGGACGCCTTTTCTTCCGGCGAACAGGCTTCCGGGACCACGATAGCCATGATGACATAGACCAGGACGCCAGTTCCCCAAAAAATAGTCAGCAGGACGAAGGCCAACCGCACCAAAGTCGGATCCAGATTGAAATACGCGGCGATGCCATTGCAGACCCCGGCCAGCATCGCCCCTTCATTAATGCGATAAAGCCGCCGCGGCTTACTCGCGCTTTCGGCGCCTGCTGCCCCGGGACCTGCCGCTTCTTTCGGCGCGCCCGTTTGGCTTGCCTCCGCCTCGGCTTCAATCGGCCCCATTTCAGTCAGGACAGTGGCCACTTCCTTTGCGACCACCACCGATTTGTGACTGCCTAGGAGGGCGCGGAATTTTTCGGCGATGGCCGCCTCGATATCGGAGAGGATTTCGTCGCGGTCAGGGTTGGCTTGCAACCGCGCGGCCGCAGAGTCCAAATAGTTGCGCAGCAGGTCATAACCACCGTCTTCAAGTTGATACGCGTTGCCGCCCAGATTAATCGTGATGACTTTGTTCATGGCAGGGATGGTTGCTGAATTAGGGTTGTCCTAGTTTTTTCACGGTTTCGTTGATCTCGTTCCAATATTCCAGGGTTTCCCGCAATTGCTCGCGGCCTTTGGCGGTCAGCTTGTAATATTTGCGGGGCGGGCCCGCCTCGGATTCCTTCCACTCATAGTCCAAAAGCTCCTCGCGGCGCATCTTGCTCAACAACGGATACAGCGTGCCCTCCTGCGTGGCGAACTGCGTGGCGCTGAGCTGTTTCAAGATGTCCGCCACATAGACCTTCTCGGCCGCGATGATTTGCAGCACCAGGAATTCCAGCAGACCCTTCCGGATCGCGGAAAACTTTTCGTTCACGTTCATGGGTCGATATGCAACAAGCTACCTTTACATACAAAGGTAGCTGGTTTCAAAAACGCAGTCAATCGAAAAGATGGGGCGGCGGATCGAGAGTTTTTATCTCGCCGCCGAATTGCGTGACCAATTGCGGTTGGGCTTGGAAAAGGCTACCCTTGGCACATGGTATTGATCACCTCCAACCAGCCGCGCCGACTGCTCTACATGAATTACGTTCAGTGCGTGACCCCGGCGGAATTGGCCGGTGCGTGGGACGAGTTGAAAGTGCTGCTCGCAGGGTTGCCGCCTAATTTCCGGCTGCTGGCCGATTTGAGCCAGTTGGAAACCATGGATCCTGAATGCATGACGGAGATGGGCCGGGCAATGGAGTTGATTGGCCAACATGGCGTGGGGCTGATCGTACGCGTGATTCCGGACCCGGCCAAGGACATCGGCCTGAACATCCTGGCGATCTTTCATTACCCGCATCATCCCCGGACCATCACCTGCCAAAGCCTGGCCGAAGCGCTCCGGCAACTTTCCATTTGGGTTTGATTGGCCACCGCGATACTCGACACTCGGTGCTTTTGCCGGGCGACTTCCACCACCACCTGACCTCACCGCAAAAGCGAAGCGATAAACGGCAAGTCGGCGGGCACGGTCACCTTGGGATTCGGGGCGGTGCCGCGGACCAGGCGCACCGCTTGGCCAATGAGTTCGCAGGCGGCAGTGTCGTCGGTGAGCTTGAGGTGCTTCGCCCGCGCCGCCGCCAAGGCGCGGCGGATGACCTCCACCCGAAACGTCTGCGGCGTTTGCACGGACCACAAGTTGGAGCGGTCCACCGTGCGCGCGATGGTCTGGCCGTCGTCGGATGCCTTGATGGTGTCGGTCACCGGCTGGGCCGCCACCGCCGCGCCTGTTTCCCGAGCAGCTTGAATCGTGGCGGCGATCAATTCCGCGGTGGTACAGGGTCGCGCCGCATCTTGAATGGCCACAATTTCCGCCTCCGGCGCCAGCGCTGCCAGTCCGTTCCAGACGGAATCCTGACGTTCCTCTCCTCCCACCACGAGGCGGAAGGTTTTCCGGAAGTTAAATTGAACCGCCAGGTTCGCGAACTGTTCCGACCGACTTTCCCGCACGACCAGGATGATATCGTGGATGCAGGAAGCATCGTCAAATTGCTTCCAAGTATGGGCGATCACCGGCCGGCCCGCGACCTCCAGCCACAGTTTATCCACGCTCGCCCCCATGCGCGTGCCTTGGCCGGCGGCAACGATAATCGCGGAAGTCATCAACCAATGCGCCAAACGATGCGCGCTTTGTTCAAATCGTATTGCGACATTTCCATTTTTACCCGGTCGCCCGAGGTGAGCCGCACGAATTTTTTCCGCATTTTGCCAGAGATAGTGGCGAGAACTTGGTGCTTGTTATCCAGTTCCACCCGGAACATGGTCCCAGCCAACACCGTGAGAATACGCCCTTCGACTTCAATGTGCTCTTCCATGGAACAATGAATCGGCTGAAAAAGACCCGGGGCGGCGCCCGATTTGGACGCCGCCCCGGGCCATTGATTTCAAAAACTTAGTAGCGTTCGCGACGACCGCCGCCGCCGCCACCACCGCCGCCACCGCTATAGCCACCACCACCGCCGCCGCCGCCGCTGCCGTATTCCCGGCGCGGACCGCGATCACGACCGCCACCGCCGGCCGGCCGTTCTTCCTTCGGGCGGGCGATGTTGACCGTCAACGCGCGACCGTCGAGTTGCGCGCCATTCATGGCGGCAATCGCTTTTTGGGCCTCGTCTGGCGTGGAGTAGGTGATAAATGCAAACCCGCGTGAACGACCGGTCATCCGGTCCATCATGAGGTTGGCTTCCACGACCTGGCCATGGGGGGCAAAAGCCTCCTGCAGGTCGTTTTCCGTGGTGTTGAAGGATAGATTTCCTACAAACAATTTCGTGCTCATTCGATGATTGACTGCTTGATTTATTAACCGTTTTCGTCTGTTCCCGACTACCGGGTTTCAAATCGTCACTGAACGGAGTTCACTTGAGGATTCACCATGGTCGAAAGGTCAGTTTTTCTTACAGACCCAGTAATCATAACCATTCGGGCGGGATTGACAAGTTAAATCTGAGCCTTCTTAATTTGTTCTCCCCCAACTAGATACCCAAGTTTTCCGGTTGGAAAATCGAAGTTTTCGGGCCGCCGCAACGCCTTTTCGCAGAATTCAATCACATTCTTGATTTATTCCGTTGACTCTTCTGTGTATATTGAGTATATACACTATCAGCGATGACGAGCGCGCATAAACACTTCCTGATCGGCCCCATTTCCGCGGCCGCCGAGGGGGCGCTGTATCAGCAGATCGTGGACCGGATCAAACGCGAAATTGCGGAAGGCCGCCTCTCGCCGGGCACCGCCTTGCCCTCCTTCCGCCAACTTGCCGAAGTACTGCTTGTCAGCGTCATCACTGTCAAACGCGCCTATGAGGAACTGGAGCGCGAGGGCATCATCTTTCGCCGGCAGGGCCTCGGCACCTTCGTCGCTGAACGGGGGCATGACCGCAGCCGCGAAACCAAACTCGCCGCTGCCAGGAACTTGCTGCGCGAGGGTTTTCGAGAGGCCGCCGAAGCCGGGTTGCCGCCCCACGAACTTGCCGAACTTGCCCGGGAAATTTTGAAGGAGAAAAAATGAACCCCAATGCCATTGAAATCCGCGGACTCGTCAAACGTTATTCTGCCTTCACGCTCGGCCCGGTGGACCTCACCGTACCGCGCGGCGCCATCTATGGCCTCATCGGGCCGAATGGCGCAGGCAAAACCACGGCTATTGACATGATTTTTGGCTTGGGGCGCAATGACGCAGGCACGATCCGCGTGCTCGGGTTCGACCACCGCGCCGACGAAGTCGCCCTGAAGCGACAGGCTGCCTACGTCAACCCCGACTTGAATTTGCAGATCTGGAGCCGGGTGGGCAAGGCCATCCGCTTTGTGCGCGGTTTCTTTCCCGGCTGGGACGATGCCTACTGTACTGAGCTGATGCACGCCTTTCACCTCGAGGCCCAAGACCGGATCGCCACCCTCTCGTTCGGCGCCAAGACCAAATTGAGCCTACTGCTCGCACTGTCGCGCCGCCCGGACCTCTTGATTCTCGACGAACCCACCACCGGGCTCGACGCCGTATCCAAGCAGCAGGTGTTTAGCGAGTTGCTCAAAGCCGTGGCAAATGGCGAACGCACCGTGCTGATCTCCTCCCACAGTCTGACGGACATTGAACGCTTTGCTGATCACATCGGCCTGATCAAGAACGGCAGCATGCTGCTGGAAGGTCGTACGGATGAAATTGTGGATCGCTTTCGCGTTGCGGAATTCTTCACCCGGAATGGCGCCGCTTTGCCGGGCCCCGTGCCCGCCGGCCTGACGATTTTGAAGTGGGATGAAAATCGCTGGCAGGCGCTGCTCGACCAGCACAGCGACGCCCCCGCTTGGCTGGAAACCCAGGACGCGCAAAATCTCACGCTCACGCGCCTGACGTTGGAGGATTTGTTTGTGGCGCTGGTCAAGGAAAAGGAGCCAGCCGCATGAAGAACGTCATCCTAGACCATTGCCGCCGTTGGTGGTGGGTATTCCTCCTCGGCGGGGCCTATGCCGTCATCCTAGGCTGGTCCTTGGCCACGCCGGATTTCGCCACTGGGTACTGGCAGGGCAAGCATTCATTCCTTGAGCAATTTTTCAAAATCCAGAGTTCCATGTTGCTCATGCAGAGTTCATCGCTCGCGGTGTTTACGGGAGCGATGCTGCTGCTGTACGATTTGCAGCGCGGTCTCGTGCGTGTGGTCGCCGTCTTGCCGCTGACGGGCCGGCAACTCGGACGGAGTTGGTGGCTGGCGACGGTGGCCGCTCCGGCGGCTTGGCAGATTGCGTGGCTGTCCATCGGCGCGGGCGCATTTTACCTGTTTCACCCGGGCACTACGTTTCCGACGGTCCGGTTGCTCCTGGCCGACCTGCTCATTTTTCTCTGGTTTGGCACAGCCTTTGTCATTTACTTCGTCAACCAAGCCACGCAGGAGATCCGGTGGGGGAAGCTCTGCAATTTCTTGGCCACCGTGGCGATCATTTGGATGATGTTCGGCTTCGCCTTGTCCCTGAACGCGCAGAAAAGTCCGGTCAAATGGGCGTTGTTCCTGGGTCTTGGCCTGCTCATGACCTTTTTCGGCTGGTGGCGTGCTGGGCAGTTTATCCCCGGCCAAACCAAAACAGCTAATCGCCCGCGCGCCCGCGCCCATACCCTCCTCTCTCCCTTGCCCCTCAAATCTTTACCCGGGACGCACTCGGAGGTGGGTGGCAACGGGGGCCTTGCGCTGCTGTTCAGCGTCACTTTTTACCGGGCATTCTTGTTCTGCCTGTATGCGGCCGTCGCGCTGCCCCTGGCGCTTGCCTGGCAAGGTCAACTCGATTCGTGGTCGGCGGCGATCAAACTCGTCGCCGGTCTCGTCGCGGCCTACTGGGTCCTCAGCTTTTTCACCCTCACGCCCGCCCTGCGGCAACTGCGATATTTGCGGACGCTACCGCTTTCTGCCAGCCACCTGGCGCTGATGCTGATCTTCCTGGCACTGCTGCCAGTGCTGGCTTTGGGGGCTCTGACCACGGGAATCGCCTGGCTGTCCTCGGATGCTCCGGTTACCTTGCTGGTGCTGAACCATTTCTTGTTCGTTCTCGCTCCGGCTTCGCTCTGCGTGGCGGTGGCAATTTGGCGAGGTACGGGCATTCAGACCTATGTCATGTTGCTCTTGATGCTGATTGGTTTCCAATCTGCGAGTTATCGAAACCTCCCCTTGTATCTGGTCGGTGCCATCGTGGCCGTTTGTGTTCTGCTGGCATTTCTGGTTGCTCGCCTGGCCCTGCGCCGCAGCAGTCACGCCTATCGACCCCCGATCACCCCCTTTGGCAACTTCACTTGGCTCGGGGGCAAATGATTCCATGCGGCCGCCCTTTCACTGCGATTCACCATGAAAATATATCTTGGCACCTTCTGGATCCCAGAACTGAAACCGCTGACGAAACCTCAGCGGAAAGCGGTTTATCAATGCGCGCTGGAAGCCCTGTTTGCCGAACAGCCTTCCACTTTACGGACCTGCAATCTCTGGGTCTTCGGTGGCATTGGCGTCGGCGCGCTGGCGGGCGGTCTGGCGGCGGTTTGGGGGATTTCCTGGCCTATGGCCGGCTTGGGCAAAACGCTGCCCGTGGTAATCGCCGGCGGCCTAGCCGGTGCGCTGGCCGGCAACCTGCTCGGCACCCACTGGATACACGGCAAGTTGCGTCCCTATTTCCGACGCGTCCTGGAAGAGCGAAAGGAAGAGCTTGAGCACCTAAAATAGCGCGTCGGTCGCAGGGTGACCGTGGCGGCTGGCATCCTTGCCTGCCGTAGAGCCGGGCTTCCCAGCCCGGCGGATAAAGCCTCGCGCCATGGAGTAAGCGTGGAAAATTTGGTGCGCTTATGGCTATCCAAGCAGGTTCCGGGTGGCAAGGATGCCACCCTCCACGTCAGGCAGGGATGCCTGACGCCACAGGTTTACAGATGCCTGCCTATGCCGCCGGCCGCCAGTCCAGCACCTTCAATTGCACCGTTGTCCGGCCGTTGAATTCATTGAGCGAGGGCGCGAAGGCGAGATCAAAGGTCCCGGTCGGCTGCGATCCTTCAGCGGCGTTCCACCAGACCGCCTCATGCGTCACGCCGCCATCCGTCACCCACATTTTGATGTGCTGTTTTTTTGCGCCCATGCGTAGCAGCGGCTTTTTGTGCGTCAGATTCCGGGCCCAAAATTGCAAGGCCGGATTACCCATGCCTGTCGGCTTGAGTTTTTCCAGTTCCTGCAGCGCGTCACAATCCAATTCCGCCAGCCCAATTTCCGCATCGAGCCGCAACGGCGGTCGCAGATCCTCCGGCCGCAGTTGCCGCCGGGCGAGGCCGTTGAGTCGGTCGCGTAGCTGGTCAATTTTCCCCGGCGCCACACTGAGGCCGGCCGCCATCGCGTGGCCGCCGTGGCGCAGCAGCAGATCATTGCATTCGCGCAACGCTGCCGCCAGATCGAAGCCCGCGATACTGCGCCCCGAACCCCGCATCTCCCCGTTCTCGCCGCCGGCCGCTTGGAGACGGCGGAAGAATCACTGCAGCTCTTGCGCGCGGAAACGGTCGCCGCCGCCATGCCGCTGGCCC
>Ga0364901_10065_pt1 | contig 16164 bp, 7 predicted proteins | sample ExccelJu500002D4_FD_206968 | JGI IMG/M metagenome (GOLD analysis project Ga0364901, IMG submission 206968) | Enriched cells from Trout Bog Lake Hypolimnion, Wisconsin, USA - BchlTB.July09.5000.02.D4 | ecosystem: Environmental > Aquatic > Freshwater > Lake > Hypolimnion/Profundal zone | place: USA...
ACGGAGTGGCCCATTTTCTGAATTCGTCTCTTACCAAAACGGCAATTCAGAAAGTAAAGGAGGATATTTCGAGAGGTCACACCAAACTTCTTTATGTGGCACCCGAATCTCTGACAAAACTTGAAAACATAGATTTTCTCAAAGGGATTAAGATCTCTTTCTATGCAATCGACGAGGCTCATTGCATCTCCGAATGGGGCCACGATTTCCGTCCGGAGTACCGAAGGATCCGGCCTATTGTCAACGAAATCGGACAGGCACCCATTATGGCGCTAACTGCCACTGCAACGCCAAAAGTGCAGCACGATATCCAGAAAAATCTCGGAATGCAGAACGCACAGGTCTTTAAGTCATCGTTTAACAGACCAAACCTGTATTATGAGATACGCCCAAAAAACAAGGCTAAAGATCAAATAATCAGGATGATAAAAAGCAATCCCGGAAAATCGGGAATTATTTATTGTCTGAGCCGCAAAAAAGTGGAGGAGATCGCCGAATTACTTCAGGTCAATGGGATTAAGGCGCTTGCTTATCATGCTGCAACCCGTTCGGGAAATCAGGATAAATTCCTCATGGAAGAATCCGATGTGATCGTTGCAACCATTGCATTTGGGATGGGGATCGATAAACCGGATGTCAGGTTTGTGATCCATTACGACATCCCGAAGTCACTTGAAGGCTATTACCAGGAAACAGGCCGGGCGGGCAGAGATGGCGGAGAGGGGAAATGCATAACCTTCTATAGTTACAAGGACATCCAGAAGCTTGAAAAATTTATGCAGGGGAAACCGGTTGCAGAACAGGAAATCGGGCAGCAACTGCTGTTGGATACCGTTGCATTTGCAGAATCCTCCCTGTGCCGGCGTACGATACTTTTGCACTATTTCGGTGAGAAATACGAAACCGAAAATTGCGGCTTCTGCGACAATTGTCTAAACCCGAAGGAGCACATGGAGGGGATGGAGCTTGTTGTAAAAGCATTAAAGGCTGTTGTTGAAGTAAAGGAACAATGTAAAGGGGAGCACCTTGTCAGTATTCTTATCGGTTTGGAGAATGCTACCGTTAAATCATTCTCTCACAATACGCTCGAAATTTTTGGCGAAGGAGACGATTATGACGACAAGATCTGGAATGCAGTCTTCAGGCAAAGTATCATTGCTGGGTTCCTTCATAAAGACATCGAAAACTATGGGGTTTTAAAACTCACAGATGCCGGAAGGGGATTTTTGGCCCACCCTACCTCCTTTATGATCGTCAAGAATCATGATTATGAATCGGAGGAGGAGAATGATGATATTCCGCAAGGCGGAACTGCAGCAGGTGATCCCGAATTGTTTGCCATTCTTAAAGATCTGCGTAAAAAAATTGCCCTAAAGCAGAAACTCCCACCTTTCGTTATTTTTCAGGACCCGTCTCTATCCGATATGTCAATCCAATATCCCACGTCAATTGATGAACTTCAGGGTATAATTGGAGTTGGCCAGGGAAAAGCTCAACGATACGGAAAACCTTTTGTCGAGGTTATAAAACAATATGTCGAAGAAAAAGGTATCGAACGGGCTCAGGACATGGTGGTGCGCTCTGTTGCCAATAAATCCAAAAACAAGGTATATATTATTCAGAATATTGATCGGAAACTGGCCCTGAATGAAATTGCTGAAGCCAAAGGGATGAGCTTCGATGAATTACTCACTGAGCTTGAAGCCATTGTCAATTCCGGAACAAAGATCAATATTGATTATTATATCGATAATGTGATGGACGAAGATCAGATTGAAGATATTTACAGGTACTTCAGGGAAGACGCTGAATCGGACTCGCTGGAAGAGGCTCTGACTGAATTTGGTGACGATTATGAGACCGATGAGATCCGAATGGTCAGGATAAAATTTCTGGCAGAAATGGGAAATTAAAACATAAACGTCACGATTTTAACTGAGTAGAAAATTTATTCCCAAAAAATTGAGCCGTTTTTCCCTGACCTCCATGAGTCCGTCGGATTGTAGAAAAGAGTGCAATAATATTACATATGATTAAGCCGGGTCGCATGTAAGCAATCGGAAGGATATAATGTACTATTTAAAATACTGATTTTCTCCTTTTTGACCCTTCTAAATCTTCCGCATACTGAACAATACCACCCTTTTAATCCCCTCATTTGGAAGGGCCTGGGGAGGTCAAAAGAGGAAACACATAATTACGACATTAAATTGTTCTTATTACATCTCTTCCTTCGATCAATTTTTATAAAGATACAAACCCGCCAGGTTTGACAGATAGAATTCAATTTCATACATTTATCAAAAGTTAACTATGAGTCACCATGTCGCAAAGAGATAAAATACAGCGTTATATCTTTGCGATTACATAAACTTCATTAAAATATCAGCTTATCTCCTTCCCCGGTAATTCATCCGTTACAAAGCTTCAATTGACCCTGCCAACGGGAGTTTAATGTAAAATGTAGTTTCAATATCATGCATTGACTGGAACCAGATTTCGCCCCTGGAATTTTCCACGATTTTTCTGGCTATGGCAAGACCCAGGCCCATTCCACTCGATTTTGTGGTAAAGCTTGGTTCAAACAGTTTATCCTGCAACTCAACAGGAATGCCGAGCCCATTATCAGTTACCGAGATGTATGCCCAGGAATTATCCTTATATAATTTGACCTTTACGATGCCCTGCCTCTCCCGCGGGATAGCCTGCAACCCATTTTTAACCAGATTAATGATCGCCCTGCCAAATTGATCTTTATCAGCAAGGACGGTTATCGGCTCATCGGACAAAACAGAGAATGAAACCTCCACATTGTTCATGTGTTCGAAAAGAAGTACTATTTCCCGCAATTTTTCATTCAAATCAATTAATTCTGTGTTAATTGTTGGCATTTTGGCGAAATCTGAAAATGAGGAGGCAATTAGTGAAAGTGCATCGATTTGTTCCACTAACGTACTGCTCACACGGCGGAAATATTCGTCAAAGTTTTCACTGTTTTGATCTTTGATCCGTTGCAGGTATTGAATACTTAATTTCATAGGAGTGAGTGGATTGTTAATTTCATGTGCAACCTGACGCGCCATTTCCTGCCATGCCGACTCCCGTTCTGACCGGGCCAGCAATTCAGCGCTCTCGGCAAGTTCATCCACTTTTTTATTATATTCTTTTGCAAGACGTCCAATCTCATCTTCGCCCGAATACTCAATCTTGGCATTTGTTTTGCCTAACTGAATCCCCTTGAGGTAGTTCTCAATCTGCAATAATGGAGCGGTCAATTTATGACTGATCAGCAACGCCACCACCAGGCTTATAATAATCAATAAGATATAAAGATTTGAAAAGGCCACTATGAAGTCCGAGACCTGCTTTTCAAAATCATCATGTCCCGTAAAATAAGGGAGATTCAGGTACCCGACCAACCGGTTATTCTGATTGTAAATGGGGGCATAAGCAGAGAAGAAATTCATTTCGCCCAGATTTTCATCATGGAGAAACAGGTTTTTCTCCTCCACCGAAATCGCTTTAAAAGCCTCCGGATCAATTCGCCGAGACATTAATCCCCGGTCGAATATCTCACTGCGGGAGGTGGCAAGCAAACTGCCGTTCAGGTCGTAAAGATTTATATCGGCCCGGATGATGTCAGACAAGACAATCAATTGTTCGTTCATTATATCCAGCATCTGAGGACTTAGTTGATTCTCCTGACCGATCCTGTTGCTTAATTCAGCGGTTACAGATGTCAGTTTATCATTCAGGTTATCCTTAACCGAATTGAGTAATTTATTCGAATTGTAAAGCATTAAACCCAAACCGATAATTATTAATATTCCAAGCAGCGAAAGGATTAGTGTCAGCTGGATCTTCTCCCGGAAATCAAGTCTTCGCCCTTTAACAAAGAGGCTTTTCTTGTCTATAATCAGGAATACTGATCCCAACAGGAAAAACAGCAGGAATAAATAAGGGAAGGTGCTAATCCTGTCATAGCTATGCATTTCGGGATAACTTGCAATCACATAGTTATTTCTGTCGTAATTATATGCGCAATGCAGGAAACCGTTTTTGGAGAAGTGCGTATATTCTTTATTCATCGGGATACCGGCGGGCAATTTCAGGCTATACTGATAATCACCACCCCGGTCGACAAGTTCACCGTCGAAGTACTTTGCATAACTAAAATCACCTTCCTGGCTCTCCCTGGATGAATGCTCGTCCAATAGCAATTCAGGATATCCTTTCCCCTCTGGTATCACTTTTGAATTTAGTTCAATAAATATTTTAACCGGAATGCACCATGAATTTACAAAATCAAGTTGTCCCAAATAAGATATTCGCCCGTTGATTCGATCCATAAAGTAAAAATTACTTCCTGTCACGCGCAATCCTTTGGATTCACGAAGATTGTTGAAAAAATCGACACATGGATAATGCCGTTTCTCGTCGGTAATATACACACTGTCAATTGCATCACACACAGTTATCTGCATATTGTAATTCCGCCAAAAGCCTGTAAAATAGGTGTTTTGCAAATAAGATTCAAGCGATTTATATGGAGGGATTAAATGTGATTGAATAATGGTATCCTTTCGGAGTTTGTTGTCAAGTTCCGAAAGGAAGATTTCGGCCCCCGAATCTCTTTCCGAACTTAGTTTTACGGCCCAAAGTTCCAAAACCTTGTTCTTTTTACCCTGGATTAGCTCCTGAGCATACAAATTAACGTAACCGGCACCAGCAATCGACATAATTAAAAGGAAGGTAAACTTATATTCCCTTATTTTAACAATCTCAAATTTAGCCATTGCCACGACCACTAATATATAAAAAATGGCCGGAGTCCAGTCCATCTGTCGGGAAAACAGCGATATTAAAAATGCAGCTATTACACCCGGAACAAGCAGGGCAAGAATAAATCCAGAGTCTCCCAATTCGTTATTAAAATTCTTTCGCAATCTCCAGATGATTATAAAAAATCCAAAAACCTGAAGCGATATAGCGATAAAAGCATAAACGTTGATCGCTGAGAATTTCAGGTTTCCAAAGAATTCCAATGAGATATTCGAATTCAACAACAGGATTTTCAACAAAATTACAGTGAATGAAAAGTAAAAAGCGGCAAAGCTGAATGACAATACCATCCTGAACAACTTCATATTGCTACCCTTTCTGGCTATGCCCACCAGGTAGTACAAATGAGAAACCTGAAACATAAGAATGGAGAGGAGGATAAACTCTCCCAATGATGACAGCCAGCTGCTGCAGGCAAAGTAATCGGGTGAAAACAGCCTGGTCTTAAATAAGAAAGAGGGGAACCTCAATCTGCAAACCATCAAATAAATCAGTGAACACAAGCCTAACGAAACGATTAACTTAAAAACAACCCCAAGCCTTGAATAGTATTTAAGCCAAATGTTTAACTGGGCCAACAACAAAAAGATCAGTGCAAAAAAAAGTAATGAGGTTAAATTAGAATTACTCACTGCCTGCAGAACCGGGTTGTTATTGACGATTGCAAAGAGGGGTGTTTTATCGGGTTTGGCAATATTCAGTGCATCAGGCTGAGGGGTCATTTGAACCAGATAATCATCCGGCAGCTGAAAATCACGGTCAAAAGAGCTTTTAATATACCGGTTATGATAAGGAAATTCCCGCTTAATCAGTATAAAACCACTAATTGTATAAATTCCGTTCCGCTGGGTAATCTGATAATACCATCCCGTGGGTAGATGAATTAACCCTTTGAATTTCTTGGAACTATTTTCTGCGGCAGAAAAAGCGATGGATGATGATGACCAGAATATCAGTCCCTTTTCACTATAAACAGCCACTTCAAGACCCTGTTCATGGTTCTGAAAAAAACGGAGCAATGACCAGTCGGATAAGACTTTGGGATTATTGTTCAGCCGGAATAAGACAGAATCCATCAGGATTTCAACGCTGCGCTCCTTACTTTCAAAAATATGATATACACGTGCCTGCTCCTTTTCGTGACTGTTTTCCCTGGAAAGTAACACTTCATAGGACAACAAAACAAGAAATACCGGGATTGCGAGGAAGGTATAAATATTTCTTCGATTGATTTGGTTCATGGTCATTATTCGTGATGATAGGGTTCATTCTTTATAATTGTCATAGCCCTATAGATCTGTTCCACAAAAACGAGGCGTACCATCTGATGTGAAAAAGTCAGCTGGGAGAGTGAAATCTTAAAGTCAGCCCTTTGGTAAACCATCTTTGAGAATCCATAGGGGCCACCAATGACAAAGACGAGCTGACGAATTCCTGAGATCATTTTTTTCTCTATCCACTTCGAAAATTCCAGGGATGAAAATTCTGAACCGCGTTCATCAAGCAGAATCATAAAGTCGCCAGGAATAATCAGATTAAGAATCAGTTGGCCTTCCTTTTCTTTCTGAAGTTCAACGGAGAGGTTATTCCGGTTTTTAAGATCGGGGATAACCCTTGTTTCGAACGGGAGATAGAAAGAGAGTCTTTTCACATAGTCGTCTATCCCCTCTTTCATATATTTTTTGTCTGTATTCCCGATAGTGAGCAATAGTATTTTCACCCGAATAAATTTAGATTAACTTACTTATATATAGACTATTGATTCTCGTGGAACCCTCATGGATTTATTCATCTTTTTTGTGAACGTTAGTTCATGAGGGTTTCATTCGTATAAATTAAGATTAAACTTCTAATATTTGATACTTATGGAACCCTCATGGATTTTATACATCGCCTTTTAAAAGTTAGTTGATGAGGGTTTCACTCGTATAAATTTAGATTACGGTATGAAGATCGTCATATTTGATACGAATAAGAGCCTTACAGCGTTCATAAAATAACGATTATGAAAGCCTGCCCATGAAGGTTCATCTGAATACAATATTAAGTTAGATAAAGATGGCATCCAATTTTCCGACCCGTTTTTTAACCGTTTCCACATTAAAAAATTAAACTGTACCTTTATACTCGATTAATTATCCTTTTGGCGGCCACTATAAATTTGCACGGTTCTTGCTAAAAGGATCTAAAAAATATCACTTGAATGAAACAAAAATCGGGATTTGTCCTCTTCTTTACTCTATGGCTTTTAGTCATTCCCTGTTTTTCTTTTGGTCAAATCCCGCCACAGATTATTTCAGGACTTAAGGCGGGGGATGCCAGAATCGTAGCGGCCCATTTCTACGAGAATATTGAATTGGTTGTCATCGACCGTGAATTAGTATGTTCTCAGGCACAGGGTGAACAAATCCTCAAAGAATTTTTCGCCTCCAACAAGCCCCTGGATTTCAGAATAACTCATGAAGGGGGAGCCAATTCCTCCTATGCGATTGGAATTATGCATACGACCAAAGGGAATTACAGGGTTTACTTTCTTCTAAAATCGAAAAGTGGAAAAGCACAGATTGTTCAGTTACGGATTGAGAAGGATTAGATTATAACCTTTAATTTGTTTTAAATGTCAATCTGGATATCTCTCAAACAATTTTTCACGCGCCGCATTTTTCTATTCAGTCAGAAAGCAAAGTTGATAAAGCTCCCTTTTTTCGACGGGCTCCCGCTGTATGATGTGGCCCTTTTCTTCTGGAAAGGGATCGTAGACGGGGCAATTTCAACGCGGGCTTCGGCCATTGCCTTTAATTTTATTCTGGCCATTTTTCCGGCAATCATATTTGTCTTCACCCTGATTCCCTATATCCCGATTGCCCATTTTCAGCAACAATTATTGAATTTGCTTCAGAGTATTCTGCCGCACAATGCCTTTTTGGCCATTGAGGGTACAATTGAGAATATTGTAACCCAGCCTCGCGGAGGATTACTCTCCTTTGGATTTATGGCCGCATTTTTCTTCTCCACAAATGGGATAGTCTCTGTGATCGCTGCATTTAACGGAACGATTCATGCCATTGAAACGCGTTCATGGGTTAACCAGCGACTGGTCGCCCTGGTACTGGCAATTATCCTAACCCTGCTAACCACCTTCAGTGTAGCACTAATCACCCTGAGTCAAACGTTAACCAGGTTTCTGGTAAGAACCGGATATTTGCATTCAAATTTGACCTACGATCTTTTACTTGGTGGCAAATGGCTGATAATTTGCGCTTTATTCTTTTTTAGTTACGCTTTTCTCTTCTACCTGGCGCCTGCCCATAAAACAAAGTTCCGGTTTATTTCGGCCGGAGGGACATTAGCCACCTTGCTGACAATCATTACAAGTATCGGGTTCTCATATTACATTAATAATTTTGGACAGTACAACACGTTATATGGCTCTATCGGCACCCTGGTGGTCGTCATGCTATCCTTCTATTTCAATTCCCTGATTCTGCTGATCGGGTTTGAACTAAACGTAAGCATCTGGCGCGCCCGCCTGAATAACTCAGACGAAGCAGCTGGATCATCATAAGTTACCATTAAATTAGCATGCCTGTTAATTTAGAGACTTAAGTGCTTTTGATCCTGCCGGCCATTCGAAAAATCCCCTTTCACCTGTTTGACCGGTTCTCCTCTCAAGAATCCGGGGATATATATTTCGGTCCTTCGGTTATCACGATGCTCATCCGGGGTACATTTATGATCGGGGGTACTCTTGTAAATCAGCTGGGATTTGCCGTACCCGATCGCTTTAATCCTTGATTGATCTATCCCTTTGGAGACAATATAATCGACCGCAGACTGTGCACGCCTTTGCGATAATTTCAAATTATAGGGTACCGAACCCCGTTCGTCGGTATGAGAGCCTAATTCAACTTTCATTTCGGAATTTTCTTTCATGAGCGCCACAAGACGGTCAAGTTCAGTTCCCGACTCAGGTAGTATATCCCATTTGTCAAAATCGTAATAAATGTTTCTCAGTGTAATCTTCTCATTTACTATCAAATCAAGAAATATGGTATCTCGCTGGACTGTTCCCTGCTTTGGCGCACCAATCGAAATTAGCTTATGATTGTCTTTATACCCAAAGGCAGAAGCCTGAATGTCGCAGACTGAATTCTTTTTAAACGTATTTGAAACCCAACCGTCCGAACCGGTCTTGATACTTTTAATCGCACAAAAATCGACCAAAGCGCCGGGAATTGGCTTCCATGTTTTTGCATCCAGGACCAAAATCTGAAGCAGGTACTCGATGTATTTATCAAAAGTCAGCTTATAGATGTCGTCACTCCCGGTACCCGGCCGGTTGGACGTCATATACCCATATTCCGCGAAATCGGGTAGTGCCATGGAAAAATCATCGTAAGTGGTGTTAATTGGTTGAGGGAAGTGAACCACTTCACCTTCCTGATCATTCAGCCTTTTATAGAAGAGATCGAATCCTCCGGTGGAGTTATGCCCTGTAGAAGCAAAAATCAAAAACCTTCCGGGATAGCTGCTGCCGGTAATAAATGGAAACTCCTCTTTTCCGCTTGTATTAATTTGTGAACCCAGGTTGACAGGCTCAGCCCATTTATTATTCCGACGAACGGAATAGTAAAGATCGGTTGCGCCAAAACCTCCAGGCATATCGCTCGCAAAAAACAAGGTATCCCCCGAATCATTGATAGCCGGATGTCCCACGGAGTAATCGGAGTTATTATATGGAAACTCCTCTGAAACAATCCATCTACCCTTCGCTTTTTTTGCAATTATAATCCGAAGCTTGATATCTTCGTTTCGAAATGGCTTATATTTCACCGAAGGATCCGCATAGTTTGACTGGGTTAAAAATAATTCCCCCGTTTTAGCACACCATGAAACGGGGCCGGCATGGAACCGGGTGAAGAACTCCTCGGTAATCTTTCGTGCACATTTTACATCACCCGAATTATCAATGCCAGCCTGATACAGGGTATAAAATCCATTTTCCTTCAGATCATCATCCGACTTTTTGATTAATTCATCGCGAAAGGAGGAGAAATAGATGGTATCATCAATGATCGCCGGACCAAAATCACTCCGAATTGTATTGGTCTTTATTTCGGACATTTTTACAGATGATAAGTCAAATAAATCCGGTTTTGCCGACTGAGCATTTCCGGTTAAAAAGGAGAGCAGCATTAAGGCCAGAATAAATGTCCGTTTCATATTTTATCTTGATTTAGAAGATGATTAAATTAGAAATAGCGGGGAGAAACATATCGCTTCTTGGTAAATGCAATCTCATAGGAGATCATCAATTCGTGGGTACCCTGATGATAATATCTCAGGTCTGTCAGGGTCAGGTCATAGGCATAACCAATTCTGAGCCTGCTGTCTATAATCCACTGGGCTACTGCACCAATTGCATCGCCTGAACGATAAATCGCTCCTATCCAGAATTTTTCAGCCAATAAAAAATTGGCTGAAAAATCATATTGAAACGGACTTCCGGTGGCCGCTTTTGTCATAAATGATGGTTTAAATTTGACATTGTCTGACAAGGTAAATACGACTCCCCCGATGAAGTAATACTCGCGGATTTCGGACATGTTGGAGAAGGTGGATGTGTTTGCCTTGAAACTGTTTTGAAAAAGTTTTGGAACCGAGAAGCTTAAATAATACTTTGGAGAAGACAAAAACAACCCAGTTCCGAGATTGGGCATGAATTTATTCTCAATTACACCCAATAATACCGGGTCAGGAATAGTGGACTGAAATGGATGTAGACTTGCCAGGTTATTATTGTAATTGGTAAATCCACCGTTTAACCCAAAACGGAGTGAGGTATTTTCGTTTAGTAAAACACGGTAGGAATAATCAAGATTTAGCATTACCCGACGTTCTGGCCCTAACTGATCAATTAAAATGTCGCATCCCACACCTATGTTCTGCGAGATCACTGGAGTTTGAAATGAAAACGTCTGTGTAGATGGATGGCCGGTAATCCCCACCCACTGTTCCCGGTCCAATGCGGTGAAGCCCATTGTTTGCCAGCTCCCGACATAAGCCGGGTTAACTGTCTGCATATTAAATATATACTGTGAATAAACCGGATCCTGCTGACCAATCGCAAAAAATGGTCCGCATATTATCAGCAATGCCAGCATCGCTTTTCTTATTTTATCCTGGATTTTCATTTTGGCCGTTTTCATTTATTTACCTAATTGTTAAAGAGCAATATGTGTGAAATAGATCGTTCTACCTGGCAAGAAAGACGAACCCGGTAAGCACTTTCCCATTACCCAGTTTAAGGATGTAATAGTAGGTACCTACAGGTAATTCACTCCCCATAAAATTCAAGCTGTTCTCCGAACGACCATTCCAGAACGCCTTCTCCTTACTTCCCCAGTAGTCAGTGTTGCCATAATGGCTTCTTTTGAACAGCAGGTTCCCATTGCGGTTAAATATCTCAATTTCAGCATCTGCATAATTATACAGGCAACTAATCTCGAAATAGTCATTAATACCATCGCCGTTGGGGGTAAATACATTCGGTACCGAAACCACGCAGGTTTGATCCTCTGCAAGGACAATCTGAACATCAACCTTGGCGGATGTTGTTACGACACAACCATTGGCATCGGAAACATGAACGGCATAAGTACCACCCTGAAGATCAGTAATGTCTTCTGAGTTTGCGGAATAATCCCCCGGGCCACTCCAGGTGTAGGTAAATGGGGCTGATCCACCTGTAACCGTAAGGGTGATTGATCCCGGATTCACTCCAAGGATGACCGTTTGATCGATACTCATCGTTTGAACAACAGCTGTTGGAATTGCTGTCAGATTTAACAGAGCATCCGACTCTTCCACTTTTACCGAAGCCGTTTTGACTGCTCCGTTGGCATCTGTGACTTTGACAATGTATGTGCCTCCTGCCAACGCCGTTAAATTTTTGGTTATCGCCTTAAATGCACCCGGGCCTGTCCATTGATAAATATATGGAGGAGCGCCTCCGATAACGGTTAAATCAATTGTCCCATCTTTACTCCCTGCACAAGTTACCGGTTTTGAAGCGGTTTCAAGTGAAATCGAAGTCACGGTGATTACTGAAGTTGAACTTCCGCAAAGCCCGCCCTGATCACATACGGTTACGCATATGCTGTCCTTACCATTGAAATTTAATCCGGGAGTATAAACAATACATACATTTTTGCCATCGGATGAAATAACAGGTGAACTGGCAGTTCCATTTTTCGGATTACTGCAAACAGTTGCGGTGAAGGTGTCTGCGATATCGGGATCCGAAATCGGAGAACAAATTGTTACCGGATTATTATTAAAAGTGGTTACATCAGGAAGATCAATTACCGGCGGATGATTTACATGAATCACAATAACGGTTATGGCAGCAATGTTTGAAGTGGCACCACTATTGTCATTTACAGTATAATTTACGGGAGTTGTAATGCCATAGAAACCGGCTGCCGGTGTGAAGGTTACAACACCCGTGTTATTTACTGAATATGAACCTTGTCCCGACACACTAAACGTTGTCTGGATGCCTGGAATTGATGGATCAAGATCTACCGTTCCAGCATCAATCGTGCCATCCGGATCGTAGTCATTTAAGGTAACAGGTATATACTTAGGTATATCTTGAAGTGTTGTATCCTTATCGTTTACTGCAACCGGAACGCAATTAGGCTTTGCATTAATCAAAACAGTGGCTGAAACACCGGAAACACATCCCGTAGCATTGGTGACTGTAAAGTGATAGGTCCCTGCTGCAGGTAATGAAATTGTCTTGCTAATTCCTGTACCTGTGACAGCTCCCGGATTGACAGTCCATATCCCGGAAGGTAAACCGTTCATAACTAGACTTCCCGACGAATTATTGCAGGTTGGCTGCGTGATTGTGCCAACTGTTGGGGCCTTCGGAGTTTCAGGCTGAGGGTTGATTGAAACTGGAGCTGAGGCAGCCGAAGTACAGTCTGCACCGTTGGTGACCGTAAAATTATAGGTCCCGGTTGCAAGTGATGATATCGTCGTGCTTATTCCTGTACCAGTGATAACTCCCGGATTAATTGTCCATGACCCTGATGGTAAACCACTCATAACCACACTTCCGGTCGCGACTATACACGTTGGTTGTGAGATTGCACCAACAATAGGAGCTGACGGAGTTTCGGGTTGAGTGTTGACAGTCACCGGAATTGAGGCAGCCGAAATACAGCCGGCACCATTGGTGACGGTAAAATTATAGGTCCCTGTGGCAAGCGATGATATCGTCGTACTAGTCCCTGTACCGGTGACAGCTCCCGGATTAATTGTCCATGACCCTGATGGTAAACCATTCAGAACCACACGTCCATTCGCATCTGCACATGTTGGCTGTGTGATTGCACCAACAATAGGAGCTGACGGAGTTTCGGGTTGAGTGTTGACAGTCACCGGAATTGAGGCAGCCGAAATACAGCCGGCACCATTGGTGACGGTAAAATTATAGGTCCCTGTGGCAAGTGATGATATTGTTGCGCTTGTCCCTGTGCCGGTGACATCCCCTGGATTAATTGTCCATGTACCGGAAGGTAAACTGCTCAGAACCAAACCTCCGGTCGCATTTATACAGGTTGGCTGTGCGATTGAACCGACGATCGGAGATGCTGGATTTAGTGTTGTCGCGACATTAACTGCACTGCTAACCGGTGAATTACATCCGGTTGTTGCATTGGTTGCTATCACATAATAACCTGCTCCTGCATCAAGATTTGACCAGGCAAGAACACCTCCACTTTCAAGGGTTCCATGTTTAACGGCTCCAACATATGAACGATTTGAATTATATAGTTGGTAGTTAACTCCTGTTGCTGAGGCTGATGAAGTAATTGTTCCATTTCCACCCGGACTTGCACATATTGAACTGCCAGTCAGGTCAAGCACCTCAGGATTGGCATTTACAGTTAATGTGTAGTTAGCAGCAGCTGCTGCACATGGCGAACCCAATGGATTATCCGTAATTACGGTTAGTGTTACTATCTTTCCCGCATCACTTTCAGCAGGTATGTAGGTAAAAGCAAATGGAGATGTATTTGCAGAAGATAAGGTTACTGTTCCTGCTCCGTTGCCAGAGATGGTAACCATTGTTGCATTACCGCTAAATATATTTCCACTTACAATTACAGGTGTAGTGCCACAGGTGCTGCCACTGTTACTGCCAAGCTCCAGCGTTGGTCCGTTTACGCATCCGCAAGAAATCTGGAAAGGACTTCCGTAGGTGATACATCCCGATCCATTCCTGACAGAAATGCGATGGCTTCCATTTGCAACACCGGCAAAAACAGTTTTAGTCTGGTATGGGCCTCCATCTAAACTATAGTCAATATCTGCTCCTGTCGGATTTGTTATTGTAATCACAGCATTCCCAAATCCAAGTGAACAATCTGTCGTTTGTGTTGGACTTGACGGTGCAGGATTGACATTTACCGTATAATTTGTCACTGGCCCCTGACATCCCGCAGCTGTCGGAGTAATGGCATAAGTTACGCTACCCTGGGTTGTCCCCACAGTAACGATCGTCTGAACGGGGATCATTCCTGTGCCACTTACGGCGAAACCGCTTACGCCTGAAGTCGCGGTGGCAGTCCAGGCAAAGGTGGTGCCCGCGACATCAGAGGTCAGTTCGACAAGAGAGGTATTGCTACCCGAACAGATTGTCTGGATGAGCGATGTATTCGTGACTGCAGGCATTGGATTGACCCGTAACAGATAGTTGATTACGGCTCCCGGACACCCCTCAGCAATAGGAGTAATGGCAAAATTTACAATACCCTGGGTGGTGCCTGAGTTGGCGATTGTCTGACTTGGGATTGTACCTGTTCCGCTGGCTGTAAAACCTGTAACACCCGTTGTTGCGGTGGCTGTCCATACAAAAATGGTGCCGGCAACATTAGACGTATGTATGACAGGGGTCGTACTGCTGCCCGAACAGATGGTCTGGGTAAGCGAAGCATCGGTGATCACAGGTTTCGGATTGACAAATACCGTGTAATTGGTCACAGGTCCCTGACATCCGGCAGAAACAGGTGTGATGACATAGACTACCATACCCATGGCGGCACCTGAGTTGGTGATCCTTTGTATAGGTATCGGTCCCGTGCCATTGGTGCTAAAGCCGGTCACTCCGGCGGAGGCAGTGGCAGTCCAGGAAAAAGTCGTACCCGCAACATCAGAGGTCAGCGCGACAAGTGTCGTACTGTTACCCGAACAGATAGTCTGGGTAAGTGGCGTATTGGTGACGTTAGGGTTAGCTTTAGTAGCAACATCAGCTAGATTACTAATTGGAGAAATACAATTTACTGCATTTGTAGCAATTACATAATATCCTGTTTCTGCAGGAAGGTTTGACCAGGTAAGAACTCCTCCATTTAAAAGTGTTCCTGGCTGAGCAGCTCCTACAGGTACATTGCCGGAATTAAATAATTGATAGCTTACCCCACTTACGGAGGTGGATGAAGTAATTGTGCCGTTTCCGCCCGGACTTGCACATATTGTACTGCCTGTTAGGTTAAGTGCCTCAGGATTGGCGTTTACAGTTAATGTGTAGGTAGCGGCAGCGGCTGCACAAGGCGCTCCCAAAGGATTATCCGTTGTTACAGTAATTGTCACAACATTCCCGCCATCAGCTGCTGCAGGGGTGTATGTGAAGACAAAGGGCGATACATTAAGTGAAGAAGTACTTATGGAGCCCGTGCCATTCGTTTTTATTGTCACTGTGGTAGCATTTCCGCCAAAAGTATTTCCGCTAATCGTAACGGGAATAGAGACACAAGTGATGCCACTGATACTGCCAAGTTTAAGTGTAGGGCCGTTTACACAATCACACGAAACGGTGAAACTGTTTCCAGTCGCAGTGCATCCAGCTGAATTACTTACGGTAATATAATGATTTTCATTTGCTACGCTGGTAAATACAGGCCCTGTCTGGGATATACCACCGTCCAATCTATATTCAATACCTGAACCTATTGGACTTGTTACTGTGATTCTTGCATTTCCAAACCCAAGAGAACAATCAGTTGTATATATTGGAGCCTCTAAAGCTTGCGGTTCCAGTACCGTGGCCGAAGCCGTTTTCTCGCAGCCGTAACCATCGGTGACACTCAGATGATACGTCCCCGGAGACAGCAGGGTCAGGTCCCGGGTCGAGGCGCTAAAGCCCGCCGGACCCGTCCACGCGTAAACAAACGGAGCCGTACCACCCGAAACGGTGGCTTTTACAGAACCATCCGAAGATCCGGTGCACGTAACCGGGGTGGCAGCAGC
>Ga0364901_10297_pt1 | contig 16147 bp, 16 predicted proteins | sample ExccelJu500002D4_FD_206968 | JGI IMG/M metagenome (GOLD analysis project Ga0364901, IMG submission 206968) | Enriched cells from Trout Bog Lake Hypolimnion, Wisconsin, USA - BchlTB.July09.5000.02.D4 | ecosystem: Environmental > Aquatic > Freshwater > Lake > Hypolimnion/Profundal zone | place: USA...
AACGAAGTAATGCTTTGCCCGGCGTATTGTTAAATTTAGAAAGTATCAACGGTTCTAGCACTACCCATAATGCTATCGAAAAAAAACCCATTGCCCATGAAGAGGCTACTTGAAATGAATTTTGAATTTGCAGAGGGTTGACAATAAAGTCTGGAGCTAATCTTGTAGAAAAAATGAGACCAGTGAAGATAAGCCCACTAATTTGATAATCTATCAATCGGGCAAAAAGTCGCCTCCATGGATGATAATTGCGACGCGGTTTTTTTAATTCTGGTTCGAAATCAGGTTTATCATCTAATGCACTATCATTCATATTGTTGTTAAATCCAATTTGAGTTAGGTCTAATTACTAATTTTGTTAGCTTATACACCTACAGATTTAAAAAGCATACAAAATTTAACAAATATAAGCAATTATTTAGTCTAATTGTTATTTATTTGAGACAACTCATCAATCATATCTGGATGGTTATTGATTAAATGTAATAGACATATTTCAGCCCCTGATGGACTGAACCGGCCCTGCTCCCAATCACGTAATGTTGCAACGGGGGGGGGTAATTAACTCAGCAAATGCTTGTTGTGTTTTGCCCGTTTTATTTCTAGCTGTACGAAGCAATATTTGCTCAGGTGTATGAACACGCCCTGCAATGGCTACGGCAATTTTATTTAAAGGTAGATGTTTCAACAACAGTTCTCATAATCATTATATACGGGATTTCAGTATGTTATCAGCGCATTAATATCAGAAATTTTATTATTTAATGTACTGAGTAAAATCAGATTAAGCATTGAGATATACGCGGGGGTTTAAACGATTAACTTTTTAACGGGGGCACAATAATCAGTAATGCCTGCAGGCGTTACGACAGAATATCTAAAAAATAAGGCGTCTTATCGACCCTATATGACGTCGAGTAAGTACTCAAGAACGTCCTATATACATTACTCTTTCATGTTTAGGTACTACCCGACGTTAAACAGCGCTATAGGACAACCTTTAAAGATGACTCAACGTCTTATAATATTATAAGACGTCGGGGAGTCCCTATAAGAGCTCGTTTAGTAACCATAAGACGTCCTCGGATACACGATCGACGTCGAGTGATACACATCTGTTAACCTATGTATATTCAACAGGCTCTTATGTGGTAAATAAGTGGTCTTATGTACCCTATAAGTTGTTGATGAACTAACATACGTTGTCTTATAAAATTATAAGACAACGTATGTTAGTTCAACATTGTCGTATGTATATCCGAGGACGTCTTGTATGTCCTACTCAATATTAAATAGGGATCAAAGAACGGCTCATCACGCTATACGTTGACGTATATTTATCCAAGATCCTTTTATATAGATTACTCGTTGTTAAGCAGGTATTAAAGAACAAGGTATGAAGCCATTCGTTGACGTATGTTTATAGAAGAACGTCTCATCTAGGTTTCTCAACGTTGCTGCTTGATGCATCAATAACACACTAGCCTTAATTGACGCCTTTGACACCCTCAACAAGCTGAGAATATCCTGTTTGATAAGAAGGATACTTAAATTGATAGCCTAAAGCCTTTAAACGTTGGTTATTACAACGTTTATTTGATTGAGCCGTGTTATCTGGCGCTTTAACAGTCGGCTGTTCAGCACCCAATCGCTCTGCTAACCATGAGATAACTTCCCATTGCGGAGCTGGATCATTATCACTCGCCACATAGTATTGCTCTAAGGCGATTCCGGCTAAACTTTGCTCTAACAAATAAACTAAGACGCCCACACAATCGGCTTGATGAATTCGATTAGTATAATATACCGGCTCTTTTTGAACGGCCCCACCCTGCTGAGCCATTCTTATTAAGTATTCTCGACCTGGGCCGTAAATACCTGAAAAGCGCACCACGATATTTTTCGGATTTAACGCGGTTAATTGTAGTTCTGCTTGTCGGATGTATCGGCTGGGAACATTTTGTGGTTCTGCCGTGCTCGCTTCATCCACCCATTCGCCTTGGGTTTGCCCATACACACTGGTGGATGACACCAATATCCACTGTGGATTAGCATCTGTCTGTTTAAAAATGCTCAGTAAATTATTTAGCCCCTGCTCATACACTGCTTGATAACTGTCTGGGTTACGGCCATCAGGTGAAACAATAAAATACACGGCATCAAAATCGGTGGGTAAGGCTTTAAGTTGCTCTAATGAGCTAATATCCGCCGCCATAAAATTGATACTGGTTAATGCTGATGTCGGTGGCGTTCTCTTAAGCCCGGTCACTCGATGGCCTTTAGCACTCAGTTCCTCCGCTAACTGCAAACCGATAGAGCCACAGCCTACAATTAATAGCTTTGCCATGGTTTTATAATTGATTGATCAGTTGGAGTTCTTGCGGATACGGCGACATATAATAAGATTCCTCTATATAGACGTCTGGCGACTTACGGAAATGATGTTTAAGCAAGGTGATAGGCACAATTAAGGGGATCTCACCTTGACGATAACGCTCGATAATCTCGCACAGTTCGGCTTTGTCATCCGCCGCTAATTCTTTTTTTAAATAGCCTTGAATATGCTGTAACACATTCACGTGCTGACCACGATTAACCACCGATTTAAGCAGGGGCATTAAGATAGCAATATACTGCTCGGCCACTTGTTGCACATTTTCTTTAGTCACTGTCGCCAATAATTGCCCCAGTTCTCGATAATCGCCATGACTCATAACAATTAATTTATGCCGCGCATGAAAATGCGTCAGCTTTTGCGGAGTAAGACCCTCGGCTAATAATTGTTTCCAGCGATATAAAACATACACACGTTGAATAAAATTCTCACGCAAACCCGCATCACCTAAACGGCCCTCTTCTTCTACGGGCATTAAAGGATTATTACGCATCATCTCTTGGGCATAAATACCAAAGCCTTCTCTATTGGGTTGATGATTACCCGAGAAGACTTTCACGCGCTCCATGCCACAGCTAGGTGAATCTTTTTTTAATATATAACCACATAAATCCGCATGACTGTCTTTTAAGCTAGCTGCATATTTGGTTAAGGGCGCGGTGACATCCAATGTTGGGTCTTTTATACCTACACAACGGATCTCGTTATTTTGTTTAACCAGATGAATGGTAGGGCGCGGGATACCCAAGCCTATGGCAACCTCAGGACAATAGGCTTTAAACTCGAAATACTGGCTTAAGGTACCATTGATATAAGAGTCTCGTTTATGCGAGCCATCAAACCGAACTAGTTCGCCTAATAAACAGCTACTAATACCTATTGGGATTTTTTTCATGTTTCTATATCCGTATCAATTTCTTCAATTACGATACCTTCGGGCCGGCCTGCTTCTGCTGTTGCTGAGTCCGCTTTAACCACTCTTATCTTGCGGGTTGTGGGTATCATCATTTTAGTAAACTGACGATTTTTAAACCAGACGGCGAGCCTAAATAGCAGTAATAAAGAAAGAATAATTAAATAAAATAAAGGCTCTGCCATATTGCCTTTGAGTTGCCAGTAATAATGGATAATGACAGCACCAGAGGCGATATAAATGTATCGGTGCAGTTTTTTCCAATTTTTACCCAGCAGTTTAACCATAGCTTTAGGTGTAGTAACCGCCAAGGCTAATATAATCAGAAACGCTATTAATCCAAACCAAATATAAGAGCTTTCAATAATATCTGTGGTTATAGTGCCCCAGGCCAAACCTTGATCTAACCACAAGTAGACGATAACGTGTAAGCTCGCATAAAAAAAGGTATATAGACCTAATAGCTTTCGATATTGGGCCATACCACGCCATTGTGTGATCTTTTGTAAAGGGGTAATAAACAAAGTAAGCCATAACAGGCGTAAGGACCAATCGCCTAAACGTATGTGTAAAGCTTGTATAGGATCTGCCCCTAAGTTATCGAACATCATATCGATAACAATGCCAAGTAATGGCAATAAACAGAGACTAAAGCATAAGGGATAGGGCTTTAAAAAACGTTGTAACATCAGAAGAAATGTCGCAAATCCATATTGCTGTATAGACCAGCGACTTCATCAGCATAGCCATTAAACAACTCTGTTTTACGACGTGGGGTAAAAAATCCAGCGCCTAAAACACGTTCGCTACTTTGGCTCCAACGCGGATGGGGCACATCTGGATTTACATTGGCATAAAAGCCATAATCATTGGGTGCAGATTTACTCCAAGTGCTTAACGGCGCTCTTTTTAACAATTCAATCTTTACGATGGCCTTAATACTTTTAAAACCGTATTTCCAAGGCACCACTAATCTTAAAGGCGCACCGTTCTGTTTAGGTAAAGAGTCTCCATACATACCGGTCGCTAATATCGTTAAAGGATGCATCGCTTCATCCATTCTTAACCCTTCCACATAGGGCCAATCTAACATTCGGTTATCAGCTTGGTTGGGCATGCTCTTAGGGTCAAACAGTGTGGTAAATTGCACAAATTGCGCACTTGATAAAGGTTTTACCTTTTTTAGTAAACTAGCTAATGGAAAGCCTACCCAAGGCACCACCATCGACCACGCTTCTACACAGCGAAAGCGATAAATGTATTCTTTTAGAGTTTGCTGGCTTAAGAGATCTTCTAAATGATAAACACCCGGTTGCTCAACTTCTCCGGTAATTTCAACTGACCAAGGATCGATAGGTAACGCTTGAGCTAACGCAGTAGCATCGGTTTTGTTATAGGTGAATTCGTAATAATTCGTATGATTTTTAACGATATCAGCAGACGTTGCAGTTAAAGGTGCCTCTTTTGCATCAGCAAAACCCGAATAAACGCCAGAACCGGTTATGCCTAAGGCCAGCATCGCTTTAATCAACTGACGACGCTGTTTAAAAACGGCAGGATCAGTAATCTCAGAACTTGGGATGCTTTTATGCGTTTTGATGATCATTTTGCCTTACCTTTTGGAATTCTGCTTAATAGTTTTCTAAGCTTAACTTCAGTGATAAAAGCCAAAGAAAACAATTGAATAAAGTTATCCGCTTGGATGATATCTAAACCGATATGCTCAGGCACTAATTCTTTGCGAGTACCAAATAATCTATCCCAAAAAGAAAACACAATGCCGTAGTTACTGTCATGTTCTGACCTTTTTTTAGAATGGTGGGTTCTGTGCAAAGACGGCGTGATAAAAACATTAGAGATTTTATCTTCATTAGGCACTTGAATATTGGCATGGTGAAATAAAATAAAAAACAACTCTACTATTTCTATAGACAATACCGAATACGCATCCACACCTATCACGACTACAAAGACACATTTGTAAACGATTTCTAACAACAGATCAAATACATGAAATCTAAAACCGGTAGAGACATTAAAACCTTTATCACTATGATGGACTTTATGGAAACGCCATAAATAGTCTGACTTGTGACTGACAAAATGCCAAAGATAAATAGCTAAATCAAAAAAAGCGAACGCTAATATCCACTTTACGGGGCCATTATCTAAGCCGCTCAATAAACCATGTGAAGCAAATTGCTGAGCCACCAAAAACAACGAAGAGGCGCTAAGCGTACTGAGTATTAAATTATTAACCAAGAATGCGGTGGTATTGGTAGAAAAAGATTCTTTAAAAATCTTGGCTGGAAACTCGCGAAACGGATGCCGCTTTTCCATCACCACCAAAACAATAAAGGCGACTATCGCAAGCGCAAATAACACTTCATTATAATAAAGCCCTCCACTTGTACTGACGGTTTCTGTCGCATTCATAATCGTTTATTTTGGGCTGATGGCGGCTAACAAGGCACTGAGTTCTTTAATCTCGTTATTAGAATCAACTTGCTGAGTGATGTCATATTGCACACCCAGATAATAAATGACTCGTTGTTTCTTATCAAAAAGCGGGGTAATTTTTAGACGATTATGAAATAACGTGCCGTCTTTCTTATAATTTCTTAGCGTGACTTCTACACCTTCATGTTTTTTCATGGCCTCTGCAATAATGTATCTAGCAGGCTGTTCTCTATCTTCACCCTGTAAGAAACGACAGTTATAACCAATGATATCTTCTTGTCCATAACCAGTTAAACGTTCAAAAGCTTTGTTCGCATATACGATAGGGGCGTCTTCTATATCGGGATCGGCCAAAGTAACTCCATTAACACATTCATCTAAAATGGCGGAGAGGACTTGTGGTATGAGTCCGCTATCTTTTTCTACAATAAAAGGCATTTCTAACTCCAATTCTTTATATTTTAAGTCACTATGACTAGCTTAATGGGCTCAAGCGAGCATCAAATTTTTAATATTTTCTACGGTATTTTCTGCCCCTTCTTCAATAGAGGCCCGAATCAACTTCTGAAAAGGCCGCATGAACACTTCTACCTCAGATAACTCAAAACGAAAGGTTAACTCGGTACAATCAGACTCATCGGTGGATTTAAGAACGTATTCATGTTTGTAAGGCTCATCAATGCCTTTGAATGTTAAATTGACCACAGGTCGATAATCAGTAATTTCAAATACTGATTCTACTAATGCACCTTGATCTGCTCTGACTTGTTTGGTTTTGGCGCCCACAAAAAGCTGTTCACCGTCTAAAGGTTCTAACTCAACAACTTCGGGCGCCCATTTAGGATAATTTTCATAGAACCTATCGCCAATGAATGCAAAGACATCAGCAATGGATTTATTAATTTTTATGGATGCCTCACCTGATATAGGTGATGACGAATCAAAAGGAAATTTAATTTGCACTACGATACCTCTCCCAGTTGAGGGTAACTCAACTTAAATTCGCCTTGTTCAGACTATCAACTCTGTTGATGTCTCCGACGATTATAATTATGAAATCTAGACTAAGATAAATTAAACCTCAGTCACACTTTAACTTAAATTTCAAAACTGGCAAATTTAAATTACCGCGCCTCACTTAAACCACATAAATATTAATGTATTATTCTCAAGCACTTATTAAGTCAATTTGCATTTGACACTTTTAAAATTTATGGAAAATTAAAAGCTGGTTTTATTTTAAATTTTGATCAGCGGTATTTTATTATGAGACCTTTGCTTGATTAGGTGATCTCTGTAATACAATGGCCTAAAACTGATTTTTTAACTTATTTTGACGAAAAACAGACAAAATAAGCTAATTTATCCCCATAAATAAGGGGGATTTCCCCCTATCTCGCCTTTTTAGGCGTACATCTCCTGCTTAATGGATAACCCGCGTTTAATGTTATGCGCTACGCACATGATTTCTACGCGTGTGCGATTTCGACCTAAGCCAAGGTAACGCGCTTTACCCATGGCGTAATGGAGTTTAAGCACACCAAAGACGCGCTCTACTGTACTTCGAATACGCGACTGTATTTGATTAAATGCCTTATCTTCTTTTGTTAACGGTCGGTTACGATAAGCCCGTTTAATCAAACAATTTTTAATACCGCGTTTTAATAACCATTCGCTGTGAGCCTGACTCTGATAAGCGCTATCCGCATAAACGCTCGTTTCATTGCCATGAAGTAACGTGGTGAATCGGTTGGAGTCATGAACATGACCGGCGGTGTAATCCATTGCTTTAATCAGGCCGTCTTCATCTACATTGAGATGCGCTTTATAACCATAAGTGCTTTTACTTTTACCATCAGAGGCTACTTTAACGTTCCAACCCGCTTCTGGATCTTGTGTAGAGCTACCGTCTTTCTTTTTATTGGGCCGACATTGTTTGGCTTCAATGACGCTGGCATCGATAATACTGATTTCACCTGACTTGATGTATAAGCCTTGCTCAGTGAGCTGATCATTGATAGCCGTTAGCAATGACCGCATTAAATACTTCTTTTCCAATAATTGACGAAAACGCCAGATCGTTGAATGATCGGGGACTGACTCCGAGATGCTTAGTCCAATAAAACGACGAAACAACAAATCACGTGCCAGTTGTTTTTCTAACGCAGGGTCACTTAAGGCATACCAACTTTGCAATAACAGCGCTTTAAACATCAACAAGGGTGGCCAGGCTTTTTCTCCTCGCTTACTGGTATGTATACCGGAAAGTATCTTTTCTACACGAGACCAATCAATTAACTCATGGACGTCATCGAGCTCTTTTAAGGCGGCATGCTCAATCAGCATCGCATCAACAAGTGTTGTTTGTTCTAGATTTTTCCACGCCATTTAAATACCTTTGAGAGTCATTTATGTTGTGCGTATTATCTCATTTATAGCTGACTTTGACTGGATTCGTGCAAAGGTCTCATTATGACTTTTAAAATATTTTTTTATATGCTTTTTATGACGCTCAGTGGCGCCAGTCAGGCAGATACCTTACCTAAAAAGTTATTACCTCCTTGCCAAGAAATACCTAACTGTTTGAGCAGCGAGACCCCTGAAAGTAAACATTTCATACAGCCTTTTAAGATTAAAGGCGAGTCTGATAAAGCTTGGTCTAGTTTAAAAGATGAGTTAAATCATCAAAGCCGACTTATAGTTACGCATGAGAGTCCTGATAATATTCATGCGGAAGTCACCAGCCTAATATTCAAATTTGTGGATGACGTTGACTTTTGCCTAGATAAAGAAAACAATGCCATTCATATTCGCTCAGCTTCACGAACTGGACATTTTGATTTTGGTATTAACCATAAACGTATAGAAGCGTTACGTGCAACACTTAAAAAAGCCGATTTAATCAGCTAGAGACACTGCTTAAAGTCTCTTTCATCCATTCATTTAATGCCGACCTATAAAAACTCTCTCTTTATTTTTCGGCGTGATTTACGTTTACAAGACAATACCGGTCTTAATCACGCCCTAAACCTTTCAGAACATGTTTTAGCTTGTTTCATATTTGATCACAGACAGATAGAAGCCCATCCCTATCAAAGTAAACCCGGTTTACAATTTATGCTGCAATCTATTAAAGATTTACAGCACCAAATGCACGATGTGGGTGCAGCGTTAGGTCTATACAACGACTTACCTGAAACTGTTTTAATGCACACCATCAAAGAACATGGGATAGAGGCCGTATTTATCAATCGTGATTACACCCCCTTTAGTCGACAGCGTGATTATCAACTAGGTGTAACGTGTAATGAACTAGGGCTTAAACTACATATCATTGCTGATGCCTTACTGACAGAACCCGAACAAGCGGTTAAACACGACAACACCGCCTATAAAGTCTTTACGGCCTTTTATAATAATGCCATTCAGTTTCCAGTGGCATTACCCGAAGCACTCTCTAAGCATAATTTTTTATTACCCAAATCTAGTATCAACTTAGCAGAACTAGACATTTCGATACCCGTCTTAAAAGACACAATGCTCCAAGGGGGGCGCCAGCAAGCATTATTTATTTTGGACCATCTCGAAGCTCAAAAAGACTATACCCAAACCAGAGACTTCCCCAGCCTAAATACTACGAGCAAATTATCAGTCCACTTAAAGTTTGGTACCTGCTCAGTAAGAGAGGCCTATTATGCGATTGTTAATGCTATAGGTACTGAACATCCTTTATTACGCCAACTCTATTGGCGAGACTTTTTTACCCATATCGCTTATCACTTCCCTAACGTATTTGGGCATGCCTTTTTAGAAAAGTTTGCGCATTTAAAATGGGATAATAATATTGAATATTTTAATGCGTGGGCGCAAGGTAAAACAGGCTTTCCTATTGTGGATGCGGGGATGCGAGAACTGAATCAAACGGGGTTTATGCATAACCGCGTCAGAATGATAGTGGCGTCTTTTCTAGTCAAAGATCTGCATATCAATTGGCGCTGGGGAGAGCGTTATTTTGCTCAACACTTAGTCGATTATGATCCATGTGTGAATAACGGCAATTGGCAATGGGCGGCATCAACAGGCTGTGATGCACAACCTTATTTTAGAATCTTTAACCCTTGGTTACAGCAACAAAAGTTTGATGCTGACTGTCAGTATATTTATCACTGGTTACCTGAATTAAAAGGCTTTACGCCAAAAACGATTCATCAATGGGATAAGCAACATCAAGCAAGTGCTTACCCAGCGCCTATCATCAACCATTCCGTCGAAAGCCAATTCACAAAGGCATGGTATAAAGCAGCTATCGAGACGCAACAGATAGATAATTAGATCTAATGAGGCTGACTAAACAGTGTTTTATATTCACGAGCGGATTGTTCAACATCTGCCGTATCAAAAAGCCCACCGATAACCGCTAATAGATCAGCCCCAGCATTTAATAATGGTTCTGCATTTTCTGGCAAGATGCCACCTATAGCAACAGTAGGCACTGAAATTTTTAGCTTTGCGGCTTGCAGAGTCTGTAACTCAGCAGGTGCGGCTAAAGGTTTTGAATTAGACGGAAAAAATCGTCCAAAAGCCACATAAGTAGCCCCTTGAACTTGAGCCTCTAAAGCGCGTTCGACCGAGTTATAACAAGAGGCACCGATAATAGCATCAGCGCCTAAGCGTGTTCTAGCGTATGCAATGGCACCGTCTTCTTTACCGATATGCACACCATCAGCACCCACTGCTATAGCCAGCTCTACATCATCATTAATCAATAAGGGTACATTAAATTCGTGACACACCTTAACTAATGCTGTGGCTAATGAAACGGCATCAACCGGACTTTTATCTCGATATTGCACGACAACGGCCCCGCCTTTTATGGCCGCCTGCACTTCTTTAATAATGGTTTCTGCCGATTTATTGTCAGTCTGAGTAATGGCATATAGGCCCCTAGAGGGAAACCTCACGACTCATCCTCCATCCAAAATAAGCGATTAGGAATGAACTGCCCCTTACCTGGTTTATATCCACTATTTAAAGAATTCCATGTATATTCTTGTGCTTCCATCACCGCTTGTATGGGATCCAAACCATGCGCAATTAATGCCGCAATACTGGTGGCTAAGGTACAGCCCGAGCCATGATAACTGTGGGGCAACCTATCCCAAGTATAGGTTTCCCAGATTTGATTATCATAAAACAACTGATTACTCACCGCCGGCGTTGATTCATGCGTGCCGGTAATTAAGACATACTCACAGCCTTGAGCCAACATCTCCAAACCACATTGTTCTAAATTCTCATGTCCCACTAACTTACGCGCTTCTTCGCTATTGGGCGTTACAACGGTAGTACAGGGTAATAAGAGTTCAATGATTTCTGTTATTAAATAATCACTGTAAAGTTGAGCGCCACCACCGGCAGCTAAAACGGGGTCTAATATCACGGGTATTTTGGGATGTGCTTTTAAAATCTCATGAATCGCATAGGCTGTTTCATGATGACCAATTAATCCGATTTTAAAAGCATTCACCGTTAAATCAGCTAATATTCTATTAGCCTGACTAACAATGTTTTCTGGTTTTTGCGGAATTAACTTTTTTACGTTACGCGTATCCTGCTCGGTTAAAGCAGTAATAACACTGGCGGAATGACATTGATGACTAATAAGCGTTTCTATATCTGCTTGAACGCCAGCCCCTCCACTAGGATCATGGCCAGAAAAAGAAAGTACCACAGGACGTTGTGTAGACATAAATTATCCAAAATAATTATTATCTATAATCTATATGGTGCCCCGAAGACGATTCGAACGTCCGACCTGCCCCTTAGGAGGGGGCCACTCTATCCAACTGAGCTACCGGGGCTTATAGACAGTAATTTTAACATAAACCTAAAATCTAAGAATTAGCTTTTAGGATGATCAAACTATAAGCTTGAAGCGTATTTTCTATTCTAGCTCTAAACCATCAACACGCTGGAAACCTCTAGGTAACGGCATACCTCTTTTAGCTCGACCACTCGTATAATGTGCAATATCCGCCGTCTTTAAACTTAAGAATCGCTTACCAGAGATGACTTTTAAATGACTGTTTTCTGGGACGGGTAATACCGCAACGACAGAGTCTGTGCCTGAGCTTAAGTCGGCCGAGGGTATTTGTATTAATTTATTACCTTTACCACGTGCTAACTCGGGCAAATCGGCTACTGGGAATATCAATAATCGCCCCTGTAAAGTAACCACGGCTAATAAATCTGTTTCACTTTGCACCCATTCTGGTTTTATTACCTGGGCACCCTTGGGCAACGTGATTAGCAGTTTCCCGGCTTTATTTTTACTGGCTAATTCTTTAAGTTGAACTCTAAAGCCATAACCATAATGACTTGCTAATACATACCAGTCATCCAGGTTACCGGTTATTAAATGACTAAATAAGGCCCCGGCTGGCGGATTAAATCGACCTGTGAGTGGCTCGCCTTGCGTTCTAGCTGAAGGCAAGTCATGGCTCGAAGTGCTGTAGGCCCGCCCAGTTGAATCTAATAAATAAACAGGCTGCGTTGAACGACCTTTAACGGCACACAGATAACTATCACCTGATCGATAATTGAGCGTTTCTACATCAATATCATGGCCTTTAGCCGCTCTAATCCAACCTTTTTGAGACAATATAATTGTTAAAGGTTCATTACTAATTAAAGACGTTGTTTCTAAGGCGACGGCTGCCACTCTAGAAACAATCGGTGATCGACGTTCATCACCATATTGCTCAGCATCGCGTTCAATTTCTTTTCTAATCAAACGATTTAATAATAATTTTGAACCTAAGGTTTTTTCTAATGCGGCACGTTCTTTTTCTAAGGCATCTTGTTCGCCACGGATTTTCATTTCCTCTAGCTTAGCAAGATGTCTTAATTTTAATTCTAAAATCGCTTCCGCTTGAATGTCTGTTAAAGCAAAACGCGCCATTAAAACGGGCTTAGGATATTCTTCGTTTCTAATAATCGCTATTACTTCATCTATATTAAGATAGGCAATTAATAAACCATCTAAGATGTGTAATCTGGCTAACACTTTATCCAAGCGATATTGCAAACGTCTGCGCACCGTTTCTGTTCTAAAGGCTAACCATTCAACTAATATTTCTCTAAGCCCTTTAACTTTGGGCTTACCATCCAAACCTATCATGTTTAAGTTAACACGATAGGTTTTCTCTAAATCAGTCGTCGTAAATAAATGCGACATAACCGCATCAACATCGGTGCGTTTAGACTTTGGAATGATTAATAACCGAGTTGGATTTTCATGATCAGACTCGTCCCTTAAGTCTTCGATCATGGGTAATTTCTTCGCCAACATTTGTGCGGCAATTTGTTCTAATAATTTAGCGCCCGAGACTTGATGTGGCAAAGCGGTAATCACTATAACACCATCTTCTTCCTCATAAATAGCGCGCATCTTTATAGAACCACCACCCGTCATATACATTTTTTGTATATCTTCAGCAGAGGTAATAATCTCTGCTTCTGTTGGGTAATCAGGGCCTTTTATATGCGTGAATAACGTTTCAACAGGGCAGTCAGGCTCATCTAATAATTGAATGCAAGCGGCCGCAACTTCTCTTAGATTATGTGGTGGTATATCGGTAGCCATACCTACGGCAATACCCATCGTACCATTCAGTAAAATATTAGGTAATCTGGCGGGTAATAATTCAGGCTCTTTTAAAGTGGCATCAAAGTTATCAGCCCACTCGACAGTGCCCTGCCCTAACTCACTCAATAAGGTATTGGCATAACCTGTTAAGCGAGACTCCGTATAACGCATGGCCGCAAATGATTTTGGATCATCAGGTGAACCCCAGTTACCTTGACCATCAACCAATGGATATCGATAAGAAAAACTTTGCGCCATGAGCACCATAGCTTCATAGCAAGCAGAATCACCATGAGGATGATATTTACCTAAAACATCCCCTACGGTACGAGCAGATTTTTTATATTTTGCTAGAGCCGTCAATCCCAACTCTGACATGGCATAAACGATTCGGCGCTGAACTGGTTTTAATCCATCCGCTATATTGGGCAAGGCTCTATCCAATATGACGTACATGGAATAATCCAAATACGCTTTCTCAGCAAAATCCTTTAAAGGTAATTGTTCGAAATTCTCTTGTAAGCCCACTTAGAACTCTTCCTCTGATAATTCAACATAGAGTGCACGACTTTTTTCTAAACTTTCTTGGCGCATTTTTCTGCGCAATTCAGCCGCCACATAATGTTTTCTTTCTGCTTCCGTTTCTAAAACTAAACGCGGCACTTCAAATGATTTACCATTTTCATCAATAGCTACCATCGTAAAATAGCACGATGTGGTATGTCTTTTTTCGTTAGTTCGTAAGTTTTCAGCGACGACTTTAACGCCCACTTCCATTGAAGATCGCCCCACATGATTAACTCGAGCAAAAAAAGAAACTAACTCACCTACATTAACTTGCTGCTTAAAAAAGACCTGATCTAATGCCGCTGTGACTACATAATTCTTACAGTATTTGGCAGCACAAGCATACGCGACCTGATCAAGTAATTTTAATAAAGATCCCCCATGCACATTACCCGAAAAATTAGCCATATCAGGTGTCATGAGCACTGTCATCGTTAATGTTTTTTCTTGTTTAGGCATATTTACAGGTCAAAGATTTAATAATATCAGTTTATGAGGGATTTTTTAAACATAAAAAAAGGCAGCTTAAGCTGCCTTTTTCAAGTATACCAATAAATTGCTTATTAAAGTTTTTCTTTAATACGAGCTGCTTTACCAGTTAAGTCACGTAAATAATACAATTTAGCACGACGAACATCACCACGACGTTTAACTGTAATTTCACTAATTAATGGACTATGTGTTTGAAAAACACGTTCAACGCCAGTTCCGTGTGAAATTTTTCTTACAGTGAATGCAGAGTTTAAACCACGATTACGTTTTGCAATCACGATGCCTTCAAATGCCTGGATTCTTTCGCGCTCGCCTTCTTTTACTTTAACTTGAACAACTACAGTGTCACCTGGATTAAATTCAGGAATTTCTTTTAATTGTTCTTTTTCCAATACATCAATAATATTGCTCATCACACACCCTATTCAACTTCATTTTTAAATTGTTGCAACAGATTACTCTGCTCTGCACTTAAATTCTTATTTTCTAATAAATCTGGTCGTCTTTGCCAAGTTCTACCTAAAGCCTGCTTCATACGCCAAATACCTATTTCAGCATGATTACCACCCAACAATACTTCAGGGACATTATGCCCTTCAATATCTTCTGGTCTCGTATAATGAGGATAATCTAACAGTCCGTTCATGTGAGAGTCTTGCTGAGCTGACTCTTCATGACCTAGTACACCCGGCAATAAACGCGTTATTGCATCTATCACTATTAGGGCCGCTAATTCACCGCCACTAATAACATAATCACCAATGGACCATTCATCATCACAATCCATGTTTACAAAGCGTTCATCAACTCCCTCATAACGTCCCGCAACTAAAATTAATTGTGACACATTACACGCTTCAGACAGTAACGCTTGCGTAATCGGTTTACCTTGAGGACTTAAGTAAACTACTTTAGCCTCCTGTTTTCCTAATTTTTTTGCCTGATAGACTGCATCGTGCAAAGGTGAGTATTTCATGACCATTCCTGGTCCACCACCGTATGGACGATCATCAACCGTTTTATGTTTATCCTGAGTAAAATCTCGGGGATTCCACGTGGATAAACTGACTATTTCTCGTTCAATTGCTCTACCGGTTACTCCGTAACTGGCGGCAGTTGTTATCATCTCAGGAAATAAAGTGATTACATCAAAATGTATGGCTGTCATTAAAAGTCAGGATCCCAATCAACAATCATTAATCCCAAATCCAAATTTATTTCAATTATTGTTTCATTCTGCAGGAAAGGAATGACCCGATCTCGCTCACCTGTAACAATAACAACATCATTTGCACCCGTTTCTAATAGACTGTCAACGACACCTAACTCAACACCTAAATTGGTTTTAACGGTTAAGCCAATTAAATCCGACCAATAATATTCACCCTTACGGGCTTTAGGTAATTGCTCAGCTTTAATAAAAATCTCCCAGCCCATCAATGCTGCGGCTTGATCTCTATCACTAACACCTTCAAGTTGAGCTACTAAGAACTTGCCTTGAGAGTTACCTTCAACGACTTTTAAAACTTTTGTTTCAGTGCCCTTTTTTAACAACCATGGAGAATATTTTAAAATATTCTCTCTAGATTCAGTGTAGGAAAAAACTTTTACCCACCCTTTAATCCCAAAAACGCCAGAAACCTTCCCAACGCTTATATCAGTTGCTTTATTC
>Ga0364901_10298_pt1 | contig 16070 bp, 18 predicted proteins | sample ExccelJu500002D4_FD_206968 | JGI IMG/M metagenome (GOLD analysis project Ga0364901, IMG submission 206968) | Enriched cells from Trout Bog Lake Hypolimnion, Wisconsin, USA - BchlTB.July09.5000.02.D4 | ecosystem: Environmental > Aquatic > Freshwater > Lake > Hypolimnion/Profundal zone | place: USA...
TAATTGCATTATGGGTGATGCTTAAGATACGCTTTTGATAACCCCTTTGTTTTATATAAAAAAAGGATCTTGATAGGCCTATGTCTATTATTCGCATTGATGAAGTAGATTACGAGCTGGACCTTTTGACCGATGAGGCCAAGGCGCAATTGTTGTCTGTGCAGCATACAGACCAGAAAATTGCCGAATTGCAGCGTGATCTGGCCATTGCCCAGACTGCCCGTGCCAGCTATGCTGCTGCGCTGCGTGAATTGCTCGGTCACGGCGAAGATGCTCCTTTAAGGGCGCCTGCTGGCTTGCAGGTTCGTCACTAAACCCATTCCTTTGGTGCTTAAGCCCTTGTTTTAATGGGGCTTTATCCTATTTAAATTTGTGCGCTAACGCACAAATTTCTCCAGTTTTGCTTGAAGCGGGCCCCCAGAGTCTTTATTCTAGTAGACCTAGGATCGAATTGGAAGTTAGTGCGTGTTCACACCCATTAGTCAATCTGCTCAAGATAGCGCCACCGAGTTGTATCTCGGGTTTTTTGGTCGCGCGCCCGATACGGCAGGCTTGTCCTATTGGGCCGGCCAAATTTCTGCTGGCGCGAGCGCCTTATCGGTCGCGGCCGGTTTTGCACAAACCACAGAATTTCACACGCAGTATGGCGCTTTAAATGCCGCTGCGCAGGTGAATCTGATTTATCAAGATATTTTGGGCCGCGCACCGGATGCTGCGGGCGCTCAGTACTGGAGTGCGCAATTAAATTCCGGTACGGCTATTGGCAATGTGGTTTGGAGTGTTGTCGATTCCGCGTTTCATCAGCAGGGCAGTGCCGACGGTTTGTTAGTGCAAGCTAAGGTAGCTGCTGGCGAGCAGTTAGCCGCTCCCATTGTTTCGAATATTTCCACAACAGCTTGGAATCCGGTGACGGGTTTTGGTGAGATCAATGTGGCTAGTGCGATTGGCGCTGCGCTGAATACACCGATTGCGCAAGGTGCAGTGGTTAATGCAGGATTGGCTGCGTGGCAAATTGGCGCCGCCCATTTTCAAGATGCATGGAATGCAGGGTACACCGGCAAAGGTGTGGTCATCGCCGAGATTGACACCGGTATTGATTTAAGTAACGCTGCGCTGATGTTATGCGTAAGCGCAGCGAGTTGGAATTTTGTCGCAGGCAATAGCAATGTGCAAGACGATAATGGCCATGGCAGCGCAGTTGCCTCCGAGATGATTGGCTATAGTACGGGAGCCAATGCCAATACTTTGGGTGGTGCTTATGATGCCCAGCTCATGGTTCTAAAAGCGATGGATGCCAATGGCAATGGCTCGATTGCCAATTTAGTCAAAGCGATTAATTACGCAGTCGATCACGGCGCCAATGTGATTAATATTTCTTCCGGTGGTGTGTTAGCGGACCCAACAGAATTAGCAGCGCTTAATTACGCGCAGTCGCATGGCGTCATTGTCTGTATGGCCGCTGGTAATGCAGGCTCAGCCAATGCGCAGTATCCGGCCAACTTTGCGCAGTCCTTAAGCACGACCATTGCAGTAGGTTCTAGTGCACAAAATCTGGATGGGAGTGTGGCCTTTGCCTCCAACACCAATCAAGCTGGCACGTTAACGCCTTATGACTATGTCAACGCCCCTGGTGTGCATGTACTCGGTTATGGACTCAATGGCGTGCTAGAAACCTTGACAGGCACTTCCTTTGCTACGCCCCTTGTGGCCGCTGAAGTGGCTGATGTTCTTTCAGCCCATGCGGGTCTCTCGGCTGCTCAAGTGGTGCAAGCGGTGGTCAACACCACGGTCGGCTTGGTAGGCGTACAAACTATTAGTGCGTAATTAAATAATCGCTATTTGCGCTTGATCAGTAAATTTGGCAAGATAGATTCATGACTAGCCCTGCTTGGATAAACCAAATTGCCGATGCAACGCTTAAAACCGATATGGGTCTGGCGAGCAGTACTGGAAGTGTGAGCGAAGTAGCGATGGCGCAATTGTTCAGTGATTTGGTAAGTGAATTAAATGCCAATCACACCAGCTTATCGAGCTCCCAGCTAGCCGATCTCAAACTGATTGCCAGTGATTTAGCCATCGGTGAAAGTGTCTCCTCTTATGTGGTGGCTATTACCAATGCCCTAGTCAATGGCAGTGCGCTCAATAGCACCTGGACTGGCGGCGCTACTAGCAGTAGCACTTTAGGAAATCTGGCGATAGGCTCAAGTGCAAATGTACTTAATGCGCTAGAAGGCAAATGGTTTTTAGGAACGGATTTACCGAGTGTGTCGCATTTATCTGGGGTCAATGCTGCTAGCGTGAGTTATAGCGCAGTCTCAGGATCGATTTTTGGGGTCAATGGCCCGCAAATGGCTGACGTCAATCAAGGGAGAATTGGTGATTGCTATGTGTGCTCTGCACTAGCGGAAGTCGCGTATCAAAATCCACAAGCAATCGAATCGATGATTACCAGTAATGGCAACAACACTTACGGTGTGCGCTTTTACGTTAATGGCAATCCACAGTATATTACCGTCAATAACCAATTGCCTAATGGCGGTGGCCTTTTCTTAAATGGCACCGACTTGTGGGCTAGCTTAATTGAAAAAGCCTATGCACAATTGCAAGGGGGCGGGGACTTAACGGGGAACTCGACGAGTTACTATGGCAACTCGTATGCCACTATTGGCAATGGCGGCTGGCCTTGGTATACCTTGGAAGAAATTACGGGGGCTACGCAAATTATTAATTTGTGGGGTTCGGGCAGAACCTCCTGGTCTGAGCAGATTCTCTCTCCCAGTTTGGTAGTGCAATCATCCAGTAGTTTAAATAATGCTAGTGCACTTAATTTAATTATCAGTAGCCTTTCTAATGGCAATGATGTGATTTTAAGTTCGTATACCAATGCCTATGATGCGCAAGGAAAACAAACCTTAGTTTCTAGTCATGCGTTATCCATTTATGGATATGACGCAACAACGGGGATGTTGGAGCTGCGCAATCCATGGGGAACGGTCAGTGGGCAGTATTGGGATACTACGTTTGAAGTGAGCCTATCTACATTACTGTCTGCCAATGACATCATTACGATTGATAACTTGCCTGGCAGTGCTAACGCCACTCAAGTAGTGAGCGGCGCGCCTACGCTTGGCGTAAGCATTTCGGGAGCATCGTCTGCTATTACGGTAACCGATAGCGCGCTCAATGTGGCAGCTAATTTAAACACCCTACAAGCCAATCCGAATTTACTGACGATCAGCTTGACTGATAGCAATCCTGTGCTCACGGTTACGAGTAACACCCTGGCGCAAGATGCAGGCGCGCTAGCCAAAATTATGGGCACGTATAGTTTGACGGTTACGGGTACTGGTGCGCACAACCTCAATACGGCGATTTATAGCGATCCGTTGGTGAATTATTCGGTAACGCTCACTAGCAATGGTGCCCAGGTGCAACATTTAGTAAGCGATGTTACTCCGCTCAGTAATGTAACGATTACGAATCTACAGCGTTTGCAGTTATCTGACGCGATGCTGGCGCTTGATGTAGGTCCAAGTCAAAACGCGGGCTCAGTGTATATGCTCTATCAAGCGGCATTTAATCGCAGTCCTGATATGGGAGGCTTGGGTTATTGGATTAATGCGGTCGACAATGGTGCCAACATCACTACAACAGTTGCGCAAGCCTTTGTGAATAGTGCCGAATTTATTGCGCAGTATGGTACTAATCCAAGCAATGCTTCTTATGTCAATAATTTGTACCAAAACGTGCTGCACCGCGCGGGTGATGCGGGTGGGGTGAGCTACTGGAATCAGCAGCTCAATTTGGGAGCAGTTACTAAAGCATATGTTCTAGAGCAATTTGCCACCCTAGCGGAAGGTGCAGCCAATGTTGCTCCCACGGTGGCTCATGGGATTGCTTATACGCAGTGGGTGGGATAAGAAAACAGAGTCAGTATGTCAATTATTAAGTTACGCAACTTAATTAGCATTGCTGACCCTGCAAGCGTTCCGGGTTTTAATTTTCCTGCACAGGTTGACCTCAATGGCGATGGTCTGGTCGATTACGTCTTTTCTACCACAGAAATTGGATCAAGTACCGGTCAGCCTCTCAAAATTTTTGAATCCAAAGCGGATGGTTCTTATGTTGATGTCAGTAATTTAGTCCTCAATAATTTTTCCACTTTGTGGACTCAAAAAATTATTGCCACTGATTTAAACAACGATGGTCGCGTCGATTTGGTTCTTGGTGCTGCTCCTGAGCAGGGTAACTCAAGAACTGCTGGCGGAAATGGAACCGCTAGCAATAACGCCTCTCTTTGGGGTAGCCCGCAGTACGTGTTATTGCAAAATGCCGATGGCACCTTTACGCCAGTCCAAACCATCAGTACGACTTATGAAGCTCACTGTATTTGTGTGGGGGACTTTAATAATGATGGCGTTCAAGATATTTTGTATGTCTCTGACGTTAATAATTCAACCAGTCAACAAGTCCCTAAGCTTTTGCTCAATAATGGTAAAGCAGGATTTACACAAGCTGATTTGTCTTCCATTATCGGCTCAGGTTCTGCTGCATACAACTTTGCAGCTTTTTATGCAGCTACCGGCGACTTTAATAATGATGGCAATCTAGACATTGTCTTTTTGCAAGGCGGCTATCAGAATAGCGCCTATGATCTGGTTGCTTTGGGTAATGGCAAAGGTGGCTTTACTAAGGGGCCGCAGTTGCCGGTGATTCCTCAGGCTCTAGGTGGCTCGGCGGCAACGATTGAGGGTTCTGCTGTTCTAGATCTTAATCATGATGGTAAATTGGATTTGATCGTCTGGGTGATTGATCGCTCCGCTAACTTAGGGGACTTATCTCCTGGCCACTTACAAGTTTTGATCAATTCTGGTGGCGGGAATTTTGTGGATCAGACCAATCAATGGTTAGGAGCATTTGCTACGGTCAGCATCGGTGGGGATACGCGCTCATTGCAAGGATTTATTCCAGGCACCAATTTAATTTCCCTAAATATAGGGGTGCCTGTTAGCGGTACTTCGAATGCTTATTTGCAAGAACCCGTGTTTTTATATGACACAGGATCTTCCTTGGTACCCATTTATGATCCCTTTTGGAATCAAGAAATTCTCAATGGTAATGGTTTTAATTTTCAATTCATCCAGTGGACATTACAAAATGGCCAATTAGTTTCTGTGTATAACGATTGGAAGGGCAATTTAGTCCAGGCGCAATTGAATCCAGCCAATGAACTTTCATATGCAAGTGCCCATTCATCTTTTACAACAATTGATTTGGGTACGCATGCCATCGCTATCAATGATGGCTATGCGTTTGATGTGAGTTATTACCAGCCTTGGAATTACCAGGCGATGCCTATGAACTGCTGTCAATTTAGGTCCACGACCAAAGAGAGTTTTTCTATAGTAAATCATTGCAGCAAACTGGGTTGATTTTGTATTATTTGGGGCACTTGGGTTTGGGGTGCTGGTGGTCTGTAACCTAAAGCGCTATGCGGCCTGACATGGTTGTAATGCTTGACCCACTCCCCCACGATGATCTGGGCTTCTTTTAGGTTATAGAAGATTTCTCCATCTAATAAATTGTCTCTGAAGGTGCCATTAAAGCTTTCACAAAAGCCATTCTCCCAAGGACTACCGGGGCTGATGTAAGCGGTTTTCACTCCAACCCCAGATAACCAACTGCGCAGCTCTTTAGCAATAAATTCTGGGCCATTGTCCGATCGAATATATTGCGGGATACCATGGATCATCATGGCATTCGCTAGTTGTTCAATCACCTGGACCGATCCAATTCGTCTAGCGCAGTGGATCGTTAAACACTTTCTACTGAACTCATCAATCAGGGTGAGCATCCGGATCTTGCCACCATAGGCATCTCTGATAAAGACAAAGTCGTAACTCCAGACGTGATTAGGGTACGTTGCTCGCAGGCGCATACAGCTACCATCGGAGAGCCACAGCCTGCCTCTAGGAGGCTGCTTTTGTGGGATCTTTAGACCCTCTTGCCGCCAGATGCGAGCTACCTTTGCGGTGGTAGCCTGCCCCCAGCCGCTATTACGCATCATCCCAGCAATAAATCGGTAGCCGTACCGGCCATAGGTGCTAGCCATCCGGATGACCTCGGCTCGTAGCGGCCCTTCGTCATCTCTTGGCAATGGCATATATCGATACGCCGCTCTGGATAGCCCCACTAAACTGCAGGCAGTCCGCTCAGAGATGCAATACCGATCCATGAGTAGCTGCGCTGCACTTTTACGCCTAGTAGGGCTTAGAAGTTTCCCTTAATGACTTCCTTGAGCATCACTTCTCGTAGCGATAAGTCCGCTACGAGCTTCTTAAGCCGGGTATTTTCCAGTTCCAGATCTTTGTACTTCTTTGCTTGGTCTACCTTCATACCGCCATAAATCTTGCGCCAGCGATAGTAGCTTTGCTCTACCGTGCCCACTTCTTTGCAAGCCTGAGCTAGGGTTTTGCCATTGGTAGTTAAAACATCGATTTGACGCAATAAGGTGACGATTTGCTCGGGTTTAAGACGTTGGCCTTTTGCCATATTTAGCACTCCTTTAAGGTAGAAGATTATCAAAAATCCTCTCTTTTGGAGTGGTACTAAAAATCAGGTCAGTTCAGTTCTACAGTCTTCGTATAAAATAATCATTTCGCCCCTTTAGCTCATCTGGTAGAGCAACTGATTTGTAATCAGTAGGTGGTCTGTTCGAGTCGGACAAGGGGCACCACAATACACGTGAAATTACTGAAGAAATGATTATGAATACAAAATCGATTGGTGCACTATTACTTGTTGGGGCTCTTAGTGCCTGCACTACATATCAATATCAGCCTGCCCAAGATTCGGCGAAATTTTATGCAGATAAACTCAGTTGTGAAAACTTGTACACCCAAGGTTTTAATATCTGGGGCAACAAAGTGTATGGCAACATCTACCAAGAGGGTGCTGCGCGCGATTGTATGTTATCTAAAGGGTATCAATCTCTCAATTAACGCAGGGTATCCCCCATCTGCCTGTCATTGCCTCTTAGCTCATCTGGTAGCGATGCTACTTTACCCTCAGGGCTAGCATGATCACCATAGAGTCTATTAAAAACCAACTCAGAAGGATCTTGAGTATTCGACTGCGAGTAAAGCTCGGTCTTGCTCTAAGACATAGGACAAGGGGATACGCGCATTTAAACGGTTTTGGCCTAGAAATTGGAGCGCTCCATAATCCTGCCCAGTTAAATAATTCTTGTACGGTGGAGTATGCCGATGCTATTACTAAAAGTGAGGCAATGCATATTTTTCCTGAAATTAATCCAAAGGATTTGGTAGATGTTCAATACATCATTGATTTGGATAAGACTGGGTTAATAGAATTAAAAAATGCGCACTATGATTTTGTCATTTTGAATCATGTCATAGAGCATGTTGCCAATCCTATTGATGTGCTTGCGGAGTTATTTCGAGTTGTTAAAAAAGGTGGTTATGTTGTAATTTCAGCGCCTGATAAGAATTACACTTTTGATAGGACCAGGAAGTTAACTACCTTTGCCCACTTATATGACGAATATATCAATCAGGTCAAGTTTGTTTCGGATGATCATTACCATGATTTTGTTAAGAACTGCATCACGCATATTGATCAAACAAATTTTCAGGAAGTACAAAAGCAGATACAAAAGGCGCGAAGCCGGCGAGAACACGCCCACGTTTGGGATTCCAATACATTTGAGCAGTTTTTCAGCCAATCTTTGGAGACGTTAGGGCTTGATGCGAATTTGGAGTATTGCTCTACAGCCTTGGAAAACGGCGCTGAAATATTTATGGTTTACAAAAAGCGGTAATCTTTTTTAAGAATTACCTATCTTTTGGGGCAATCTCTCTAGCGAACGACCTATTTAAGGTACTAGACTGAGGAAGAGATACTCCAAAAAGATGAAGATATGAACCATGCCTTGTAAGAGGGTGGTTCTGCCAATGGCAAGTGTTAACGCACCAATAAAAAATGACAAGTACATCAAAGTCATATTGAGGTCGCTAATACCCAAACTCAGATGTAAATCAAAGAAGATGGCAATCGCAGATACTGTGGGAATAGTTAAGCCAATACTGGCTAAGGCTGATCCTAAGGCTAAGTTCAAACTGCTTTGTAAGCGATTGGCCTTAGCTGCTCTAATGGCTGCAAAGCCCTCAGGCATTAAAACAAGCAGTGCAATTGCAATACCCACAATGGTTTTTGGTGCCCCTGCTGCTTTTACTCCTGCCTCAATGGCTGGACTGAGAAGTTCTGCAAGTGCTACTACGGTAATGAGAGAGAGGATCAGTAGCACGCCGCTCACTGCTGTCTTTAGGTTGCTAGGTTTAAGTGCATGAGAGTTGCTATCTGTTTTTTTATCTTTAGCTTTTGGCAGATAGTAGTCACGATGGGTGACTGTCTGAAAAAATAAAAAGGCGATATAAAGACAAAAGGAGGCAATCCCTGCAAATGCTAGCTGACTTTTCGTAAAGTCTGGGCCGGGGGTGCTGATGGTAACAATAGGCATAACCAAAATAAACGTGGCAAGTGCAGTAAGCACTGCCAATGCGGAGTTGGTGCCTTCGTTACGAAATGTCATTTCATGATGAGTAAAACCACCAACAAAGATGCAGATGCCAATAACACCATTGACCACAATCATGACCGTTGCAAATACTGCATCCCTAGCAATGAATTCTGATCCTTCATGACCGGTGAGCATCATTGAAATGATGAGAGATACTTCAATAATGGTTACGCTAATTGATAGAACTAGAGTGCCAAATGGCTCACCTGTTTTATGGGCAATCACTTCAGCGTGATGGACGGCAGAGAGAACTGCCCCAATGAGTGTGACGCTCATCAGAGCAATAAACCAGGATTGGCTCAATAGGTTAGTCATAGATTGTCAGGTCGGATCTTAAAAATGGGGTTAAGCTATTGGTTAAATTCTAATAGTGAGAGTGTATAGCCATCTATGAAAGCCATTATCTTATTTGGACATGGAGCGCGAGATAGTCGCTGGCGTGAGCCATTTGATCGCCTTGCTAGCCTTTGGCAAGAGCAACATCCTGGCTTACCTGTAGAGCTCGCATTCTTGGAAATGATGCAGCCCACACTGGAAGAAGCAGTTACTGCATTAAGTATTAAAGGCGCTTCTGAATTGACTATAGTGCCCGTTTTTTTTGGGCAGGGCGGTCATTTGAGAAATGATTTTCCAGTATTGCTAGAGGAGTGTCGGGGTAAATTCCCCAACGTGACATTAAGCGCTACGCCTGCCGTTGGTGAGGATTTGGCTGTCTTGCAAGCCATTGTGGATTTCGGAGCTAGAGCCCTCTAAATTTTCAGCGGTTTGTACTTTATCTCTTAGGGCCTCACCAATCATGATGAGCGCAGGTGCGCTGCTGTCAAACCATGAATCTGCCTTGCCTGCGGCTAACTCTTGTAAGGTGCTGGTCCATAAGCGCTCGCGAGGAGTACTTACTGCTTCCAATATTTGTACCGGTGTATTGCTATTCTGATTGGGGCTTTGCTCAAGCAATTGTTTTGCAATTTGAGTGGCATCCTTGCGACCCATGTAGTACACCAAGGTATCAGCAGTAGGATTGGAGATTGGCTGTCCAGGAGTAACATTCTCAGCGCCTTGGGCTAAGGTGATAAACGCTACACTACGAGAAACCCCACGTAATGTTAATGACTGCTGGATGCTTGCAGCGCCAGCTAGTGCTGCAGTAATGCCTGGTACTACCTCAACAGTAATTCCAGCAGCTTTCAGGGTCTGAATTTCTTCATCGGCGCGACCAAACAGCATGGGATCACCCCCTTTTAGACGCACAATCACCTGATGCTTTTGCGCAGCATCAACCAGGCGCTTATTGATAAATTGCTGCGCCGAAGAAAGCTTGCCACAACGCTTGCCGACTTCTATCTGAATAGCTTGTGGGCAAAGTGTGAGCATATCTGAATCAACTAGAGCATCAAAAAAAACAATTTCTGCTTGTTCTAGTAGCTTAGCGCCACGAACAGTAATCAAATCAATCGCGCCAGGACCAGCCCCCACCAAATACACTTTACCAAGCGCTTTGTCGGTATGGTTGTTATGGATAGATGCTATGTTCATGACTGTTTTGCGCTGCGCTTTAAACACTTAAAGTTGCACGTTTATCACGCCAGCTATTTTGGGTGGTAACCGTATACAAATTAAATTGCTTTAAGGCTACTTCTAATGACTGATCAGGACGCAGTGCAAAGCTATCAAAACCTACACGCGCACCTTGTAAAAGTTGGTCAATCAATACATCACCGATTGCACGAATCTCACCTTGCCAGGCAAGGCGATCACGCAACAAAGCTGCTGTACTAAAGCTACGACCATCTCTAAAGAGTGGGAAGTGAGCTGCTATCAGAGGCCAGACTTTCTTGCCGGCTTCAATAATCTCGCCATGTTTAAGGATGTCATCATCAGCGGCAAACCAAACACCAATCTGACCATGTTCAATGCGGGCCAAGATATCAGCTTCATGGTGATGCTCAAGCCACCAAGTAAAAGGCACTAATACTTTATGGGCACCATACTCAAGATCTGGGAGACCCCCTTCATCTTGGCTGCCACTCCAGGCTTGCCATTCATTCGGTGCTAACGCAGGTTTTCCACCTTTTGGAAAATGCAAAATTTCTTGATGAGAGGCAAGATTCATTTGGCTCATGATGCATCCACTCCAGCAGCCTTGCTTTCGGCCCTCTCTTTTTTCTTAACGTTCTTATAGGCCGCTTCTTTAAAAGGCGCTACTCCAATACGACGATACGTTTCAATGAATGGTTCATCGCCATTGCGCTCACCTACATAGGTGTTGATCACATTGGTGATCACGTCTGGGATTTCATCGGCATAGAAAGAAGGCCCAATGACTTTACCGATAGAGGCATCATTGCCTTGCTCGCCGCCTAAGGTAATTTGATACCACTCTTCACCATCTTTATCGACCCCAAGCACACCAATATTGCCTACGTGATGGTGACCACAAGAGTTAATACAGCCGGAAATATTTAAACTGACATCACCCAGATCGAATAAGTAATCTAAGTTATCAAAGCGTTCTTGAATCGCTTTAGCGATCGGCAAAGATTTAGCATTGGCTAAAGAGCAGAAGTCCCCGCCAGGGCAAGCGATGATGTCGGTGAGTAAGCCAATGTTCGGCAGGGCTACATGTTGTTGCTTGGCGGCCTGCCAGAGCTCTAATAGCTTGGATTGCTCAACATCAGCTAGTACCAAGTTTTGCTCATGAGTAACCCGCAATTCACCAAAACTGTATTGATCAGACAAATCAGCAATGGCGTTCATTTGCGCAACAGTCGCATCGCCTGGTGCAACCGTGCCGTGCGGCTTTAGAGATAGGATGACACTAGCGTAGCCTGCTACTTGATGCGGTTTAACATTGCGCTCAAGCCAACGAGCAAAGGCGGAGCGCTCGGTTTCTGGAGCGCCCGCAACGATTTGTTGTTCGCTTAACGCACTCAGTTGCTGATAGGCGGGCTTCGTAAAGTGCTTAGCAACCCGATCCCACTCAGCCTGGGTGAAGTTGTCATCTCCATTTTTAATATGGGTCCATTCACCTTCAACTTGGCGCGCAAACTCTTCTGGTCCTAAGGCTTTTACCAAAATCTTGATGCGAGCTTTGTAGAGGTTATCTCTTCGACCAAAGCGGTTGTATACACGCAGCAGCGCTGTTAGGTAGCTAGGCAGTACTTGCCAAGGCACATCTTGTTTAATCAGTGAACCGAGGATTGGTGTGCGACCCATCCCGCCACCGGCGTAGATGTCTGCAATGAGTTCGCCAGCTGCATTCTTCTTAAGTTCAATACCCACGTCATGACAGAGCAGTACAGTGCGATCTTCTTTAGCGCCATTGATCGCAAACTTAAACTTGCGCGGTAAGTGTGCGAATTCTGGATGCAAGGTTGACCATTGACGCAGTAATTCGCAAACAGGGCGAGGATCAATATATTCATCACCAGCAACACCCGCAAAGGCATCACTCGTAATGTTGCGAATACAGTTGCCAGAAGTTTGAATGGCGTGCATCTCTACCTTAGCAAGTTCAGCCAAGATGTCGGGAGTTTGATCTAACTCAATCCAGTTAAATTGAATGTTTTGGCGTGTTGTGAAGTGACCATAACCACGGTCGTATTTCTCAGCAATGAGGGCTAAGGTACGCAATTGCTTTGCACTTAATAGACCATAAGGAATGGCAACGCGCAGCATATAAGCATGGCGTTGGTGGTAAAGACCATTTTGCAAGCGCAGTGGGCGGAACTCTTCCTCGGCTAAAGTGCCGTTCATGCGTCTGGCTACCTGATCTCTAAATTGGGCAACCCGTTGATCTACAAGGGTTTGGTCAATAGCGTCATATTTATACATAGCCGATGATTGTCGTAGATTTGGGATATAACTTCAAATACTCAAAAGTGCATCTGATATACCCATTTGGATATAAAGGGAGGACTTTAGGCAGAAACCTGAAATTCTGTTTAAATACAAGGAGATACCTAAATTTACGTTTTTGGTATCAAGCAAAAACATAAGAAAATGGAGACAAAATGAACGTATTAAAGGCTGTCAGCCTCTTGGCGACACTATTCGCTAGCACCGCTCTATACGCAGCACAAGCCACATCACCCTTACCGGCAGCTCAAGGTAAGGGGTTTACACAAGAAGGCATTGCCAAAATCGATGGATTCTTTGCGGATCAAATTGCGACAAACCAGACTCCAGGCGCTGTGCTGGCAGTGGCAAAAAATGGCAAGTTGGTGATTTATAAATCCTATGGCTATTTAGATAAGGCAAGCAATAAGCCGATGACTAAAGATGCTATTTTCAATTTAGCTTCAATGACCAAAGTGATGGCTGCAGTTGGTGGCCTCACGTTTTATGAGGAGGGCAAGCTGCCGCTCAATGCACCCATCTCCAATTGGTTCCCACAATTTAAAGATACCAAAGTAGGTCAGGTGGATGCCGATGGTAAGTTAACGTCCGTACCCGCAAAAAATCCCATTACTGTTCAAGATTTAATGCGCCATACCAATGGCCTCACATATGGCGGACGAGGTGCCACTCCAGTGCATAAGTTATTTCCAGCGGGCTCTGCCCCTGCAGCCTTGGAGTACAGCGGTGATCAATTCATTAACAAACTAGCCAGTACTCCATTGCTGTATGAGCCAGGCACAGTCTGGGATTATGGTTTCGGTATTGATGTGCTCGGTTTGATTGAAGAAAAAATTGCGGGCAAACCGCTCGGTAGTGTTTTGCAAGAGCGCGTCTGGAGCAAAGTAGGTATGCCTGATACGACCTTTCAGGTGGCAGATAAAGACCGTGCGCGTTTAGCCCAACCTTTACCAGTCGATCCGTTGACTGGCAAACCCCAGAAACTAGATATCCTCACTGAAAAGGTGAAATTTGATTGCGGCGGTTCTTGCGCTTTTTCAACAGCGGGAGACTACGTTCGATTTGGGCAAATGTTATTGAATGGCGGCAGTCTTGATGGCAAGCGTGTTTTGGGTCCGCAGACAGTGGCTTTCATGACATCGAATCATTTGAATAAAGACATTAAAAATATGGTGGGCGGCACAGAACCAGGACGAGTCGGTTATGGCTTTGGTTTGGGTGTTGCGGTCCGCATGGAGCGCGGCCTATCTGCGATCAATGGCAATGTCGGTGACTATACTTGGAATGGCGCTAATGGCACCATCTTTTGGGTTGATCCCAAAGAGCAAATGGTTGTCGTCATGATGTCAGTTGCACCAGGAGAAATTCGGAAAATACATCGCGAGAAATTAAATGCACTCGTTTATGGAGCGCTTGAGAAATAATTACTTCGTTGGTATCGCAAAAAATATGATCATCAACGCCGGACAAGAAATAACAGAGTCATGAAGCAATGGATGGATGGGAGGGATTTTGACCCTATCTTTGAAGAGCGCCACAGGCATGAGGCTAATTATTCTTGGTGGTAGGGGTGGACTTTCTGCGTTGTTTTCCAATAAAACCCAATGTAATGTTTCTTAAAGTATACAAAATATAATTAATGTATATAATAAGAAACATTATGAATATAGCCGCAGACCATGAAAAACCTCAAAATCCCCTTTCCCTGTTGAGTTTGGGAGCTCAAATCACAGCCAGGAGAAAAGTGCTCAAGGTTCGTGCGCAGTCATGCGCGGGGGCTGCGGGTATTTCTAGGGTGACATTGCATCGTATTGAAAAGGGCGAACCTTCAGTGAATGTAGGAGCTTATTTGCAAGTATGTGAGGCCCTGGGCTTGCATCTGGCTTTGCTGCCTTTAGGCTCCCAGGAATTGGGGCAGGGAAAAAAATTAAAAAAAGAAAGCGCCTCAAATATCGATATGCCCCATATTCGTATTCGGGACTACCCCCAGTTAAAAGCTTTGGCTTGGCAGTTAAAGGCCGACATGTTGTTGACTGATGATGAAGCAATAGGGATCTATGAGCGTAATAAACGTTTTCTAGATTTGAATCAAATTGATGATCAAGAAAGGGTTTTAATGAAAAGGCTAATTGCAACAAAGGGCATGGAGCGCTTACTTGTTTAAGCGCCCACATCATCAGAGAATTTCAGAGATTCTTGAAAGACTTAACCATGAACTCTTGATGGAGCATCACTGCTTTTTTGGTGGTGGGACAGCCATTGCTCTTTTGTATGAGGAGTATCGCGAATCGGTAGATATCGATTTTTTAATTTCCGATCTGGAGCATTATCGCGCCCTTCGAGACTTGTTGACGGGTCCTGATGGCATTGGATCTATCACTCATAAAAACATGAAGCTAGCGTTAGCCCGAGAGATTCGGGCTGATCAATATGGTATTCGAACTGTCATTCAGATGGGTGATGTAAGAGTAAAGTTCGAAATAGTTTTAGAGGGGCGGATTTCATTTGAAATGCCCAAGGATAAAGATCGAGTGGGGGAGATCGCCACCCTAAGTAGAGGGGATCTGATGGCTAGCAAGCTTTTAGCTAACTCAGATCGTTGGAATGATGGCAGCGTATTCAGTCGGGATATTATTGATTTGGCAATGCTGGACTCTAAAAAAGACGAGCTCCAAAAGGCATTACAGAAATCTCAACTAGCTTATGGCGATAGCATTTGTAGGGATTTGCAAAAAGCTGTAGAGCGCCTACTCACCCGCGAACATGAGTTGGAAAAATGTATGGAGGCGCTACAGATGAATGTGCCCCGGGCCTTGTTATGGCAGAGGCTAAATGATTTGAGATCAAATGAGTTAGTAGTGCGCCCAAAAGATCAATAACACTAGCCTTTTCTAAATCCTAAATTCTCGATAGTGCCTATAGAGATTAGCAATGGATGCAAAGCCTAGAACAACGATCAATACTGAGAAAAGATAGTCGATGGTCAAGTAATTGAAGATGCCAAGCTGAATGGCTAGTGCAGCGGCTATGAATGCACCAAGCGCCCCAAAGACCACCAGCTTAAATTGGGGAATAAAAGCTCCCAAAGTAATGGCCACAAAAATCAAGATGAGATCAGAAACGAGTTTGTCGGCAGTTTCAAAAATACGGTTGGTCAACTCAGGGTTGGTGAGCTTACCTACAATAGCAATGACTAAAATGGCAGCGAGCACTGCAAAATTAAGCTTCGCTTTGCTAAGGATGTCTTTAAGCTGCTCGTTCATCATTTCTGTATTTTCTGTTTAAGAAGTGCTGCCATTAAATACCAGGCTCATGCCAATCCACAAAATAACAAACGCTACCAAAGCAGTGAAGCCCAGTTTTTTGAGGAAGTAGCCAAGGGTATCCATATATGCTTCATCATTTCTGCCAAAGTGCTGATCAAAGCGTTTCCAAAATAGGCGACCTATGAAGAGCGGTAAAAGGATGGCAACAATGCCAAGAACAACGGTAAGGGTTGTATTCATCTGAGTGTGCTAATTTCTAGGTGGGGAAGTCGTAAAGCATACAGGGGTTGTCCACCAAGATGGCTTTTCTGAGCGATTCGTCAGAAACCCACGATCCAAGCAGCTCACAC
>Ga0364901_10301_pt1 | contig 15753 bp, 20 predicted proteins | sample ExccelJu500002D4_FD_206968 | JGI IMG/M metagenome (GOLD analysis project Ga0364901, IMG submission 206968) | Enriched cells from Trout Bog Lake Hypolimnion, Wisconsin, USA - BchlTB.July09.5000.02.D4 | ecosystem: Environmental > Aquatic > Freshwater > Lake > Hypolimnion/Profundal zone | place: USA...
CTAAGATAGAGCTTAATTAGAGAACTGCCGATCTAAAAGAGCAATAGAACAAGGACTAACTGTGCCAATCATCACCAATATCGAAGACTTAAGAGTTTTACACCAAAAGCGCACCCCCAAGATGTTTTACGACTACGCGGATTCAGGCTCATGGACCGAATCGACCTATCGCGCTAATGAATCCGATTTTCAGAAGATTAAATTACGCCAACGCGTAGCGGTTGATATGACCAATCGCACCACCAAAACTACGATGGTTGGTCAAGAGGTGGCAATGCCGGTTGCACTAGCCCCAACCGGTCTTACTGGTATGCAACACGCTGATGGTGAAATCTTGGCAGCTAAAGCGGCTGAAAAATTTGGTGTTCCCTTCTGCCTATCTACGATGAGTATCTGCTCTATCGAAGATGTTGCTGAACGCACCACCAAACCATTTTGGTTTCAGCTCTACGTTATGAAAGACCGTGGCTTTATTGAGCGACTGATTGAGCGTGCTAAAGCTGCTAAATGCTCTGCATTAGTTCTCACTCTAGATTTACAAATATTGGGGCAGCGTCATAAAGATTTGAAGAACGGTTTATCAGCACCGCCTAAATTGACCCTCGCCAATCTGATCAATATGGCAACTAAGCCGCGCTGGTGCCTTGGTATGGCAATGACTCCACGTAGAACATTCCGCAATATCGTTGGGCATGCTACTGGTGTTGGCAATATGTCTTCCCTGTCCTCCTGGACGGCAGAGCAGTTTGACCCAGGTCTCAACTGGGGTGATGTGGAGTGGATTAAAAAACTGTGGGGTGGCAAGCTCATTATTAAAGGCATTCTGGATGAAGGTGATGCACGCCTAGCTGCAAATTCTGGAGCAGATGCGTTGATCGTCTCCAACCATGGCGGTCGTCAATTGGATGGCGCAATTTCAAGTATCAAGGCATTACCAGGAATCGTAGATGCTGTCGGAAAAGATATTGAAGTATGGATGGATGGCGGCATTCGATCAGGTCAGGATGTATTAAAAGCCTGGGCCTTGGGTGCTCGTGGCACTATGATTGGTCGCCCCTTCCTGTATGGCTTGGGTGCCATGGGTGAAGCTGGCGTTACCAAGTGTTTAGAGCTTATTCATAATGAAATGGATATCACCATGGCATTTACAGGTCATCGCGATATTCAAAATGTAACCAAAGATATTCTTTATCCAGGAACCTTCTAAATTTCTTATCTTCTTAACCACCCGGCCCTTATCTTTGGAATTTCATTCCTAGTCTTTGCTTTATCAGTATGGTTTGGTAACGCGGTACTAAGCCGCTACCGCACCAAAGATACTGAAACCTCAGAAGATCTTGGCGTCATCCAAACTGCAACATTAACATTGCTAGCCTTGATTATTGGCTTTACCTTTTCCATGGCCATTGATCGCCATGACAATCGAGAAACCCTTGAAGAGGGTGAGGCTAATGCGATTAGCACTGAATATCTTCGAGCTGATCTTCTACCAAGCAAAGCCTCTGCAAGAACCAAGGATCTTCTCAACCAGTACCTTGACCAGCGCATCCTTTTCTATTCAAGACAAAGCAAAGAGAAGATTGAAGAAATTCATCAAAAAACCGATGAACTACAAAACGCAATGTGGAACGAAATACTCCCATTCGCCAGATCGCAACCAGGGGCGACTACCGCTTTAATAGTCTCAGGAATGAATGATGTTTTGAATTCCCAAGGCTATGTGCAAGCGGCGTGGTGGAATCGCATCCCCTATCCCGCTTGGGCTTTGATGGCGGCGATTGCGGTATGCGCCAACATATTGGTCGGCTTTGGTGCGCGCAACTTTAAGCGGAATGTTGGCTTGTTCATGATCTTCCCCTTTGTGGTCGCAGTCTCCTTTTTTCTGATTGCAGATATCGACAGCCCCAGGGGCGGCGTGATTCGCATTGAAGCGCGCAATCTCGCGACGCTCAAACAAAATTTAACTCCTAAGATGAATCTCAACAATACATCCTCGACAAACCATTAAGCTTTACCAAATAGGCGGTAATCATGAAACGTGTTGTAGATGTGTTTAAGAACCGCGGACGTGAATTGGTTTGGACTTATGTCATTCACCTACAAAATGATGATAAATTTCATCCTGGGCAGATTGATTTTGAAGTGGAGGCCCTCAGGCTTTCACAGCTTGATAAAAGAGGTCTTATCAGCGAACTCAGCGCAAAAGTTCGACTGACTAATTAAGACTCTGAATTAGCCCTATAGGGAGCATTGCCACTCAGATCTTTATCATGTGAATTGATCTTTATAAATTCACTGTATGTTGCGCAATCACTACCACCCTTTTTCTATCGCATTCCACTGGTTCATTTTTATTCTAGTTGTGCTCGCCCTTGGAGTCATAGAACTTAAAGGTCAGTTTCCTAAAGGCAGCGAACCCCGCGAGCTATGTAAAACTATCCACGGCCTTTTTGGGCAGCTCATTTTCTTCGCGATGGCTTTACGCCTACTTGCCCGCTGGATCTATGGAGTTCCAGAGCCCTTGAACCTTAATCGCGCTCTCAATATTTTCGCTAAAACAATGCACTGGGCACTGTACATCCTGCTGCTAGCGTTGCCCATTATGGGATTTGTCTTTCTTCAGGCAGGCGGCAAAGAAGTTCATTTTTTCAGCTGGGTCTGGCCAGAGCTGATCACTCCGAATCTGGCTATTAAGAAGATCTTTAAGGAAGCGCACGAATGGCTTGGTAACGCCTTGTACTTCCTCATCGGCATTCATGCAGCCTCTGCCTTATGGCATCACTACATTCTAAAAGATGCTACCCTACGTCGCATGTTGAATAAAATCAAGACTTCAAACTAAATAGAGGAAATATCACCATGAAGCCGCTTTCTAAAAAAGCCAAGCTAGTAGTCAGTTGGACAGCTCTCATGACCGTTGTTGGCACTGCAGTTTTGCATCAATGGCAATTTTTTGCCCTGGGATGTCTCTCCATTGTTTTAATATTAATTGGCAATCACTACAACTTGCTAAACGATCCTACAGATAAAAAATAAGGCCCCACTGCCGAAGCGGTGAGGCCTTTACTATTTATTAACTGCGGTTCTTTTAGAGAGTTGGGTAATCGGTGTAACCAAGCTCTTGACCACCATAAAAAGTAGCGCGGTTATATGGGTTAAGGGATGCATTCTTTTGGAAGCGTTCAGCTAGATCTGGATTGGAGATATACAGACGACCATACGCTACCGCATCCGCTAGACCCTCTTCCAAAACCTTTTCGCCCATCGCCTGGTCGTATCCACCTGCGGTAATAAATTGACCTTGGTAAGCCTTGCGGAACATTTCTGATGTAATCGGAGCATCTTCATACACTTGATCGCCCCCACCAGCGCTGGTGGAGCGTGGCTCGATCATATGAACATAGGCCAACTTGTAGCTATTTAACTTATGGATTGCTGCAGTAAATAGGGCAACTGGGTCGCTATCTGCCATATCGTTAAATGTCCCATAAGGTGAAAGACGTACGCCGACCCGATCACTTGGAAATACTTTACTTACCGACTCAATCACTTCACCCAATAAGCGCAATCGATTTTCAATCGAACCACCATACTGATCAGTACGCTGGTTAGTATGGTCTTGCAGGAACTGATCTAATAAGTAGCCGTTTGCAGAATGAATTTCAATACCATCAAAACCTGCAGCTTTTGCATTCATTGCCGCCATCTCAAACTCTTTGAGTAGACGCGCAATATCATCCAAGCTCATTGCTTTAGGTGTCTCATAGTCATGCAGCTTCCAGTCAGCACCATAGGTTTGACCAGAAGCAGCAATCGCAGAGGGAGCCTCAGGCAAACCTTGCTCTGGATGTAAGGAGGAATGGGAGATGCGACCCACATGCCATAACTGAGCAACGATAGCCCCGCCCTTGGCATGCACGGCATCAACGATTTCTTTCCAGGCAGCAGTTTGCGCAGCTGAATAAATACCAGGGGTGGCTGGATAACCCATACCTAGAGGTGAAATTTGAGTCGCCTCTGTAATGATCAGTCCAGCACTCGCGCGTTGTGCGTAATACGTTTTAGCTAATGGATTAGGTACATCGCCAGCAATGGCGCGCATTCTAGTAAGCGGCGCCATGACAAGGCGATTCTTTAGCTGAATTGAACCCAGTTGAACTGGAGTGAACATGATTTCTTTACCGGACATTAAATACTTTCTTTGTGAATGGTGAAACAACTGGAGTGACTCTAACAAGTTTTGCCGTGTTTTGCTTGAAGCCTCGAAAGGGCAATCCGATTAACTGTGATCTCTTTTGAGGCTAACTCCGAATCGCTCACGAATGCATTCGGACAAGGCCGCAAATTCTGCGAGATGTGCAGTAGAGGATCTTGCTACCAAGGCAATCACTCTTTTGGGCGCTGGCGATGCCATTGCCTTAGCAACCAACTCAGAATGATTTAGAAGACTACTTTTCACGGCCATCTCAGGCAACAATGCAATACCAAAACCGGCTTCGACCATCTGCAGCAGGGTCAGCAAGCTCGTAGCCTCCATCCCCTCATCTTTGCGGATATCTGCTTTTTTGCATGCTTGCAAACTATGTTCACGCAAGCAATGCCCCTCCTCCAGTAATAACAGTCGCTCAGCCATTTTGGCAGGCAAAATCACTTCCTTGCCCTTAAGCGCTGGATCGCCCGCTCGAGCAACCAACCAAAACTCATCGCTGAATAATTCTTCAACAAGTAGGCCGCTAACATCATATGGCAAAGCAATCAAAGCGAAATCCAATTTATGCTCTGCAATTCTTGATAATAGGTTTGCCGTTAAGTCTTCTCTCAGGGTAATTTTGAGATTGGGGAATCGCTTACGAACCTCGGGCAATACGGTCGGCAATAAAAATGGTGCAATCGTAGGAATAACTCCCAAACGAATCGTAGCTGTCATCGGCTTACCAGATGCGCCAGCATACTCAACCAAATCTTCGGATGCAGTCAAAATTGTTTTAGCGCGTTCAAGCACCTCTAAACCTGCAGGAGTAATCGAAACATTTTGTCGATCACGCTCCACTAGTTGGATGCCTAAGCCATCTTCTAATTCTTTTAAGCCGGCGCTGAGGGTAGATTGGCCAACAAAACAAGATTGGGCTGCACGGGTAAAGTTCAACTCCTTTGCCAGGGCTACCAAGTAACTGAGCTGCTTTAATGACGGTAAATAGGCCATAATGCCTCCTTATCGAATAATTGGATAAATAGTAGCATAATTATTCATTGGACTGATTATGAAATGAGGGCCACAATCCATTACATGGTTGAGCAAGCATTCAAGCAGGATCTGCAAGCCCAACAAACTTTTAAACATGAGTAAAGGAATCGAAAATGGCACGTCCAGAAATCAAAACAATCCAAAACTTGGAGTCCGCATTTGCAGGCGAATCCATGGCCCACATTAAATACCGCTATTTTGCAAAGTTAGCCCGCGCTGCTGGAGATGAAGAAACTGCAAAGATCTTTGAAGCGACCGCAGATCAGGAGGTGATGCACGCATTTGGTCACTTAGATTTGCTTTACCCTGCCAACACCATTTCGCCAAGGCTTTGCCCATCATTGCCTAGGGTCACGCGTTTAGTAACTGGTACACCTAATGTATGGTCAACTTCGACCCCCGCGGCACGAAGAGCCTCTGTGAGCGAATGATGAGTGACGATACCTGCGCCGCGACCATCAAGCGAGCCCACAGCCTTTTCCAACAGGGTTACATCGTGACCATGGCGCAACAAAATATTAGCCGCAAACAAACCGCCCAAGGATCCACCTACCACCAGAATTTTTGCCATAACGAGATCTTTTAAGTTGCCTTAGCGTCTAATGCTAATTTTTCTTCGGCGGGGTAATTAAGTTCAATCACAACTCCGTTAGGGTCATCTAAAAAGATTTGATGAAGTTTCAATACGGGCACAGTCCGTTCACGGTAAGGAATCTGGAATTTCTTTAGAAGTGCAATTTTCTCTTCTAAACCATTTGCAAAAAAGGCAATATGGTCTACCGCACCAGAGCCATGTAAAGAGCTTGCATCACGATCGCCCAAGTATTTTTTCAAGCCCTCAGGATCATTCCTGTCAATTGCAATCAGATGTAGAACTGCATTTTCATAACTGTCATGATTGCCGTTATAAAGCCATACGCCTGGAAAAGGAAAAGAGGGTCTAGGTCCAACCGTCAGCCCTAATACCTTGCTGAAAAATTCTGAAGTTTTTTCTATCTCTAGACTGCGAATAGAGAAGTGATTTAGGCTTAAGTTTGACATGGTTACCTTTTTATTTGGGCGAATAAAGTTTTGGCGGATTGTAGATATGAATAGACGCGGTCACGAATGATTTCTTGTTCTGAGTTTGGGATGCTAGCGGCATAAATAGCCTGTCCATAGATCCAGCGGCGCATGCCAATATAAAAAATGCCACCATGCAGCCCCATTAAAAACTCAAGTTCTCGTTCTGTTGGCTTAGGCTCTAGGGGACGCTTGCAGTATTTACGAGTCTCACGAATCAGTCTGGGCAATAGGCGAGAGCGCAGGAGCTCAAAGAAGCGATCGCTGATTGAGTGATCGCTGAGGCCTGAGAAAATCAAGATGCGTACAAAGTCGTAAGTAAGGACGGTATTGGTATAGTCAAGATAAAAGGCGTTGAACTTTTGTTCCGGCGTAAGCTTTGCGTCATCGAGCAATTCTTCCCACTCTGGCTTCCAGCGCGATTCAAAAACTTCCTTATAGACTTCTTGAATCAATGCATCTTTGGTTGGAAAATAATGGTAGAGCAGGGTATGCGTTACACCCAATTCTTTTGTAAGGTTGCGGAGTTGACCATCGATCCCATGCTTAGCAAAAAACTGAATTGCACTATCCAATATTTGGCGCTTTCGATCAGCAGTATTCATTCTTCGCCGCGCTGGCGCTAGCAATTGAGTCGAGTTTTCGACTGCATTCGAACTGGAAACACTATCTTCAGTAAAGCGCATGGATTCTCAGGGTTTATCCGAATTTGGACTTATCTACCAAAAGTTAAATAATGGTACATTGTTGAACAGTTGGTAGATAAGACTCTATTCGTACAAACCCCAAGGAGAAGTAATGGAATTAAATGGCGAGCAGCTCATAGGCGCTCCAATCCCAGAAGTCTGGAAGGGATTGAACGATATTGATGTTTTGGCCAAATCCATCCCTGGTTGTGAAGAGATCAGTCGAGTATCGCCAGAAGAGATTCATGCCAAGGTGATGTTCAAGATTGGGCCTGTTAGAGCCCGTTTCTCAGGAAAGCTCCTTTTAAGTGATGTTGTGCCTGATCAATCCTGTTCAATGGCATTTGAAGGGTCTGGCGGGGCGGCAGGCTTTGCTAAGGGCAAATCTCGAGTCGAGCTTAAGCAGGTTGATGGCGGCACTTTGGTCGCCTATACAACTGAGGCATCAATTGGTGGCAAATTGGGGCAAATCGGTGGACGATTAATTAGCGCCTCGGCAAAAAAAATTGCAGATGATTTTTTTCAGAAATTTGCAAAAGAATTAGGCGGAGAGATAGTCGTGCTGGACTCTGATCCTAACGTCGAATAAAAAGCAATTAAAAAATAAAACGTAGTGAAAATTATAAGTAAATCCTAATAAGCCGCAATGGCTTACATTCTTAAGCAGTGGAGGAGACATTATGAAAGCAGCAGCATTTGACTATATAAAGCCAAAAGCTTTAAGTGATGCCCTGTCTTTGTTAGAGCAAGGCGGTGATGATGCTCAATTGATTGCTGGTGGACAAACCCTTTTGGCAACATTAAATATGCGGCTTTCCGAGCCGGGTATCTTAATTGATATTACGGATATTGAGGAGCTCAAAGGTATCTCAGTGGTAGGCGAGAAGCTGAGAATTGGCGCCTTAGTAACACATACTGAAATTGAAGATTCTGATTTAGTAGCTAAACATGCGCCACTATTAAAAGCTGCCGCCCCTCATATCGCACATCGTGCTATTCGCAATTTAGGAACCTGGGGTGGTTCGCTTGCATATGGTGACCCAGCAGCTGAATGGCCCGCGTGTAGCTTAACTTTGCAAGCAACCATGGTTATACATGGACCCAAAGGTGAGCGCAAAATTGCAGCACAGGAGTTCTTCATTGACTTGTACACCACATCTCTAGAGCCAGATGAAATTCTGGTTGCCACTGAAATACCATTAGCCAGTAGTGATCAAGTTTTTTATTTTCATGAGCTCGCAAGGCGCCATGGGGATTACGCTGTTGCAGGGCTAGCAGCGGTTGCGCAGAAAAAAGGGAATGTTTTGAGCAATTGCATATTTACCTTCTTTTCGGTGAGCTCTACCCCGGTAATGGCAGCTGCAACACAGGGCATAGTAAATGGTAAAGATCTAAATGAACAATTAATTGCTCAAGCAGTCTCTACTGTGCGCGAAGAGATCGATGCAATTGCAGACATTACTAATAGCGCAGAAGCAAAGACACATTTAATTGGTGTGTTGCTAGAGCGCGGCCTCAAGCATTTGATTGCCTAATCACTCGGAACTCTGGAGAAAGAAAATGAGTTTAAAGAAAAAAATATCAATGATAGTCAATGGCGTTCATGTGAACACAGAGATTGAGCCACGTCGTCACTTAGTAGATTTTCTGCGCGAAGATTTGCATCTGAAGGGTCCGCATCTGGGCTGCGAGCAGGGTGCCTGTGGCGCTTGTACCGTTAAGGTGGATGGTCAAATTATTCGAGGCTGCTTATTTTTGGCTGTTCAGGCTAATGGCTGCGTGGTGGAGACTATCGAGGGCCTCACTAAAAGCGGCGCCCTAGCTGACCTTCAGGAGTCCTTTATGCGTCATAACGCGATGCAGTGTGGCTTCTGCTCTTCCGGCATGCTACTCGCTGCTGCAGAGTTAATTGAAAAGCAACCTAAGGCGAGTCGTGAAGAAGTTCGCGAATGGATCTCCGGAAATTATTGTCGTTGTACGGGTTATCACTCTATCGTCAATGCAATCGTTGATGTGCTAGAGGCTCGCGCAAAGGGGCAAAAAATTAAACCGATTATTGCTCACGCTTAAGGGGGTTGGGAAAAGTACCATGAATAAGCCAAGTGATTTAAAAGGACTCGTTCTCGATCCCGTTACAAACGACCAACGCTATATTGGTAATAGCGAACCGCGCCATAACGCCCGTCGTTTACTCGAAGGTCAGGGCACCTATATTGATGATATTCAATTACCACGCATGGGGCACGTTGTTTATTGGCGTTCGCCAGTTGCCCATATGAAGATTGGTAAGATTCATGCTGAACATGCTAGTCAGATGCCAGGTGTTTTGGCGGTAGTCGATGGTGTGCAGATGGCGAAAATTTGCAAGCCTTGGGTTGCCACTCTCGGCCACTTGGTTGGTATGAAATCTGCGCCTCAGCATGCATTGGCAATTGAGCGTGCTTGCTGGCAGGGTGAGCCTGTTGTTGCAGTTGTCGCTGAAACCAGGGCTCAGGCTGAGGATGCCCTGCAACATGTTGATGTGGAGTGGGAAGAGTTGCCCGCAGTAATTTCTATGGAGGCAGCATTAGATCCTGCAACTCCATTAATTCACCCTGAGTTGGGTGATAACCTATGTTTCACTCGTAGTTTAGATGTTGGTAATGTAGATGAAGCATTCGCAAATGCAGATGTGGTGGCTGAAGCGACTTTTGGTTTTGGGCGACACACCGGTGTAACGCTGGAACCGCGTTGTCAAATTGCCGATTACAACCCAGGTGAGCGCCGTCTTACGGTTTATCACTCGCAACAAGCCCCACACATGATGCAAGATTTGTATTGCCGTCAGTTTGGGTTTTCAGAGTCCGATGTTCATGTCATCTGTAAAGATGTGGGGGGTTCTTTCGGCATTAAGGTGCATGCATACCCTGATGACTTTGCAACCGTTGGTTTATCGATGATGCTCGAACGCCCTGTGAAGTTTGTAGCGGATCGTCTTGAATCGTTTACGAGCGATATCCATGCCCGCGAACACCGCATTAAAGGCCGTATTGCAGCCAATAAGGCGGGCAATATTTTGGCATTTGAAATTAATGACCTTACAGGTATTGGTCCGTACTCCATGTTTCCAAGGACAAGTGCAATTGAAGGCAACCAGGTGGTTAACTTAGTTGGCGGTCCCTATAAGCATCAAAATTATCGTGCGCATTTAGATGTTGTTTTCCAAAACAAAACACCTACTTGCCAATATCGTGGCGTAGGCCATCCGATTGCATGTGCTGTTACTGAAGGCTTGGTGGATTTAGCTGCTCAAAAATTACAGATGGATCCCTTAGAGTTCCGAAAGCGGAACGTTATTCCAGATGATGCTTATCCTTGTTCCGGAGTTTCTGGAATTAAGTTGGAGGTACTTTCTCATGAGCAATGCTTGCGTACTATCGAGAAAATGATGGACTACCCGGCTTTGCGTAAAGAGCAGTCAGAGTTACGCAAGAAGGGTGTTTATCGTGGAATTGGCTTTGCTACTTTAATTGAGTTGACTAACCCAAGCCCTGCTTTTTATGGTGTTGGTGGTGCCCGTATAGCATCCCAAGATGGTGCTTCAGTGCGCCTAGATCCAAGCGGTGTTGTTTCTGTATTGGTGGGTGTTGGTGAGCAAGGACAGGGTACCGAGGGTATTTATGCGCAGATCGCAGCAGATGCAGTCGGTGTATCGATTAATCAAGTTCGTATTGTGACTGGCGATACCGATGTCACCCCTTATGGAGGGGGTACTTGGGCCTCTCGTGGCGCTGGTGTAGGTGGCGAGGCAGTTTTACTAGCTTGCCAAGCCTTACAAGACAATATTCTTAAACTAGCTGGTGCAATTTTGAATCGACCGGTTGCGGAGTTAAGCGTTCATCGCAGTCATGTAATAGATAAAGTTACTGGCGAACAATTATTACCTTTTAGTGAAATCGGCCGTATCGGTTATTTTAGAACAGATACATTGCCTTCAGGCTTCTCTGCGGATTTAATGGTGACGCGTCATTACACACAAAAAGATTATCCATTTATCTTTACGAACGGAGTACAGGCCTCCTACGTCGAAGTTGATCCGGATACCGGCTTTGTCAAACTCTTAAAACATTGGGCTGTAGAAGATTGTGGCCGCGTCATTAACCCCATGTTGGTGGATGAGCAAGTTCGTGGCGCGATTGTTCAAGGAATAGGCGGAGCTCTCTTTGAGGAGTGCCTCTACGATGAGAGTGGACTACTCCGCAATGGCAGCATGGCTGATTACTTGGTACCAATGGCTAACGAGATGCCTGATATTGAGGTGGCTCATGTGGAAACACCAACTCAATCTTCGAAGCTGGGTGCCAAGGGCGCAGGTGAGGCAGGTACGGCAGGCGCTCCTGGGGCGGTACAAAACGCTATCAATGATGCCTTGACGCCATTTGACGCTAGGGTATTTGATCAGCCAATTACCTGTGAGAAGATTCTAAGAGCGCTTAGGAAGATCTAATTTTCACGACCTCTACCAGCCCGGTGTAAATGTCACCAATAAGCTTTATACATCCTGTAATATCAAGTTTTACGGTGGTCTCTACTGGAGCCCTCCTTGGTTAACTTGATACGGTAAATATCGACATGTCCACATTAAAAGGTAAAACAGCCCTAGTTACAGGATCCACTAGCGGTATTGGTCTGGGTATGGCAATTGCTTTGGCAAAGCAGGGCGCCAACATCATGGTTAATGGCTTTGGTGAAAAAGAAGAAGCATTGGCAAAGATTAAGGCTTGTGGCGTGGAAGTGGATTACCACGGCGCTGATATGAGTAAACCTGCTGAGATCAAAGATCTGATTGAGCAAACTGAAAAACGTTTTGGTTCATTGGATATTTTGATTAATAACGCCGGTATTCAGTACACAGCAAATATTGAAGACTTCCCAACTGATAAGTGGGATGCCATCATTGCTATTAATTTAAGTTCTGCATTCCATACAACCCATCATGCGCTCCCAGGGATGAAAAAACGTAACTGGGGTCGCATTATTAATATTGCTTCCGTTCATGGTTTAGTAGCTTCTACACAAAAAGCAGCTTATGTTGCTGCCAAGCATGGCATCGTTGGCTTGACTAAGGTAACCGCTCTTGAAAATGCACGTACCGGAATTACTTGTAATGCCATTTGTCCTGGATGGGTTCTAACTCCCTTGGTACAAAAGCAGGTGGATGCCCGCGCTGAGCGTGATGGCGTTTCTAACGAGGTTGCCAAGAGTGCCTTGGTTTCGGAGAAGCAACCTTCAGGCGAGTTTGTCTCCCCTGAGCAATTAGCTGCGTTAGCGGTATTTCTTTGCGGCCCTGATGCCTCAGAGGTTCGTGGGGTCGCTTGGAATATGGATGGTGGCTGGACTGCTCAGTAGTAAAAGTAATTACTGAGAAGGCGATTCAGGAAAAACAATAACCGCTGAATCATTTATTCAGCGGTTATTTTTCTATCTGCAATAATTTTTCCCCAAGTAGCGGATTGACTAGCGATGTACTTCGCCAAATCTTCGCGACTTCCAGGGTTGGGTGTGAGGCCATGTTCTGCTAACTGTGCATTCGTGGTTTTGTCTTTCAGGACTGCTACCAAGGCTTTGTTCCACTTTTCTAAAATAATGTCCGGTGTTTTCCCAGGCGCCACAAATGCATACCAATTGCTGGCATCAAACCCAGGATAGCCAGACTCTGCAATCGTTGGGACATTCGGCAATGTTGGGGCTCGCTTTAAACCTGTTGTTGCAATAGGGATGAGCTTGCCGTTTTTGATGTAGGGATCGGCGGTTGCTAGAGCGGAATAATAGGATGAAACTCTGCCGCCTAGGAGGTCTACCATAGCGGGGCTGCCACCTTTGTAGGGGACATGTACGGTATCAATATCAGCGCGTACATTCAATAGTTCGCCTTGTAAATGGGATGCGGAGCCGCTACCTGTTGACGCAAAGGTAATCTTGCCTGGGTTCTTTTTAGCAAGAGCAATATATTCTTTGAAATTCTTGACCCCTAACTCTGGAATCACCACTAAGACATTTGGGAAGGTGACTCCCATCGTTAGTGGTGCTAAATCTTTCTGAGGATCGTAAGGGAGCTTCATCAGATGTGGGGCAATTGATAATGGACCAATTGAGCCAAACAGAATGACAGATCCATCCGCAGGTGCTGTAGCGGTATAGGTATGAGCAATATTGCCGCCGGCACCGGGCTTGTTATCAACGATGACGTTTTGCCCTAAATCTTCACTCAGCTTTTTGGCGATGATGCGCGCTGCACTATCTGCTGAGCCTCCTGCTGAGAAACCAACCACCATCGTGATGGTCTTCTTGGGTGGGAATTCTTGAGCTTGGGCGCTAAAGGAGCATCCCAAGATTGCTATGAGGGCGCAATTGAGCGACTTGAGGAAAAGCGAGGTAGGCATAGACTGTCTCTTTTAGCTTATTGTTTTTTCTAATTTTGCCCTCTAAAGCAGGCTAAGTCACTATTTTAAGTAAGAATTATAGAATTTCGCCCAGTCGTACAAAATTAGCGGAATCGTTTATAGTTACAACGCATTCTTATATAGGAGATCCTCACATGGCTTCAATTTTGACCTCATTGGGACGCACAGTTTTTGCAGGTTTTGTGCTTCTCGTTTTAATTATTCTCGCTTTGGGCGGTAACTTTAGCTCTGCTGAATTGCCATTCGTATTTCGCTATTTACACGTGATGTTTGGTGTGATGTGGATTGGTTTGCTTTGGTACTTCAACTTTGTGCAAATTCCCTCCATGCCAAAAATCCCTGATGAACAAAAACCAGCTATCGGTAAAGTGATTGCTCCAGCAGCATTGTTCTGGTTCCGTTATGCAGCATTGTTCACAGTATTGACAGGTTTGATCGTCGCAACATTGAATGGTTATGCGCATCAAGCATTCACTTTGCAAGCGCCATTCCGTGCAATCGGTCTAGGCATGTGGATTGCTTTGATAATGGCTTTCAACGTTTGGTTCATTATTTGGCCTAACCAGAAACGTGCTCTTGGTATCGTGGCTGTTGAGGCTGATGTAAAAGCTAAATCTGCTCGCGTTGCAATGTTGACATCCCGTTTGAACACATTACTTTCTATTCCAATGTTGTTCTTGATGGTTGCTCAATCACACAACACTACTTGGTTCGTGATTGTTTCTTAATCACACCTAAGGCATTAAAGAAAAGGCCCGCACTTGCGGGCCTTTTTGTTTTCCGAGGGCATATTGAAAGGGTTTTAAGCCAGGATGGGCGGCAGCTCTTTCGTCAGGCCCCCCCGTTGTGCTGTTGCTGTACCCATTAAAACAAAGCCCAACAGCTTGCCATCATTGGATTCAAAACGTGCCTCTAGCCCACCATCAACTGGCGTTGATTTCCATTGACCAACAGCACCCTTAGCTGGCGGAGAAACTACGGTTGCTAATGCAGGTGTTTTCACCATTACAGGCATCGCGGGATAGGTGAGGGCGGTGGGTTTTCCGGTAAGCGTAACTGCTAATGCTCTAGCTGCTTGCATGATGGGCATGACATAGGGAAGAACAAGTCCCTCTACTTCAGCGCAATCACCTAGCGCAAATACATCAGGTACGTTTGTTTCCAATTCACGGTTCACTTGAATCCCAACACCAGTGGCAATGCCTGCTGCTTTAGCAAGATCAAGTCTCGGTTTTAATCCTACTGCAGAGAGAACAACATCGCTGCTAATGCTTGCGCCATTCGCTAACGTAATATCGAGCTGATTCTGCTTGCGATCAATTGTCTGGACTGTAGTGTTGAAGTGCCAACGCACTCCCACAGCGCTAAGTCTTTCCTGCAAGTCATTTGCAGCAGCCTCAGGGATTAAGCGGCCTAGAGCTTGTGGCGCCAAGTCAATTACATCAACCTCAAAGCCGCCTAGAACGAGGTCATTGGCAAACTCGCAGCCAATCAAGCCCGCACCAAGAATTACCACCTTCTTTTTGCCAGTAATAGCTGTCCGAAACTTTGCATAATCCTCAAGATCATTGACGGTCAAGACTTCATTAACCGCATTACCTTGCAAGGGAAGGCGAATTTGATCCGCACCTAATGCCAGAACTAATTTGCCGTAAGCAATTGCGCCTTTATTGGTGTTGATGACCTTGGAAGCATGCTCGATAGAGCTGACATCGGTTTCAGTCAGGATATTAATTTCCAATTGAGTAGCCATTCCATCTGCTGGCGTGGAAACCAATTGAGCTGCATCTTTCTTTCCAGCTAGTGCAGTGGAGAGCATCGGCTTGGAATAAAAGTATCCAGGCTCTCTAGTCACTAAAGTGATCGGAATTTCTTTATTCAGTTTACGAATTTCACGTATGACAGTGTATCCAGCTAATCCGCTACCTATGATGACAATAGCGGATGAAGATTGAGATAAGTTTTGATCCAAAGCTGGGCTCCCTAGTAATGCATAAATACGTTGATTGGTATCGACTGGCTTAACCGATCTGAACCATTTCAAAGTCAGATTTCGCTACGCCACAATCTGGACATTCCCAATCTTCCGGGATATCAGCCCAAAGAGTGCCAGGTGCGATACCGTCTTCCGGTAAGCCTTTTGCTTCGTCATAAATGAAGCCACACACGATACATTGCCAAGATTTCATGTTAATTCCTTTAATAATTAATGTAAGTTTAAATTCAGTTCAGTTTTATTTCTTGCAAAGGCTTATTGAGCTGCAAATACTTTTGCCTTTTCTAAGGCTTGCTTGTAGTGATTGGCGTGACGCTCTTC
>Ga0364901_10287_pt1 | contig 15402 bp, 16 predicted proteins | sample ExccelJu500002D4_FD_206968 | JGI IMG/M metagenome (GOLD analysis project Ga0364901, IMG submission 206968) | Enriched cells from Trout Bog Lake Hypolimnion, Wisconsin, USA - BchlTB.July09.5000.02.D4 | ecosystem: Environmental > Aquatic > Freshwater > Lake > Hypolimnion/Profundal zone | place: USA...
CTTGAGCAAAACCGTCTACATCATGCTTACCTATTCACAGGCACCCGGGGTGTCGGTAAAACCACACTAGCACGCATACTAGCGAAATCTCTTAATTGTGAAACGGGTATCACCGCCAAACCTTGTGGCGTTTGCATTGCATGCACTGAAATTGACCGCGGTCGCTTTATTGATTTAATTGAGGTCGATGCCGCCAGCAATACGCAAGTGGACGCAATGCGCGACTTATTAGATAACGCCCAATATGCGCCCACTACAGGCCGCTTCAAGGTGTATATCATCGATGAAGTGCATATGCTGTCTAAGAGTGCTTTTAATGCGATGCTTAAAACTCTGGAAGAGCCGCCTGCGCACGTTAAATTCATACTCGCTACTACAGATCCTCAAAAAGTACCAGTCACGGTATTATCACGTTGCCTACAATTTAATTTGCGGCAAATGGCAGGGACTTCTATTGTCGGCCACCTAGAGAATATATTAGGCCAAGAAAATATTCAGTATGAGATAACAGCACTTAATTTAATTGCACGTGCCGCGGATGGAAGCATGCGTGACGCGCTATCTCTTACAGATCAAGCTATAGCGTATGGCAGCCAAACAGTCAACGAATCTGAAGTTCGTGCGATGCTGGGCTCAATAGATCAAAGTTACTTATTCCAATTACTAGAAGCGCTGGTAGCTAATGATGGCGCCAGCTTAATCACACAAGCCGGGGCTATGGACGAGCGCAGCCTATCATTTGAAGCTGCACTCAACGACCTGGCTCAACTCCTACATCAAATTGCCGTAGCGCAAACCGTACCAGAAAGTGTTGAGAGCGATCTCCCTGAACGCGATGCACTGTTAAGCTTAGCAAGTAGAATTTCTGCGGAAAGTTTGCAGCTCTATTACCAAATAGTCCTGTTAGGCCGCCGCGATATTGGTTTAGCTCCAGATGAATTTTCAGGATTTAGTATGACTTTACTGCGCATGCTAGCCTTTAAACCAACTGAATCTTTTGTACAGCAAGTTGTTCCGTCAGTCAAAGTACCAGCACCTGCTCAAAAAAAAACTGAATCAATAGCACTCGCAATTGATAAAACACTGACACTCCCAACAGACAAAATTATAACCACAATTGTAAGAGATGTTGTAGTTCCAAAGTTACCACAAGAAACATCCATCATTGAACACGTTACTGATTCTAACCAAGAGCCATCAACGCTACCTAGGTCAGAGGTCATTCAATCCATCAATCTATTTAACGGCAATTGGCGTAGCTTAGTTGACGAATTAAAGCTTGGATTGGCGCGTGCTTTGGCTCAACATTGTGAACTTATTTCTTATGATGAAAACAGCATTTCACTTAGCGTACCTGAGCAGCAAAAACATTTACTATTACCCAATTATCAAGATAAACTAATTAGTGCGATCGCACAGCATTTCGACAAGAAGATTAAACTACATTTTAGTGTAGGCGGAACAGGCGACACACCAGCTAAGCAAATTTTTCAAGAAAAAGCACAAGCCCAGGCTGGCGCAGAGAGTGCTATTGAGCAAGATATTTTTGTGCAGGCGCTAATACATGACTTTGATGCCTCTATCATCCCCAATAGTATCAAACCAATTTAAGAAATCGAATTTTTATCGTCATGCATTAAAGTCATACAGCAAACTAACAACTACTAACTAATATGAAAGGAATGAACAAATGATGAAAGGTGGCATGGGTAATTTAATGAAGCAAGCTCAGCAAATGCAGGCTAACATGCAGAAAGCACAAGAAGAGCTTGGTAATGTTGAGGTAGAAGGCATTGCAGCAAATGGGCTAGTCAAAATACAAATGTCCTGCAAAAATGAAGTAAAGCGAGTCACTTTAGATGATTCAGTAATGGACGACAAAGAAACTTTAGAAGACTTGTTAGTGATTGCACTTAAAGATGCGGCCAGCAAAGCTGAAGCGATTGCATCTGCGCGCATGTCCAACTACATGCCTGCTGGCATGAAACTGCCGTTTTAAGATTTTAATCAATGAAAAATCCTCCCGCACTTGAACAGCTGATTGATAGTTTGCGCTGTATTCCTGGGGTGGGTCCTAAATCTGCGCAGCGCATGGCTTACTTTTTGCTGCAACATGATAGAAAAGGGGCCGCCAATATGGCAAGCGCCCTTAATAGCGCGTTGCAAGTAGTGGACCACTGCAATCGTTGTAATATTTTCAGTGAACAACCTGTATGTCCATTATGTGAATCTGAACAACGCGATAAAAACTTACTTTGCGTGGTAGAAATGCCTACCGACGTGATGATGCTTGAAAATACCCAAGCCTATAATGGTATGTATTTTGTACTGATGGGGAAGTTATCACCATTGGATGGTGTGGGTCCTAAAGAGATTCATCTAGACAAACTAATTAAACGCGCACAGGACGGAGAAGTGAAAGAGGTTATTTTAGCCACCAACTACACTGTTGAAGGCGAAGCTACTGCACATTACATTGGCGCTTTATTGCAAGCACGAGGCATTAAAACCAGTCGAATTGCTAGAGGCATGCCTATGGGTGGTGAAATTGAATATGTGGACACGGGGACACTAGCGCAAGCCATGTTGGAACGACGCAGTCTTAGCTAGGTTAATATAGGTTAATTTAAGTGCTGCATCAGTTGTAGCGGCGCCTCTATCATGGCATCAGCACTCCAATCTGCCGGATGATCGGTATCAGCAATATAACCAAATAACGCCACTATGGTTTTCATACCCGCGGCGCGTCCAGCTTGTATATCTCGCTCAGCATCGCCCACATAAATACAGGCATTGGGAACACTAGAAGTCTGCTTACATGCAAGCAACAATGTATCTGGGGCTGGCTTGGGCAAGGCGGCATCATCCCCGCATACCAAACAGGCAGAACCGTCAAATAGGTTACCACCAGCATACTTAACAGCTTTAATTAAATCAACAGAGAAACGTCTTTGCTTATTCGTCACGATCCCCCATCTCACAGACTGCGAGTCTAATTGTGACAACAGCTCCTCTATACCAGGTAATAAAACTGGATTACGGGTAAATACTGACTCGTATAAGTCTAAATACTCAATACGTTTATTTTCAAAATCAATATCTGTAGGTGTAATGTCAAAACCCAATTTAAGCAGACCGGTCGTACCATGGGAGGCAACTGGGCGTATTAATGCCTCTGCTAAAGCAGGCTTTCCATGACGAGCTAGTTGTAGATTTAATGCAGCGCCAAGATCAAGTGCTGTATCCACCAAAGTACCATCTAAATCAAACAGAACTAAACTCATATAGCCAAAGTGGTGTGGAGCATGTAATTCACCGACACATCATCGCCAATTGAATAGTGTTGAGTGATTGGGTTGTAGCTCATACCACGCATAGCTTGCATATCCAACTGCGCTGAACGCGCCCAGCTTACCAACTCAGAAGGTTTAATAAATTTACCGTAATCATGAGTGCCTTTAGGCAGTAAATTCAAAACGTATTCTGCTCCGACTACCGCAAATAGATAAGCTTTGGGATTACGGTTGATCGTAGAGAAGAATACAGAGCCTCCAGGCTTAACCAACTTAGCGCATGCGGCAATAATAGCCGCTGGATCAGGAACATGCTCTAACATCTCCATACAGGTCACCACATCAAAACTTGCGGGTTGCTGAACAGCTAATTGCTCCACTGCAATATATTGATAATCAACTTTTGCACCACTTTCCAGCTGATGCAATTTCGCCACATTTATGGCTTTTTCTCCTAAATCTATGCCAACAACCTCAGCCCCTTTAAAGAAAATAGATTCAGATAAAATACCACCACCGCAGCCAACATCAAGCACACGCTTGCCCTTTAGGCTAACCAAACCATCAATCCAATTCAAACGAAGCGGATTAATGGCATGCAATGGTTTAAATTCGCTATTTAAGTCCCACCATTTATGGGCCAATTCACCAAATTTTTGTAACTCAAGCTCGTCAGCATTCAATGTTTGTACTGCCTCAATTTCGGTTGCCATGTATTTATAATATCCTTTAATTCTATAGGCTCTAAATTAGCATAGACGCCATTACTGTAGCGCAGTTCACCTGCCACCCAAGTATGGGTAACATGTTCTCGACCGCAGCTATAGACTAAATGTGCAACTGGGTCGTAATAAGGTGCCGTTGCTAAGTCGTCTAGTCTCACTGCAACAAGATCAGCAAGCTTACCCACTTCTATAGAGCCAATTTTATGATCCAAACCTAAGGCTTTGGCACCATTAATAGTAGCTATCTCTAAGGCTTGTTGTGCTGGAACTACTGTAGGGTCTTCAGTCACACCCTTGGCCATCATTGCACTTAAACGCATTTCTGCAAACATATCTAAACGATTATTGCTGGCAGCGCCATCAGTACCCAAACCAACGTTAACACCACTCGCCAGGAGTTGTACCAATGGTGCAATACCACTACCTAGCTTTAAATTCGAATTAGGACAATGTGCAATATGGCATCCATATTCTGCCAACAACTCAATTTCATTGGGCAGTAAATGTACGCCGTGAGCGGCAACTAAGTTGGGACCTAATAAGCCTAATTTCGCTAGTCTTGCTATAGGGCGAAGACCATACTGTAATTCGGATTGCGCTATCTCATCACGAGTTTCATGTAGATGTGTATGTACACCTAGACCAAGCTGCTCGGCATAGGTAATCACACTTTCATAGGTTTGATTAGAAACTGTGTATGGTGCATGCGGTGCAATCGAGGAAGTAATCAATGGATTATTACGCCAAGTATCATGAGCAGCGAAACCTTTTTGCAAATAATCATCAGCATCACTAGCGTAGGTAGATGGAAACTCAAGCACCAACAAGCCTAAATTAGCACGTATCCCCGCTTGGGTTGCCGCCTCGGCTGTCGCTTGTGGGAAGAAATACATGTCATTAAAACAAGTCACTCCTCCACTAAGCATTTCTGCGCTCGCCAACAAGGTTGCATCATATACATAACGTTCAGAAACTAGGGCCTGTTCTGCAGGCCAAATATGGTCATTAAGCCACGACATTAGCGGTAGGTCATCAGCAATACCACGCATTAAATTCATGGCAGCGTGTGTATGTAAGTTAATTAAACCTGGCAATAGTACCTGCTCATCTAAAGAAACTAGGTTTGACGATTTATATATCTTTCTCGACTCTGAAATAGGCAATATCGCCTTAATAATACCGTCCTGAATCACTAATGCATGATGCTCTAATAACAATTGTTTTGGATCCACCGTAGCAATCCAGCGGGCCTCAATAATTAGATCTGCTTTAGTAGCGGTTAGATTCGATGAGTGAGTGTTAGACATAACATCATTCTACCAATAAAAAAGCCCCTCTTAACGAGGGGCTTCAGTTTTACTGCTTAAATTTACGTTAAAAAGTGCTACTTAATTATTCACAACCCGATTTATGTTGTTCTTGAGCAGAAATCACAACTCTACGGTTAGGCTGTAAGCACTCAATCGCTTTTTTACCTTTAATGCCTTTACATTCAACTAACGGATCGGCTTTACCCTTACCTACTGCTTGTAAACGATTTGGATCTATGCCTTTAGTAACTATATAAGCTTTAACTGCATTAGCACGACGCTCTGACAACTTCAGATTATAAACTACTGACCCAATGCGATCGGTATAGCCAGTAACTAACACTAGCTCGAATTCTGGATGTGCTTTTAATTTTTCAGCCACCTCATCTAATATCGGCTTAGAATCTTCTTGTAATTTATCTAAATCGAACCCGAAAAGCCTTTCAGCAGAAATCGTTATAGTTTCAAATTTTGGCTCACATGCTGCAATCACTGGGATAGGAGCTTCTTCCTTTACTGGTTCAGGTGCTGCTACTGCTACCGGTGTTGGAGCAGGCTCAGGTGTCACAATGACAGGCATAGGTGTCGGCGCTCCAAAGCGAAATATGCCACCAACACTAACCAAAGTGTTACCTACAACACCATTAGAATCAAATATACCCGCAGACCTAGCACTTGAACGACTCCATTGCTGACGAACGTCCGCTTGAATACCGAATGAATCAGTAAATAAATATTGCGCACCAACGCCAACTCCTGCCAACCAAGAAGTCTCTGTTTTATCTTGAACAATCGTATTTGGAATATTGTAATCAACGTTATTGTGAGCCACTCCCAAACCAGCAAGCAAGAACGGACGGAAATTCTCACGACTCAACATATACAAAGCATCTATACCAAGAGTTGTTTGTTTGTAATGTCCGCTGGCGCCAGGAATATTGGTATTTTGACTGCCAATGTTATAGCCTAGGCCAAGCTGAATATCCCAACTTGGACTTAACTCTTTACCTAATTTTATAAATACACCACCACCGTTATTCGCCTGTAAATCAGTATCTGGGTCCATATAACTTACACCAGGTACTGCGTACCAAGCTCCTCGAAACATGTCTTCTGCTAAAACAGAGAATGTTGCAAAGCCAAGTCCTGCTGCAATAGCAATACTAAGGATTTTTTTATTCATGTTATTACTCCTAACTATTATATAAATATCTTATGGTTTAAATGTTACGCACAGTGTTTATATAGTGCAATAACTCAATTAGAATATTTTTTAAAAAAATATTTTTGTTGCTTCTATACAACAAAAGACAGTGCATGGCGGATAGCTAAAATCTTGTTAGGGTCCAAAACCAACTGACGCTGATTATTTAGGCAGACTCCACCTCTAAATCCTATGTAATTTGGTTTGATTGTTTTTGCCTGAGCTATATGCTCTAACTTTAACGAGCCAGCTAAGCCTAATACCAAATCCAATCCTAAAACTTGTTGAGAAAGAATTTCGCACTGCTGCTGAGTAAAATGATCAAATAAACTTAGCCCGTTTTTCTCTGCAGTATCTAACATAATGCCAATGAAGCCAGCAACTTTAATTGTCTTAATTAAATCAGCATCATATCTACATTCTGCAAATAATACCGCAATCAACTTTGCTCCAGAGAGAATGAATGGCTGCAAAACATCCAAACAAAGTTGCGTGTCATCACTTGGAAGAAATCCAATTTTTATATAATCAACATTTAATTTAACAAGTGCAGCAACCGCTGGGAACAATAACTGCGGTTGCATCCCAATATCGCCAATAGTAGCGCTGACAATTTTTTGCGAATTAACTACACCCAAAATATCTTTGATCGTTTGTATAGGCAACGCACCTAAAGCGCCCATCGAAGGATCCTTTAAATCAATAATGTCTGCCCCAAGCTCCATAGCCATAAAAGCTTCGTCAACATTGGTCACGCTAATCAGTAACTCTGTCATGCTAGATTGTCATTATTTAACATAGCCTGATGATTACTCACTGCTTCAATTAACCAAGACCAAGCTTCTAACTCGCGAGGACCTGCTGTTTTTTCAATGGCAATTTTGAGGTAATCAAGCTCTTGTACAATCTTATCCATAGGCAATCTAGTTAAGCGACTCACTAAAACAGCCAACTCAATTACCGCAGCTTGTGCTCTATTAAATCCCTGAAAGGCTTGATGTTGAGCTTCATGCTCTACTTGCAAAAATAGCTCTGGGCGTAGCGCATGATCGACCACTTTAACCAACTTTAATTCTTTATGCGCCAAGCTTGAGGCAAGTCGAACACCAATAATCTTATTGGTCGGGATTAAATCCCATACTGAACGCCCAGTAAGTGCACCAGCAAATACCCGCACATCATCAGTTAAATTCATTACTGCATGCTTGGTTGACAAAATATTAACCAAAGTAGTAGAAGGCTTGTAAGGTGAAATAATAACAAAATCATCTTGCATACGAATGCCAAAAGGCGTCACATGTGGAACACCTAAGGTATCGATGCTAGTAATAATAGTTTCATAAATCATATATGTTTGCGTTTAGCTTTTAGCGCAGCTGCTCGATGCTCGGTTTTATATAATGTTGGCTGAGCTTTAGTGGCCACGCCCCACACTAGCTCTTGATCTTGTACATACCGCTTTTTAAGCTGCCAAGCGATCTGGGCACGGGCCAACTCAACACCTAAATAAAATGCATGTGAGGCATCATCACTTACATTTAAATGACTATACAAAGCAAAAGGATCCAGTGCCTGATGAATGCCATCCCGGTTATAAATATGCACACCCTCCTCACTTACCTGAATGCGGAAATTAGGATCTTTAACCAATAGAGCAATCTCTTTAATTTCATCAACACTATAGGTAAATGGTCGCCGATCATGCAGACCCAGTAAGCCATTGTTATATCCACGTGGCAAGCGTCCATCTTGTTTAGCGGCATGCATCACACGGCGCGCAATATCAGCTTCAAGTATTGAATTCACTGCATGCGGACTGACTGAAGTAGCTAATACCGCATTAATGCCAAGTTCACTCACAATCCCCAACAATAAAGCGTTAATTCCAGTGGTATCTGCATCGGTCAACTCGGTTAGATTGCCAATTCCCATCATAATTTGAATGTCTGGATATTTTTTGCGTAATTTTTGGTACCGCACGATTGAATTTGCTAGGCCAAAATGAATAGGATCTAGAATCGCATCAGCAATAAAAGGCTTGCCAGCACTTAAACAAATTTCAATTGCCCGATACAGAGATGGCAAGTTATTTGGTTTGGCTGGAATTAGAATTGGGGTTGCTTGAACCTCATTTGCAATCCATAAAGTTTTTTCAGTCAAACTAAGTAAGTAGTCAGCACCAGCATGTCCTGCCAACAAGAGATCATCACTACTATTAGAATCAACACTTACTTGTATTCCTAACTGCTTAAGTGCCTTAACAGCATCCGCAAGGTGAGTAAAAGACTGTCCGGGCAAACAACCTAAATCAATCACATTTGCACCCTGTGCTTGAAGCACCAGAGATTTTTTAACAATGCTATCTACAGTAAGCATGGGAGCATCGACAATTTCAGCAAAAATATTGACGCTATACTGACTTAAATCCGGAACCACGCCTGCCTGACCGAAGTATTGAGGTAAGTCTTTTAAATCTGCTGGACCACGTTCTACTGGCACACCATATTGCGCGGCCAACTGCGTTAAATCACCTTGACACAAACCAGGCAGAATTACTTTGTCAGCATCTCCAGTTTCTTTAAGGCGACGTGCTATTAAATCTGGCGTCATCAAGGCTGCAACTGAAACACCAATCTGCTCAATTCTATATTTGAAAACTGGATTTTTTGGGTTACCTTGCACTTGATCCAATACTTTTTTTAGGCTTTTTTCTGCAAGTTTACCAGTTAGAAAAAGTAGATTTTCAGCCATCAGATTAGCTTTTAATATTTGCTAATGATTGCAATCTAGACTGAACCATAGCATTTAATCCCTGCATGTCAGAAGCCAAACTAGTATCAGCATAAGTTTTCAACTTAGCAATATTATCTAGATCGATTTGTCGCGGATATACTTTAACTATATTTTCGCGTGGCGCTTCAGACTCTAACTCTGGCCCAGTATCACAAGCAAATATAATGCTTGGTACGCGTGTTTTTCCGGCCTGAGCATAAAGATTACTAACCAGATTGTCGGATATGCCGTAGACCATTTTAGCGATGGTATTGGAAGTGGCAGGAGCAATTACTAAGCTGTGGTAACGCCCTTGATAAAAAAGCTCAACTGGAACGCTACTAGAGGTTTTATCTTGAAAAACTCTACCGACATGATGCTTGTAGCCGTACTGTTGCATCACTTCTGCTGCGGCTTTACTAAGAAACAAGTCAACATCCTCCAGCAAATGAATAATATCTATGCATTCACGAAGATAATGGCCAGAACCAGTAATGGCCCAAGCTAGGCGCTGTTTTTCAATGACCGCCATAGGAAGTTTATAACAGTCAATATTTAAGCAAAAGGATGACGTAAAACAATAGTTTCATCGCGCTCTGGACCGGTGGATACAATATCTACTGGTACCCCACACAGCGCTTCTAAGCGTTTAAGATAACGCTGTGCATTTTTGGGTAAACCTTCCCAGGTTTTCACACCAAAAGTGTTGTCAGTCCAGCCTGGGACAGTTTCGTAGATGGGTTTGCAACGCGCTACATCATCAGCACCAATGGGCAATAAGTCGAGTAATTTTCCATCCAACATATAACCAGTGCAGATATTAAGCTCTTGTATACCATCTAATACGTCTAACTTAGTGATACATAAACCAGTTAAACCGTTTATACGTGCAGAACGACGTAAAGCAGCAGCATCAAACCAACCACAACGACGTTTACGTTTAGTCACAGTACCAATTTCTTGACCTTTAACAGACATTTGATTGCCTGGGCAATTTTCAGTATCGATGTCCAACTCACTTGGAAATGGTCCGCCGCCAACACGTGTCGTGTAGGCTTTGGTAATACCCAATACATAGTGCAACATATTGGGACCAACACCAGCTCCTGCAGCCGCTTGACCAGCAACGCAATTACTAGAAGTCACATATGGATAAGTACCATGATCTACGTCTAATAAAGTTCCTTGAGCACCTTCAAACAAGAGGTTTTGACCAGCTGCGTTAGCCTCATATAATGCAGCGGAAATATCGGCTACCATAGGTTTAATCAAATCAGCTTTTTGCAAAGCTGAATCGAGCTGCTGCTGAAAATCAACAGCTTCAGCACCTAGGTATTTTGTTAGTACAAAGTTGTGATAATCCAGGACATCACGAAGCTTTTCGCTAAATTGCTCAGGATAAAATAAATCATAAAGACGCAAAGCACGTCGCGCTACTTTATCTTCGTATGTTGGGCCAATGCCCTTGCCGGTAGTACCAATTCTCTTATCTATGCCCCGTTTTAATTCGCGCGCCACATCTAAACGCACATGGTAATCTAAGATCAGTGGGCAACCTGGACTTACTTTTAATCTACTTTTTACGTCTAACCCATCTTTTTCTAACGAATCAATTTCATATAACAAATGCCCAGCATCAAGAACTACGCCATTACCAATATAGCAATTCACACCGGTACGTACGATTCCTGAAGGCACCAAGTTAAGTTTATATACGCGCTGTGCTGCGCCCTGCCCAACAACTAAGGTATGGCCAGCATTATGCCCACCTTGAAAGCGCACCACACCTTGGGCATGGTCTGTTAGCCAATCAACAATTTTCCCTTTACCTTCATCACCCCATTGGGTGCCAATGACAACGACATTTTTTGCGGATTGAGTGATTAGGTTTTTTGTTCCAGTGTTGGCCATAACGGGTACTTTATAATTTTAATTGTATTAAATATTGGTGTTACATGAATGCCACTTACTCGATGTTAAGTAGCATCCTGCTTAGTTTCTTTCGATTGCGACTACATGCCAGCCTGAATTGTAGTGTGATAACTTTCTGTCGCAATTTATCTCATCAAGGTTAACTTGCTCACCTAGAAGTGCCTGTACAACAACATGGCCCTCCAATCTCAAGCTCTCTATTTTAACAGCTAATGCCGGATCTGCATTGGCTGGAGCAAAGATCGACTGCGTTGTTTTAGCAGGCGGCAAAGCGGTAACCACACCACGTAAATCTAAGCTAAAACCAGTTGCTGGACGAGCGCGGCCAAAGCTTAAACCAACCTCATCATAACGTCCACCTAATGCTAACGGACCTTTGTAACCTTGAGCATAAGCTGCGAATACTATGCCGCTATGGTAATGGTAACCACGCAACTCACTTAAATCAAAACTGACACTAACATCCATACTTGTTAAGGCATTTGCAACTTTGGTCAGCTCTGCTAATGCATTTTTTATTACCGGCGTTGCTGGTAATACTTGTGCAGCTTTTACTAAAACAGATTGATCACCGTTAAGTGTTGTTAAGTGAATTAAAGCCTCACGTGTAATTTTATCTAAACCTTTTGCAAGTACTGCCACTGCAGACTGATCTTTGCTTTGTAAGGCGGCATAAAGCTCTTGTTCAAGCCCTAGTTCAATTTGACTTGATTCAATCAAACTACCAAATACTGCTACATGACTAAAGTCCATATGAACTTGCATGATACCAATAGCTTGCAAGGCTTTAATGAGTAAGCTTTGAATCTCGATATCGCTTTCAACTCCAGCATGCCCATATAATTCAGCACCCACCTGTAAAGGTTCTCGCGTTTGCGCTAGACCATCTGGCTTGGTGCGCAACACAGTGCCTGCATAACATAATCGTGTAATGCCCTGCTGATTGAGTAAATGCGCATCAATACGAGCTGCTTGAGGAGTCATATCAGCGCGAACACCCATTAAACGTCCAGTGAGTTGATCTACTACCTTAAAAGTAGCTAAATCTAGATCATGTCCAACACCAGTAATCAAGGACTCAACATACTCTAGCATTGGTGGAATAACGAACTGATAACCGCACACCTTAAATAGATCTAGTAACGTACGGCGTAAAGTTTCCATGCGCGCAGCTTCAGCTGGCAACACATCTTCAATATTTTCGGGTAGCAACCAATTACGCATTTTCATCATCACTTAATAACTAATAATCACTTACTTAAAAAAATTAATACTAAACCTGTCAGTACCGACATTAACCCAACAAAACGCAACTGGCCATCTTTAAGTTCCATTATCCGCCTAAACGTTTCACGCCAAGTTTGCGGAGCCAGCAAGGGCATTAGACCCTCAAGCACTAAGAGAAAGCCTAACCCAGTTAATAAAGTAAGTTGCAAGTGCGACCTTTAAAAAATAAAAACTTAAATTTGAACAATACTTACTTTTTACTAGGACTACGCATGTACTTGAAGAAGTCTGAACCTGGATCTAACACCATGACATCACTTTTACTGTTAAAGCTGTTTTTGTACGCCTCAGTGCTACGGTAAAAAGCGTAGAACTCCGCATTCTTTCCATAAGACTGATTATAAATCGCAGCAGCGCTAGCATCCCCCTCGCCCTTTGTTTTTTGAGCCTCACGGTAAGCTTCAGCAATGATGACCTCTCTCTGCTTGTCGGCATCCGCACGAATTTTTTCTGAAGCAGCAGAGCCTTCTGAACGCAACTGATTTGCTAGACGCTTACGCTCTGCGATCATACGATCAAACACGGATTTACTAATTTCTTCAGCATAGTCAACACGTTTCAAACGAACATCGACCACTTCAATACCCATTTGTCGTGCTTCTTGATCGGCTTTATGACGCAGGTTATCCATAACAACACCACGCTCACCAGCAATTACATCGTGAACGGTACGAATACCGAATTCCGCACGTAAACCAGCATTAACGACTTTAGATAGCCGATCTTCAGCAGCAATCTCGCCACCGTCTTTGATTGAAACATAATATTTTTCTGGATCAATAATGCGCCACTTCACAAATGAATCCACCATCATATATTTATTTTCACTGGTGATAAATTTGGCTGGCTGTTCCCAATCAAGAGTGAGAATGCGATTATCAAAATACTTAAGGTTATCCACCAATGGTATTTTAAAATAAAGGCCTGGCACTTTTTTCACAGATACAATTTCACCTAAACGTTGTACTAATACATATTGGGTCTGACTAACGGTAAAGGCTGAGGTTGAGAGCAATATTATTGCCAGAAAAATCAAAATAAGAATATTAGTTAAATTTTTCATCATTATCTGCTCTCTCTATCACGGCTTCGGAAAGCATCTCGACTACGTTCGACTGTAGGTGCTTTGTCAGGTGTAACAGCAGCCTGAGGATTAAGTGACTGCAAAGACTGAGACTGCTGAGGCGTTGCAGATATACTGCCATTAATTATTTTATCTAAAGGTAAATAAAGCATACTATTACCAGCCTTTTGATCCACTACAATTTTGCTAACGCTGGATAAAATCTGCTCTTGCGCATCCAAAAACAGTCGCTGACGAGTAACCTCTGGCGCTTTGGTATATTGCGCTAAGATAAGATCAAAGCGACTAGCATTACCTTTGGCTTCACTTTCAATCTTTAACTTATAACCAGCAGATTCAGCTAATAGACGTGAGGCAGTTCCACGCGCCTTAGGAATCACATCATTAGCGTATGCTTGACCTTCATTAATTTGACGCTGATTATCTTGATTGGCGCGGTTGACATCCTCAAAAGCCTCCTGCACTTGCTCAGGTGGCTGAGCGCTTTGCAATGAAACGCTAATGATTTTCACGCCAGTTTTATAACTATCTAAAATCACCTGCATACGTTCAGAAGTGTCTTGCAATCCTTTCTGTAACAAATCATCCAACTTATTCTTACCAACGACTTCACGAATTGCTGTTTCTGCAGCCGACATCACCGCACTATCGGTCGAACGATTATTGAACAAATAATCTTTGGCATTTTTGACGTTGTATTGCACAGCAAACTGCAAGTCAATAATATTCTCATCTTCCGTAAGCATTAACGCTTCTCGTGGTTGCTTAGTTTTGCCACCACCATTCTCGCCATTGCTTCTATAACCAACCTCAAGACGACGCACTTGATCCATATTGACCACATCGACCTTTTCAACTGGATATGGAACGTGCCAACGTGGGCCTGGCTCTGTGGTTTCAATAAAGGCACCAAAGCGCTGAACTACACCAAGTGAACCTTGGTCCACAATATAGAATCCTGTACCAAACCAAATTAAAACAACAATAGCAATAATAGGTAAAATTGGTAAATTCGTGCCTTCAGAACTAGGGGCACTAGGCTGACGATTCCCGCCACCATTCTTACCAAATAAATTGTTGATTTTACGGCTCAAATCACGCATGACCTGATCTAGATCAGGAGGACCTTCATTATTACGCTGCCCCCAACCGGGAAATTTAATCATTCAATACTCCATAAAGTAAGATAAATTCTTACGCATAAGCGCTTTGTTCCGTACTCAATTTATGTAAATGCTTCTGATGTTCTGTCATTACCAATCGTAACAGATCCATTCCAGCACCCGTTTTAGCTGATACATGTATGGTCGTAATTCTACCATACTCATCACGGCTAACCATTGAGTCTAAGCCTACCCTGTCGATTTGGTTATGCACTAAAATTTGCGGTACTGTATCGGCACCAATTTCTTCTAATACCTTGTTAACTTGTGCAATTTGCTCGTCACGATTACTACTGGCAGTATCGACAACATGAAGTAGCAAGTCAGCCTGCACCGCCTCTTCCAGGGTCGCACTAAAAGCCTCAACTAATGCATGGGGTAAATGTTTAATAAAACCAACAGTATCTGACAGGACCACTGAACCACAATCAGCAATAAATATCTTGTGTGTTGTGGTATCTAGAGTTGCAAATAACTGATCAGCAACATAAAGATCTGCTTTAGTCAGACGATTGAATAAGGTGGATTTTCCGGCATTGGTATAACCAACAAGTGATACTGTCATCAACTTAGAGCGCTTACGTGCTTTGCGCTGCATTCCACGCTGCCCCTTCAATTTTGCTAGTTTTTCT
>Ga0364901_10262_pt1 | contig 15105 bp, 22 predicted proteins | sample ExccelJu500002D4_FD_206968 | JGI IMG/M metagenome (GOLD analysis project Ga0364901, IMG submission 206968) | Enriched cells from Trout Bog Lake Hypolimnion, Wisconsin, USA - BchlTB.July09.5000.02.D4 | ecosystem: Environmental > Aquatic > Freshwater > Lake > Hypolimnion/Profundal zone | place: USA...
ATATACATAGCCAAGCGCTCAATACCGTACGTAATTTCGCCCAGTACCGGCTTGCAATCTAAACCGCCTACTTGCTGGAAGTAGGTAAATTGGGTTACTTCCATGCCGTTCAGCCATACTTCCCAGCCCAGTCCCCAAGCGCCTAAAGTAGGGTTCTCCCAGTCGTCCTCAACAAAACGCACATCGTTTTCTTTGAGATCTAAGCCCAAGGCGGCTAATGAACCTAGGTACAGTTCAAGAATATTTTCGGGCGCTGGCTTAAGGACCACCTGATATTGGTAGTAGTGCTGTAAGCGATTTGGGTTCTCGCCATAGCGCCCATCTTTGGGTCGACGCGATGGCTGGACATAGGCTGCTTTCCAAGGCTCTGGGCCGATAGCGCGTAAGAAGGTGGCTGTATGAGATGTACCGGCACCGACCTCGAGATCGATAGGTTGCAAAAGGGCGCAACCTTGTTGGTCCCAGTAGTCTTGAAGTTTGAGAATGATTTGCTGAAATGTGAGCATGATTAACCTAGCTAAGCCATTGATTTTACATGGCTAAGACAGCAAAGCTCTAAAAGCGTTTTTGCCGAATAAAGCCTAAAACAAGCAGAAGGCAAGCCAAACTCAAAATAGGGGCATTACCCCAGCGGACATAAGGCGTTTTGCCGCTGTAGGCCTGTAATTTTGCGCTTAAGGTCGCTTGGGTAAATTGCGGTAGTTCCGCTAAAACCCGACCATCAGGGCCTAAAACTGCTGTGACCCCGGTATTAGTGGCTCTGAGTGCCGGTAAGCCAGTCTCAAGAGAGCGCAACTGGGAAAGGCGCAATTGCTGGGTAGGAGCCTGAGAAGCTCCAAACCAGGCTAAATTGGTCATATTAATTAATAGGTTGGCTTCTTGATCTGAATTGCGCAGGCGAGTTGCCAACTCACCGCCAAATACATCCTCATAGCAAATCGTAATGGCTGCATAAAGCGGTTCTTCATTCTGTCTGGCGATACGGAATAGGGGTTGATTGTTGGGGCCGCGTGCGAAATCGCTTAAGGGTACGCTAAACGCATTCACGAACCAACGAAAGCCCGGTGGGATGAATTCTCCAAAGGGCACTAGGTGGGATTTGTCATAGCGATAAGGCGGATTGTGATCACTCAGTCCAAGTGCGCGATTTGAAAACTCTCGGCCATCAGGCGGATTTTCATGGTAACCAATCACCCCAAATAGAAGGGTGCTGTGGTTTTGATTGGCTAAGTCTTGTAAACGATCTAAGCTGCCTATGGGCAGGCTCATTTCAGGCCAGGGAAGCGAAGTCTCTGGCGAGACAACCAGCTGGGCTTGTGAATGGATCATTGCATTTTCATAAAACTGTATTTGCCTAAACATACCTTCACGACTAAAGACAAGGTGTTGTGCAAAGTTTCCTTGAATCAGTTCAATGCTGAGGGGTTCGCCGGTTGGCTTGGTAAAAGCCCACAAACCTAGGAGCTGTGAGAGTAATGTAAGACTGACAGCAAAAACCAGGAGTCCACGTGTATTTTTTCGTAATTGCAATAGTTGCCAGGAGCTCAACACGACAAAGAAGGTGCAACCCAAGCCCCCTAAATATGGAGCGATGGATGCAAAGGGTCCATGTACCTGTGTTTCGGCAAGCCCCAGCCAAGGAAATCCAGTAAATAAAACGTTGCGCACATACTCAGCCAGTACCCAGCTAGCCCCAAGAATTAAACCTAAGATGGGTGATTTTCTGTAATAGAAAATAGGCAAGCAGGCGAGTACAAAAAATAATGTTGTGTAAGAGGAGAGTAAGAACACTGCGGCAGCGGAAAGGATGGGGTTCATCCCTCCAACATCATGCAGGCTGATGTAGATCCACCACAGCCCGCACACGAAATACCCGAGCGCAAAGGAGGCTGATGCTGCAAGGTGAGTTTTAAGTGAGGCAGATGATGATTTGGCTAATTGCCAAAAAATGAAACCCAAAATAGGAATTTGTAGCCAACCACCAAGGGGCAACTCGGCAGCCCCCGCCAAGATTGCACCTGAGATAAACAGGGTGATCAATGTTGTGGTGAGTTTGTGCTTCATGACCTGCCCATCTAGCAAGCTCAATCTGGGTTCACTTTTTTAGGAATCTGCCGAGCCAACAAGATGTGAATTTGGCGGGGATCAGCTCGCTGCACTTCAAATGCAATCCCATCCATCTCAATGAGTTCACCCATCTTTGGTACACGACCAAGATGCTGAATGACTAAGCCAGCCACAGTTTCAATGCCATCATCTTGGAAGTTGGTTCCCAACATCTCATTAAATTGCTCAAGCTCCGTGATGCCTTTTACACGGATATCACCATTGTCTAAGGCAATCAGGTTATCGGCCTCTTCATCAATGTCATGCTCGTCTTCTATGTCGCCCACGATTTGTTCTAGAACATCTTCAATCGTGATAATTCCTGCAACGCCGCTATATTCATCAACCACAATCGCTAGGTGATTGCGATTGTCTTTAAAGTCACGCAAGAGCACGCTCAGGCGCTTTGATTCGGGAATAAATACCGCAGGTCGCAACCAGTCGCGTACTTGAAAATCTTCCTCACTCGAATGGCGCAATAAGTCTTTTGCCAGTAAGGTTCCAATCACATTGTCTCGGCTGCCGTCGAATACTGGAAAGCGCGAGTGCGCCGCTGCGATCACATTTTTAATGATTTCGCTAAGGGGTAGATTGATATCGATCCAATCAATTTGGGCGCGTGGCACCAAAATATCACGAGCACATAATTGCCCCACTTGAAACACGCCCTCAATCATCGAGAGTGCATCAGCATCAATCAACCCTTCCGTTTGCGCCTCTCTGAGAGTATGAATGAGCTCTTGGCGACGCTCTGCTGCGCTGGTCGGTTGAGGTGTTAAAAACTCAGTCAGTCGTTCTAGTAGAGATTTGGCGGGGTCGGGCATCTTGGAAGAATAGCTTAGAAATAGGTGAACTTGATGAAATACGATGGTTTCTTAAATGGCAAGGGGTAAATAGGGATTTGCAAAACCTAAATCGCGCAGGATCTTGATTTCCAGCTTTTCCATCTTCAAAGCTTCGCGATCATGCTCATGGTCATGGCCTTGAGCATGAAGACAGCCATGAATCACCAAGTGGGCGAGATGCGCTTTGAGGGTTTTTTGTTGCTCTCGAGCTTCTTTCTGAATGACGGGTAGGCAAAAAACAATGTCAGCTAGCAACTCTTTTTTGGAAAGCTCGTATGGAAAGGTCAAAACATTCGTTGCTTTATCTTTATTCCGAAATGCGCTATTGAGTTTTTTGCCTTCTGCCACATTGACAAAGCGCAAGGTGATCAATCCAGAAAGTTTGCAAGCCTGCTTGACCCACTTTTTCATCAGCGTAGTGGAGACAACTTGGGTTAAGTTTTTCTCAAGTGCGGGGCTACCATATTGAATTTCAATAGCAAGTTTGGCTTCAGTTTTCATAGGCAAGGGCTGGCTCACCGCGCAGGGTGTAATTGAGAACCTCGGTAATGTTAACGTCGATCATTTGGCCAATCCATGAGTCGATATTGTTTGTAGGGGCAGCAATATGAATGACGCGATTGTTGGCTGAGCGACCTTGTAGATTTACACCATCTTTTGCGAGACCTTCAATTAAGATTTTTTCTGTATTACCGAGCATCCCTTTGCTGATGGCAGTCGCTTGCGACTCGACTAAAGCTAGCAAAGTTTGTAGACGCTTTAACTTCACTTCATAAGGAGTGTCATCAGCTAAGTTTGCGGCAGGTGTGCCAGGGCGCGGGCTAAAGATAAAGCAAAAGCTATTGTCGAACTGAAGCTCTTCCACCATCTTTAATAATTTTTCGAAATCGGCCTCTGTCTCGCCAGGAAAGCCCACAATGAAATCACTCGATAGGGTGAGGTCTGGTCGGACTGCACGCATTTTGCGGATGATGCTTTTATATTCCAATGCCGTATATCCACGCTTCATTGCCGAAAGAATGGTGTCCGAACCATGTTGCACAGGTAAGTGGAGGTGGCTGACTAACTTCGGCACTTTGGCATACACATCAATTAAGCGTTGCGTAAATTCTTTTGGGTGACTGGTAGTAAAGCGAATGCGCTCTACCCCAGGAATCTCTGCAATGTATTCAATGAGCAAGGCAAAGTCAGCGATCTCTTCTGTGCCACCCATCTTACCCAAATAAGCATTGACGTTTTGACCAAGCAGCACAATTTCTTTAACACCTTGCGCTGCTAGTCCTGCTACTTCAGTGAGCACATCATCGAATGGGCGTGAGACTTCTTCCCCACGAGTGTATGGAACCACGCAGTAACTGCAATATTTAGAGCAACCTTCCATGATCGATACATAAGCCGACCCCTTAGTTTGGCGAGAAGCGGGCAGGTGATCAAACTTTTCAATTTCAGGAAAAGAAATATCTATTTGAGGTACGCCGGTCTTTTGACGATCGGCAATTAAATCGGTGAGGCGATGCAATGTTTGGGGACCAAAAACGACGTCAACATAGGGTGCTCGGCTAATAATCTGCTGACCCTCTTGACTGGCTACGCAGCCACCAACGCCAATCAGTAAATGAGGCTTTGTTTTTTTCAGTTCACGCAAGCGCCCCAAATCTGAAAATACTTTGTCTTCTGCTTTTTCGCGAATAGAGCAGGTATTGAGTAGAACAATGTCTGCATCCTCGGGGGTATCAGTTGTTTCTATACCAGAATCGGCATGGAGGAGGTCAGCCATTTTTCCCGAGTCGTACTCGTTCATTTGACAGCCGAAGGTTTTGATATAGAGCTTTTTCATATGCCGTTCTCAGGTTTATAGCTGGGGGCCAAGCTCAGATTTTACGTGATAAGCACTCTTACATGAGGCGGTAAACCAAAATGGTCACGATAGTAGGGGGCAAAGCGGCTAGCAAGAGCAGGCTTGCTGAAACCGCAGCGTTAGGGAAGTAGTTGCGCAAAATGGCAATTCCTGCAGGATTTGGGGCATTGGCGATCACTGTGAGTCCGCCACCTGCAACTGCCCCTCCGACTAAGGCAAGCTTAAATTCAGCAGATGTACCAGTAACCAGAGAGCCTAAATAAGTCAGCGCAGCATTATCTGTAATGGCCGTTAAAGCCATGCTGCCATAAAACACAGCAGTTGGGCTCATGTTTTCTAGGATGGGTTGCAGCCACCAACTTTGGAGCGCGCCTAACACTACTAGGCCTGCAAGGAAGAATCCAACCAAGAGAGCCTCTTTCAAAATCAGGCGACTCTGAAATTTTGGATAGGCAGTGGTGTAGCCGATAAAAAAGAGTAGGAGCCACATAAAAATCACTGGATCATGGGCAAAGTAAACCACGCCAAATAAAAATAATAGGTGAATCAAAATCACTGTTAGAGGCATCTGCGCAGTGTGATCCCCTGTTTCTGGCGCAATCAGTTGCTTATGAAACAGGAGGGTAATTGCAAATGCATTTATGAAAATAGCAATAATTGACTCTAGGCCAAAATGAGCAAACATGAATGCCGAACTCCATTCCCAGGCTGTGGCAACCATGAGTACAGGAGGCGCGGCAAAATTAGTGAGCGTGCCGCCAATAGAGATATTTACAAATAAAACACCCAATGTGCCAAACAGTAAAGCCTTTGAGCATTGATGACGATATACCAGGTCACGCAATAGGAAGGCTGCCAAAGTCATAGCGGCAGGCTCTGTAATAAGGGAGCCAAGCAGCGGGGTAATAAATAGGGTTAGAAAATAGAGCGTAGGCGCTTTTTTGGTACGCAAAACTAATTGAATAACTCTTGAGAGGCCATATAAGATTTGTGTAGCTGCTTGTAGTATGGGTTTGCTACCAGCCACAATCATGATCGCAAATACAAAGAGGGGTTCTGTGTAATTGCGGGTGTTTAAATAGTGCTTCGCAGTTGATAAATCATCAACAAAGCAGATGTAGATGGCAAGAACAGCTGCCCAAAATCCAAAAACGATTTCGACTTCACCCAGCAAGTGCCATAAGCCGGCATGTCTGGGTGATTGGCTGGCCAGGGTTTCAAAATAACCAGTACAGAAGGTGTGTATGACGGCAATAGCAAAAATAATGCTGGCGCCAAGTTCAGTCGGGGTAAAGTTCATAAAAGCATAGTATCAGGAGCAAGGTTTAGGTAAATAACCTTATGATTTATCAAACATTAATGAAGCTATCAGCAATGGAGACAAAAGTGAAATTAAAAGTAGGCTATCAAGATTTGATTGCGCGTGCAATGGCAAATATTGAAACGGTACCGCTCTCGCAGGCGCAGGAACTTTTGAATGATGAAAACACGGTTTTTGTAGATATTCGCGATGTGCGAGAGCTCGAACGTGAGGGCATGATTCCAAACGCTTTGCATGCACCGCGTGGCATGCTCGAATTTTGGGTTGATCCAGATAGCCCATACTACAAACCCATTTTTGGTGAAGGCAAGCGCTTGGTGTTGTATTGTGCTTCGGCTTGGAGATCTGCGCTAGCGACTGCAACACTCCAGGAGATGGGGGTACCTCATATTTGCCATCTTGAGGGTGGGTTCTCTGCCTGGAAGAAAGCAGAACTACCAACTGCAGTCAAAGCTGAAAAAGCAAAAGGATAAATTGATCATGAGAAAAGTAACGGCGCAATTTGGTGTGGGCGCACTCCAACAAAAAATGTCCGTAGGTGATTTGCATTTCTTATCTGATGCAGAAGTTATGAATGGGGGCTCTGGAACAGGCCCTTCACCGCATGAGTATTTAGCGGCCGCATTGGCTGCTTGTACCACGATGACTTTGAAGATGTACTCGGGCCGCAAGGGGTGGGATCTACAAAATGCGATAGTGACTGTTCATGCTGAGCGGGTGGGTGATGTGGAAAAAATGACGCGGGATATTGAGCTTGTCGGTAATTTAGATGCCGAACAGAAAGAGCGTTTAATGGATATCGCTAACAAATGCCCTATTCATAAAGCCTTAACTGGAGAGATCCAAATAAAAACCCAGCTAGTAAATTAATACAAGCTGGGTTTTTATTGATTAACTACTAAAGGGTGCTGCGCTTACTTCATGCCAATTTAATTGGGAGCATTATTAGGCGCATTATTTTTTCCGGCGTTATAGCCAGAGTTATATTCAGCGGCCTGATTCTTTTTGTAAGCATCATAAACATAGCCAGATGCAGCGCCAACAGCCGCTCCACCAACTGCGCCCCAAATAGGGTTGCCATGGAAGATGGCTGTGCCAACTGCACCTGCAGCTGCACCGATACCAGCACCCGATAAGGTGCGTTGTTCTGTATTACTCATATTGGAGCAGCCAGCAATAGCAACAGCAGTAGCTGCGATAGCGATTATTTTTTTCATATCAACGGTTCCTTATATTGGTTGAATTATTTACGGCCGCAAGGGAAGCGCATTGCCAAAAAGCCCAGGACCGTTCCTGCAGCAGGTTTGTCTGCTAGCTCTGGGTTGGCGCCAGCAAACTTCACGAAATCCGCAATCACATCATCCCGCTTTGGTGCAGGTTGTTTTACGCAAATGAATGGCTTGGCGCGTTGTGGGTGGCGAGTGGCTAAATAGGTGTCATAGATTGCAGTGGTGTAGCCAATGCAGAAGCTACGTGACTCAGGGCTGGCAGGCAATTTACATTCATTCACCAGCTCTTGCGTGCTCAGTACCTGAATTTTTTGCTGTGCCTGCGCCAGGCCAGAAAATGCGCCAAGAATGGCTAAAACAACTAGTACTTTTTTCATGGGTTCTCCTTGAGGTGTATGTGGCTTGATCATAAACCTTATTTATCAATGTAAATCATGCTCCGACCTATTTTGGAGGGTTAGTGAGCTTAGTATTTTTACCTATAATGGGCTCATGGCTATATACGAACTAGACGGAAATGCACCTCTCTTAGCAGAGGGTGCTTGGGTTGCCGAAAGCGCCGAAGTAATTGGTCAGGTGCGGCTAGATAAAAACGCGAGTGTATGGCCCAAAGTGGTTATACGCGGAGATAACGATCTGATTCATATTGGCCAAGCAAGCAATGTGCAAGATGCTTCTATTTTGCATACGGATCCCACTTTTCCATTAATCATTGGAAAAAATGTGACGGTAGGTCATCAAGTGATGCTCCATGGCTGTCAGATCGGTGATGGGAGTTTGATTGGAATTGGCGCCGTCATTTTGAATGGGGCGAAGATTGGTAAGAATTGTTTAGTTGGTGCCGGCGCTCTGGTCACTGAAGGAAAAGAATTTCCTGATGGTTCCATGATTTTGGGAACACCGGCAAAGGTGGTTAAAACATTAACAGCCGAGCAAATTGCTGGTATTCACGACATATCCGACCGTTACGTTAAAAATGCCCAGCGATATCAGCAGACGCTTAAAAAAATTGCTTAAGTAAAGCCTTTAACCGTGTTCTACGTTATTAATGTAGTCCTGCCTGTTTTTGCGCTCATACTGCTTGGTTATGTTTCAGGTCGAACCGGTAAATTAGGAAAAAACGCCTCAACCGAACTCAATCGCTTTGTCATCTGGCTAGCCTTGCCAGCTCAACTATTTCATTTTGCGGCGAACAGTACCTGGCAATCACTTTGGCAACCCGAATTTATAGAGGCCTTTGGTGGAGCCGGCCTTTTGGTGTATTGCTTGATTTTTGGGGTCTCCTGGTGGCGCAAGCGTGATTTAGCGCTCGCGAGTTTTTCTGGCTTAAGTGCCTCTTACTCGAATACCGGATACATGGGCATTCCCTTGTGTATCTTGGCGCTGGGTCAGGATGGTCTAGCGCCGGCAGTCATTTCTACTTTTATTGTTTTTGCACTATTTGCTTTAGCCACAGTCTTTATTGAGATTGGGGTGCTCTCCCATAAAAAGTCCCATGAAATTGGCTGGAGCGTCCTCAAGTCTCTCTGCACAAACCCTTTATTAGTGGCCCCGGTTGCTGGTCTGGGATGGTCTTTAAGTGGTATTGCCTTGTATGCGCCGCTTGAGCAAGTGATTTCTTTTTTGGCTGCAGCTGCTAGCCCCTGTGCACTGGTTTCAATCGGCTTATTTCTTTTGCAAAAAAGTGAATTCAATTCCTCTGAAGCATGGTTCATTAGCATTGCCAAGTTAATTCTTCAGCCATGTCTAGCCTGGGTGATTGCAGGACCTATTTTGGATTTATCCGAGCCATGGCTCAATGCGGTTGTCATACTGAGTGCATTACCTACGGGAACTGGGCCCTTTATGTTGGCTCAGTATTACGATGCTAACAGTGGCAATATCTCTCGAGTTGTGTTGTTAACTACCTTAGGATCTTTACTGACGCTTTCATTGATCCTGATGTGGAAGAAAGGCTTTTAATTGCTACCCAATTCTCTTTTTTAGGAAATTCTTCAAACTGATTTAGACTTTCCTTATGCATGAAATTAATTTTTGGATCAGTGTCGTTGCAACGATTGCCTTTGCAGTCACTGGGGTGTTGGCAATTGCTGACCGCGGCGTTGATATTTTTGGCGTGATGGTGCTTGGCGTTATCACGGCAATTGGTGGTGGCACGATCAGAGACATCATTTTGGGTGTTCCTAGTTTTTGGTCTGAAACGCAAATGTATGTTTGGCTCGCTCTAGCTGCCAGCATTGCCACTTTTGTTGCTGAATCTTTTTTTACGCAACCTCAAATTCACCGGACGATGCTGTATATCGATGGTTTTGGGGCCGCATTGTTTGGCATTGCTGGGCTTGATAAGGCCTGGAATCTGCACTTTGGCTTGCCAGTCGCCCCTGTTATTTTGGGTGTAGTGACTGCAATTGGTGGTGGTTTATTGCGAGATGTATTGGCTGGCAGAAAAACACTCCTGATGTCGCATGAGCTTTATGCCATACCAGTCACCTTGGGTTGCTGTCTGTATGGCCTTGTGCTGCAATTCTTTCCTCAGTACACAGTACAAGCTTCAGTGATTTGTATTGCAATTATTTTTGGCATACGTGTAGCCGCAATCCATTGGGATCTGAGGGTGCCCAAACTATTTATTACGCAAACGCGTTAATAGATTACTTAGCCAATCGCTCAATGATGAAATATCCTTGTAGCAAATCCTTTAGTCCTCGGCGCTTTCCTAATCCCATAAGTTACGTTGTTGATTGCGATTGAGAAGGGCGCGATTTTGATCGGCGATCGAGGTATCTCGGGGGCCAGGAAAAATAGCAATGGGTTGACCTGCTTGTAGCCTTCCTGTTTGAATGACGCGCAAATACCAGCCACAAAAGCCAGACTGGAGCATCGCCTTAGCCGCCCCTTTATAGCCCATTTTGGCGTTGAATTTAAAGCAAGGCTCTCTCAGTTTGACAACTGAAAACTCAAGCTCACCAATAGTGAGTCTATCCCCAACAAATACTTCATGCTCTAGCAGACCTTCAATCGTAAAATTTTCTCCAACAGCGCCGGGGTTTAATTCAACTATCTGTTTGGTTTCACGGGTGAGTAGTTCATTCCAAAATGCGTAATGTTCGGCAGGGTAAACATAAATTGCTTTTTCAATACCACCATGAACACTTAAGTCTGCTTGTTCATCCCCTTTAATACCAAGCCTGCCAATTTCGACTGGGACAGGATTTTCTAAATTGCTAATGGAAGTTTTATTAATTCCCGAGGCAACTACCTTGTAATTTGGATGATGTGATCCAAAGAGTGGAGTCACTTTGCCGGAGGAAATAGATAGCAGGCGCATAATTTAGATCATAAATCCATCCCAGGGAAATCAATGTCTTTCTATATCAAAGTGCTTACTGTTCTTGTGTGTGGGCTGCTCAGTCAGGGCAGTTTTGCAAAATGGGAAGAAGAGCGCGATGTCACTACAGATGGTCGCCAAGAGCTGGTGTATTACTTCAAGATGAATGATCAGGGCCAAAAATTGGTTTTAGATAAATATCAAAAGCGCCTGATTTTTATTCAAAAAGATCGACTGTATAAGCGCACCATTGCGCAAATTAAGATTGATGGCGTACCAGTAGAGGTGATGAGCGATCCCTTTTCGCATTATCCCGAGCAAACTGCCATTACCTTTGAAAACAAAGACGAAGTGCTCAAGAAACTCTTTTTAGCTAAAAGGGTGGAAGTGAGCGTTTTTTATAATCGAGAGCCAGGCATCAGTGTTTTCCAAATTAAGTAGCATTGAGTTAGTACTTTAGTTTCAGTCTAGAACCAAAGGACTAACTCAACACTCTGGAATCTTGATTTCTGTCATGTGCTGGTATTTTTAGGCTGCTATCTTTCTCTTAGCAATCATTTTTATTACTAAGGAATGGATATGAAAGCAAATTACATTGTTGTAAGTCTTTTACTTGGGATGCTGATCGGTGCAGTTAGTGCAAGCTCGATAGACCCAGATACATCGCTTTCTCTTAGGGATAGCCTCACAAAACACCTTAGGGCAGATCCAACAGAGGCAGACTATTTAGTTGATTAACTCAAGCAGCGCAGGAAAGCGCGTTTAAGCTCCCAATCGCTTGTGGTTTGGTCACATTTAGACAGATGCCTGTCTATCATTTATAATAACCAGTTCGGCGAATTAGCTCAGCTGGTTAGAGCGACGGAATCATAACGATGAAATTGAGTTATGAAACAGTTGTAAAACATTGTTTTAAGCATACACTCATTCTTCTGTTCGCTACGCACCACAATCACTGGCATTGAAAAAATACTAACACGCAAATCTCTGCGTCGGCAGAATATCGTGTGAGATTTTGACTACGACAAAAAACTAATCGTCGCAGAAAATGCAAGACGACAGCACACTAATGTGTATGTCGCTACTTCAACAATTCTTCGCAAGTGCCCCAACCCCGCAACCCAAGCAAATCAAGCTACTAGACGGCAAAGTCACTGTCTATAAGCGTCCGCAGTCGGCACAGTGGCAATGCCGCTTTAAACTAAGCAATGGTGACTGGCATAGTGCCAGCACAGGCACAGATGACTTCATGGAAGCAAAGAAACAGGCAATGACTTTGTTTGAAGTTGTCAAAATAAAAATTGAAAACAATATTGCTCTACGAACAAAAACATTTAAGCAATTAGCAAACGAAGAAATTAAATTATTGCGTGGCGTAGCAACAAGTCAGCGTGGGGCACGCACATACAAAGACTATTTGTTTATTTGGGAAAAATATTTAATTCCCTTCTTCGGCAAATATCCTGTTGAAGAAATTACAAATGAACTTGTCGCAGATTTTGAAGCGTGGCGAATTGCGGAGATGGGCAAAGAACCAAAAGCAATTACAAAGAAACATCACGCACTGGCATACAACAGGGTAGTGGAGTTAGCAAAACAATATGGGTATGTGCGAAACAAGTTAGTGCCGACATTAAACATACGAGGAGCAAAGAGCGAACCCCGCCCTGCATTCACACAAGAAGAGCTTGAACAGCTGTATGCGTATATGCCAATTTGGCACATAGATGTTCATCACCGGCATAGCGGTGAACCCCGTATTTTATGTAGTGCCTATGTGAAGTTTTTAGCAAATACGGGTATTCGGCACAGTACAGAGTCTATGCCGTTGCGTTGGAAGCACTTACAGTGGCACTATATAGGCAGTAAAAGATATTTGCGTATATGGGTAAGTGGTAAGACTGGCGCGCGATATTTGATTGCTAAACACGAGGTAGTAGGGGTATTAGAGGAATTGTTTAGGTGGCAAAAGCTACCCTATACAAACTTGGATGAAGTAATACAGGCAAAATTAGATAGAAAAATATTTGTAATGCCTGATGGACAAATGCCACATTTATTAGAAAATATCTTTAGGCATTTAATGAAAAAGAGTGGATTACTAAAAAATGGTGCGGGGCAAAATAGAACGCTGTACAGCTTGCGGCATACCTACGCTACGCAGGTATTGGCTAGTGGCATAGACATACACACATTGGCTAAACAGATGGGAACATCTGTCGTAATGATCGAGCGGCACTACAGCAAGCTAACCCCAATGATGAGTGCAGAGAGGTTGGCTTAAATGAGGGGTAGGGGTGTCGTGTTAAACACGACAGGCTATTTTGATTGAGAGGATGAGTTTGTTTTATCTTTATCAGACGAAGTATCTTGACCTGTTATTTTCCCCTTTGTCCATTCAGCAGAATTGGTAATGTCCTTGCCCATTCCAGAGAAGGTATTACAGGCGCTCAGAAAGATGGGAAATAAAACCAACACTAAACTTTTTTTTGAGAACATATGGCCTCCTTAATGAATTGGCTACTGTTAATTTGGCAAAACTTGCCAATTAGATGCGCAGGTAATGGTTTGGGGGTAATAAAGCCCACTTGAACCGCAATAATAGAGAACAGAGGATTGTGGTTGATAGGGGTTCTGGGTTGGGGGCGGAGCATAAGTTTGCTCGTAAACAGGTGCAGCTATATATAAAGGCTGGGGTTGAACAAAATATGTTGGTGCAGGAGGGTTGTAGGCTCTTTCAATAACAGCGCCTGCAATCAAGCCGCCTAGGGCATATGGCACCCAATTGTTGTTATAGGCATACGAAGGCTGCGCCAAGATTCCACCAGCCATAAACAAAATTGATAATCTTTTCATTTTCTTCATTTACCTAATTGAAGGTTGTAAGCTAGTTACCATCCTGATTGTTGGTATAAACCCTGAGATGAAAATAACATTAATTTACATAACTTTTAAATTATTTCATAGTAATATCCCAAAAATAGACAAAAGTCTGAGAAGTCTCTGAATAACCCCACTTTTATAGATACGGACCATAAGATGAGTAATGTTTTAACTAGAGTAGTAGCAATTGCAACAATCGCTACGATGACAGGTTGTGCTGCTACTGGAGAAAACTTGCAGGCTAATGTCTATAAAGCTGGACAGGTAAACCAAGTTCAAGAAGCTAAAACAGTCAAAATTTTGGCTGTGATGCCTGCAAAAATTGAGGTTGATAATGCTGATCAAAAGAAGGCTGCGCAGGTTGGTGGCGCTGTGTTAGGCGCTATTCTTGGTGCAGCTGTTGGCGGCAAGGCTAAAAATAATCCTGGCGCAGCAACAGCTGGCGGAACACTTGTCGGTGGAGCTGTAGGCGCCGCAGCTGGATCATTGGTTAAAGATAAGATTTTGGTTGATGGTGTTTCGTTAACGTATCAGCTCAATGGAAAGACTTTGAATTCTGCGCAAGTTGGTAAGTCTTGTGAGTTTGCCCCTGGTGTGGCTGTAATGATTTCAACCTCTCCTACTGAGACTAGAATTCAACCTAACGCTCAATGTCCAGTAGAAAAATAATTTACTAAATTTTTGAGTAAGCTAGAAATGAAAAATCGCTTTTTAATTTTCGCATTTGCATTTGCTGCTACAAGTGCTTTTGCTCAGCAATCCTTGCAAGATCAAATTAATGCTGTTAATGATCAGTACCAATACAATCAGGCAGCTGAACGTCAGCGACAGCAGGCTGAGCAGCAAAGGCAGGCGGCTATTCAGGCAAAAGCTGAGGCTCAGGCCGCTGCTCAAGCTAGGGCCGCCGCCGCCGCACGCGCTAGAAATGAAGCCTACGAGGATGAGCAGCGTGCATTAGATTTAGAAGCAAGAAAAGCATCTATTGCCGCATCTAAAGCACAGGCAAAAAGAGCGAATGACTATATTGATTCGGATTTAAAGAAGAAAAATGCACAAGCGGATGTGGTTCAGTCTGAAGCAGATGCCAACAGAAATTTATCAAAGGGCGCTGCAGATATGATGAGTGGTGTTGGCAAAGGCGCCTCCAAAGGACTGCCTAATGACAATGTAACCAACAATACGAATGTTCTGTTTAAATAAAATGAATTTAATTAAGTTTTCCAGTTTGGTATTTTTGGCTCTTGCATTGGCTGCCTGTGGTCAAAAGGGTCCTAAGATGCCAGATTGCAGTTCACCCGAGGCAGCAAAATTTGTAACATCATATGTTGCAGATCAGATTATCGGTGATGGAGCTAACGATGAAAGGGCGCAGGACCTAATTAAACGTCTTACAGTGACAGATATAAAGACCGCCCCTCAATCATCTGGCGGTTCTACTGGAGTGAGATGCAATGCAAATGTTGCCATTGCATACCCAGGGGATTTTGGCGGAAAGATTTTTGCCATCTTTACAACTCCATCGCTTATGAATGGTC
>Ga0364901_10106_pt1 | contig 15014 bp, 26 predicted proteins | sample ExccelJu500002D4_FD_206968 | JGI IMG/M metagenome (GOLD analysis project Ga0364901, IMG submission 206968) | Enriched cells from Trout Bog Lake Hypolimnion, Wisconsin, USA - BchlTB.July09.5000.02.D4 | ecosystem: Environmental > Aquatic > Freshwater > Lake > Hypolimnion/Profundal zone | place: USA...
GTATGAAATCCGCGCCGTGCTTGGCATCCCCCACCCCGCCCCCGAACCTGAATAGGCTCTTGTCCAAAAGGAGTAAGCCAGTCATGGCAAAGCGCAAGGAATACGAACGCGGGTTCAGCGCAGGTTCGCTGGCGGTCATCGCAACACTCCTGCGGTTGGAGGGATGGAGGGTTGCGGAAACGGCTCGTGACCTACTTCGGGACTTCTGCCCCGACAAGCGCGATGGGGTTGAGGATGACCTCGCCGTCCTCCGTGAATTCAAACTGCTCAAGTAGCACCTGTCCAAGAGGCATCCATGCTCATCGACTTCAGGAAGGAGAGCAAGGCGTGACCAAACCGATCAAGCTCTACACGTGGCACGAGGACAAGCCCAACATCGAAGACCGCGAAGACCGCGAAGACCTAGTCCTCTACACCTCGTTCGACTCCGCTCTGAAGGACGCGCAGGAGTGGGCCGATGGCAGCACCGTCCGCATCGTGGTCTACGAGGTGCAGCTCACCAACCCGCGCAAGTTCGCGCAGAAGTTCGTGGAGGAGACATGCTTACCGAATCCGAGAAAGTCTCAATAACGCGCATAGCAGCGGGAATTGCAATTTGTTACGCACTGTTCCGCATCCTTCTCAACCACATCTATCCGTCCTGAAAGGACACGCCATGAATGCTAAGACCGAACTCCCGAGCCTCCAGTGTCCCTCCTGCCAGTATCTGATTCCCGGCAACATCTGTGCCGCCATGGTCGATACCACTGACCATGGCATCCACGCCGAAACCTACTCTGGCTACAAACCGAAAGGAAACACCATGAACGCAACCCCCGAAACCATCACCATCAACGGAGGTTCCGAATGAATCTGCGCTTCATGTTGGGTTTTATAGCTGGATCTGCGCTTATTCTGACGATTAATGGCCTTCACGAACGTAACATCAGCATGGCGGTCGTGAATGCCTGTCTCGCAACTTTCGCAGCTACCACCGCTCTGGTCGAATACATCGCCTTCAAGCAGAAGGCCGAAGACAAGGAGAAAGAATGACCACCTGGAGGAACCTTCCGTGTCCCAACGATCCGTATCCAGCCTCCGAGCCAAAGCCAGCCAGGGATGGACCCAAGATCCCTTTCCCAACTGCTGCGGAAACTGCCGGTGGTATGACCGGGAGGTTTTCCAATCCAGTAATGGGAAAATCTACTACTCCAACCGCGAATGCACCTGTGGTCATTTCCAGACCAGGACCACCGCAACCTGCAATCTATTCGACAAAAAATAGCACCTGTCCAGAAGGAGGAGCCATGACCGCAGGAGCCGCTTACTACTGCCGCAAGCACCAGCACCTAGTTGCCGAAAGTTCCGAGTGCTATGACTGTCTCCAGGAGGAGAACGCTACTGCCAGGGGCATCATCAGGACGCTTGAAGCCAGGATCGCGGAACTGGGGGAAGCTGCTGTCAGTAGGAACGAGAAGTATAACCTGCTGCTAGTAAAGGTTGCCAACCTGGAATCTCAGGTTGCCGCTGCCGCCGAACCCTGGCACGTCCAGAGCGCCATGCTCAACGCCGTGACCACCGAGCGGGACCGCTACCGTGCCGCCCTATCCGATTGGTGACCGGCTGGATCGACACGATTCACGACCACCACGGCAAACCGGACCATTGCACCGTGGATTGTGACGCCATGGTCGCCGCCTCAGACCTCATTCACCCCACCAAGTAGCACCTGTCCAGGAGCATGACTATGTTCAACCCCTTCCGTGAACATTTCTGGCGACACCTCTGGGGACCGTGGAGCGCCCCATCCTTCCGAGTCACCCGGCACGAACCGGACGGAGACTACGGGCACATGATCCAATACCGGACTTGCCGCGCGTGCGGCAAGGTCGAAACCAAGCGCATTTACTGAGCCTGTCCAGGAGGACACCGATGGAATGCCCTATCTGTGGAATCGCCAGACCGCACAAGGTCAGCAATGTTGGATGCCGAGATGCCCTGCGGTTCAGGGTTGAGGAACTGGAAAGCCTGATTGCGGAACTCCAGCATGGGTTTGGCGTTCCTCCCACCACGGCGAACCGATACCGCGAGGCGCTGGAAAAGATCGACTGCGTTTGGGACGAGAAATATATCCAAGACCTCGTCAAGATCGCGCACGAAGCCCTGCATCCAACCGATTAGCTTTTGTCCATTACCGTCCTGGCCCCAGCAGTGGGGCCATTCTTTTGCCTATTGACAAGTATGGGTTTCTGGCCCATACTAAGGGTGGCTTCATTCCCGAGGCCCATCTGACAGAAGGATTAAGACCATGGCAAAACCCTCGCCCTATGCCCACATCCAGGAGCGGATTCGAATCCTGCTACCTGGGGATGATTTCAAGAAGTTGAGGCATGACCTTTACTCCCGCCCCGACTTCCTGGCCTCCAACCCCAGCGATGAAATGATCCTGGACCAAATTGAATTTTTTCTTCCTCCTGACAAGGTGGAAGAAATCAAAGTCAAGGTGGGCGAAGTGATCCCGGCTGACCTTCAGGTGGTCGAACTCCGTTCCCAGGTGGACTACATCACGAGCCACTGGGAACTGCCTTCCATCACCTTCGGCGTGATCGAAACGGCGGCACAGTATCAAGCGGCTGACCAGTGCTTTGCCGCCATGAAACAGGCCAAGGCTGGGTTGGAAGCGCAGCGGGTCAAGCTGAAGGCTCCGGTCCTGGAAATGGGCAAGTACATCGACTCCAAATTCAAAGAAGCCTACGAAATGATCGACAAATCGCTGCTTCCCTGCGAAGCCTTGATGATCGCCTTCAAGGCCAAGGAACGGGAAGCACTGCGGCAGCAGGAAGCCGAACGGCAGAAGTTGGTCGAAGCTGCGGAAGCCAAGGCGAGGATGGCCCTCCTGGAAGCGCAAGCGAATCTGGCCGATGTGGAGGCCGATCCTTTCCTCGCTGCACTGAGTGAAGGAACCGCCCGTGAGAGCGTCAAGGATGCGCTCAGGGAGGTCGCAACCGTCAACCGCACCGTCAGCATCCCCGATGCCGTAGCACCCGTTGTAGGGGCACACAGCCGCACCCAATACGTGTGGGAAGGGGAAGTGATTGGGCCGGTCCCGATGGAGTTCTGCTCCCCTGACCCCAAGAAGATCGATGCCCTGGTCAAGAGCCTCAAAGAAAGCGTTAGAGACATCACCCAGCTAGACCCCACTGCCTACCCCTGGCTGCGGGTAACCGAAACCATCCGTATTGGAGGCCGATAATGGCGCACAACACCAAGATGCCTGAGACATTCACGGCATTCTTCGCAACCCCCGCTGATGAGACTAAAGATTTCAAACGCCCTGGAGGGTTCAGCGGTAAATCAGTCAGCCCGTTCTACTTGGTTAAGCGGCTCACGGAACGCTTTGGGCTGTGTGGCAAGGGCTGGAAGGTCCATCACTACGATACGAAGTTCGTCAGTGCGCCCAACGGCACCACCGCTGTCTATGTCCTGCTCTCTCTGCTCTACAAGGAACAGGGCGACACGGAATGGAACGAGGTTGGCCCCCACTACGGAGGGGACGTTATCATGGACCTCAAGAAACCGGAACGGCAGACGAAGAACATGGATGGCACCTTCAACACGCTGGACGTTGACGATGAGGCGTGTAAGAAGGCATATACTGACGCTTTTTCCAAGTGCTGCTCATGGCTGGGACTGGCTGGCGACATCCACGATGGGATGGCCGATGGAGACAAATACCGCGCAAGCAAGCCTTGGGATGTGTCCATCGAAGAGTCCCAGGCCACTACCCGCAAGGCGCGTGAAGTGCCTCAGCCGCCTCCCCCTGCCGAAGTTTCAAACTACGTGCGGGGTTGGACAACCGAACTGGAAGGGCTGTATTTCACGCTCCTGGATACCACCCTCTATATGCTGTTCAAGGATGCCGGTCACGTTGACAAGTTCCAGGCCGAAAGCGAACTCTGGAAGGCGCGGAAGAACAATGGTCCTGACAATGCTGAAACCGTGATCGAAGGCTTGGAACAGCGCATTGCCAAGCTGCGCGAGGCCGCGAACAAGAAGAAGGAGGCGAAGTGAGCCACCATCCCGGCTACCAGACGGAAATCCGGCTGACCTTCACCACCCAGTCGCGCCCGATCCTGGACGCGATGCGGCGTTACCAGGAGAACAAGATGCACCGATCCCTGGCCGAAGCCGCAAGGTGCTTGTTGAAGGAGGCATTAATTAATAATGGTTATGTCTTTCTCCCAGAGGAACAGCTTCCGAAGGGAGTGAGCATCTGCTCCAACTGCCATTCCCATGTGCGCGGGGAGTTGGTCTTTGATGGCAAGTTCCGGCAGTTCACTTGCCTGTGTCGAACCAAGTGGTTGACTCCCGTGGAGGATGAATGAACAACGAAGCCTTGTTCCCTGAATGGGTGGATGGCGTTCAGCCCGTTGACCCCAACGTGGATGCGCGAGAGGTCAAGCGTCTGTCCAACCAATGCGCCATGATCCTGAAGCGACTTCGGATCGGCCCCACATCTAACCATGAGTTAGCCACGCTCTCCCTGAAATATACCAGTCGCATCAGCGATCTGCGCTCTGCTGGCTACGCCATCACCATCACTCATGCGGATCACGCCTCTGGCCTTCGCATCTATCAACTAGAGGAGTTTCGTCATGTCTGAACTCACCGCAGCGCAACTCCAGGCACAGAAGGATGCCTTGGATCTTGCCCAAGCCAAGATGGAGAATATGACAATCTCTGTCTACAACGGCATGATGCAACTCCAGGAAGGGCTACTCGCAGCCTATTGCGCCGAAACGCACCTGTCTCCCACGGAAGTCCTGTTCAAGATGAAGCGAACCCCCGGCAAACATGGCGAGGGCTGGCTCATTTTCTGTGTCAAAAATACCGCATTGGGGATCTGACATGAGCGAAGAAAACAAGTTCCGCAGTATCACCGACAATCTGGGAACCAACGTCCGAATCCGTCCCCAGGTGGACGAATGGGCCATGCGCGGCATCGAAGCCAAACGCGATGTGATCCTGGAAGCCTTCCGTAACGAGGCACACTGTGAACCCAGCGAAGCAGTGCTGGTCATGGAACGCACCAAGCGCGGCGTTCGCCTATACTATAGGCGGCAGAAGGAGTCCGATCATCTCGCAGATTTCCTTTTGACTGAACGCGAAATGGACGGACAATGACCTAACCGGGCAACCTGCCCACTTCGGGAGAAGCCACCATGAAGAAGGAAAAGGAATCCAAGGGCAAGCAGATCGTCAAGGAGTTTGAGAAGGCTGACCGCAAGGCCGACTCCAAGCTGCTCAAGAAGGTGGAGAAGAAGGTCGAAGGTAAAAAGAAAGGGGGTAAGTGCTAATGGCTAAAAGCAAATCCGGAGAGAAGATCGCCAAGGCGTTCAAGCGTGAAAAGGGCGCTGACGAGAACCCTCCAGCAAAGGTGCTCAAGGGACTCAGTGCGAAACCCAAGGGAGAGAAGCCACACAAGAAGTCTGGGTGCAAGTAGCCATGCGCCCCTTCGATGTCAGCGGACTCCCCGCCAATCCTCGCCAGTTACGCCGGGACGCAGCGCAGTGCTACAGGGCCTTCGTAGCCGGTATCCGTTCCAACCAAGCCAACCTCAGCCCCGACCAGTTTCTCACTCCCGAGGTTCAGGCATTCCACCAGCAGTACGACGATGAGTGGAAGACGATCCAGAACACCCTGAAGAGCCAGGACCGCGACCGCTAGTTGCTTCGGGCCACTCCCTGAGTCTTTTCGTAAGTCCGCAACCCCCCCATCCCAAGCAGACCCAGCAAGAGCGGGAACATCTGCTGAAGGTTGGCGGGGGTTGCTTCTATAGGATGGCCGAAAACCTTGGCCCCGAAAAGGCCCATAGGCAAGAACACCCAATTCCAAGCACAGGCCAAGCCGCAGACCCAGCCAACGAAGGGTCGCCAGCCCGACACAAAGAGCGAAGGGTTGGCGGCTTCCACCTTGTCAATGTCCGTCTGAGCCTGATTGGCAGTGACCTGGGCCTGGAGCAGAGCAAGAGCCTGGGCAAGCTGGTCCTTCTCTGCCTGGGTTTTGTCGGGCCAGATTTTGCCAATGATGCTTGAAGCCAAGTCGGCCACGGAGCCAAGGCCAGTCAAGTCGAGTCCCATCTAAGCCTCCTGGAAAAGTGCGGCCTCTGCCGCTCTGCGTTTCACCAATCCTGGCAGGATCTTGCCACCGCCATGGACCCAGAACTGGAACTGGGCTGCGGCAAGATCATAGGCCCCGCCGTTGAGCATCCTTAGCAGGGTGCTGCCCTGGAGCGCACCGGCCCCCAGGTTGTAGACGAAGCTGGTCAAGGCATCGAACTGGTTCTGGCTCAGGTCCACCTTGACCAACCGAGCCACGGCTTCCCCGGCCCAGGACAGATCGTGCTGCAGCCATGCCTGGGCCTGATCTTCCGTGCAGGTATCGCCGCCCTTGACCTTGGTGCCGTCAGGGTAGACCGTGGTCCCGTAGCCAATGGTCATCACCCCGGCAGGGCAAAGGTAAGCCGTGGCCGAATAGCCTTCGAACTGAGAGACGAGAGTGGTTGCGTTCAAAGATGGTTCCATAAGTTAGCTCAAGGTGGGCCAGATCACAAGAGCCGCGAGGAGCTGAGTTTCACATGCGGTCGCACTGCTCACGTAAGCCTGTGCGCGAAGTTCGGACTGGGGCTGGAAGATGGGAGCAAAACAAGGATCGATGGCGGCATCTCCGTCATTGGCAGTGCCCGTAGACCCAAGGTAAAGAGGAATATAGATACCGTTGTTGCCCTTGGTGAACTGCACCCTCATCTTCCCCTGCAAGACGGTGGAAGCAGCAGAAGTGTAGTTCATGGAAATCTGAATCACCATGCCGTAATAGTTGGCGGGGATCGTGAACTGGCTATTGGAATGGAGATTATCGCCAATGAGAATACAGTCGTAGACCTTGGCGGCGGTCTGGGGGACACCGGCAGTCACCGTTGCGGAGTTGTCATAGGCATAGATGTTGCCAGCATTGACCGTGCCTGTGCCAACGGCTGTGACCTCCATGCCGTTGATGCGGAAGCAGTTCGCAATGGCAGCAGGGGTGATGGTTTGGGCAGCGTTGAAAGGGTTGACGATGCTGGTGGGGACGGTAACAGCGGTCTGACCGTTCAAGGCGAAAGTCGCCACCCACGGGTTGTAGCTGGAGTCAAGATAGAACACGGTGACGATCCAGGCTCCAGTGCCCGAGGTATTGACATCAGCTACCGAGTCTGAGACTACCGCCAGGGTAAAGCCAGAGGCAGGGTTGGCACGGATGGGCTGGGCTGCACCACCAGAAGTGGAGACATAGCCCCAAATATCCGTGAAGCCAGCGGCATTGGGCAGGGGACATCTCCCCTGGAGCAAGATGTACTGCGCGTCATTCCTGTTGATATGGGTAGACAAGTTCAGGAGGGAAGGATTCATTCCCGTGCAAAGTTCAGGGCCAACTGCGAACTGGAAAGGCATGGCTATTTCCCCCTATGGGTTTCCTTGCCATCGGCAAGAGCTTGTTCAACGCGACTGAGACGATTCCCCTGGCTGTCCTGCTCAGAAGAAATACCATGTGCCCACTGTTCGATGCTCTGGACCTTGGAAAGAATGACTGCCGAATCCCGCTGGGCGTTCACCGCCGACAGACAAAGCCAAGCCAACAGCCCTGCCATCGCATAGAAGACGTATTGTTCGAAGTAGTCCAGAAAGGAACTGGTTTCTCTGGCACGGACATTCATCATGGCTCCTAGTCGTTCGGATCAGGGCTGGCGGGAGGCAGCAAAGAATCGGGAACCGTGGTCTTGCCGGTAGATGCCTTGGCGATCTTGTAGTCGTTGTGGACCTTGACAGCCTTGTCGGGTTTCCCTGTGCCCCTGCTCCCAGCCATGGACTTCTGGAGTTTCGGCATGGCCGGTTTCAGCGGCTTCTCCTCGCCCGACTCCTTCATGATCTTGGAGATCCCCTGGCTGGACTGCTGCTGGAGTTGCTGCCCCTGCTTCATCTCGCCACGCATGATGGAGGTGCCCATGCGATCAGCCCAGGATGGCTGCTTGGCAAGAGGAGGCTGGACCGGCTTGGCCGCACTGACTGGCACCACCGGTTTGGGAGACTGAGGTAGGCTGATCCCCGCATTGCTGGATGGAGGCATCTGTGTCTTGGGCATCTTAGGGCTGAAACTCATGTGCATCCTCCAGGTCAAGCATAGCAAATATTCACTTTGAGTTTGGGCGTTTATGCGTGGGCTTGCGCGGAGTCTTGTGGGTAACTTTGGCCTTGGGCTTAACCTTCTCAGGCAACTTCATCCCCTTGGAAGCCTTGTTCCATTCATCCACATCCACACCCTGACTTTCCAGTTTCTTCCGGTTGGCGTTGAAGTAAGCTTCCTGTTTCTTGCTGGCATAAGGCATGGCTTCCTCCTACTGTTCCTTGGCGAGTCTTCGCCCTTCCTTGACATACTCCTGGTTCATACGCTTCGGTAGAGATTCAATCGCACCTTCATTAACTTGCCGACCACCCAGAAGGGCACCCGCAAAGTGACGCGCCTTGTCGAGCGTATCCTTCTCTTCCCCAGGCCGGTTATAGGTAGCGGCTTGCCACTGGGAGAGAGGACCGACATTGCTCATTACCTCCGTACCTACGTTGCCAGCGAATCGGCCCATGGCAGCAAGCCGATCCTCTGCGCTGGACTCAGGGTCAAAGGTCTTGTAGAGGTCCGCTTGGCTGATGACCTTGCGATTGGTAAACAGATTCTTGTTTGTGAAGGCCGTTTCCAGGGGTGCCCTGATCCAAGGGGCCAGTGTGAAGAAGCCATTGGCGAGGCGTTCGGGTGGCTGTTGCCCCGTCACGGTGCGTCCAATGTCGGTTGCCAGTTTGGAAGTCCCGCCCTTGCGATACTCGCTCTCTTCGTCCCCGGTGACAGCCTTGACACCCTGAGAAAGCAAGGGATAAATGGCAGCATTCATGATGGCAAGCATGGCAAGTTTGTCGTAATCCTTCTTCATGCGCGCCCTGGCAAGTTGGTTGGCCGGGACGCTCTGGTCCTTGAGGGCGGCAGGGTTCACCGCATCCAGCACCTTGTTCTTCAAGAGGCTCATGGCTCCATAGTGGTAGCGCATGAACAGCATGAGGTCAGACTGGAGAGCCTTCGAGACAGCCCTGGAGCCGAAAACTTCGCTGGGGATGCGGTAGTCCACATAACTGGAACGACCGACTTCCTGCACGGCTTGCTTGAGTTGGTCAGGGTTGCCAATGTCGAGTTTATGGGCATCAGCGTAGTCCAGGACGTGCGTAAGCCGCGCCATGTTGTCTACCATCCAAACCTTGTCTCCCACGGCATTGATGGCCCCCTGGACGCGATCCATGACCTCTTGTGGCTTGTCCCCCAGGAAGCCCCACTTGCTTGGGTTCTCCTTGATGGTTGCGCCGATGGTTTCGATGTAGCTCTTGAGGACAGCCGAAGTCTCAGGGGTAGCATTCATCATGGGCATACCGGCATTCAGCGCATCAATCGCCAGTTTGGAAGCCATCGGGTTGACGGTGGCCCCCATGGCAAGGATGCGATTGCGAGTCAGTCCATCCCGAGCCATGTAGGCCGCTGTATCAAAGGCTTGCGCCACCCGGTCATAGGCTCCAGGTTGTGCCCACTTGGTCACGCCACCACCACCCATGAAGTGATCGAACATATTGGGCATATGGACGCTGGGGTTCAGGAAGCCAAGGTTGACCGAAATCATCCTGGCAATCTGCATGGCGGGGTTGGGCAGCTTCGCCGCAGCCGTGATGCGTTCATGCAAGGCGTTCAGGCTATCCGCGACTCCCTTGGGAGCCATGTAGCCATTCAGATTCTTCAGGTCGATCTTTAAATAACCATCAGGGACTTCGCCGCTTTCGGGAACCTTCTCGGCAATACCGTGCTGCTTCAATTGATCCAGAACGTCCAGAGTTCTGCGCACGTTGTTCAAGTCCACGATGGAATCGATGGTGGTGCCGAAAGGATCAGACCGATACTTCATACCGGTGTGGGCTTCAATCTCATTGGTGGTTGCCTGACCGACTTTCAGAGTATGTTTGTTCCCCTGTTCATCCTTCCAGATGTAATCCGCAGCCTCTCCCGGTTTCGCATTGGGATCACGCATGGCTTCTCCGATGGGAGCGCCATCCTTCCATACCGTTGCCGACTTCTGCATGTTGGAGGTTTCCAATTCACGCCGCACTCCGTCTTCCATGTAGAAGACCTTCTTAGGCGTGGATTTGAGCGACATGACCAGCCGCTCTCCGGTATCAGCATCCGTGCCAGCCACCATGGAACGGTTCATTTCAGAACGTCCCTTGACCCGCATGGCACCATTCACGGTCTGCTTGTTGCCGGGAGGGAGTTCCCCCTTGCCGTTGTCTTCCACCCGGCGAGGAATGAGAGCATCGTTGGCAATGGCATCTTCAGGATCGGCTCCCTTGCGAATGCGCTGACTCTCAAAGAGCTTCCCTTGGTTCTCCATGAGGGGACGCAGATCCCTGATCGCAGCCAGTTCCATGGGGCCGATCTTGCTCAGGTCAGGCTTCAGCCCAGCGTTGATGGCATCGTAGTAGTCCCTGGCCCTGGTCTTGGTATCGTCTGAATAGCGGTCACCCAGGATACGACCGGCTTCAGAACCGGCCACCATGTCAGCATGACGCTGACTCTCCAACTGGTAGGTTCCGAAGTCCATCTGCTTGTTGGTCGGCTTGTCAGGAAGCTGGACCGTCTTGTTCGCCTGTTCGATCAGCAGATCGGCAGGGTGAAGGTAGCGTTGCGCCACACCCTTCGTTACTACCCCGTTGCGTTGCATCTGGGCGAAGATCGCATTGCTCAGGTGGAGGTCTTCAGGGTTCGGCAAGGCATCCTTCACGAACTTCCAGAGTTCAGCCGCAGTCATGGGCGGTTCCGCATCCTTGTCCCGGCCAAGGAACAAGGCACCCGTTTCACCCTTGCGCTTCCTGGCCCTGGCCTGGGTTGCCTCCTTGGACAGAATCTCAGAGTTGGTTTTGGTACCAGCTTCATTAGCTTCCTGCTGAATCTGAATTTGTTTCTTTTCTTCAGCCAGCTTCGCCGCAGCCTGGGCACGAAGTTCGGCCCTGGTCTGCTTGGTGGTGTCCGGTCCTTCCGTGGACTCAGGTTTCATCTGATCCACTTCCTGCATCTCAGCCTTGAAGTCCTTCTGTGCATTCTCCAAACGAGTTTGACCAGTCTCAGAAAGGGGGACAGAGACGTTCTCGCCACCAACCCTACGGGTCATCGAAGGCCCAGCCGATTCCTGGGGGTTGGCCTGAGTCTCAGAGATGGAGATAGCCTTGGGCTTCTCTGTGGTGGGAGGAGGTCCAGCGGGAGGCGCAACCATCGTGGGCTTCACGCCCTGCCCGATCAGATCCGCATATTTCAGGGCAAGATTGATGTGATCGGGACCGCTCATGGCACCAGGGTTCTGGCGCACCGTATCCAGTTGCTTTTCAATCTCTCCCATCCTGGTCTGCCGCGCATCAGGAGGCGGTGGCCCAGGCATAGGGGTGGCTCCCTTGGGTGGCACCTGCATTCCGATCTCAGGGGTTCCAGGCTCAACAGGAGGAGGCCCAGGCATGGGGATAGGACCACGGGGTCCAGTGCCAGGAGGGTAGTAAGCAGCAGGAGTATCCAGACTAGGATTCTCCCCCAGGGTTGGCTGAGTCAAGGAAGGAGGGTTGAGCCGGTTCTTGATGCCAGTCTGGGCAGCAAGTTTCAGGTACTCCTCAACCAACTTGATGTGTTCTGCGGCATTCTCGCTGGTGGGGTTCTTAGTAATGTCAGCGATGCGCTGTTCAATCTGCTGCATCCTCTGGGTTTCCCAGGAGGGTCCAGCAGGAGGTCCAGGTAGCGGAGTTGCCCCAATATTCTGATCACCACTGATACCAGTAACGGCAGAACCATATTTTGCATCTCCAGTGCCCACGATGCGATCATCGCTGGTCATACCTGGAGTGCGGTTCTCCCCTCGCATACCAAGCGTGGGCACCGGCTTGGGTAACTCCACGTTCAAACCAGTGGCACCTGTATCAGCACCGGGTTCGGGCGGTTCCAGAATGTCAGCGTTGGGATCGATCTTGGGACGAGCATTGGCCCTGGCTTGTGCCGCCATGCCTTCTTTGGTCTTCAGCAAATAGTTTGCAGTGCGGCTCACCTTGCCAAACACATCAACCTGCTTGTTCGCTTTCGCAAGAAGATCCTGGGCATCAGCCCTAGCCTTGGCATCCGGCGCAGAGTCAACCTGCGTTTGAGCAATTCGAACGAGATTCTCGCCGCTCTCCAAAGCGTCTGTGGCTTGCTTGCCTACTTCGATAGGCCCATCGGGATGGCTTAGAACGGCATCCTTCACCCGAGCCATGTCGATCTTGTCATGCATGTGACCCATGCCGAAGCCGAAGCCAACCACTGCGCTTTCCAGCAAGCCATCCCTCAAATCCTGATGAGGGGCATAGGTGGATTTGGCATAGAGATTATCAGCGAACTTTGCCAGGGACATAAGTCCAGAAGTCTCGCCACCATTGATGGCAATGCCCTTGGCAATTTCTCCCCAGGTCTTCGGATTATCCAGGATCTTGTCCCACGGCAGGAGGTTCCCCTCTGCATCCCTCGCAGCCTTGATGCCGGGGATGCTGTTCCCTACCCTGCCCGTAAGATGCAAGGCTCCGTAGGTTCCAGCACCGGCCACGCCACCAGCACCAAGAGCCGTGAGATTGGAGGCACCTTGGGCCTTGGCCTCGTTCGCCGTATCGATTGCCGATTGACCGGCGAAGGCACCGGCACCCAGTGGAACACCGGCATACATGAGCGCACCCGTGCCAGCAGCGAAAGCCTTCTCTCCAGCGGTGCGCGGCTGTGCTTGCATGGCGCGAGTCGAAGGCCCGATGTAACCTTCCATCTCATCTGCCGCATCGTCATTGCCCATGAGCCGTGCGGCCAGCGTCCCGATCCGCAGAACCGAAGCGGGGAAGTTAGGAAGCCTGGAACCCATCGCCCCCCAGTAGCGAGTCAGAGTTCCTTCCTTCGCTGCTGCCGTTTCCGCATCCTGCTGCCGTGCCTGATTGCCGATCCTGGCGACCAGCCCTCTGCCGCTAGGGAGAGTGCTGCCTTCAGAGGTATGGAAATTGAATGACCCCCCGCCAGGAAGCGGGATCGGGAACTCAACGCCAGGGCTGGGAGAGGCGGGACGTTCCACCGCAGCCTGTGAGCCACCCGGCTGGGTAGCATCAAGGCGAGGCATGTTTGCATATTTGTTGAACAGATCATTCGCAGCCTTCTGATCGGCAGGGGATAGCTGTCGAGCAGGGGCAGAGTCAAAAGGACTACCACCGCTCTTGGGTGCGGTAGGAGTCTGGATCGGACCCGCATCAAACGGCGTTCCCATTTACTTCCCCTTGGGCGTGATGAATAGAGCCTTGCCGCCATTTACAACAATAGTCCCATCGGCCAAATTATAGGTTCCATCCTTGGCTGGCTTTCCGCTGGAGTCAGTAATCGTCTGGCCCACTTGATATTCCTTAATGGAGTGCTGGGCAGCAGCAGGATTAGTGGCAGGTTGCTGTGGCTGGGTTTTCTTGGGAGCGGGGGGAGGGGTCAGCCCAGAGTACTCACTAACATACTGCGACTTCAGCAGATCCCTGCGATCCTGCGGCAACGGCTTCCCGGTCATCGACATGTTGGTTTTGTCCAGGCCAGCCACCGTAGCTTCTGCCCTGCTTGCGGGATCTTTGCCCTGAGCCTGGGACTTAATCCCTTGTAGATCGATGTAAGCGTCACGGGGGTCGACACCGCTTCTGACCGCATGATCCAGGTAATACATATCCGCATTGGAAGGATTGTTGATATGGAACTGGGCCAGATTCTTCTGCGCCTCAATCATGTTCGATTGAAGCTGCCCCTTATCTCGCGTCTTCATCCCCTCCATGGATTTCAGGAAGGCGAACTTAGCCTTGTCACGTTCTGTCTGCTGGGCAGCCTTATACTTCAAATCCTCCATCATGGCATCGTTGTGAAGATTTTTGTTGGGGTCCGTATTGCCCTTGGCGAGAGCCTGGAAATAAGCAGGGCTATTGGTCACAATGCTGTCCCACTGGGGGTCTTTCCCGCCGCTGAGTTGCTGGAACTCAGGAGTGAAAGTATTAAGAATCTGCATCCTCTTGGCCGGGTCTGTCTCATTACCAACGGCAACACCAACCCGAGCCTGCAAATTGTTTAGCGCGGCCTGCTTCGCCATATCGCTTTTCTGTTCCAAGTTCTGCGCTTGAACGCCATACATATTCGCATGAGCCGTAGTCAAGCCAGCACCGGCAGCAGACTGGAGAAGGGGAGGGCCGAGACGCGGAAGCCTGGAGAACAAGGCTGCGCTGTTGAAGCTGCCATCGGGGTTCTTGATGGAAGGATCGGCAAGCACCTGGGGGGCCAGCGCATACTCCTGCTGCATGGCCTTCTGCTCGTCCACGCTCATCTGTCGCTGCTGGTTCTGCAAACCCTGAGCCTGGAGTTGCGGCTGAAGCATCATCCCCTGGACCATGCCCTGCCCAAGTCCCGCACCGGCAGCACCCGCTCCGTAGCCTAGCCCATACATGCCAGCCATAATGTGCTCCTAAGCAATGCCGCCATCAGTGCCAAATACCGTTTGATTCGGCCACCCGAAATTTGTCACTTGGTTAGAAGGACCAGTTCCATTGTATAACCCGTTGCCCCCAGGATAGCCAGTCGGGGTCGTGGGCAAAATACCGGGGTTGTTGGGGCCGAAACCATAGCCATAGCCGGGTAGGTTCTGTGCATTGCTGGCCCCAGATAGAGAGGCTGGCATCTGCCCAGGTTCCATCTGCAGCCCACCACTTGCGAATTGATTGGCGTTGCTTTCCAGGAGGCTACTGGAAGGCATATTGAAATTCACATCCTGGGGGCAACGGGTTATACAATGGAACTGGTCCTTCTAACCAAGTGACAAATTTCGGGTGGCCGAATCAAACGGTATTTGGCAC
>Ga0364901_10020_pt2 | contig 14967 bp, 20 predicted proteins | sample ExccelJu500002D4_FD_206968 | JGI IMG/M metagenome (GOLD analysis project Ga0364901, IMG submission 206968) | Enriched cells from Trout Bog Lake Hypolimnion, Wisconsin, USA - BchlTB.July09.5000.02.D4 | ecosystem: Environmental > Aquatic > Freshwater > Lake > Hypolimnion/Profundal zone | place: USA...
GCTATCCTCCACATTATTTCACTAGCTATGCGCTAAAATAGGTCACCATTAATCTTTGAAACTAATACGATGAGCCAAACTAATAGCATGCAAATCACAGTCGAAAAAAAACCTACACCAGCTCGCCTAGAAGTACTTGGAGTCACCAAGTGGCCAACTTGGGAAAAAGAAGTTTCAGTTTTTCCATGGTTTTTCCCAGAACAAGAGATTGCCTACATTCTTGAGGGTGAATGTGTGATTACGCCCGTTAATGGAAAACCAGTAAAGTTTGGAAAAGGGGACTTAGTAACTTTCCCTGCGGGCATGAGCGCAAGCTGGGAAGTAAAAAAACCATTACATAAACACTACCAATTAGATGGGTCCTTGTTTAGCAGAATCTATCGCCGTCTTAAATTGAAACTTAAATTGTAAGTTATAAGATTGATGCTTGGCTGCCATAATGAACTCATCTTCGATATTCCTTAGCCATGCAAAGATATGACTACCAAGCGGCCACCGATTTTCTTGTTAGCTTAGGTGCGGATTGGGCTGAGCTAATTGACACGGTAGGTCCCTGTACTTTAGAAGTTCGTTCTAACCGTGAACCCTACGAATCTTTAATTAGAGCTTTGGCCTACCAACAATTGCACGCAAAAGCTGGGGATGCCATTTTAGGAAGATTGCTGAATCTTTATGGCCAACAATTCCCATCCCCTCAGCAGTTATTAGTTACTGAATTTGACGCGCTGCGCATTTGTGGATTTTCAGCTAGGAAAATTGAAACTCTATATGGTATTGCACATGCCAGCTTAAATGGCCTAGTTCCATCGCGTGTTGAGGCGGAGTCCTTGTCCGATGATGCGCTGATTACTCGCCTAGTGACACTCAAAGGCATCGGGCGCTGGACAGTAGAAATGATGCTCATGTTCTCTTTAGCGCGCATCGACGTGTTGCCTGCCGATGACTTTGGCGTTGCAGAAGGCTACAAGCGCTTGAAAAACTTAGCGGAAGCCCCCAAACCTAAGCAACTCAGAGTGATTGGCAAGTTGTGGAGTCCTTATAGGAGCATCGCCAGCTGGTATTTATGGCGCGTGCCAAAATAAATATTATCTTCATTCCACTAAAGTAAACAAAGTGAAACAAGGATTTAATGATGCAAAAAAAATTACTAGCTATATTGATAAAAACAAGCACATGGCTTCCCAGTTCAAATGCACGGCGTGCAGTGATGCTCGTGTTGTTTTTAATTGGAATTAGAGCCTTTACTAACCACAACGGCGTCTATGTTATCTATTGGGGGCTAGTTGCAGTGCTCTCGCCACGCATTATGGGCACTGTAAAGTATTTATTTGAAAGATTAGGAGGCCTGTTCAAAAAAAATAACAGTGATTAAACATTCTTCTAGATAATTAAAGGTTAGTGCGCCCAATCTATTTCAGCAGAACCACACTAGGTCAATGGCGACTCATCGGCACTGACCTAATAAAAGGTCAGGCTTACTGCTTTATTCTCTGCACTAACATCTTTATTCTACAGGATACTTTAATTTTATTAAGTAGAAAAAATTTGTCGCATTAATCTAATCACATTCAAAACTGACTAGAAAGTCGCCTTATAATACGGCATCAACTCCACAATAAAATCATGAATAACTTCAAACTGCATAATCACGCCTTTCTTAAGCTACTCACATTTCGCATACTCATAGTACTCGCCTATCAAATTATGGCGGTAGCGGTGGGCTGGCATATCTACGAGATTACGCATGACACGCTGGCACTGGGCTTAGTTGGATTGGCTGAGGTATTGCCCTATTTCGCTTGTGCATTGTTCGCCGGTCATGCAGTGGATCACTATTACTCAAGACGCTTGTTCGGCATTTTGGCGGCAGTGATGCTAGGCATTAATGCGTTTATGCTAACCGCTGTCTCTTTAGGCTGGCTTACTGGAGATGCCACTTTATGGATTTACGGTTCAATTACATTTACCGGTATTGCACGCGCCTTTATCGCACCTAGCTACAGCACTTTATTCGCTCTAATCTTGCCTCGCGAAGATTACGCCCGCGCGTCCGGTATTGGTAGTGCGACGTTTCAAGCGGGGCTAATTATTGGGCCGGCTTTAGGTGGAATATTGGTGGGATTTTCCAGCAAAACGGTAGCTTACTCGATTGCCACAGCGCTCTGCTTAGGAGCAGCCATTGCAATGGCTGCACTACGTGTGAAAGAGCCGCAAACCTCTATTGATAAACCACAAGTATTTACAAGCATTGCACAGGGTTTACGTTTTGTGTTTAGCAACCAAATCGTACTTAGCGCATTGTCGTTAGATATGTTTGCCGTTCTATTCGGTGGTGCGGTTGCCATGTTGCCAGCATTCATTCATGACATCTATCATTACGGGCCAGAAGGTCTTGGCATACTGCGCGCTGCACCCGCGGCAGGGGCTATTATTACAGGGCTATTGTTGACGCGTCGTCCGATTAACCTGCATGCGGGGCGCTGGTTGCTAGCCGCGGTCGCTAGCTTCGGCCTATGCATGATCGGTTTTGCCCTCAGCACTTACTTTTGGGTAGCCGGTGTTTTGCTGTTTCTCTCCGGGATTGTTGATGGCATATCGGTAGTGATGCGCACCACGATCTTACAACTAGCTACACCTGACGCCATGCGAGGCAGGGTCTCTGCGATCAATGGTATTTTTATTGGCTCTTCAAACGAGTTAGGGGCATTTGAATCTGGGTTGGCGGCACGATTACTGGGCTTGATTCCCTCAGTGATATTTGGTGGCGTGATGACACTGACCATAGTCGGCATCACCGCTAAACTCGCGCCAAGACTACGTAATTTGCAACTGCATGAATTGCATTAACTTTCCACGTACTGAAAAATGCTAAATTTAGAACCCATTATTTTTTTGGCGGTACGCTAGCTTTAGTTGGAATAACAGAACTGGTTAGTACCACTACTTTCTTATCTTTTTTTGGTTTTTTAATTTCTTTGTTACCGCGCTCTTGACCTTTAGCCATGGTAGTTCTCCTAAGTGATTCGGTATTAAATTGGTTGAGCCCTTTTAACGCAACCTTACTGAATGCATCATAGGCCGATGGATGAATATAGGTAGATTATTTTTTAGCAACTACCAATAATCCCATCACAATCAATAAGCCACCTAACACCAAACGCAGTGTGATCGCTTCCTTTAATAAGATCCAAGCCAATAATATGGCAATCACCACACTACCTTTATCGATCAGTGCAACTGTTGCTACATCACCCATTTTTAAGGCTTTATAATAAAAAATCCACGAAATAGTGGTGGTAATCGCCGATAAAGCCAACCAAACATAATTGACTTTTTGTAGCGATTTTATTTCATTTGGATTGACCGCTAACGCTGCAAAAACCATGACAAACAAACAAACAAATAGGGTGCGTAATGACAACCCTAGTTCAGCACTAATACCGACTAAGCCTTGCTTGGCCACTACCGAGGTTAGCCCTGCAAACAACATAGAAATAAAAGCATATAACACCCAACGTTCCATATAACCTCACCTCTAGTTAACCATTTAAATTCGGCCCACAGGCCCAGCATTGCGCCACAACTAAAAACTGCGACTAATAGAAAGAGTCCTTCAAGGCCATTAACTCGCTTCTATAGCAAGCTTTAGCGCACTTATTTTATATCTTAATGCACTATATCTGCTTGCTTTTATTGTTGTTTTAGCGTAATTTCGTGCATTGCTAGGGGTCTATCTTTTTTTAGAAAAATTCTAATGAATTATAGTGAGAATCACCCTTCGAACCTGATACGGATAATGCCGTCGTAGGAAAGCATCAAGATGCTACCTATTAAATAAACTAGTAGGAGCAGCGGTCAAATGCTTCTTACGCAATTGCTTTTAAGGAGCTCCATTGAACGCCACTGACAAAAATCTACAAAAAAATCTAGCCAAATTCGTTAACGAAACCGCTGAGATTGATCCTGCCACCAAAAAATCTTTCGCTAATTCACGTAAAATCTACATTCAAGGCTCACGCACTGACATTCAAGTTCCTTTCCGTGAAATTAGCCTAAGTGACACACCTTCTATGTTTGGTGCGGAAAAAAATCCGCCCGTCATGGTCTATGACACCTCAGGCCCTTATACCGACCCAGCAATCAATGTCGATATTCGTAATGGATTGCCTGCCTTGCGAGCTACTTGGATTGAAGAGCGTAACGATACTGAACAATTGGATGGCCCAAGTTCAGAATTTGGCAACCAACGTAAAACCGACCCAGCACTCGCTGAAATGCGTTTTAACTTACTGCGCAAACCTCGCCGTGCTAAAGCGGGCAAGAACGTTAGTCAAATGCACTACGCGCGACAAGGTATTATTACCCCAGAAATGGAATACATCTCCATTCGTGAAAATCAGCGCCGCGATAATATGAGCGAGTTGCTGCAAACCCAGCATAAAGGGAAAGATTTTGGAGCCAGCATTCCACCAATCATTACTCCAGAATTTGTGCGTGATGAAGTCGCTCGTGGCCGCGCCATAATTCCAATGAACATTAATCACCCTGAAATTGAGCCTATGATTATCGGCCGTAATTTCTTGGTCAAGATCAATGCCAACATTGGCAACTCAGCGCTCGGTTCAAGCATCAGTGAAGAAGTTGAGAAAATGGTTTGGAGTACGCGTTGGGGAGGCGACACTGTGATGGACTTATCGACGGGTAAAAACATCCACGAAACACGCGAATGGATTATCCGTAACTCACCCGTGCCGATTGGTACTGTCCCTATCTATCAAGCCCTAGAGAAGGTAGACGGAAAAGCCGAAGATTTAACTTGGGAAATTTTTCGCGATACGTTAATTGAACAAGCCGAACAAGGGGTAGATTACTTTACCATCCATGCCGGCGTGCGCTTAGCTTATATTCCGATGACAGCAAAACGTATGACGGGGATCGTTTCGCGAGGCGGTTCAATTATGGCGAAATGGTGCTTGGCGCATCATAAAGAATCTTTTCTATATGAGCATTTTGAAGATATCTGCGAAATAATGAAAGCCTATGATGTTTCGTTCAGCTTGGGTGACGGTTTGCGTCCAGGCTCTATTTACGATGCGAATGATGAAGCCCAATTTGCTGAACTCATTACATTGGGTGAGTTGACACAAATCGCTTGGAAACACGATGTACAGTGCATGATCGAAGGCCCAGGCCATGTGCCGATGCATTTAATTAAAGAAAATATGGAACTGCAACTTGAGCATTGCGGTGAAGCTCCATTCTATACCTTGGGCCCACTAACCACGGATATCGCACCAGGTTACGACCATATTACGTCTGGCATCGGTGCAGCAATGATTGGTTGGTATGGGTGCGCGATGCTTTGTTATGTCACCCCAAAAGAGCATCTAGGCCTTCCAGATAAAGAAGATGTTCGAGTAGGCATCATTACTTACAAAATTGCTGCCCATGCGGCTGATCTAGCAAAAGGCCACCCTGGCGCACAAATTCGTGACAATGCGTTATCAAAAGCGCGTTTCGAATTCCGTTGGGATGACCAATTTAATCTTGGCCTTGATCCAGATAAAGCCAAGGAATTTCATGATGAAACTCTACCGCAAGATGGCGCTAAACAAGCGCACTTCTGCTCAATGTGTGGGCCGCACTTCTGCTCAATGAAAATCACCCAAGATGTGCGTGACTATGCAGCTAATTTGAATATTTCTGAGCAAGAAGCATTAACTAAAGGCATGCAAGAAAAATCCATAGAGTTTGTAAAAAAAGGTAGCGAGGTGTATCAAAAAGTTTAGTTTTTATTGAGGATAGCCTCACAAACCATAAAAAAGCGGGCTTAGTGCCCGCTTTTTTATGAGTAAAGCTATCTATGGCGGACAAAAAAGTTAAACTCCACTAAAATATGAAGTGAATTTCTAACTAAGTCTAGCAGTGGAAATTCTCAAATAGGGAAGCATGCTAATGAATTCAGATCCAAGAGTTTTTTTTGCAGCAGAACGCACATTGTTAGCTTGGATAAGATCCGGCATAACAGTGATGGCACTTGGATTTGTAGTCGCTAAGTTTGGTATGTTTTTAACGCTACTTTCGGCATCTAGCAATACATTAAGTGAACTCCATCCAAGCAACTCTCTGTCCAATGTGTTCGGCATTGTGCTAGTAATCACTGGTGCCGTAATCACGTTAGGTGCTCAATTAAACCACTATTACTATGTGAAGACACTGCCTCCAAAGGACATTCCAAAACTAGCCATTACATGGCTGGCTTCATTGTTAACTTTCTCAATTGCACTAATTGGTGTTCTTCTCGCTATTTACCTCGCTCTAGCTTAAGCGGTAAAACTTAAATCCGGTAGGTTCATAATCAATCTGCCAAATCAAGATCTTATTAATTAAAAGAATATGATTTTTTTTGTTAAAATGGTCCTATAAATTAACTAAATGCAGATTACTTTGACTACTCTTAAACTCAGTAAAAAACCCGATAACGAGCTCGTTAAAGCAACCAAGGCTCCTGTTCGTCGCACGGATACTACAAAACGTGACCGAAGCGTAGCGCTGGCAAGAAAAGCCATGCCGTCAAGTGGAGGGCCTCAACCCAATCAAACAGATGTAACGCCTGTTGAAGTGGCACCAACACGACAACGTAACCATCGTTTTGATGGCAAGCTTCACGGTGCTGAAGACTCAGAAACAACCACCACAACAGAACAATCAGCCAGTAAATTTCAACCTCGAACTACCGACCCTAGGAATAACGATTCTAAAAGTTCAGAAAGACCACCTCAGCATAAACCTACTTCAACGTCTAGATCGAATTCTAATGAACCTCAATACAGGCAAGCGCCGCGTCGAGGAGGCAAGATGCGTGATGGCTATGAGCCTAATGAATCAACGCATGGTCGTGCCGCTTACGCTGCCTCTAAGCCGGTAGCGAGCGATCCTGAATTTCCACGACTATCTAAACGCATGGCTGAATTAGGACTTTGTTCACGACGCGAGGCTGATGAATGGATCGTCAATGGCTGGGTCAAGGTGGATGGTGAGATTATAGAAACATTGGGCACGCGCATTAACCCGGAGGCTGAAATTATTATCAGTAGCTATGCGCAAGAACAACAGGCGGAAACGGTCACCATTATTTTGCACAAGCCAGTGGGTTATGTCAGCGGACAAGCCGAAGATGGCTATCAACCAGCGGTAGTATTAATTCATCCCGACAACCAATGGCCAGACGACCCTGAACTGCATGGCTACCACCCAAAACAATTTCAACGCGGTTTTTTGCATGGCTTAGCACCAGCAGGTCGCTTGGATATTGACTCTACAGGTATGTTAGTGTTCACTCAGGACGGCCGTGTTGCAAGGCATTTAATCGGTGAAGACTCAAGCGTAGAGAAAGAATATCTTGTGCGTGTAGAGGGCAACTTAACTGACGCCAATATGAAGCTACTTAATTTTGGGCTAACTCTAGATGACGTCAAACTGAAGCCAGCCAAAGTAAGCTGGCAAAATGAAGACCAATTGCGGTTTGTATTGCGAGAAGGTAAAAAACGTCAAATTCGTCGTATGTGTGAAATGGTCGGCTTGCATGTTGTGGGTTTAAAACGCATCCGTATCGGTAGTGTTAACCTAGGAAAATTACCTGTAGGCCAATGGCGTTACCTGCGTCATGAAGAGAAATTCTAGATGGGTTTGTTCGATAACCTAGCTAGCACAATGCTTGCTAGAATGGCTGGTGAGCAGGCGAACGTGGCGAAAGCCGCACTGGATATGTTTAATCAGCTCGGCGGCTTAACGGGTGTTTTGGATAAACTTAAAGCACAGGGGCTGAATGATCAGGTCGCCTCATGGGTAGGAAAGAGTGATAACTTATCAATTTCAGCGGAGCAAATTATCCTATTATTAGGTCAGGCCAAGATAGCGGCCATGGCACAAAAATTTTCTATCAGCGCCGATGAATTAAGCCAAAAAATCTCAGAAAACCTACCTAAATTGGTGGATAAATTAACACCTGACGGAGTGGTGCCAAAAGATGGGGCAACCTTATAGGCGCACTACTAAGCATGTTGAAGTAATACTAATCATGATAAAAGATTAGTGATTCAATCTTTATTATGATGCTAAACCCAAAATTTAAATGCTGAAACGGAACTACCACTATGGATTTGATACTACTAGCTAAAGCCCTCATTCTCGGATTAGTTGAAGGCATTACCGAATTCCTTCCGATTAGTAGCACCGGGCATTTAATTATTGCAGGCGACCTCCTTAATTTTAATGATAACAAAGGCAAGGTGTTTGAAATTGTGATTCAGCTGGGCTCAATTTTAGCGGTATGCTGGGAATATAGAGTCAAGTTGCTTAAGACCTTGCGAGATATAACGGGCCAGCAAGCAGATATGTCTTCAGAAATAACAAGATCAACCTCGGCTTCAACACAATTTGTCCTCAACTTATTGCTAGGATTTTTACCGGCTGCAGTGCTCGGGCTAGCTTTTCATCGTGCCATTAAAAACTATTTGTTTTCTCCGCTGACTGTTTCTATTGCTCTTATTCTAGGTGGCTTTGCAATTTTACTGATTGAACATAAGGATGCTAATAAGACATCTAGTCGCATCAATAGCCTCGATAAAATGACTAAAAAACAAGCATTAAAAATAGGCTTTGCACAATCGCTAGCGCTTATTCCGGGTGTATCACGTGCTGGCGCAACCATCTTAGGTGGCATGATATTTGGCCTAAACCGACAAATTGCAACCGAGTTCTCGTTCCTTTTGGCAATACCTATTATGTTTGCAGCTACCGCCTATGATCTACTTAAAAACTGGCAACTATTAACAGTGAGCGACACTCCCATGTTTATAGTGGGCTTTATTACCGCATTTGCATCAGCTTTATTAGTAATTAAAATATTCTTACGCTTTGTCGCGACCCATAATTTTAAGGCATTTGCATGGTATCGAATCGGGTTTGGTACTTTAGTCTTAGTCTATTTCTGGCATCTGACTTAAACTGATCATGCGTAAAGACCTGAATTGTCAGTCTTTATACTGGCTGTCTAAATTTATTCTGACTGCTAATATCACGCTGATTCAATTTAAAACTGATTTTTTCAAACACAGTGTCTGAATTCTCAACGACCCTAATTGCATGGCAAAAAGTACATGGTCGACATGACCTGCCATGGCAAAACACCACGGAACCTTATGCAATATGGGTTTCCGAAATAATGTTGCAGCAAACGCAAGTGGCTGCAGTAATTGGCTATTACAGCAAGTTTATGCAACGCTTTCCAAGTATCCTTAGTCTTGCACAGGCAACACAAGAAGAGGTTTTGCAACACTGGAGCGGTCTAGGTTATTACTCACGTGCGCGTAATTTGCACAACGCTGCCGGCATCATCATGGATACCCATAAAGGCGTGTTCCCAAGTGATGTATCCCAGATGCAATCGTTGCCAGGAATTGGTCGTTCTACTGCAGCAGCGATTGCCTCATTCGCCTTCAATCAAATAGAAACCATATTAGACGGGAACGTAAAGCGGGTACTATCTAGACACTTTTTAGTGGAAGGCTGGACCAGCTCCCCGAAGGTAGAGAAAATTTTATGGTTAAAAGCCGAATCATTGCTACCAGAAAATGACATGATAGCTTACACACAAGGCTTAATGGACTTAGGGGCAACGTTATGCACAAGAAGTAAACCAAAATGCGCACAATGCCCACTTAAAGCAAGTTGTCAGGCATTTTCTGAATATAGAACCAAAGACCTACCAACGCCCAAAACGAAAAAATCCACTCTGCAGAAACAAACCACCATGCTATTGATATTGGATGGCAACGAAGTCTTGTTGGAAAAACGTCCTCCAAGCGGCATCTGGGGTGGATTGTGGACTTTGCCTGAAATCAGCATGCAAGAAATTGCAAGCGAGGTGGCTATAAAACGATTTGGCTTAGAAGTAGAAGCGGAAGAGCCTCTGGCATCTTTTCAGCATGTTTTTACACACTTTAAGCTAGAGATTCTGCCTCAACCATTACAAGTGACTCGTAAACTAATTAAAGCCAGTGCTCCCAACACGACCTGGCTACCAATTGATGATGCCATCTCTGCTGCTATTCCAGCACCCGTTCGCAAAATTCTTCAATCTCTACAAAGTGGCTTAGCCGTGACAGAACGAACGCCTCCTATCTTCTTCTGAAATTTATTGAATCTGTTTGCTTTAAATCAAACTAAAAATAAAATGCCACGTATATGATAAAGGTAAGTGTTAGAAGACGGCTTGAGAAACTTAATATAAGGTCTTCTTAGCATTAGTTGTTTAAAACTAGCATTGCACCTTTAAAAGATCAGAAATTTAGGAGAAACTTTTATGATTACAAATAATTTACTAGGCCGATCTTCCGATACCGAAGTGAGCAAAGAACAGTTGATTGCAGACTTCAAAGTGGTAGTAGCTGATGCCGAGGCATTAATTAAAGCAACCGCTAACCAAAGTGGAGAAACTTTAGTTAACTTACGTAACAAAGCGGAGTCATCACTAGCGGTTGCAAAAGCCAAAATAGCCGAGGCACAAGATACAGTAGTTGAAAAGGGCAAAGCTGCTGCCAAGGTCACAGATGAATATGTACATGAAAATCCATGGCGTGCCATTGGTGTTGCGGCAGGGGTGGGGTTAGTTGTTGGCCTGCTGATTGGTCGGCGATAGTTGGCATATGGATGCAGAACCTAAAAATACAGGTCTTGGTTTGATTGATTCTTTAAAAAATCTAAGTACGACCTTGGTAGCGCTCTTATACAACCGACTTGATCTGCTTTCAACTGATTTAGAGGAGGCGCAGCAACGCATACTCTCACTTCTAGTGCTCGCTTTTGTGTCACTGTTTTGCCTATGCCTTGGTATGGTATTGCTGACGATGTTGATCGTCGTTGCATTCTGGGATAGCCACCGCTTACTAGCGTTATGTTCACTCACTGCAGTCTTTCTGGTGTCCGGTAGCGTCTTATGTGCAATCACGCTGCGTGCGCTTCACACGATGCCTAGAATATTCGGTGCAAGCTTGACTGAGTTAACCAAAGATAAAGAAGCGTTAGAGGCATAATAGTCATGAATAACAAATTGATCCAGTTGGCGGATAAGCGACAAAAGCTAATCGCGCAAGCTGCCGAACAGCGCTTGGCAATCAGGCGAGATTTTGCGCCGTGGCAAACCCCCTTAAGATTAGCTAGCAGCGGCTTGAATGCAGTACGCTATGTTAAAGGCAATCCTGCCCTGATGATGGGAGCGATGGCTCTGTTTGGTATGCTTCGTCCAACACGCGTTGGCAAATGGGTACATGGCGGATGGGTGCTGTTGAAAGTAGCGCGAAATTGGTTAAGTAAAAAGAAAGCGTAGTCATATCGGTATAATAAAAAAGCGACACTGAACTGCACCCCAAAAGTTGGACTAAACCTCCAACTGATTAAGGTGCATTTTTCATGTCTAAATATACGAAATCATTCAAGCTCCAGATAGTTAAAGATTACGAGTCCTCACATTTAGGGAGCAGCAGTTTCAGTAAGCAATATGGGGTGTTTAAATCTACTTTAGAGAATTGGGTCCGTGATTACCGTTTTTACGGATCTACGTGCTTCGACAAGCGCTTACAAAGCTACTCACTTGAATTCAAGTTGAAAGTGCTTAAGCACATGGAAGCGCATGGTTTGTCTTTGCCGCGCACAGCGAATTTATTCAACATCCCTGCACCAAGTACAATTTTCACATGGCAACGGCTTTATCGTCTAGGCGGTGAGCCAGCTCTGATATCATCTAAGCTAGGGAGGCCTGTGATGAATCAACCAAAAGATAAAATGGATAAAGCACCTAAGGACATGACGCAAGAGGAGTTGCTTGAGGAGGTTCTGAATCTTCGAGCGGAGCGTGATTACCTAAAAAAGTTACAAGCCTTAATTCAGCAAAAGAAATTGGCCGCAAAGCACAAGCCGCACTAATCGCTGATTTAAGGGATAAGCACGAACTGTCACGTTTATTGGCGGTGAGTCTATTAGCTAAAAGCACTTATTTCTACCACACCCATGCACGTCCTGACCGCTATACCGATGAGAAGCATTTGATAGCCAGCATCTATCATCAACACAAAGGGCGTTACGGCTATCGCCGTATAGGACTGGCTTTAAAGCGTTTGGGAGTTAATCTTAATCACAAGACCGTACAAAAGCTGATGCATCAGTTACACCTGAAGTCGATTGTGCGAGTGGCTAAGTACAAATCCTACAAAGGTAATGTTGGCAAAGTCGCCCCCAACCATTTATCTCGGCAGTTTGTTGCAGCATCCCCTAATGAGAAATGGGTTACGGATGTGACTGAATTTAATCTCTCTGGGGTGAAAGTCTATCTATCCCCAATCCTGGATTTATATAACGCTGAAATCATCTCGTATGAAGTCACTAATCGGCCACAATATCTACTGGTTGGTAATATGTTAAGCAAAGCGATCGCTAAGCTGGGTGAGAATGAAAGACCTATGATTCATTCTGATCAAGGCTGGCAATACCAGATGCAACAGTATCAACAAGCACTGAAATCTAGAGGGTTAATGCAAAGCATGTCGAGGAAAGGTAATTGCTTGGATAACGCTGCTATGGAAAGCTTCTTTGGGGTGCTTAAATCAGAATTCTTTTACCCTAAGAAGTTTGTAGATGTGGCTACCTTCATTAAAGAGCTCAAAGAATATATTTGGTATTACAATCACGAAAGGATTAAGACGAAATTAAAAGGACTGAGTCCTGTGGAATACAGAAATCAGTCCTTATCTTTTAACCCAAATTAAAAGTCCAACATTTGGGGGTCAGATCACACTAAGCCGCTTTTTTAGATATCTACTACATCTAAACGCTAGTTAGCGCCAACTAACTTACTTCTGGTCCCAAGACTCTTCCCACATGCAATGCTTGATTTTATGACGATTAGCTATCAGCTCATCTATGCTTGGCTCATCATTTAGGGCACGCTTAATCGCCAATTTAGTCGCATCGTAGTTATTCTTATACATATCCGCTTTATCTAAGTTAGGGTCTTTCGCCGCACCTGGATCGATCCAAACTAAACTAATGATACAAAGGTCATTGACCTGATCTTTAGGAATAATACCTTCAATGACACAGTCCAAAATAGCGTCAGCAGTTGCCGCTTGGACTAAACCACCAAATAAAGCGATATTGGCACTATCTTTTAAAGTTACTTTTGGTGCCATCATGCAAGCTGGACGCACTAATTGATTAATATCACGCACAGCAAACATAGCTGTATGGCCTTTGCTTTGCGCCATCATGTTAGCAAATGCTTGGCCTACTGGACCATCCACGCTACCAATTAAAATTTCTGGCATTGCTGCTGAAACGTCTTTACCTTCAGTGTAAACAGTAGCTTCGCCTGCTTTAAAAATTATTTTTGACATACCTTATCCTTGAATGATGAATGAAAACAATTGAAATCTTGTTGCTAAAATTTTGAGTTGGCCAATTTTATAGAATTGGCTAACTTTAAGCAATTGGAGTCACTAATTGCATGTCTATATGCAATATATTCGCGTCTAAATAGGGAGGACTACATCTTACAAAACCCGATTTTTCGTAAAAATTAATGGCATGCCACTGTGCTGACAGGATAACAACTTGCTCGCCCTGCTGTTGATGAATGGCGATCGCCCTCTGCAATAACGCATAACCCAAACCCTGACCACGCCAGAATTTAAGTACAGCCATGCGACCTATGATGCCACCAGACAACAAGCGCACGCACCCTAAGGCTTCGCCTTTAACGTTTAGTGCAATTAAGTGCTGCGCATCATCATCCAAACCATCCCATTCCAAAGTAGCGGGAACTTCTTGCTCAATAATAAATACTTGCTCGCGCACATTTTTTAATGATCGGGCGTGCGTTTTCCAGCTAACTTTTTCTATCCTGAATTCATCTTGCACGGGTTACCCCCTTGCGGGTAATAGCAGTAACAGGCATTATGCGTCTTTGTCTTTTCAAGTTAATAATTAAAGGTGTTATATGCAAAAATATTTAGCAACTGCTGCACGTGTATTGCTGGCACAAATTTTCCTATTACAAGTAATTGCGCTGATTGTTGGCTTTATGAGCAACCCTAGCGGTTACCAAGATTATCAAGCTGGACTGGGTAGTTTAGGATTACCTGGTATTTTTGCGCCTTTGATTATTTTCATGAATTTTGTTGGTGGACTAGCTTTACTTTTAGGATATAAAACTAAAACTTTCGCCTTAATCATGGCAATCTACATCGTGATTCTATCATTCATCTTAAGGCTACCAGTTTTGCAATATCTAGCTATCGCTGGGGGATTGATGTTGTTATACGTTAACCCAGTGACTGCTTACAGCTTAGACAACCTTAAGAAATAGCTTTCTGACTTAGTTTTAAAAAAGCGGCTTCTAGCCGCTTTTTTATGCTCTTTACTCCCACTCTAATAGTGGATACAACGTATTCACATTGCGCCGATTTGCAACCTCAAACAGAAGCCATTTGTCCTTCTCTGAAGCTGCAGCCGTGTCCATAGTGGTTTCCATACTGACCCCGTTTTTTATCTTAGTGCGAATATCGGTAAGCAATACATCTAAATACCGCCGCTCATTATTGAGCGCTGCAATCCAATCTTTAGTGCAGGGGCCATGGCCTGGAACCACTTGGCTGACAGATGAGGTTTTCAAGCTATCTATCGCTTCAATCAAACCTTTAATATCACTCTCAATAACGGGGGTCCGTTCGATAAACAGTAAATCACCTGTAAATAAAGTGCGTGTTTTACTGTCAATCAATGATATATCAGTCACTGTATGCGCAGAAGCATAAGGTGTTAACTCCAAGCTTCTATCACCCAAATCCAATTTGGATCCAGCAACAACAGTCAAGCTCGGTTTGACTATAAAGCTACCCTCCGCATCTGCTC
>Ga0364901_10318_pt1 | contig 14737 bp, 13 predicted proteins | sample ExccelJu500002D4_FD_206968 | JGI IMG/M metagenome (GOLD analysis project Ga0364901, IMG submission 206968) | Enriched cells from Trout Bog Lake Hypolimnion, Wisconsin, USA - BchlTB.July09.5000.02.D4 | ecosystem: Environmental > Aquatic > Freshwater > Lake > Hypolimnion/Profundal zone | place: USA...
ATTAGAGAGAGCAAAAAAAGTAGGTGTTTCCAAAGCATCAATTTTTCGCGTTAAATCCCGTTTGCCGATTTATAATAGACCAGAAAGAGGGCATGATCAAATAATGCATTCGGTATGGTACTGGGATCATACGTCAAATCAAACTCATCAACCTAGATTTAACCCCTTTAATTCGCAAGATCCATATGGATATCAAACATCGAATCACGCACATACTCAGTATCCACAAATGCCATATGCTAATCAGCCTATGCCTACCAACTATCCCGCCGAAAATATGATGAATAGCTGGAATCATGCGCAAGCTGCACAACCTGCACAAGCTGCACAAGCTGCACAAGCTGCACAAGCTGCACATCCTGGCCAAGTACAAATTACTGGCGAAATCGACGATGAAGACTCTTCGTCTCATGGAACTGTATTACCGACATATGATTTCACGGATATGATACAGCGGCATGAAGCTCGTAGGCTTTCAGAAAAAACAAAAGCAGAAGCTGAAGCGGTTGAAGCTGCATCAAAAAAGTTACAGCAATACAGTACTACTACAGATACTGAGATTTCTCATTCTGAGCAGCAAGTTACAAAAATACAACCTAGCAACCCCGTTCTGTCTGAAAATTTTGCTAATGAGATTCGTAACGCAACAATTACAAAGAACGAAGCAATGTCTCCCGCTTCCAATGAGGATGACTGGGTCAATCCGAATAATGGCGTTTATAATGAAGACGATGATTGTATTTCATACGAACTTTAATAATGACAGTGCCATTTGACAATCGGTCTAAAGTTAAATGTACTGAGAACGTTATGCAATTTGTCGAAGATCTTCCTAAAGCGGAGAAACTTAACACTGCAACAATGGCCACGCAGTTACCAAGGGTCTGTTTAAGCATAGTTCCGGATTTTTCATCGGCCTGCAGTTGTGATCGTGTTCGCACAATAAGCAGTCCGATGGTGCCAGTACTGGAGATAGACAAGTCGATGCCACTTTGGTTGAGTAATTTCCGGGACTATACTGTTGGCACACAAAAGTTAGATTTTGCACGCGTATATTTCCGCTATGGGGAGGCCGCATTACAGACAGAACACGTTAGCGAACTTGTCGCGTTGAGTAGCGGTGAAACGGTACGGGTGATTCGTGACAGGATAGCGGAAACGCAAGCCGTCAATTCACTTGGTAATTATGGATTAGAAATCGTGCCAAGTTATATTCGCGCGAGGGGACGAATTTATAATCACCCAGTTTATGCACTGAATAGCGCAGATGAATGGCGGTTATTCATACAGCAAGGCTTGGAGGAAATAATCAATGCTGGATGGGAGATCGTCAGCCCCCAATGTTTTTCAGACGACATTCTGCAAGTAGAGTCATGGGAAGGTGAACTGGCCGAAAAGGGAAATGGCTGGTTTAGTTTAAATATGGGAATCGTGGTAAATGGACAGCGACTACCCTTAGCCCCCCTACTACACGCATTATTTAAGACTGATTCTCGCTGGTTAAATTCGTCACAGTTAGAAGCAATGCGAGATTCTGAGGCTATCGAATTGCTGCTGCCAGATGGTGTCAGAGTGAGTGCAACAGCAGAGCGGATAAAGCCGCTGGCAAGAACCCTGATCGAATTATTCGATCACAATATAGGTAGTGAAATACTTGTATCCAGCTTAGACTTGGATCGCATAGTTACCTTGGCAGGGATGGAGCGGTGGCAGTTCAAGGGCATGGACGCAGTAACAGACCTTGCAAATAAACTCAAGAACACTGCTGGCATTAAAGCTGTCAATCCGCCTGTAGATTTTGCACTGCAACTGCGCCCGTATCAGATTGAAGGCATATCGTGGCTGCAATATTTACGGGAGCATCAGCTTTCCGGAATCTTAGCTGATGACATGGGTTTAGGAAAAACGGCTCAGACTCTCGCACACCTGCTGCTTGAGAAGCAAAGTGGTCGGATGGACAAACCATCATTAATCGTGTTGCCTACGTCACTTATTTTCAACTGGAAACGTGAGGCAGAACGATTTGCCCCCCAGCTTAAGCTGCTCTCATTACATGGAAAGGCAAGAGCCGGACATTTTCACACAATAAGCGAATACGATATTATTCTGACAACATACCCTCTGCTTTGGCGCGATATTGAGGTTTTGTCAGGGCATGAGTACCACTACCTTATTTTGGATGAAGCGCAGACGGTAAAAAATTCATCCAGTCGAGCGGCTCAAGCTGCCCGGAAGTTGATTGCCAGGCATCGACTGTGCTTAACTGGTACTCCAGTGGAAAACAACTTGGGAGAGCTATGGTCTCTGTTTGATTTTCTTCTGCCTGGATTGCTGGGAGATGTCAAAGAATTTACCCAGACCTGGCGTATCCCAATTGAAAAATTTGGAGATAAATTTCGCAGCGACTTATTGTCCAGACGTATCAAACCGTTTATTTTGCGTAGACGAAAGGAAACTGTAGCCAAAGAACTTCCCCCTAAAACAATGATCGTGCGTACCGTCGAAATGGATGGTGGTCAGCGCGACCTATATGAAACCGTGCGCATAGCCATGGATCATAAAATTCGCTCAGAAATAGCCACCAAAGGCTTTTCGCGCAGTCACATCATTATTTTAGAAGCAATGCTCAAATTGCGTCAGGTTTGTTGTGATCCGCGCCTACTAAAGATGGAGAATGCAAAAAAGGTAACTGAACATGCCAAACTTGACATGTTAATGAGAATGCTGCCAGCGCTTGTCAGTGAGGGGCGTAAAATCTTGGTTTTTTCACAATTCACCACAATGCTTCAATTGATTGAAGCCGAGTTGATGAATAAAAAACTAAGCTACGTAAAGCTCACGGGGGAGACGCAAGACAGAGAAGCCGTGGTGAGGTGTTTTCAGTCTGGTGAAGTCCCCATTTTCCTTATCAGTCTGAGAGCAGGTGGAGTAGGCCTGAATCTGACAACAGCAGATACGGTGATTCACTATGATCCATGGTGGAACCCTGCCGTGGAAAACCAGGCCACGGATCGTGCACATCGTTTAGGGCAGACGAAGAACGTATTTGTTTATAAACTGGTCGTGGCTGGAAGCATTGAAGAAAAAATACTGGCACTCCAAGAGAAAAAGGCTAGCCTTGCTGCAGGCATCCTGTCAGAAGATGTGAATGGCCTGATTAAGTTCAGTATGAGTGATATAGAGGCGCTGCTGGCACCTTTGCCGGATGACAACTATTAATTTGGTAAATACAGGCAATGTTGAATTTCAAATGCTTGCCACTTAACAGCACACGACAACACCCATCAGTCACATAAACTCTAGATTAATAATCACACAATAAAATAGTTTTTATGAGCTTGTTTAAATTTGCAAATGACCAGACTACCATCCCAAAAAAACTCTCTATTTCAACACTATAAATAGATAAAGTGGATAATAATTCACGCATAACTTGTTATGGTATTTGTCATTGTAGAAGTGCAAAATGATAGCTGTGCAGTGATGTTTTTAATCTAAGCATCCCTAAATCGATACCAGTCGTACTTTGGTTATTATATTTAATTAAAAGGGAATTAAAACTAATTAAAAGGGAATTAAATATATTTAAATAAATTAAAACTAAAATAATAATCAGCAGACAGTTTATTAACTTAATAGTAAAAAAATATCTGACATTAATATTTTTATGTACTAACACACATAGAGAATATAATGACAAATACTAAAACTGATAATGATTTACCTATTGATGAAATTTACGAATTTTTATGCGATTCTTCAAAATATGAGGTGCTGGATAACGATGGAAACCTAATTGAAGTACATGACATTCTGTATGAAAATTTTGTATCAAATCTCATTAAGATTGACAAATTTGTCACAGCTGTATTGTCGAGTGAAGAACCTGCATTCAGGATGAGAGAATTTTTCGTTTTTAGGAGAGATATAACGATTCCTAAAACCCACCTTGACAGATTGCCTCTTTCAAAATACTTTACTACTGTCATAAGCTTAGCAGAGAATTTATTACCTGACTATATGTACAGTCATTCTGTCGAGTTGTTTTTCAGATCATGCCTTGATCTTAATCTTAGCAATGAATGGTTTAAGAATCCACTAGCTCCTACATCCAGGAATGGAATACTCGCCTATGAACTTTTCAACGATTTAATTGGTTTAATTCGTATCGGAGCTAAATCAGCAGAGTTCAGAGATAAAGCTAGAGACTGGCAATATAATTCAAATAGAAATTACAAAAGTGCTGTCGAGTTTGTTGAAGGTTTATTTGTTCGTCGTTTGATGGTACTCCGTGTTGATTTATACTATCAGTCTGAATTTGCTCGTTCTATCTCACCGGAAGAAGCAAAGAGTGACTTAGCTAGATTCTTATACAATTTGAGACGTAATAAGGGTTTGTCAGATAACTTAGAAGGATACATTTGGAAGTGGGAATACGGACATCAGAAAAAGATTCATTGTCACATGCTGTTTTTTTACGATGGTAGTAAAGTGCAAAATGATGGATACTGGGCTCATAAACTGGGTAGCTATTGGTGTGATACTATCACAAAGGGACGAGGCAGGTTCTATAATGGCAATACAAAGATAAACAAAGCTAAATATGAAAATAAGAATTTATTAGGTATTGGGATGATTGGTCGTATCCATGAAGATGTAACTAAGGATACCGGTAAAGTCATGCGTGATATTTTGATAAATTGTATCATCAAATATATGCTCAAGGCTGATCAGGTATTACTTGCAATAAGTTTAGGTGGTGCAGAATTTAGAATCTTCGGTAAAGGAACAGGCACAAATCACCATTGATATAGTTTTATATTTTCTGCATTGATTATCTTGTTTGTTAATTGTTATTTAAACATTACTGAAGAGCTTGTGGCGAGATTCTGGTTGCTTGGTGAGGTATTGGTATCACCGAGATATTTGATGTTCTTGCTGCCTGTTCTGACGCGGTTTTAATTAAGGGAAGATAAGTAGCAGATATGCACAAGCTACTGGATGAAAGAATCGGCTTTGTTCGTTGTATTATTGGTATAAGTTCGAGTATTGAATGCGCTGCAGGGTACTCTGGTGTTGTTTACAGTTGAACAATAGCCTTCTCCAAACTGATCGCTTTGATGTTGAATAGCAAACGGAATCTCATTGAACTTTAATAAGCAGGTATTTCTGTAACAGGTGCGGATAAATTTGTGACTAGGGCGATGATGCCATAGCTACATATGGCTATTTAACAGAAGGGTAATCATCAGGTGCTCTTTCTGCCTGGTGCAGACGGCGGCGTATATCCAGCCAGGCGGTAGCGTATACCCTCGATTTTCTTGCCATCTACGAAGCGAATCGAGTGATACGTCATCACTTTATAATCTGCAGCAAGTTGTGCCAGATGGGTGCGTGTTATGGCGAGCGGCATAGACAGCGCGGCAGCAATATCAGCATCCAGCTGCTCGCCATGCGTTTTCAGGAATTTCAGTATGGATTGGGCTGTCATAAATTTAAAAGGCAACCACCGAATTAGCGGGAGATTGCGATGGATTGTGTTATTTTTGAGTACCGTTGACAGCTGTTTTTAGCGTTGCACCAGGCTTGAAGGCTGGTGTTTTTGACGCTGCGATTTTCAATTCTGCGCCGGTTTTGGGATTACGACCAGTGCGAGCAGCACGTTCGCGAACTTCAAAAGTGCCAAAGCCTACCAGCGACAGATTGCCACCTTGTGCCAGTGTGTCCGAGATTATCTCTATCAGTGCGGCGATATTGCGCTCCGCATCCGTTTTGGTGCTTTCAGTCTTGGTTGCCAGTGCGTCAATCAAGTCCTTACGATTCATTATGTTTATGTCCTTGTTGTGATGGGGAAGCCCAGTTTGGATTGTTGTGGATATTGGGCTGGATGGCAAGGGTTATCAGAATGTCGATTCGCGACTGTTGCGGTATTCGATGTCTACTGAACCGGACTGCACACATGACGCCAAAAATAATAAGCAACAATCTCAATTTTTGTGTAATGATTGTGACCGTGAATGACGGCTTTAGGGCGGTGAATCTGGTATGCTCACGTTCAGGTGTGTGCCAATTGCCGACTGTCGAGACCTATAATGGACTGCCACTTCTTACTGAATAGCATTTGCACAACGTTTAGTAATTTGGCGCAAAACATAAACCGACACGCTTAATCAAAAAATGAATTTTTTGAAGCAATGGTTCTGTCTTTAACTATGTGCCTACTATTCACCAAGCAAGGGTCATCATAATGAAAAAAACATTTGCATTAGTTCTTTCAGTCACCATCGCACTTGTTGGCTGTGCGACCTCAACTAAAGACATCTCGGCAGATTGTGCTTCGCCTACACTTCCAGGTTTTACTTTGGATGGGATTACTACCCCTGCTTCCAATATCGCTGGAATGAGACAAGTACAAGATCGTATTGGCGTTTCATTGAGCATTAAAGGTGCCGACAAATTTGGAATTGATTCGAACGAAGTAATCAAGATTGTTCGTGCCGCGCTTAGCGGTACTGGTGTCTCGTTGAAAAAAAATGGTTACGATGAAGTGCCGCGCATTCACGTTTCAATTACAGGTGAAAGTACTGGTGGTGGCGGTGCTGCGTTTACAATCGAGTTGGTGATTCGAGCGCAAATACCTTCAACATTCGCTAAAGGTCGAAACATAGATGCAATTATTTGGCGAAATTCTATAGCTGATCGACATATCATGACATTTGATCCTATATCGAAAAGTTTTGTAGTCCCATCTGGAGCCATCAAGGATCGTGTATATAATGCTACACGTGAGGTCGCTACACATCTTGCAGCAGATATTAAAATCTCAGGCACAAGCGAATAGATTGTTAAAGGACGTTTACATATGTGGATAAATGGTTGGCTTCGACTTTGGATCATGGCGACGGTAGTGTGGCTGTGTATCGTAATTTTTTACTCTTGGCAGACGTGGCCTAGACCAGAGTCAACTACACACAAAAATGATTTTCTATCACAAGTAAAACCACAGAGCGCCCTGTTGCATTGCCCCAGTGCCATTTCGGCCGAAGAATGTGAGAAGTCAGCAGTTTTTGTTGCTAAAATGCCCAATGGCTACAGCTTGTTATTTTCAATACCAGACACTAATCCAGATGCCGTAGCTGCAGCGAAGAGTTATTGGCAAACTGTTGAAGTCGCCTGTAAAAACGACATCAATAAATTTGTACTGTTAATGGCAATGGCGTGGCTAGGGGCTTCCTTGGCAGTTTTATTACTTGGTTTTGGTGTTGTATGGATAAACCGTGGTTTTCGTCCTAACCACTAGCACTGCATCGACCTGTCCTGTATAAAAGTGCATAGAGGATCATTAAAATGATAAAAGAATTCGGAAAACTTTTCCGCCTCCGTTTTGATGAAAAAAACCGCAGAATGATTGAGCACTATACCGAGGAGAAACAGCGACTCAATGCGCGAGGTCTTCTGAATTCGTCTGAGACAATCAAAGCAATGCATAAGGTGCTCGAAACAGAACTCAAAGAAAGTGTTGGAGTCGTGGTGACAACGGCAATTGATGTTATTAATAAGAAAGATTTACTACTTAACGAAAATGCACTTCAAGATATGTGCACCGAGGCACTATTACAAAGAAAAAATGAAATCGAAGCACTGCACTTGTCAGACGTGCGTCACATCGAACAAGGGTTACTAAACAAGGCAATGCTTCAGCCGTATATTTCATTGGGAGACTTTTATCGCTTGCAGCAAGAAGAGATGCTAATAAACCTGTCCGCTGCTTATGAGAAGCGTTTACGAGAGCGGGGTGGCAACCTAGCCGGCGTACTTAAGAACAGGTTTCTCAACATCCCAATGGTTGCTTGGGCCGTAATCGTGATAACGGTGATTATTGCCATTGCCTCATTCACAAACGCAATTGGCGGGTTACGTAGTTTATTTGGCTTGAATGGCCAATGAATCAAAGGTGGCAGGCTCGCATTAAAAGCCTAACGATTAAGGTTAGGTCGTGGCTCGCTCCGCGATCACGACCTAACCTTAATCGTTGGACAAGCACAGCAAGATAATATGAGGAGTTTTTGTATTTGCAAGCGTCCGCTCTGTCTCGACAGCCGACCGTGATGAACGTCTGCTTCGGAGCAGCTAATTTGATCGTTGTTTAGCTGCTTTGAGTAGCAGCATGGCTGGTGTCATTTTTCGGCATTAAGGCACCACCGATTTTCGGCGTAATGGCGCCACTTTGAACTGCTATTTCAGGGGCTCAAACTGGGGGTGAAGAATGCGTGATTTTTGCTGTTTTTGCAATCGCATTTTTCATCGCATTTCTCACCATTTCTGATCAGGCGTTACGGCGTAACGTTGAACCTAAATCCGGCAGTTAGCCTGCCTCCAGCGTGAAGATACGTGCGTAAATTGGTGGCGGGCGGCGGGTTATTTTAGTGACGATGTGATCCAGCAGGACGTGCCAAGGGTCTATCTTGGGCAACTGCTCCGCAATCGTTTTGACATGCGCCAAGGCCTTGCGGATATTGGCAATGAGCGTAATCAGGTGTTGGCCGGCGGCATGCATCGCGGTCAAATATAACGTCGTCTGCCCGGCGTGTTTTACCGCACGCCCCACACCGGCCAATAATAACGGCCGGCTGGTAATCGCCTCCATACGCGCATCCGGTTTAGCGGCGCGACAATACCAACTCCACCAGTTATAAATCAACGCAACCGCGCGCGCCGAGGTCTGGCAGCGCGCAATATCCTGTGTCGTGAAGCCGCCCCATCCCCATTGGTTTTTCAACTCATCGAAGCCGTTCTCGCAATCGGCACGGTCACGATACAGTTGCGCGATGGCGTGTAAATCGTATTCGGTGTTGGTCACCAGTACGGCATATTCGTAGGCCTGTATTGCCTCATCCGTCAGCAATAACTCCATCTGCTTTTTAATACGACGCGTCAAGGCAAGGTCTTGTTTGACGGGGCGGCGCAGGATCACCACGCGACGAAACACATCCCAGCTGCTGAGTTTGACGGTATCTTCCACCGCGCTCCAGCCTTGGTCGGCGACACCCGGCTCTGTCCAGTCTGTGCGCTGGAATTGTTTTTGCAACAACTTTTGAACGCCCTTGGTCTGGCGCAACTTGAACAAATACCGTTGCTTGCGTGACGCCAGTTCCACGATGAACGGATCATTGCCGAAGCCACAGTCCCTGCGCACCATCGCCGGATATTGGCGGGGATCGAGTGAGTCCAGCAGCGCGGAGAGGCCCGGCTGCGTATAGGGAGAATTCGACTGCTTGCCTGAACTGACGACGACATCCAGCACCAGGCGCAGATTGCCCACCCAGTAAGTGTGCAGTGCATGGCTGGGACGCCCCGGCTTGTGCGGGTTATAGCCAACTTCAGCACCTTGCTGCTTACCGAACAACGTCTTGATGGTGGTGTCGATGTCGAGTATCCACGGCGTATTCAGGGCAGTGGATACGCTGCGCAGCAGGTGCGACTTGAGCCAGGTTTCACCCGCTGCCGATTCGATGCGGCCAAGGCCACGACGCATCGCGTCCTCGCTGATTATTTTTTTCATTTTCAGTATGCCTGGACTAACACCGTCACCGCGCAACGCCGTGATATGGGCATAGCGATTGTGACCCGCCAGAATGGACAACAGCAATGTGCCCAGCACATCGTATTTGGTCGGCGCGTTGGGGCTGGCGTAGTGCAGCGGGCAATCCTGAACCCACGCGTCATAAATTCCAGAGGTATGCAGAAATTCAGCAAAGAACGTCAATTGACCATTCGGCGTGGCACTGGAGTCGCTATCCCACTGCACATGAATTCGCCCACCCGGCGTATCGACAACCATCGGCTCCATCAGATTAATGATGGCCTGTTTTGCCCGCTTTTTGGCTTCACCCATTTGGTGAGTCTCCCTATTCGCTTTAATCCCAATAGGGACGTACTTTAGCGGCTAGTTTTACAGTGTCAACTGCCGGAAGTAGGTTGAAGTATTGATCCCACTCAATTGTGTCCAATTCGAGCGTTTTAATGATCTCATCCTCTGCCTGTATCGCCATCTGCTCGATCATTTCGCGCTTTGTTACGCAGTAACGCTGTGCCAGTCGATCCAGTGCGAAGTCAGCATATGAACTAATCCACGCATTGAGGCGCCGCTCACCGTTGCCGTTTTTACCCGACAAAGGGCGTCTGGCCCGATAGGCCGCTTGTCTTTGGGCTGCTGTTTTTGCCATTGTTCTACCTCTCGTTCATTTTATTTACACTGGTTACGCAGTAACGATCTAGTCGTAGCGTTACTGCGTAAAGTTAAAGTGATGCCCTAAAAATACCGGCCCTTTTACTGCCGGATTCAGGTTCAGTCAGGTTTTACGTATTTCCCTGCTGGTGGTTTTGATCGTTCCGGCATGGGTTTCGGATCGCGGTAACTTTCACCATCCAGAACCACGCGATAGGCGCCGTGGCGCAAGCGATCCAGCGTGGCCGCACCGATCATCTTGTTTGAAGCGAAGGCCTCACCCCATTCATCAAAGTCAAGATTGCTGGTCAGAATGGTTGCTGCGCGCTCATAGCGTTCCGCAATCAGTTCATGGAAATCTTCATCCTCCGGCGTGCGCAAGGGTTTGAGGCCGAAGTCATCAATAATCAACAAAGGTACTTTGACCAGATATTGAAAGCGTCTTTTGTAATTGCCGGTCGCATGCGCTTCGCGCAAGCCGTTCAATAACTGGGTTTGCGTGATGAATAACACGTCATAGCCCTGACGCGCAGCTGCATGACCCAGCGATTGGGCCAGGTGACTTTTGCCGGTACCGCAACGCCCGACGATCTGGACGGCGACTTTTTCTTCGATGAATCGGCAGGTTGCCAAATCATGGACAATCGCGCGATTCAGATTCGGCAAACGGTCGAAATCAAATCCTTCCAGCGTTTTCTGGCTGCGGAAGTTGGCACGTCGCAAACGCTGATCCAGTCTTTTTTTCTCCCGACGGGCGACTTCATCGTGAACCAGCAGACTGAGAAAGTCAGTGAAGGCCAGTTTACGGTCGATGGCTTCACGGTTACGCGCGTCGAGCGAATCGAGCATGCCGGTCAGGCGCAGTTGTTTGAGCAAGGGGGTTAATTCAGGGATCGGATGCATGGCAGACCTCATTGAAGATTGGATAGGTTGTTGTGACAGAAGCGACCGCCACGGGTGTAAGTTTCAGTAAGTGAGTCAAAGGCTTTGAGCGCTTCTAGCTGATCCAGTCCCTTTTCAAGGATGGTTTTGACCACTTTGTAGTAGGGCGTGCCGTAATGGTTGGCGCGTGAGCAGGCAGCTTCCAGCCGGGTAGCGCCGTATTTTTGTTTGAGTCGCAGTACGCCCTGCACCGCACGCATCTTGATCAGCACAGCATCGCCAAACATCGCATGCACCAGCGCATGACAGGCAGGGCCAACCTGCAGAGCGGTACTCAAACACCATTGCGTGTCCTGCATTTGCCACGCCTGTGCTTCAGGCGGCATATGGTCATTTAAGGTATGTCGCAACCCCTTGCCGGTCAGTCGCACATGGCTGGCAACCGCTGCATGGTCGTGATACACCGTGATCATCGTGTCGTTCGCCTTCAGCCACAGCTCCTGGCCGGTTAACTTGAACGGCACGGAATAGTAGTTATTCTCGAACTGTACATGTGCATCACGATGGACGGTAACCTCTGACCAGCTTGCCAATTCCGGCGGCACGGCAGGTAACGCCATCAGCAGACCTTTTTCGACTTCGGCAAAGCGCTTGAGCGGTGCTTCGCGAGTCGTGCCGTGGATCCGGTTGCCGGCTTCGTTCATCACCCACCCCTGCAGCTGACGATTGGCATCCTCCAGATCGCGGAATTCGCGTAGTGGCAGGAAACTGCCCTTGATGTATTTGACGCCTGCCTCAACAATGCCTTTCTTTTGCGGATCGCGTGGCGGACAAGGATCGATTTTGAAGCCGTAGCCCTCGGCGCATTCGGCATACGCCCGTTGCACCGTCGGCTCGCGCACACAGGCTTTGATGATCGCACATTTGGCATTGTCGATGATGACGCGCGACGGCACGCCCGAAAATGATTCGAATGCGCGTCGATGGCAACCCAGCCAGGTCGCGACCGTTTGGTCGCGGACGAACTCGGCATACTGGTGGCGCGACCAGCACAAGGTCATCACGAAAAACCAGGTCTTGAAGATTTCGCCGGTGTATACATCGGTGATCAGCGGGCCTGAACCGAAATCGACCTGTACCGCCTCGGCTGGCTTGAACACCAGGCGTAACGGGACATCAGGCTGTTGCAGGGAAATCAGTTGGCCAAGGAAACGATGAACCGAAGAATAGCTGCCGGTGTAACCATGATTGCGCATCAGCGTGGCGTGAATGGTGCTGCCCTTGATGCCGGACGCGTGCCACCGGCTTACCTGCTCGCGCCAGGGCTCCAGCGTGGAAACACAATTTGCAGGCAACGCCTCCTTGCGCTCAAACAGCGCGGCGAGCACACCGTCATCAGGCAGTTGTTGACGCCGACCGAATATTGACCCATCGTGCCGATTGAATATTGACCCAGGACCGGTTGCTGATTTTTGGGTCAGTAACTGTGGATAAGTGTAGCAAATAACTTTTTTGCCGTCCCCTTATTTCTTCTCAGGAACTCACAGCAAGTTACATTACGCTTCCCTGGTCAGGGTCAATAACGTGACCGTCACATAAATAAACGTAGTATTCCAAGTCGTATCCAGGCCGCTTTTTGTAATATCGACTCCTTCGGAAACCTTGCCCCTGTCAGAATCATCAGGCACTGTGCTTCTGTCCAGATTTCGCTGTCTGTTTCAAATATCGCCGTCATATTCCTTGCCCGTTGCGCTTGCTTGCGTTGTGCTGCTGTTCTGGCAGACCTGCCGGGTTTGTTTTCGATATCAGTTACTGTTTGTTGTGTCATGATTTCTCTCTTGATAAGCGTGACAGTCACAATATATAAATCGTGACCGTCACAATAATGAGCTCGAACAAGGGGCCGCTTTTAATCGCAGAATTTGCATTTTTTCTGTTTGAGCAGAAAGTAATCAAAGTCACCGTCAAAGCCAGCCCTTGCGAGTACATTGATTTAAAACGGTTCTTCTACGGGTGTCTCTTCAGCACCTCGTCGCTTTTGTTCCCTCGATTTGATACGTGACTTTGCGGTCAGACTGCTGTGCTGGAACCGGTAGGAATCGTTGCCCGTCTCCACGATATGACAATGATGCGTAAGCCGATCCAACAATGCCGTGGTCATCTTGGCATCAATGAACACGCTGGACCATTCCGAGAAGCTCAGGTTGGTCGTGATCATCACGCTGGTGTGCTCATACAATTTCGAGAGCAGATGAAACAGTAAAGCGCCTCCTGCCTGACTGAAGGGTAAATAACCCAACTCGTCGAGAATCACCAGATCCATCTTCATCAATGCCTGGGCGATGCGTCCTGATTTGCCATCCTGCTTCTCCCGTTCCAGTACATTGACCAGATCAACTGTGGAGTAAAAACGCACCCGCTTGCCCTTCGAGGCGATGCCCGAAACTGCGATGGCGGTTGCCAAATGCGTCTTGCCCGTGCCAGGACCGCCGATCAAGACTGCGTTTTGCGCCTTGTCAGTAAATTCCAGCGTGGCCAGTTGTTCGACCAGCTTCTGATCCACTTTGGAGGCGTTAAAGTCAAATCTCGCCAAATCCCGATGTACCGGAAACTTGGCCGCGATCAACTGATTGCGCACTGATCGCATGGCGCGCTCCGTATGCTCTGCACGCAGCATTTGCTCGAGTAAAAGTCTTGAATTCTCTGCTGAACCCGGACTTTGATCCATCAACTCCGCCCAGGCGTCAGCCATGCCGTGCAGTTTCAATGCGTTGAGTTCTGTCGTGATATCAAGCATGACTCACCTCCGTCATGTTGATCTCCGCATCATCCGTATCTCGCAGCGTGTCGTAGCGACGGGTGTCGGCCAGCGGCGCTTCCTTGAGCTGCAAACTGGTTTCCACGCAGGCTGGAGCCGGCCCCTCTTTGAGGCGTGCCACCACATTGATGACGTGCTCGGCACTGATGACGCCGGATTCGAGTACCAGTTCCACTGCCACCAGCACGGCGGCAAGGCCTGCGCGCGGGATGACAGCCAGTACCTGCGCCATGATCTTGTCACCCCCCGTATCGCGCATCAATCCCTTGCGCAATTGCAAGAGTGGCGCGGGCATATCAGCAAAGGGTGCACCGTTCCTGAGTGCACCCGGTTTACGTTCCACCAGGGAAATATAGTGTTGCCAGTCATAGCGAACCTTGCCCCGTTCGGTCAAACGCTCGTGCGTGGCGACGATGCTGCCACCGGCGACCACGCAGATTTGTGTTGGATAGATTCTATAATTGACCTGCTTCCCGGCCCATTCGCAGGGCACCGAGTAACGGTTACATTGCACGGTAACCAGACAGGTACCCGAGACCTTGACTTGGTCAGTTACATAGCCGTCAAAGGGCGTAGGCATGGGCATCATCAGCGCCTGTTCCTGCTCCAGCATCTCGGCTACGCTGAGTTCCTTGAACTCGGGGTGGTGTAACTCACTCCACAGCGACCTGCAGCGTTCACCCAGCCAGACATTGAGCTCCTCAAAGGAACCAAAGCGTTGATTCTGCGCATCCAGCCAAATGCGACGGCGACTGTCCTGCACGTTCTTCTCAACCACGCCTTTCTCCCAACCAGAGGCCACGTTGCAG
>Ga0364901_10250_pt2 | contig 14630 bp, 12 predicted proteins | sample ExccelJu500002D4_FD_206968 | JGI IMG/M metagenome (GOLD analysis project Ga0364901, IMG submission 206968) | Enriched cells from Trout Bog Lake Hypolimnion, Wisconsin, USA - BchlTB.July09.5000.02.D4 | ecosystem: Environmental > Aquatic > Freshwater > Lake > Hypolimnion/Profundal zone | place: USA...
TGTCCAAGTGCGCGCAGATCCGGCAGACGCACGATAAAAAGCGAGAATTCCTTCTCCAGCAGTGGCAACATAATCAGCAACAGCCCTGCGAACAGCAGCAGCAATACCAGCATCACCAGCACCACAGCCAGCGTCCGCGGCACTTTCAGCGCAGATAACCGCCGCACCAGCGGATTGCAAATGTAGGCGAGAATCGCCGCTGCCACAAAAGGCGTCAGAATGGGACTGAGCAAATACAACAGCAGCAGCGTCATTGCAATCAACAGCGACCATTGCAGCAAAGCAAAGCGTGAGCTTGTCATTTTTCGGAAGGGATGGTCATTTCAGCGCGTATTTTACCTCAGGATAGCAACCCGTCAATGCGCGCCGGTATCAGCGGTGGCAGCGCTTCTCGTTTTAGGCGGATGTATCAACCAGATAAATCCGATCAACGCGATAAATAAAAGCGCCGACAGCCAGGTAAGATCATTCGCCGCCAGTGTCGCCGCCTGTTGATTGATCAGATTATTGAGCAAACCCAATGCCTGTTGTTGACTCATGCCGATGCTGGTCAACATTTTGAGCACAGTATCGCTGACCGGGTTGGCAAAGTTAATGTGCTCGGTCAGCACGGCATGATGCACCGCGCTTCGATTCTCCCAGTTACTGGTATAAATCGATGCGCCAAAACCGCCTGCCATGATACGCACGAAATTGGACAAACCCGAAGCTGCCGGAATCTTATCCGGGGTAAGTCCTGCAAAAATCAGCGTCATTAATGGCACAAAGAATGCAGCCATCGCAATTCCCTGAAGCAATGACGGAATCATGATGGTGACAAAATCAGTCTGCGTGGTGAACTGCGAACGCATCCACAAAATCAACGCAAAGACACTGAATGCCAGCGTGGCAAATATTCGCGGATCGACCCTGGCGATATTTTTGCCGACCAGCGGCGATAACAGAATCGCCAGCAAACCCACTGGCGCCAGCACGGCTCCTGCCAGCGTAGCGGTATAACCCATATCCTGTTGCAACCACTGCGGCAATAACACGACATTACCAAAAAATATCCCGTACCCCACTGACAAGGACAAGGTGCCTGACCAGAAATTGCGCCGCCTGAATAAACTCAGATCAACCACCGGATGCACATCGGTCAATTCCCACACCAGGAAAAAGCAGAATGTCACAAAGGAGATGATCGCCAGTACGATGATCTGGGTGGAGTTAAACCAGTCCAGTTCATTACCCTTATCCAGCATGATTTGCAGCGATCCGACCCAAATGATCAGCAGCCCCAGCCCGACATAGTCAATCGGCACCTGACGTGTCGGCGTTTCCCGCTTGCGATACAGCGCCCAGGTCACCCCGGCTGCCAGCAGACCAATCGGAATATTGATATAGAAAATCCACGGCCAGGAAATATTATCGGTAATCCAGCCGCCCAGCAGCGGGCCTGCCACGGGAGCGACCAGCGTGGTCATGGACCAGATAGTCAGCGCAAGACCCGCTTTTGCCTTGGGATAACTGGACAACAGCAATGACTGTGACAGCGGAATCATCGGCCCTGCCACTGCACCTTGTATTACGCGAAAAAAAATCAGCATAGCCAGACTGCTGGACATGCCGCATAAAAAAGAAGCGATGACAAATAACATAATGCTGGAGACAAATACCCGCACCGCACCAAATCGCTGAGTCAGAAATCCGGTCAGCGGCACTGCAATCGCATTGGCCACGGCGAAAGAAGTGATCACCCAGGTGCCCTGGCTGATGCTCACGCCCAGATCACCGGACATTGCCGGAATCGAAACGTTGGCAATTGAAACATCCAGTACATTCATGAATGTTGCCAGCGCCAGGGCCATACTGGCAAATACCAGCATGGCGCCTTGCATGGGGGCTGCAGCCGGATTAGCCATTATGAATTGCTGCGGATAATTTTATCGACCAGACTGTCGGCCGCGTGTTCAGCACCGCTGTAAACCTGCGTGTGCGAGGCATTGCGGGGGGTTGAGACATCGGACAACACTGCGCCGTTCGTATCTGACAAGTCTACCGTTGCCTCCATCGACATCCCTACGCGCAACGGATGTGCTGCAACCTCCCCGGCATCAAGTGCGATACGCACCGGTACGCGCTGTACTACCTTGATCCAGTTCCCGGTTGCATTCTGTGCCGGCAACAGGGCAAAGGCTGCGCCTGTACCTGAACCGATACCTGCAACATGTCCGTGATAATCGACCCTGGTGCCGTAGATATCTGCGTTCAGTGCGACCGGCTGGCCGATGCGGATGCGGCGCAATTGCGCCTCCTTGTAATTGGCTTCCACCCAGATTTGCCTGAGAGGAATAATGGTCATCATCGGCATGCCGATTGCCACACGCTGCCCCAATTGCACCGCGCGACGGCCTACATAACCATCCAGCGGCGCAACGATCTCACTGCGATGCAAATCGAGATAAGCCAGTTTAACCCGCGCTGCGGCGGCCAGCACGCGCGGATGATTGCGAACACTGAGGCCATCGGTCAATGCTTGATTGCCCGATAATTGCTGCAAGGCCGCCTGCACGGCTGCGGTCAGTGCCATGACATGGCTCTCCGCTACAGACAGCACAGTTTGCGCATGCTGCAAGTCTTCCTGTGAGACTGCGCCAGTCGCGACCAGCGGCTGACGACGTAAAAAATCTTTATTTGCATTATCAAGATCGACGCGCGCCTGATCGAGTTCCGCCCGATGCTGTGTAAGCTTCGCGGTCAAATCAGCGTTCGCCGTATATAACGTATGCACCTCGCGCACGGTTTGTGCCAATTGTGCTTCAGCCTCCTGCAAGGCCACCCGGGCATTGCTGCTGTCAAGCGTCACCAGCACTTCACCCGCCCGTACAAAGTCGGTTTCATTCACTGCAATCGCCACTGCCGTACCGGCGACTTGCGGGGTAAGCTGCACGATATCGCCAGTCACATAAGCATCATCGCTGTATTCGTAATGCCTGCTGTGCAAATACCAGTACAACGTATAAACGATGCCACTTACAGCAAATAAACCTGCCAGTATCAGCAGCCATTTTTTGCGTTGTTCCTGCGCTGGGGGAATTTCACTCATTTTATTCACTTATCCTTTAATATCATAAATCTGCTGCGTTAAAACCGCCCCCCAATGCCAGCATCAGTCCGACATCCACATCGGATATGCGCGCCTGTAAATCCGTCATCACCGCCTGTTGCTGCAACAGTGCATCATTTGCCGCCAGTACCGCGAAATAATTACTCAGCCCCGCCTGATAGCGCTGTTTCGCCAGCTCAAAGATAGCGCTTAATTGTTTCATCACATGCTGCTGTTGCTGTACTTGCGCCTGCAACGCCTGCTTTGAAGAAAGCCGATCAGCTACTTGCTGCAGCGCATTCAACACGGTGGCATTGTAAGTATCGATAGCAGCATCAGCTTGAGCCGCTTTTCCCTGTAACCGGGCACGCAATCTTCCCGCATCAAAAATCGGCAGACTCAATGCAGGTCCTGCCCCCATCGTCCGGCTGTTCATATCCAGCCATTGCGACAGACCGATAGATTCAAAGCCGGCAAAGGCAGTGAGATTGATATTCGGATAAAAATCTGCGCGCGCCTCTGTTACGCTTTGCAACTGACTTTCCACCCGCCAGCGCGCTGCTACCACATCCGCGCGATGTCCGAGCAAACCTGCAGGCAAACTATCCGGCAGATTAAACGTGCTTTGTTCAGGCAGGCGTGCCGTCATATCCCTGGTTTCGGCAGGCTCAGCACCGGCCAGCACAGCCAGTCCATGCCGGGCGATATCAATCTGTTCAGCAAGGGCTGCCAGATCACGGCGTAACCTGGCAGGTTCCACCTCAGTTTGTCTTTGCAGCAAAATATTATCCAGCCCGCCCGCCACGCGTTGACTGATCAGCTCGGCATGCCGCAAGCTTAACTGCAACAATTGCCGCTTAAGCTGCTGCTGTTCCTGCAGGTGTGCCAGACTGAAATATTGCGTCGCGACACTGGCAGCCATCACCAGCTGTGCCGCCTGGATATCCGCCTCGTCTGCGCGCACTTGCCCGATTACCGCCTCTAACGCTGCACGCTGCCTGCCAAACCAGTCAATCTGCCACTGCGCAGCAAGCGTAGTCGAACTCATCGTCACGGTACTTCCACCCAGCGGCGGCGGATAAATACTGTTTTCGCTCAGATGCTCGCGCGTCGATTGCGCGCCGGCATTGACTTGAGGATAACGCGTGCTATCAACCTCTGATTGCAATGCCCGTGCACCCGCCAGCCGGCTTTGCACCACTTTCAGACTGTAATTGCTGGCAAGCGCCTGTGTGATCAGTTTATCCAGCTGAGTGTCAGCAAACCCCGTCCACCAGTGCTGAGGCGGGAAAACATCCGGCGAAGCGGCTGCATTGAGTGATTTTGGAACGAACATGAGTGAGCCCGGCGCAATATCGGAATGACTGGCACACCCGGATATCAGCATGGTGCAGGCGACAGCCCATTTAAACTTTGTAAAACTCATTTCATCTCCTGCTGGCCGTTTTCGGCAAAACGCCTCAGCATATTTTTGAATATTTCAAACTCTGCCACACTAAAACCATGTAAATGCTGATTCAGTACGTCTGCCAGATGCACCGGTATCTGTTTGGCAATTTCCTGCCCGGCCTGAGTTAATTCCAGATTCACCACCCGCCGATCCTCCAGACTGCGCACCCGGCTCACCAGACCTTTGGCTTCCAGCCTGTCCAGCATGCGCGTCATCGCACCGCAATCGCTGTAGCTCGCACGCGCACACCCGGCGACCGTATTACATGCGCCTTTGGCGATCAGCAGCAGAGGGCCCCACTGCATACCGGTCAATTCCAGCGTATGCATTTCGGCATCAATGTTCTTAAACAGCGCTTGCCAGGCTCCGCGCATCAGATAACCCACCGACTCGGAAGGAGTGTAATTTTCCTCACTGTAAAATTTTCCCATCGCACACCTCATAAGGATTTTCCGTAATTTATATGCCTGAGCAACTATTGTCAAGGCACGCATCATTGCATAGCTTAAATTACACGGCCTTAAGATTGCGCTTGAGCTTGTTTTTTAGAGCTGAATCCGCGCCGGTATCTGCCCGGTCTGTGATGAATAGTTGAGTTGAAGCTGATCCGGTGTCAACGTTTTGTTCGCATTTTGGAATCACGGTGGTTTTGTTTATTGCAATCAATGGCTCGAAATTAATTATAAATTTTTTTACCGGGTTTTTTTCACTAAAAAAACACACTTTTACAAATAAAATCAAGTTATTACGTTTATTTATGAGAACTATTCAGCAGATCAAATTTCCTTATTATTTTGCTGTTCGTGATACAGAATATCCTGATGTAAAACTTTTCACACGACGGCATGAAGACTACGCACTACGCTTAGCGCATGGTGCTCTTCACGATATTTTTTACCTTCGGCATATGGCTGCTGCAACAGATGGCTTCGCTGCCGGATTTTATCTGGGCGTGGTTGTTGGCAGCGTTCCCATTCACGCTGGCAATCAAACCGCGAAGCGCGCGTACCTTCCACTTGCTGCTAATTGCAATTTTTTCCTGCGGCAGTGGATTTTATTACGCAGCATGGCAGGCTGAGCAGCGCTTGTCTGTCAGTCTGCCGACACAGTGGCAAGGGCGCGATATCGATGTGATCGGCGTAATCGCTGAATTACCTCACCCAGGCGAGCACGGCCAGCGTTTTAATTTCACCGTCGAAAAATCTCTCACAGCCGGGCTCAGCATGCCTCGACATATTTATCTCTCCAGCTTCGCAGATTTGCGGAATCCGCCGCCCGTAGTGCATGCCGGCGAGCGCTGGCAACTCACACTGCGCCTGAAACAACCGCATGGCACCAGCAACCCCTACGGTGATGATTTCGAACGATGGGCGCTGGAAAACAACATACGCGCAATCGGCTATATCAATAACCAGGGAAATAACCTTCGCCTCAGCCGACTGGCCGAAGGTTACACCTACAGAATCGAAGCCTGGCGAGAAGCCATACGCGACAAGATCACCGCCACACTCGGCAGTGCGCCTTATGCAGGCATTATCACGGCGCTGACCATCGGCGATCAGGACAGCATTTCACAGGCTCAGTGGCGCTTATTCAGGCGCACTGGAGTAATACATTTAATGATCATTTCAGGTTTGCATATCACCATGCAGGCAGGCATGGCATTTGCACTTGTCTACTGGCTGTGGCGGCGAAGCTACCGGCTCACCCTGTGCTTACCGGCAAAGAAAGCCGCCGCGATTGCCGCCGTGCTGGTGGCTTATAGCTACACCTTGCTGGCGGGCTACGGCGTACCTGCGCAGCGCACCGTGTATATGCTATCGGCGGTCGCCGCTGCATTGTGGTTCAACCGGTATTTCTCGCGCTCACAAATACTCTCCCTCGCCGTGCTATGCGTACTCGTCGCTGATCCGTGGGCGGTAATTTCGCCAGGTTTCTATTTATCGTTCGGTGCGGTGGCGCTGATACTGTACACGACTACCCATAGAATCGGCCGATGGCAAGATAATAGCGCAGCTCAGGAAAAGCGCCCGCTGCGATTAAAGTTAATACGGATACTGCAAGAATACAGCACCGTGCAGTGGACAATGAGCATCGGGCTTATGCCGCTGCTGCTGGCACTGTTCTGGCAAATACCACTAGTCTCCCCGATATCGAATGCCTTTGCAATCCCGCTGGTCAGTCTGCTGGTCGTACCGCTGTCCCTGCTTGGGGTGCTGCTGCCCACCGAAGTGCCATTGTGGCTGGCGCATTGGCTACTTGAATGTGTCATGATTCCGCTGCACTATTTAAATAATCTGCCGCTCGCGGTGTGGATACAACATGCCCCGACGCCCTGGAGCATCCTCACCGGCATATTGGGAGTACTGTGGCTGCTGACCCCCTGCGGATTTCCGGTACGCTATTTTGGCGGACTATTGATTTTGCCAATGTTTCTGAACGCACCCGAACCTCCCGACTCGGGCACACTAAAGATGACCATCTTCGATGTCGGTCAAGGTTTATCAGTTGCCATACAGACTCAGCGACATGTACTACTCTACGATACCGGTCCTGATTATTCCGGCGAATCGGACAGTGGCAATCGTATCCTGGTGCCAACTTTGCATGCCATGGGCATCAACTCGCTGGACGGTCTGATCTTGAGTCACGACGATATTGATCACACCGGTGGAACTGATTCAGTGTTGCAGGAGATGCCCGTCGCCTGGCTGTCCTCTTCGCAACCACTCACTACGGTTAAAACCTACACCGGTAAATTACGCTATTGCCGCGACGGGATTAACTGGAACTGGGATGGCGTCAGCTTCGAATTCCTGCATCCGGGCAAGGACAGCTTCACACCGGGCGTTAAGCTGCACAACAATGACTTGAGTTGCGTGTTACGCATCAGCATAGGCAATCAACATATTCTGCTGACAGGCGACATCGAAAAACGTGCCGAAAAACGCTTACTGAAACTGCACACAGCGCAACTTGCAGCAAGCTTGCTGATAGCCCCCCATCACGGCAGTTCAAGTTCCTCAGACGTGGATTTTGTTGCCGCCGTACTGCCCGATTACGTTGTATTTACTTCAGGTTACCGCAATCGTTTCGGTCATCCAAAAGCAATCGTCCGGCAACGTTATCAGGACAGCGGTGCCATTCTGCTGCGCTCGGATTTTGACGGCGCGATTTTAGCCTGGATGAACGCACAAGGATTAACGATAACGCGCTACCGCCAGGTGCATCACCGCTACTGGACACATATGCCTGCACCGGACTAGACCGAATGGTCTAGGCATTCAGGCATATTGTTTAACTCCTCTGAAACTGAAAAACTGTACCCCTGCAAATTGAAACATTCGGGGGGAAACATGCAAGAAACCCAACTTATGTATTTATTACTGACTTTATACATACTGCACCCTGCACAGGCGCCAACACCGGTGCCAGTCCAGGTCGTGCAATCGAGGTCCGCAGCGCTTAAAACGCCGACATACACACGAGTTAAACTTGATGTTGATAGCAAAAAAAATCGCCCGAAATCGGCCAAAGTTTCGTAAACACTATTATTTCCTCAAAAACAGGACGCCGCATGCGAATTAACATCGCCATTATCATGATCACACTGGGCATCTCAGGCTGCGCCTCGCTACCCGGGATTAAAAGCTTTTCTGCGGATACCATTACGCTTGCCGACTCTATTGATCAACTTGCACAAGACACCAGCGCCTCGTGTCTGCGCAGACTGGCGCTGGATGTCCCGATCAAGGACTTATCCACCGAAACCACTCGTGCTTATAACGATGTCTGTGACCAATCAAAACAGTCATCCGATTTATTTATCGCTCTCAACGGAACGACGCGCGCTTACGGCCGTGTACTGGGACAACTCGCAGACAACCAGCTGGTAAGCTTTGATGCCGAAGTCGCGGCGAGCAAAGACGCCATTACAACCCTGAACAGTCATAGCAATAATACGCTATTCAATTCAGCCCAACTTAACGCACTAAGCGCATTGTCCAATCTGCTGCTGCATGCCGCAACCGATGCTTATCGACAAAGACAGATACAACAAGTGCTGGACCACCACGGCGATTTGATTCAACTGACTTCCATACTGCAAACGTACATCAATCGTGTCTATTTACCTGCGCTTGAAAACGAGTCGGACAATCTCGACAGCCTTAAAGACATTCTTATTGACCGCCACCTCAAGTCTGAGCCCTTACGCAGCAAGGAACTGCTTGAATTTATCGAACAACAAAAAACGGCCATTACTGAACGCAAAAACATGACCAAAGTGATCCTCAATGCCATTACAAAAATGCTAGCGGTGCACGCGGCACTTCTGAAAGATCATCAAAACAACGAACTGCTCAAGCAACTTTTGCAAGACTATAGTCGGCAAATACTGGATGTCAGAAAACAAATCCACTCCGCTTTTTAACTCACTGAACAAACTGCCATGTTATCAAATAAAAAATTATTGTCCGACCAGGAATTTGATATTGCAGATGCCATGCAAGCCGCTGCTGCTGCGACCCTTATGCAGCGCCGATCACTGAAAAACCATTTGTCTGTTCAGGAATATGACGAACTGGTCGATAAGGAAACCGCACTGCGTTATGACGCCGACCGCTATCGCGCCGTCGGTATCAAACTTCTGGCAAGCAACGGCGCACTCACAGTGTCAAATATCGTAGAAATTATTGACCATGCAAGTGATGCGATCAGGCAAATCCGCGATGTAAGTCGCTTACTCAATATTTTGAACAGACTGGTCGCGCTAGGCGTCACTATCAGCAGTGGCAACGCACAAACTATCCTGACACAAATTTCTGAATTAAAGGCAACCATCAAGGCGAATACGGTTGAAGGATAAAAAAACAAGCCTGCAAAGGGCTTGCCCATCAATGACAGACGCACTTCGTACATTTAATTCATGGGCCGGAAAAAACATCATTCATAAGGATAAAACATGCAAATCGATTTTCACCACACGGCCACTTACGTTGTCGCCAGGGACGCCGGTTTCAATCACCCTGAGGCCGACATCATCGCCTACGCCTCGCAATACGTGGATGATGCGACCAGCAGCGGTACGATCTACTTTGACAACCGAGCCGTGTACAATCGCATCAGTTCGGCACACAAAATGCTGGACAAACGCAACACCGAGGAGTTGGCCAACCATTGCGTCTGGATGCCATTCCATTTTCTGCCTGGCAATAGTGGTCTGCCAGCAGGGCAGAACCCGCAAGGCAGCTTCATAGATAAAATTGTCTGCACGCCTGACAGCCCCATCGCAAAGGAAATGGTACGCGATGCGATTCTGGAAAAACACCGCCCCTACGGCTTGCATAGACTGGGCATCACCCTGCATGTTTATGCCGACAGCTGGGCCCACCAGGGATTTGCCGGTGTAATGCATAAAGTCAATGAAGTTGAGCAAGCTGTTGAAACCGATCATAGCGGCATCTTCTCAGGCGGCCTGACGTCTCTCCTGCGCAATATTCTGGACCAGACCATCCCGCCGTTAGGACATGCCAGAGCGCAAGTCTTTCCCGACATGCCTTTTCTGAAGTGGCAATACCATAATGGTCAGGGTCAGCTGATCAAACGCGACAATCCAGCCGATTTTCTTGCTGCCTGTGAACAGATGTGCATCGCAATGCGGCGCTACCAACTGGGTGATCCGGCGGCAGAAGTCTCAGGGCTTACTGCGACGACAAGCATGCAGATACAAAACATGTTCACCAGTATTAAACTTGAAGACGGGGAGGCGCGCCATCAAAAGTGGCTCCAGGCAATCCGCAGCGGCGCCTTCACCGTCTGTGGCGAAGTTGATATAGATGATTATTTTGCACGGGGCAATGATTCATGGAAAGCCGATGCTCTCGGCAGCAGTTTCGACCTGCCGGTCTATACCTGGCGGGAAAATTTCATGGATAGTCACTGGAAACATTTCCACGATGCGATTCAGGCACACCGCTTGAATATAGTCTATAACCTGTTGCCAAAATACGGCATCTGCGCAGCATAACACCTTGAATAAATTTAATTTTACAACCATCCTGCACTAAGCCGGTAGATTCCTGAGAGTATGTTTATACTGCACTCATCTGATCCTTAAAGGTTTTGTTTCACAAAATATAAAAATAAATGCAAAAATACTTGCATTAAAAGTATTACCGTATATACTATTAATTGTCAGTTGACAATTATGACTTGAAAGGAGAATGTGATGGGACAACAATTTTCACCCGGACTGCTCTATTCAGTCGCGCCGGAAAATTTATCAACACTTCATTTGCTGAATGAGGAAAATGTAGACGCGTTTGAATGGGAACAACCAGAATCTCAGATCGCTGCGTTAATACGAACCTTACTGTCTGGCATCAGAACTGCTAAAGACAAGCATTAAACGATAGACACGAGGACAGCCGGAGTGCTACCCTCGTGTCCATGAGAAATTTCACCGATCAACTTTCAGTACTGTGCCTGAGCGCCTGGGTTGGCAGTCTCTGGGCCATAGCATATCTGGCCGTCCCTGTATTATTCTACGCACAACCTGACAGGCAACTGGCAGGCATGCTCGCCGGGGTCATGTTCAACTGGTCGGGATACCTTGGTCTGCTTTGCGGCACGTTTCTGTTTATCAGCATGCAGCCAAAGCGCCGGATAATAGCTGCCATGCTGACCCTTTCCCTGATCCAGCAATTTGCTATGGCGCCTGTCATGAGTAACCTCAAGCTACAGGCGTTACCCCTTGATGTCATGCACAGTATGTTCGCAGGACAATTCAAAATACTGCATGGCCTGTCCAGCATCCTCTATTTAATCGAAAGTTTGCTGGGCGCTTATCTGGTCACGCAAAGTCGTCGCGATTAAAAAATCAATTTCCATCGAATTCACATAGCGCGAAAACCTGCTGCCCCATCGCTTCGAGCCGCGCTCTTCCGCCCACCTCCGGCAAGTCGATCACAAAGCAGCATTCAACCACAATCCCGCCCATCTCTTCAATCAGTTTTACGGCAGCCTCTGCTGTGCCGCCTGTCGCAATCAGATCATCCACCAGCAAAACGCGATCGCCTTTTTGTATCGCATCCACATGAATTTCGATGCGGTCACTGCCATATTCCAGCAGGTAATCACGGCCTATCGTCTCGGCAGGCAACTTGCCGCGTTTACGAATCGGCACAAAGCCCAGATTCAACTGGCAGGCGACAGGCGTGCCAACAATAAAGCCGCGAGATTCAATGCCTGCGACTTTATCGATTCTGACATCCCGGTAACGCTGCACGATATTATCAATAGTGAGGCGTAGTCCTGCCGGGTCTTTCAACAAGGTGGTGATATCGCGGAACATGATACCTTGATGCGGGTAATGCGGGACGGTGCGAATAAGAGATTTAATCATGGATAGTAAGTGGTGAGTGATAAAGATGAATCCTGCATTATCCCGGAATATTCAGGGTGCATAAGGCACCAAGTAAAATAAACCGAAATTGTTCATTAGCAAAAACCACGTCATACCGGCCAGTGGGTTATTCAGGCAAGACGCGAAGCGACTGCTCGCACAAGCCGGTATCCAGATTGATTACGAATTCCCACGCAACTGGGACAAAAACAAGGTATTGCCAGCTACGCTGAATATTTTTTGTAGCTGGATTCCGGCTTGCGCCGGAATGACGTCCTAATGGATTATTTGGGATAAGCCTGATAATTATATGTCAATTACAGCAATATTCAGATGCGAAGCAGTTTTTAAAAATACTTGAACAATCACTGGCTATTATTTTTAATTTGTGTATAATTTACCACTTGCCGCAGCCTATGCGGCATTTAGTTCATCGTTTCCGACCTACCTCTCGTGCGCTGTCAAAGCGCGCCTGTCTAAAGAACTCTCAAAGAATTCGTATAGTTACGGATTTACAGGGTTTCCCGGTTAGCAACGATGTTTTTGCGCCGGTTAATCCTCTGCCTGTATCACGGGCGGTACTACCACCTGCGCTTACTTTAGGGTAACTGTTCGCCATAGCGAATTTAATAATATGTCTGGATATTTTTATCCGGCCATCAAATTATTTGCTAATGACGACCTGGATTCCCTTATTTAAAAGGAAGCAACATGACATTTGAAGAATTGAATTTAAACCCGTTAATCCTGAAAGCCATCACTGAATCCGGCTACACGGAACCCACACCTATCCAGGAACAGGCTATCCCTGAAATCATCGCCGGTCACGATTTGATGGCCTCCGCTCAAACCGGTAGCGGCAAGACAGCGGCTTTTATCCTGCCAGCCCTTAACCGTCTGGCAACGCCTTCGACTATGCCGGGCAAAGGTCCGCGCGTACTGGTATTGACACCGACTCGCGAACTGGCACAACAGGTATGTGATGCAGCCACCAAGTACGGCAAAAACATGCGCTTCAAGATCATCAGTATCCTGGGCGGTATGCCCTACCCGGTACAAAACCGTTTGCTCTCCAGCCATGTGGATATTTTGGTTGCAACGCCAGGTCGCCTGATTGACCATCTGGAACGCGGCCGTATCGACTTCTCACGCCTGGAAGTGCTGATTCTGGATGAAGCGGATCGCATGCTGGACATGGGTTTTGTGGACGACGTGGAACGCATCGCAGCTGCCACACCCGCTACTCGCCAGACATTGCTGTTCTCGGCAACGCTCGAAGGCGTGGTTGGCAATCTGGCTTCCCGCCTACTGAAAACACCTAAGCGCATCAACGTTTCTGCTGCAAAAGACAAACATGAAAATATCGAACAACGCATGATGTTCGCAGATGACGTCGCTCACAAGAGCAAGATGCTCAGCCACTTGTTGACTGACACTGAAGTCAATCAGGCACTGGTATTTACCGCAACCAAGCGCGATGCTGACGGCCTGGCTGATCAACTCTCCGCTCAAGGCCATTCAGTCGCAGCTTTACATGGCGATATGAGCCAGCGCGAGCGTAACCGCACGCTACTGAACATGCGTAACGGTAACGTGCGCATTCTGGTGGCAACTGACGTGGCAGCGCGGGGCTTGGATGTACGTGGCATTTCACACGTCATCAACTTTGACCTGCCCAAGTTCGCTGAAGATTACGTTCACCGTATCGGCCGTACCGGTCGCGGCGGTTCTTCAGGTATTGCGATTTCATTCGCGTCTAACCGCGATGCGCAATTATTGAAGCGTATCGAGCGTTATACCGAACAAAGCATCAAGATGCACACCATCGAAGGGTTGGAGCCTAAGTACAAAATGCGTACCGGCGCACCGTCATCTGACCGTCCACGTGGCAATGGCGCTCCTCGCAGCGGCGGCTTCGGCGGCGGCAACGGTGGTGGATATGCTGGTAATCGCGGCGGGAACGGTGGCGGATTTGGCGGTGGCAACAGCTTCGGCGGCAATCGTAGCTCGGCATTCGCTGGCAACGGCAACAACGGCGGCGCGGGTTTCCATCACAGCGCACCGGATAGCCGTCATAGCCATCCTGCACGCAATGAAGGTTTCGGCGGCAATGCCCGTCCTGCTTTCGGCGGCCAAACTCAACAGCGTAGCCCGGGCTTTGCAGGTCAAGCCCAGCCGCGCAGTGCAGAACGCAGCTTCGGTAACAATGCACCTCGCAGTAATACCGGCGGCTTCGGCGGCGGCAATAGCGCACCGCGTGGCGGCAATCGTCCGGGGTTTGGCGGAAATCGCCCGGCCTTCGGCGGCAATCGCAATGACGGCAACAAGTAATTAGCTGTAAAGCTTATCGAGTAGGGGACGGAGTTACCCCCGTCACCCTCTCACACCACCTTACGTGCGGTTCCGCATACGGCGGTTCATTAAATCGGTAATCGCCGCCATCGCGTGCTGTCCTGCCGCCTCGCTTTTGACGTAAATATTGCAGTCATCCGCATAGCGTGCGCATCTCTTTGACACTGCCCCCAACTACATCCCTATCCCGGCCCTCCCGTTCCAGGGGAAGGAAAAAAGCACTTGCTTTCAAGCAAATTGGGGGTCAGATTTCCGGCGCAAAACGGGAGACCTGACCCCATTTTACTCATTCGGCTCACAAAGTATTGACAAGCATTCAGGATAAGGCGAATATT
>Ga0364901_10249_pt2 | contig 14484 bp, 11 predicted proteins | sample ExccelJu500002D4_FD_206968 | JGI IMG/M metagenome (GOLD analysis project Ga0364901, IMG submission 206968) | Enriched cells from Trout Bog Lake Hypolimnion, Wisconsin, USA - BchlTB.July09.5000.02.D4 | ecosystem: Environmental > Aquatic > Freshwater > Lake > Hypolimnion/Profundal zone | place: USA...
GCTTTTGCTTTTGGTGAGCATGCAGCACAAAAAATATCAGGTGAACGCGATTCACTCGCAGAGTTAAGGGAAACAGTTTTAGCCTTGAACTCTCCACTTGAATATGAGCTTCCTCTCATTGCTTCATTTGATTTGGCTGATATGCTTTCAAGGCCGGGTGAAAAAGCGCTGCTCTGGCAAGACTTGCTATTAGCAAGATCGGTATTGCAAAATATTTGATCTAGATGTTATTTACGATCAGTGTTTGTGCTCGCCGATAAGGTGCATTGAGTCATATTCTGCTTGATTTGTATTATGGCGTTTAATTACCAGCCACATCAGTAAACTCACTGCTAAGCCAAAGCCAATAATCACATACTGAACAGATGCATCTAGCCAAATTAGCAATGAATAAACTAGCAGCATTAGTAGGACGGAAATATTCTCATTAAAATTTTGCACGGCAATGGAGTGTCCTGCAGACATAAGAACGTGCCCGCGATGCTGCAAAAGTGCATTCATGGGAACAACAAAATAGCCGGCAAGCCAACCAACCAAGAGTAATAAAAAGTAGGCCGGAAGTAAATTAAGTGAAACTTCAAGTTTTCCAACGGTCAATAAGATGATGTCGGGCAACATCTTAGAGTTGTACAGCGCCATAACGCAGACAACCAAACCCATCGCGATGCCATAAGGTAAGACATTTAGAGAATTACGCAATGGAACGCGCCAGGCTGCCCATACCGCACCAGCTGCAACACCAACAGCAGAAATTGCCTGCAATATTGCGCCTTGAGATAAGCTCATATGCAAAGCCACCTGAGCCCATTTGATGACAATAAATTGCAAAGTGGCGCCAGCACCCCAAAATAAGGTGGTTACTGCCAGAGAAATCTGCCCAAGTCGATCATTCCAGAGGGTTTTAAAGCACACCGCAAAGTCTTTGACTAAATCTATTGGATTTGTTTTTTGCGTCACATAACGTGCCCCTGTATCGGGGATGCGAAGATTAATGAGTGCTGCGATGACATAGAAGATCATGATGACCAAAATAGCCGATTCAGCTGGGGTATCGATACCAGTCTCAAGTACCGGCATATCAAAACTCAATAAACTTTGTGAAACAGTGCTACTAATCAAAACACCTCCAAGCACAGTACCCAAAATAATTGAACCGACGGTTAAGCCTTCAATCCAACCATTGGCAGCCACTAATTTTTCAGGGGGCAGTAATTCAGTCAAAATTCCATACTTTGCTGGTGAATATGCGGCAGCCCCTAAGCCAACGATCGCATATGAGATGATTGGATGCCCGCCAAGTAACATGGCACTGCACCCGATGAATTTAATCGAGTTAGTAATAAACATAACATTGCCTTTGGGACGTGAATCTGCAAAGGCACCAACGAAGGCCGCAAGGAGTACATAAGAGAGTACAAAAAAAAGTTTGAGCAGTGGCGTCATCCAGGCCGGCGCATTAAGCTGGACCAAGAGGGCAATTGCCGCAATTAGAAGGGCGTTATCAGCAAGCGACGAAAAAAATTGCGCCGCCATAATGATGTAAAAACTACGGTTCATTCGTACAATCTAGTCATTAATACAATTAAAGCATGAAAGGAGGGGTGGATATGGGCGTTACAGATAATAGCCTGATTAATAGACCAATTTTTGCATCTATTCACACCGGGGCCTTTCGTCACAATTTATCTCGTGTCCGGGAATTAGCTCCAGAATCAAAGATTTGGGCTGTAATCAAGGCTAGATCCTATGGTCATGGCTTTGAAGCAGCATTTAGGGGTTTGGAGGCTACAGACGGCTTTGCCTTGCTTGATATTGAAGATGCTCGCTGGCTAAGGGAAAACGGCTGGAAAGGGCGTATTTTATTGCTGGAAGGCCTTTTTCATCACAAGGAATTGATATTCGCAGAGGATTTGAGCTGTGATTTGGTAGTTCATTGTGACAGTCAGATTGAATGGATGGAAAATTATCATTCCCAAGGTTCCAAGCCATTTAATATTTTCCTCAAAATGAATACTGGCATGAACCGTTTGGGCTTCAATCCAGATCAGTACAGAATTGCATTTCATCGGCTTCATGCCTTAGGCTGCCGGATGCACCATATGACCCATTTTGCCAATGCAGATCAAATCAACCAATTGCCGACAGTCGGACAGCAGTTGGAATGTTTTGATTCAACCATTAGCGGGCTAACTGCACCAACATCTTTAGCTAATTCTGCAGCGATTCTATGGCACCGTAACGCTTTAGGTGACTGGGTTCGACCAGGCGTCATGCTCTATGGTGCATCTCCGACTGGGATCTATAAGGATATTGAGCACGCCCATTTGCAAGCAGTTATGCACTTACAGAGCGAGATTATTGATATTCAAGAATTAAAAACTGGTGATCGCGTTGGTTATGGTGGACGCTATCAGGCGCCCGAACCTATGCGAGTTGGTGTTATAGCTTGTGGCTACGCAGATGGCTATCCTCGTCAGGCCGTAGACGGAACACCTGTATGGGTCGAGGGTGGGGCTTTCGATGGCTCCGGTCTCATATGCCCCTTGGTTGGCCGCGTCTCAATGGATATGATAACTATTGATTTGCGTCAGGCGCCGCAGGCTCGAATAGGAAGTCCAGTTCAGTTGTGGGGCTCTGAAGTACCAGTAGATGATGTTGCTCAGATGAGCGGCACGATCGGTTACGAACTACTATGCGCCTTAGCGCCTAGAGTCGCCGTCAAAATCAAGTAAGCAACTAGCAGTAGCAAACTGCTTATTACTTATTCCAGAGTTGCCACCACTGACGTTCTTTAACTACCCGCTGCCCGGTCTTCATTATTTGACTATCAGGGAAGTTCAATACCAGAACACGATTGGCGTCAGAGCTTAGGTCCTGCATCCCCAGCTTTTCATAGGACTTTACTAGAATGTATAGGGCCTCTTCAACGGCTGGAGCGCGATCATAGTCGCGGATCACTAGTTGAGCACGATTTGCTGAGGCTAAATAGGCGCCGCGCTGGAAGTAAAAACGCGCAACTATTACATCGGCTTCCGCTAAAGAGTTAACGATATAGCGCATACGATCTAAAGAGTCTGTAGCGTATTTACTATTAGGGAAGCGCTCTACAACAACCTTGAACGATTCAAATGCCTCTTTAGCCGCCTTAGGGTCTCGTTCACTTAAATCTTGCCCTGTAAATTTTCCAAGCCAACCTAAATCATCATTAAAGGTAATTAAGCCTTTTAAGTAGTAAGCGTAATCCAGGTTAGGGCTACCCTGGAAAAGTTTAATAAAGCGATCTATTGCTACAAGCGCTTGAGCTTGTTCCTGTGCCTTCCAGTAGCAATAAGCTGCATTAATTTGTGCTTGCTGAGAGTAAGGGCCAAAAGGGAATCGGGCTTCAAGTTTTTCAAAGTATTTGCCGCATTTCGCGAAGTCGGCATCATTTAATTTATCTGTTGCCTCAGAATACAACTTCGTCTCTGACCACTTATCGGTATCGTCTTTCTGGCCATCGCTACCTGCACAACCAGCTAGAAGGAGGGTGCCGGAGCTCGCAATGAAGAAAAGCCCTAAAGTAAGCGCTCTCAGAATTTGCGGCCTTTTGCCGATTAATAGCTTGATGGCGGCAGCAAGCCTTAAACTAGCGTCTGGAATAACATCTGACATAACTGAAAGGCCTTTTAAGCGTGGCATTGCCGCAAACTCCCGATTCGAATCCTTCTGATTATATCGATGATGAGGATTTCATCGTCATAGAAATTCCTTTGGAAGTCAGCGGCGAACGTTTAGACAAGGTTCTGGCTAGCTCTTTGCCTGATTACTCCCGTAATCGCTTGAAGTCTTGGGTGGAAGCTGGCGCTGTCACGGTTGACGGGAGGGTTACAAAAGCTCGGTATCTTCTTCGTGGCGGAGAGAGTATTAAAGTTTTCCCTCAAGAAATGCCTGAACAATTTGCCTTTAATCCTGAGGACATCCCTTTGGATGTGGTTTATGAGGATGAATCTCTCATTGCGCTGAATAAGCCGCCAGGATTAGTCGTGCACCCAGCCGCTGGAAACTGGTCCGGCACGCTATTGAATGGGCTGCTATACCACTACCCCGAACTCAAAAATCTTCCTAGGGCGGGCATTGTTCACCGGCTAGATAAAGACACCTCTGGTTTGATGGTCGTAGCTAGAACTGTTTTAGCCCAAACAGCATTAGTTAGACAGCTTCAAGAGCGCTCGGTAGGTAGGCGATATATTGCATGGGTTTGGGGTGAGACCCCCTCGCAGGGAAGAGTTTTGGCTTCTGTAGGGCGAGATCAGCGAGATCGCCTAAAAATGGCCGCAGGGTCAGCGCATGGAAAGCCCGCTGCAACCTTATTTAGACGCCTTGCTAAGGGGGTATTTGCTGGTCTCCCCGTCACTTTGCTGGAATGTCGCCTAGAGACTGGGCGCACACATCAAATAAGAGTGCATCTTGAGTCTTTAGGGTATCCGCTGTTAGGTGATCCCGTTTACCGCAAAAAAACGCCTGGGCTGGCAAAGTCTCTTGGATTAGAGCGTCAGGCCTTGCATGCTTTTGCATTGACTTTGGAGCATCCGGTCACTGCAAAAACTATCACATGGTTTAGGCTGCCCCCTGATGATTTGATGCTGCTTTTAGACCGGGTAGGGATGACTAGGGATGATCTCCCAACAGAATCTGTTGTGTTGGCAACTGTTAACAATCAATAACACTAATGGATATCATCAAGCCTGATTGGTCTGCGCCTTCATCTGTTCATGCTCTAGTGACTACACGACAAGGCGGAGTAAGTCTCTCGCCGTATTCATCGTTTAATCTAGGTGATCATGTCGGCGATGATTTAAAGTCAGTGGCAACCAATCGCGCACTTTTACGGACTTTTTTGCCCGCCGATCCCTTATGGCTCAAGCAAGTACATGGAGCCTTGGTTAGCACTCCCGCAAAGCGCAGTCTATTATTGGATGCCGACCTAGAGGGGGACGCTGCTATTACTAATCATGCGAATGAGGTTTTGGTGGTGATGTCTGCCGATTGCTTACCTATATTTTTTAGCAATCAAGAGGGCAGTGTTGTTGGGGTAGCGCATGCTGGTTGGCGCGGGCTATATTGTGGTGTTATTGAAAATACAGTGGCCGAACTCCTTAAGTTAATGCCACACTCATCACCTACAGGATTAATGGCATGGATGGGCCCAGCTATCGGACCAGAAGCCTTCGAAGTCGGGGAGGATGTCTATGCTACCTTTGCAGATGCGAGTTTTGTTTTTCCACCGGATGCTTTTAAACCGATTGCAGGTAGACCTGGAAAGTATTTTGCCAATTTATATCTTCTAGCTCAATCGAAATTATCTGCCGTAGGTGTAAAACAGATTTCTGGGGGAAATTTCTGCACCTTTACAGACCAGGAACGTTTTTTTTCGCACCGCCGTGATGCGACTTCTGGGCGGTTTGCTTCCCTTATTTGGTTTACTAAGTGATTCATCCTTATATTAACTGCGGGTTATCACTAGCCTAGCTCTTAGGCTAGGGTTAGTGCGTATAACTCTCTGGCATTTATAGAAGGAGAATATGTAAATTCAATTCAAGAGATGACTATGTTTGCAGGTATAAATACGGGTGCCTCGCCAGCTTTGGCACCACAGCACATGGCAATGATTCCGCCAGAGCGTTTGGCAGAGATTCAAAAAGAATATTTTGCCGAGCTTGCGCATCTCGCAACCAATCCCGAAGCAATTGAAGTAAAAGATCGTCGTTTTTCAGGGAAAGCATGGCACTCCTCATGGAGCAAAGCCATTGCTGCAACTTATTTGCTCAATTCAAAGCATTTAATGTCCTTGGCTAAAGCGGTAGATACCGATGAAAAATCCAAGCAAAAGATTTTATTTACAACCGAGCAGATGATTGATGCCTTATCTCCATCTAATTTCATAGCCACCAATCCCGAAGTCTTGGAAAATATCATTAGCTCACAAGGACAGTCTATTCAGAATGGGATCGTCAATTTGTTAGGCGATATGAAAAAAGGCAAGGTTTCACAGACGGATGAAGCCGCATTTGAGCTTGGTAAAAATATAGCCACCACAGAGGGTCAGGTAGTGTTCCGTTGTGAACTCTTCGAGTTAATTCAATACAAACCACTAACTGAGACGGTTTACGAACGCCCCTATCTCATGGTCCCGCCATGCATCAATAAATACTACATTTTAGATTTGCAGCCAGACAATTCTGTGGTCCGCTATATGGTGGAGCAGGGTCATACAGTATTTTTGGTTTCCTGGAAAAATCCAGACGAGTCTATGTCAAAAGTCACGTGGGAGGATTATGTTGGAGATGGCGTGATCAAGGCTATCGAAGTGACTAAAAATATCGGCGGCACAGATCAAATTAATATTCTTGGATTTTGCGTTGGCGGAACATTAACTGCCTCTGCGTTATCCATCTTGGCGGCCAAAAAAGATAAGTCTATTGCCAGTTTGACCCTATTGACTACTTTATTGGACTTCACTAATACTGGCATCTTAGATGTCTTTATTGATGAGGCTATGGTCAAGATGCGTGAAAGCAGTATTGGTGGTGAGTCAGGTAAATTTGGCATGATGTCCGGCCTAGACCTTGGCAATACATTCTCTTTCCTGCGCCCGAACGATTTAGTTTGGAACTATGTTGTAGAAAATTATCTTAAAGGTAATTCACCTCCGCCATTCGATTTGCTCTATTGGAATGGTGACTCCACTAATCTTCCAGGAGCGATGTACTGTTGGTATTTGCGCCATACCTATCTACAAAATGATTTAGTAAAGCCAGGCAAGGTGAGTATTTGCGGTCAGAAAATTGATCTCGGCAAAATTAACTGCCCAGCCTATATCTATGCATCACAAGATGACCACATTGTTCCTTGGCAGTCCGCATATGAGTCGACGCATATTCTCACAGGAAAAAATCGTTTTATTCTTGGAGCCTCTGGTCATATTGCTGGCGTGATTAATCCACCCGCAAAAAATAAACGCTATTACTTTGAAAACAACCAACTTATGAAAACGGCCACAGATTGGCTTGCAGGCGCAGCAGAAGTTAAGGGGAGTTGGTGGCCTGACTATTCAAAGTGGCTTGCCCAATATGGTGGCAAAAAGATTGCGCCAAGAAAAACATTTGGAAATGCAAAGTACAAAAAATTAGAGCCTGCTCCTGGTAGGTATGTGAAAGAAAAATCAGGCCCAGCAGTTTAATTATTTATATAACAATATATTTACAAGGGGAAATTCATGTCTCAAAAAATTGCATATGTAACCGGTGGTATGGGTGGCATTGGTACGGCGATTTGTCAACGCTTAGCTAAGGATGGATTTAAAGTCATTGCCGGCTGTGGCCCAAATTCACCTCGCAAAGACCGTTGGATTGCTGAGCAAAAAGCAATTGGCTATGACTTCATAGCCTCTGAAGGTAATGTGTCTGATTGGGATAGCACTGTTGCAGCATTCGATAAGGTTAAGGCTGAGCTCGGCCGTGTTGATGTGTTGGTAAATAATGCTGGCATTACCCGCGATAGTGTGTTCCGCAAAATGACGCCCGATGCCTGGAAGGCGGTTATTGATACCAATCTCAATTCTTTATTCAATGTGACCAAGCAAGTAATTGATGGCATGTGCGACAACAATTGGGGTCGTATTATCAATATTTCCTCGGTAAATGGCCAAAAGGGGCAATTTGGTCAAGCCAATTACTCTACCGCAAAAGCGGGCTTACATGGCTTTACGATGGCTTTGGCGCAAGAGGTTGCGACCAAGGGCGTCACCGTAAATACGGTTTCCCCAGGATACATTGGTACGGATATGGTCAGGGCGATCCGCGAGGATGTTTTGGAGAAAATTGTTTCTGGTATTCCGGTTAAGCGCCTAGGGACCCCTGAAGAAATTGCCTCCATTTGCTGCTGGATTGCCTCTGACGACGGCGGTTATGCCACTGGGGCTGATTTCTCTCTGAATGGCGGCATCCATACAGGCTAAACAGGGCTTCTCTGTAGTAAATCACATCGGCATATTTACCTTTTAAGCAAACTAGGGATAAACTATGCCGATGTTGCATTGCAGTAGACCTATTTAGGAAAAATATATGGTTGCCCGATCTAAGCGAGTTGGTGAAGACCGCCTCATTAAGAAGTACCCAAATCGTCGTCTTTATGACACTCAAACTAGCTCTTATGTGACTTTGTCAGATATTAAGGGTTTGGTAATGGGTGGCGAGGCCTTTAAGGTTGTTGATGCAAAGACTGAGGACGATCTCACGCGTAATATTCTTTTGCAGATTATCCTTGAAGAGGAGGCTTGTGGCGCCCCTGTTTTTTCTACGCAAATGCTTTCACAAATTATTCGCTTCTACGGTAATTCAATGCAGGGCTTGATGGGTAATTATCTTGAGAAGACCATGCAATCTTTTGTTGATATCCATAATAAATTAGGGGATCAATCAAAAGGAATGGGGGCGGGCAGCAGCCCTGAAGCGTGGGCACAAATGTTGAATCTTCAAAACCCGATGATGCAAAACCTCATGGGTAATTATATGGATCAAAGTAAAGATCTCTTTGTCAAGATGCAAGAGCAAATGCAAGGCTCGCAAAACCTCTTTACGGGTTTTCCATTTAATTCGCAAACTCCTAAAGCAGAAAAAGAATAGTGGTCGCTGGTAAGGTTGGTTTTGTTTCCTTGGGTTGTCCCAAGGCCTTGGTTGACTCTGAATTAATTCTGACTCAATTAAGCGCTGAAGGCTATGAGACCTCTAAAGATTACTCTGGTGCTGATCTCGTTGTAGTAAATACTTGCGGCTTTATAGATTCGGCTGTAGAAGAAAGTCTTTCTGCTATCGGTGAAGCCCTGGCTGAGAATGGCAAAGTGATTGTTACTGGTTGTCTTGGTGCTAGAAAAAATGAGGATGGTAGCGACCTCATCAAAAGCATCCACCCAAAAGTTCTAGCTGTAACGGGTCCGCACGCAACTGACGAAGTGATGCAGGCGATTCATCAGCATTTGCCAAAACCTCATGATCCTTTTACGGATTTGCTCCCGCCGATTGGTGTGAAGTTAACACCTAGACACTACGCCTACTTAAAAATTTCCGAAGGCTGCAATCATCGTTGTACTTTTTGCATCATTCCTAGTATGCGCGGTGATTTGGTTTCTAGACCCATTGGTGAAGTATTGAACGAAGCAAATGCTTTATTTGAATCTGGCGTTAAAGAATTGTTAGTTGTTTCACAAGATACAAGTGCCTATGGTGTTGATATCCAATATCGTACGGGTTTTTGGGACGGAAAACCCATTAAAACTCGGATGTTCGATTTGGTGAGTGCCTTAAATCAAATTGCTCGCAAGCATCAGGCTTGGGTCCGACTTCATTATGTTTATCCCTATCCCCACGTAGACGACATCTTGCCTTTAATGGCCGAATTTTCTGAGCATGGTTATGGCGTTTTACCTTATCTTGATATTCCCTTGCAGCACGCTCACCCAGATGTCCTAAAAAGGATGAAGCGACCTGCTAGTGGTGAGAAAAATTTGGAGCGGATACAGGCATGGCGCACTTCTTGCCCAGACCTGGTGATTCGAAGCACCTTTATTACTGGCTTCCCTGGCGAGACAGAAGAGGAATTTGACTACCTACTTAACTTCCTCGACGAGGCCGAGATCGATCGAGCCGGTTGTTTTGCTTATTCCCCGGTTGATGGAGCAACAGCAAATTTACTTGAACACCCTGTTCCGGAGTCAATTCGGGAGGACCGCAGAGCCCGCTTTATGGCTAAGGCCGAAGATATTTCGATTAAGCGTCTTGGGAAAAAAGTGGGTAAACGCATTCAGATCCTCATTGATCGGATTGATGAGGGTGGCGGGGTTGGCCGTTCTGTTGGCGATGCCCCTGAAATTGACGGCTTAGTGAGGGTTTTGCCTCCAAGTAAACCCTCCAAGCGTTACCGTGTCGGTGAATTTGTTCGTGCCACAGTGATAAGCTCCCAAGGGCATGACCTAATAGCCGAAACTTGAAAATCGCATAAGAATTAAGTTTGGGTTACTAAATTTGCTCCAATTGGGGCTCTGCTAAGGGGATTAATATGAGTCGTGATGTCGTTATATTGAGTGCAGTACGTTCTGCAATTGGCGCCTTTAATGGTTCGCTCAGTAGTTTTGAGCCTTCTGAACTTGGTGGAATTGTGATGAAAGAGGCGGTAGCTCGTTCCGGAGTAGACCCAACTTTGATCAATTACATTACTGTCGGCAACACGATTCCAACTGACAGTCGCTATGCCTACGTTGCTCGTGTTGCTTCCATTCAAGCCGGCCTTCCAATGGAATCCGTTGCAATGGCTCTAAACCGTTTATGTAGCTCCGGCTTGCAAGCCATTGTCACGACTGCTCAACAAATTATGCTGGGCGACTGTGATTACGGTATTGGTGGTGGTGTTGAGGTGATGTCACGTGGTATGTATGGTTCTCCAGCGATGCGAAGTGGTGCGCGCATGGGTGATACCAAGATGCTAGATTTAATGGTTGCTGTATTGACTGACCCATTTGGCGTTGGTCATATGGGCGTAACAGCAGAAAATCTAGTTGAAAAATGGAAGCTAACTCGTGAAGAACAAGATGCATTGGCGGTAGAGTCGCATCGTCGCGCTGCTCATGCAATTAAAGAGGGTCGCTTCAAATCTCAAATTGTTCCAATCACAATCAAGACTCGTAAGGGTGATATTGTTTTTGATACTGATGAGCATTGCAAACCAGAAACCACCATGGAAACTTTAGCGAAGATGAAAGCAGTCTTCAAAAAAGAAGGCGGTAGTGTAACGGCAGGTAATGCCTCAGGTATTAATGATGGAGCAGCCTTCTTTGTATTGGCTGATGCCGAAACAGCAAAAAAGGCCGGTCACAAACCTATCGCTCGTTTGGTTTCTTACGCTGTGGCTGGTGTGCCAAACCATATAATGGGTGAGGGTCCGATTCCAGCCACTAAAATCGCTCTTGAGCGTGCTGGCTTGAAGCTAGATCAAATTGATGTGATCGAATCTAATGAGGCTTTTGCTGCCCAAGCATTGGCGGTCACTAAGGGTTTGGGGTTGGATCCTGCAAAAACTAATGTGAATGGTGGTGCAATTGCCTTGGGTCACCCAATTGGCTGCTCTGGTGCAGCAATCGCCACCAAAGCAATTCATGAGTTACAGCGTGTTAATGGGAAGTATGCCCTCGTAACCATGTGTATTGGTGGCGGTCAGGGTATTGCAACGATTTTCGAGCGCCTATAAATTAAATAAGCAACAGGGCAGCATCCAAGCCGACTCGGTCAAAAGCCGCGTCGGCTTTTTCTTTAACAATCGGCTTAGCTCTGTAGGCAATACTTAGACCAGCGCCATGCATCATTGGCAAATCATTTGAACCGTCACCAATTGCTAGCGCGTTGGTTTTCTTACAGCTCATGAGTTTGCAAGCCTCATCTAGGTATTGCGCTTTTGCAGCACCGTCTACAATTTCACCAAGAACTTTGCCTGTCAACCTGTCTCCAATAATTTCGAGGGTATTGGCCTGCGTTTGCTTAAATCCTAGTTCTGCTTTGAGTTTGTCTGTAAAGAAGGTAAATCCGCCCGAGACCAATAGGGTGTAGAGGCCACGCTCGGTAGCTCCGGCCAGTAGTTCGGCGGCACCCGGATTTGGTCGTAAACGCTCTTTATAAACTGATTCCAATACATCAGAAGATACTCCAGCTAGCAGAGCAACTCGTCTGCGCAGACTCTCTTTAAAGTCTTTAATTTCACCGCGCATCGTGGCTTCCGTGATTTCTGCTACGGCAGATTTTTTACCAATAAAATCAGCAATTTCATCAATGCACTCTATATTAATTAGGGTTGAATCCATATCCATTGCGAGAACTTTTACCTCTTGCGCAATGTAGTCAGAAGTCAAAAACGCAAGGTCGGCAGAATGGACATTAGCTATTTCGCGCATTGCAATCCGAGCTTCGGGCATAAGCAATGCTGATGTTGTCCAGCGTGCAGAGAAATAGTTAGACTGCCTAGTTGGATTTTGGGTGACTTTTAGTTTAAGTCCCAAGACATTGGCATGCTCAGATAAGGCGCGACCCAAATCCTCGGAAATGGGATCGTTTGAGAGAGAAACTAAAGTTAGGTGCGAAGACATGTTTCAATCATAATCCGAGTCCCTGATTATTGGACTGTAGAGCCCGTAAGCATGGCTGATTCATTTAAGCCCCTCAGAATCTTCCGAATATATTCCAAGCGCTGCTCAAGCTTATCAAAATCATGCTCTTTTTGGGGGAGGACCTTTAATTTATCCTGTCCGTTGAGTTGAATATATTTTGAAGACTGAATTAATTGAATAATTTTCAATGGATCTATTGGCGGGTTCGGTATAAATTGAATTTGTATCGAACTTGAGCTTGCGTCAATCTTCTTGATACCAAATCCTGCCATCTCTAGACGCAGTCGATGGGTCTCATAGAAAGATTTAGCCTGGTCAGGCAGATCTCCAAAGCGATCGACTAATTCTTCTCGCAATCCCATTAATTCAGAGAAATCATTAGTGCCTGCGAAACGCTTATAAAGTGATAGACGCTCATGGACATCAGGGCAATAAGCTTCAGGCAAAAGGGCAGGAACACCTAGGTTCACATCCGTAGTGGCCTGCAATGGGGATAAAAGATCTGGCTCCTTGCCGCTCTTTAATGACTTAACAGCCCGATTTAACATTTCGGTATAAAGCTGGTAACCAATTTCATGGATTTCACCAGACTGCTTATCTCCTAGGACCTCGCCAGCGCCGCGAATCTCTAAATCATGTATTGCCAAATAAAAACCTGAGCCAAGCTCTTCCATAGCCTGAATAGCATTAAGGCGAAGTTGTGCTTGTTTGCTAAGTGCCTCAGGGTCTGGAACTAACAGATAGGCATAAGCCTGATGATGGGACCGACCAACGCGACCTCGTAATTGATGTAGTTGAGCCAAACCAAACTTATCAGCCCGGTGCATGATGATAGTGTTGGCAGTCGGTACATCAATACCAGTTTCGATAATAGTTGTGCATAGCAAAATATTAGTGCGCTGTGTAACAAACTCGCGCATGACAGACTCGAGTTCTCGCTCATGCATTTGGCCATGAGCAACGCTAATACGCGCTTCTGGAATCAGTTCTTGTAAGGCATGCTTACGATTTTCAATCGTCTCAACTTCATTGTGAAGAAAATAAACTTGTCCACCACGCTTAATCTCGCGCAATATTGCTTCGCGGATCACGCCATCACCTTCGCGCCGCACAAAAGTTTTAATTGCCAAGCGTTTTTGCGGAGCTGTTGCAATAATAGAAAATTCACGCAGACCTTCCATTGCCATCCCCAGGGTCCTTGGTATGGGGGTAGCTGTTAAGGTCAGGATATCGACTTCAGCACGCAAGGCTTTTAAAGCATCTTTTTGGCGAACTCCAAAGCGATGCTCTTCATCAACAATCACCAAGCCTAAGTTGGCAAATTGGGTTTCTTTGGAGAGGAGTTTGTGCGTTCCGATGATGATGTCAGCATCACCCTTCGAAATACCCTCTAGTGCAGCATTAATTTCTTTTGTAGTCCTGAAGCGAGAGAGCTCAACAATGCGAACAGGCCATTCTGCAAAGCGATTCTTCCAGGTAGCAACATGTTGTTCTGCTAAAAGTGTAGTTGGCGCTAGGATAGCTACTTGTTTGCCACCCATCACAGCAATAAAGCTAGCACGTAAGGCCACCTCTGTTTTTCCAAAACCAACATCGCCACAAACTAGGCGATCCATAGGTGTGCCGCTAGTCATGTCTCCAATGACTGCTGTAATTGCATTTGCTTGGTCTGGCGTCTCTTCAAAGCCAAAACTTTCAGCGAAGGCAGCGTAGTCATGTGCTGAGTATTCAAAGGCATGGCCCTTACGAATTGCCCGAGCAGCGTAAAGACTAAGCAATTCCGCCGCAGTATCGCGAATTTGTTGGGCGGCTTTACGTTTTGCTTTATCCCATTGGCCAGAACCCAATTGATGTAGTGGTGCAGAGTACGGGTCGGAGCCAGCATAACGTGTCACCATTTGCAATTGCTGCACTGGAACATACAAGGTAGCATCTCGTGCATAAACAAGATGTAAAAATTCTTCAAATATCGGCAATTCTTTCGGTGGCGCTATATTGAGGAGTACTAATCCCTGGTAGCGACCTATACCGTGATCAGCATGTACTACTGGGTCGCCAATCTTGAGCTCCGAAAGATCCTTGAACAGCATGTCGGGATCGGCATTTTCCCCGCCACCACTCTTGCGACGCTGGCGCGCTGTTGAGGTAAATAATTCGGCCTCGGTGATGACAAGTAAGTTTTGGGATGGCCAAGTAAACCCATTGAATAGTGACGTAGTGACCAAGCCAAATAAAGAGTTGCTCTTTACAAACTCATCAATATTTTCGAAGTTTTCAGGCTGTAGTGGATAGAGGGG
>Ga0364901_10324_pt1 | contig 14301 bp, 7 predicted proteins | sample ExccelJu500002D4_FD_206968 | JGI IMG/M metagenome (GOLD analysis project Ga0364901, IMG submission 206968) | Enriched cells from Trout Bog Lake Hypolimnion, Wisconsin, USA - BchlTB.July09.5000.02.D4 | ecosystem: Environmental > Aquatic > Freshwater > Lake > Hypolimnion/Profundal zone | place: USA...
CGAGCCGCGTCCGGTAGGCCGGGCCATCGTCGACAGTCTGTTTGCCGAACAGGAAACAGGTCGCATTCCGGTAATCGGTATTTGCGGTACGCGGGGAAAAGCGCAAGTTGCACGTATTGTCACCAGATTATTAAAGCTGGCGGGATTTTATACCGGGCTTGCCAGTCGTGAAGGCCTGTTCTTTGACAAACGCGTGGCCGACAAGCAGGATAGTGCGAACTGGGCCTCTGCACAAAAAGTGTTATTGAACCGTTCTGTGGATGCAGCAGTCATTGAAAACAGCATCGAAACCATCCTGTCTGAAGGGCTGGGCTACGACCGCTGTCAGATCGGCATCATCACCAATCTTGATCCGGCTGCACATTTTGGCGAGTTTTACATTGAAAGCACTGAACAGGTATGTAATGTGCTGCGTACCCAGGTGGATGTGGTCTTATCCAACGGGGTCGCCGTGCTCAACGGAGCTGATCCATTGGTGGCAGCGATGGCCGGGTATTGTGACGGCGAAGTTATTTATTTCGCGCGCGAGGATGAGTTGGTCGTTGTGACTGAACATCTGCGTCGAGGCGGGCGAGCGGTGCTGATTAAAAACAGCAGAATTTTACTTTGCCATGGCACTGAGGAAACTTTACTGCTGAAGCTTGCGGCGGTTCCCATTTCGGCAGACGAATGCAATCAGTCGCAACTTGAAAATGTGCTGGCGGCAGTCGCTACGGCCTGGGCGCTGGGCATTTCGACCAGCCTGATTCGCGCCGGTATTGCAACGTTTGAAGTGGCTGACATTTCAGCCCGTTAATAAAGGATATCTGTACATGGAAGTGTCACGCATACGCGCCCTGCGCGGTCCTAATCTGTGGAGTCGGCATACTGCCATTGAAGCGATCGTATCCTGCTCTGCCCCCGAATGCGATATTGCCAAAATCAATACTTTTGAAGGGTGCTTGCGTGCACTTTTCCCGGAAATCGGCATGTTGCAACTCCCCGGTCGTACCGAGCCGATTACCCTGGCTCATGTATTGGGCGCGGCTGCAGTGTCCTTGCAGGCACAGGCAGGTTGCAGCGTTGCATTTGCCCGGACAACTGCCACAGCAGAGGCCGGCGTCTATCAAGTGGTCTTTGAGTACAATGATGAAGCGGTCGGCAAACTGGCTTTTAAACTGGCAAGAGACTTATGTATTGCGGCACTGGATAATTCCTGCTTTGATCTTGTGGCTGCACTGACCGAGTTGCGCGAACTGGACGAGGACGTGCGTCTGGGGCCCAGTACCGGTTCCATCGTCGAGGCGGGTCTGCGGCGTGGTATTCCTTATCGCCGCCTGACTGAAGGTTCGCTGGTGCAATTCGGCTGGGGTAGTCGTCAGCGCCGGATTCAGGCTGCTGAAACCGATCTTAGCAGCGCTATAGGTGAAGCGATTGCGCAAGACAAGGATCTGACCAAAAAACTGCTCGAAGCCGCAGGCGTGCCGGTTCCTCAAGGTCGCCCCGTGTCTGATCCGGAGGATGCCTGGGCTGCGATGTGCGAGATTGCAGGACCGGTGGTGGTTAAACCGCTGGATGGCAATCAGGGTAAAGGCGTCACCGTCAATATTGTGACGCGGGAGCATTTGAACATTGCGTATGCGGCGGCGGCTGAAATCAGTTCTGAAGTGCTGGTGGAACGCTTCATGCCGGGTAATGATTTCCGTATGCTGGTGATCGGCAATCAGATGGTGGCGGCGGCCAGGCGCGATCCGCCCATGGTGATCGGAGATGGCGTGCATACGGTGCGGGAACTGGTAGAACAGGTCAACAGCGATCCGAGACGCGGTTCAGGGCATGCAACTTCACTGACCAAAATTCGCATCGACAGCATCGCCCTTGCCAGGCTTGAGGTGCAAGGTTACACGGCTGATTCGGTACCTGACAAGGGGCGTTGTGTGGTGATGCGCAATAATGCCAACTTGAGCACGGGCGGTTCGGCAACCGATGTGACAGACGATGTACATCCGGATCTGGCGGCCAGTGCAGTTTCAGCAGCACAAATGATCGGCCTGGATATTTGCGGTGTGGATGTGGTGTGTGATTCAATTTTACTGCCTTTGGAAGCGCAGGGCGGCGGTGTTGTTGAAGTCAATGCCGCGCCGGGTTTACGCATGCATTTGCAACCTTCCTTTGGCAAGCCGCGTGCAGTGGGCGAGGCGATCATCGCTTCATTATTCGCCGAGGGTGATGATGGCCGGATTCCGCTGGTCGCCGTCGCCGGCACCAATGGCAAGACCACCACTGTTCGTCTGATTGCACACCTGCTTTCCTGCCAGGGCTTGCGTGTCGGCATGACCAATTCTGATGGCGTATATATTCAAGGCAGGCGCATTGATAGCGGGGATTGCAGCGGCCCGAAAAGCGCGCGCAATGTCTTGTTGCATCCTGATGTGGATGCGGCTGTCTTCGAAACCGCGCGCGGTGGTGTATTGCGCGAAGGACTGGCGTTTGACCGCTGCGATGTTGCTGTCGTGACTAATCTCGGTATGGGCGATCATCTGGGCCTCAACTATATCAGTACCGTTGAAGACTTGAGCGTGGTGAAACGTGTCGTGGTGCAGAATGTAGCACCCAATGGGGTTGCTGTGCTCAATGCGGCCGATCCGATGTCAGCCGGAATGGCGAATGTCTGCCCGGGTTCGGTGACCTTCTTTGCACGGAATCGTTATCATCCGGTAATGGCGGCACATCGCGCGCAAGGACACCGTGTGGTGTATGTCGATGGCAATGAAATTGTGGCCTTCGAAAATAAAATCGAACAGCGCATTGCGTTGAGCCAGATTCCCATTACGCGTAACGGCGCAATCGGTTTTCAGATCGAGAATGCCATGGCGGCGATTGCATCGGCATGGGCACTGAAGATAGATTGGCAGACAATCTGTCGTGGACTGTCCAGCTTTGTCAATGATGCGGCGACCGCTCCCGGGCGATTCAATTACTTCGATTACCACGGTGCTGCGGTGATTGCGGACTACGGACATAATCCGGATGCAATCGGGGCATTGATTGCAGCGGTAGAAAATATTCCGGCAACCAAACGTATGGTAGTAATCAGCGGGGCAGGGGACAGGCGCGATGAGGATATTCGCCTTCAGACAGAAATGTTGGGTGATGTGTTTGATGAAGTGATTTTGTATCAGGATCAGTGTCAGCGTGGTCGTCCGGACGGTGAAGTGCTGGGCTTGTTAAGGCAAGGTTTGGCCAATGCCAAACGGGTCAAAGCAACCAGTGAAATTACCGGCGAATTTCTGGCTATCGATACGGCGCTCGCGAGGCTGGAAGCGGGTGAGTTATGTCTGCTTCTGATTGATCAGGTTGATGAGTCGCTGGCACATATTGCCAAAAGAATGGCTGAAGCCTGAGTCGATTACCCGGGTTTGAAAGCGTTTGCCGTTTTCTGATTATTTCAACTCAACAGTTACTCTCAATACCTGATGCCATTATCGTCCCGCTTTGCCCGCTGGGTGTTTCCACTGGCGCTGTTTATTTTATCGGTAACCTGGGGATACAGTTGGGTACTGGCCAAGCAGGCGCTGGTGTATGCACCGCCGTTTGTTTTTGCAGCCGAACGCTGTGCCGGGGGTGCGGTGGCACTTTTTCTGCTGCTCAAACTGCTGGGTAAACCGTTGCGTCTCATCGCGCCGGTGACCACCCTCGCCATCGGCATCACGCAGGTGACCGGTTTTATGGCCTTTCAGACCTGGGCGCTGGTCGAAGGAGGACCGGGCAAAACAGCGGTGCTGGTGTTTACCATGCCAATCTGGACACTGTTGATTGCCTGGCCTGTGCTAGGGGAACGCATTAAAGGTTCGCAATGGTTTGCCGCCTTGAGTACATTAACCGGTCTGCTGCTGATTATCGAACCCTGGAACATGCATACCAGTTTGCTCAGCAAACTGCTGGGGTTGGCCGCAGCGCTGTGCTGGGCTATCGGCACGGTGTTGATCAAACGATTAAGAAAACATCAACAAGTTGATTTGCTCTCACTCACCGCCTGGCAGATGCTGGCGGGTAGCATCCCGCTGGTACTGCTGGCATGGCTGGTCCCGGAACGATCGACACAATGGAGTCCGTCCTATGTGAGTATTTTAATCTTCATGGCGATCGTGACAACGGCGCTGGGCTGGTGGTTATGGGTTGCGATTCTTGATCGCGTACCCGCCTGGGAAGCCAGTCTTTCGGTGCTTGGCACACCGGTCGTAGCAATTATCTCCTCACGACTGCTGTTGAATGAAGCATTTAAATTCAGTGAACTGACCGGCATACTGCTGATCGGCAGCGGTTTGCTGATGTTGTCTTTGTTCGGTTGGGCTGCCAGTCGCGCAATTCATAGCCTTTAAACGGCTCTATGTGAAATAGAGTGGGTAATACAAAAATCCCGCAAAAATAATACGATAACAATAACGTGATTGTCACCAATTTAACCCCTGTGCGCCGCCGAAGATAGCTCACAAACAGCGGTGCAGTTGGGCGCGCACTGATGAAACAACTAGCCAATCGACTAAGCCAGCAAGCTGGCAAGTCGCTGGTTATGTTTGAGCAGGTGGCCGGGTAGCGGATCGTGCGAGTTGCGCAGCCCCGCTGTTTGCGGGCTATCAATGCCGCAAGGGCATTCCCACGAAACAACGGAGCTAAAGTTCCTATTTCTGAATGAAGGGTACGCCGCCAGATTTATATCAGGCTGGCGGCGCGGCAAACCGGGGTCGCCTTCTTTTTGGTTACTTTTTCTAGGTGACACAAGAAAAAGTAACCAGCAGCCGGTCTGCACCGGCAAAAGCATTTTAAATACTCACTGCAAATCACATAGATTATTTACGGCGTCCGTATTTCGCTGTCAGGCTGGCACTACCCAGCATATTCGCATGTATCATGTAACCTGTCAGCGCGGCACTGGCATCAGCGGGTATCTCAATTTTTTCAGTCTTAAGCGCATATACGGTGAAAATATAGTGATGGGGTTTGTCGCCCTGAGGTGGACAGGTGCCGCCCCACGCAGGCGTACCGAAATCGCTGCGGCCCTGTAATGCGCCTTCGGGTAAGCTGGTGCTGTTGAGCGCGCCGGCATTCGCAGCCAGTTCACTGACCTCAGCCGGAATATTATAAACCTGCCAGTGCCACCAGCCGGAGCCTGTCGGCGCATCCGGATCGTACATGGTGACGGCAAAACTTTTGGTGCCCTTAGGTGCGCCATTCCATTTAAGTGCGGGTGATTTATTTTCACCTGAACAGCCGAAACCATTAAATTCAAAACGTTGCGGCAGCGTGCTGCCTGCTTTTATTTCAGGACTGGTCAGGGTAAATCCTGCGGCCTGACTCAACACAGGCAGACTGAATATTGCGATACTGAGAAGTACACGACGCATGATTATTATCCTCAAGTTAGCAGGGCGATGATTGTAGCAGGTGCAACAGCACAGCAGGTCGGGATGATTAGTAATTCATGATGATTTTTTAGGTCCGTTTAACGTAAGAAACTTTATGGAGCATTACGACTTTCCCGGCTGGCCGGTCTTTAAGCGATGGCGATATTCTGATTGAGTCGTTCCCCACAGGCGTGGGGAACAGGCTGAATATAATTGAACGCCAGATTGACAGCTTGCGGCAATGCGTGGAGAATCTTTTTAGCTTGTATTTCCCACCCACATTCTGAAAGGTGAAAATGAATACTAAAGCAATACCGCAACATGCCGGCATGAGTAAGGAAGCCATCAGCGCGGCACTTGCCAACCATCTTGTCTATTCAAACAGTAAAAACCCTCCTAATGCAACGATCCGTGACTGGTTTCAAACGACGGCGCATGTGGTGCGCGATCGTCTGGTTGAGCGCTGGATGGCAACCATGCAACGTTATTACGAGCAGGATGCCAAGCGAATTTATTATTTGTCGCTGGAGTTTCTGGTAGGACGGACGCTCAGCAATGCGATGCTCAATCTTGAACTGGACGAACCATTAAAAGCGGCGCTGTATGAATTGGGGCAGGAATACGAGAAAGTCGCCGAAATCGAGGAAGATGCCGCGCTGGGGAATGGCGGGCTGGGGCGTCTGGCGGCCTGTTTTCTGGATTCCATGGCAACGCTGGATTTGCCTTGTTACGGTTATGGTATTCGATATGAATACGGTATGTTTCGCCAAAGCATTGAAAATGGCGAGCAGGTAGAACATCCGGATAACTGGTTGCGTTATGGCAATCCCTGGGAGTTTCCGCGTCCGGAACTCCTGTATCCGGTCAAGTTTAATGGTCATGTGGTTGAATATAAACACGAGAATGGTACGATTCATCACCATTGGGTAGGCACAGAAGATGTGATGGCGATGGCGTATGACACGCCGGTACCAGGTTTCGGCGGCAAGACAGTCAATAATATGCGCTTGTGGTCGGCAAAGTCCTCGCGTGATTTTGATTTGCGCTATTTCAATCAGGGAAACTATATCCAGGCGGTCGCTGACAAGAATGATTCCGAGAGCCTGTCCAAAGTACTGTATCCGGATGACTCAACCGAGATGGGGCGTGAACTCCGCCTGAAACAGCAGTATTTCTTTGTCAGCGCCTCGCTGCAGGATATGCTGCATCGCTATAAAAAAAATGCCAGTAACTGGGATGGCTTGCCGGACAAGATTGCGGTGCAGTTGAACGACACGCACCCGTCGATTGCCGTTGCCGAAATGATGCGTTTGCTGGTGGACATGCATAAATTAAATTGGGATACCGCCTGGGGATTGACTACGCGCATTTTTTCCTACACCAATCACACCTTGATGCCGGAAGCGCTGGAGACTTGGCCTGTCGCGGTTTTCGAGCATTTACTGCCGCGTCATTTGCAGATCATCTATGAAATCAATTATCGCTTCATGCAGCAAGTGATGCATCAGTTTCCTGGAGAAGGCGGGTTGCTCAGGCGTTTGTCGATTATCGATGAAGATAATGGACGACGTGTACGCATGTCGCATCTGGCGATCATTGGGAGTCACACGGTCAACGGTGTCGCAGCGCTGCACACCGAATTGATGAAGCGTACAATTTTTGCCGACTTTGAACGCATCACCCCGGGTAAAATTGTCAATATGACCAACGGTATCACCCCGCGACGCTGGCTGAATCAGGCGAATCCCGGTTTGGCTGCCTTGATTAGCAGTCGGATTGGCAAAGGCTGGATTACCGATCTGGATCAGTTGCAGAAATTGCGTGAGATTTCCTCGGACAGTGACTTTCAGGCGCAATTTCGTGCGGTCAAACAGGAAAATAAGATACGTCTGGCCCGGCTGATACGCATGCAGTTGGGCATTGTCGTCAATCCGGAGTCACTGTTTGATATTCAGATCAAACGCATTCATGAGTACAAACGCCAACTGCTGAATGTCCTGCATGTCATCACCTTGTATAACCGTATTCTTGCCGGCACACAAGCGGAGAGTGTCCCGCGTACCGTGATCATCGCGGGCAAGGCAGCACCCGGTTATGCGATGGCCAAACTGATCATACGGTTGATCAACGATGTTGCTGATATTGTCAACAACGATCATCGTGTGGGCGACAAGCTGAAACTGGTGTTTATCCCCAATTACGATGTCTCGAATGCTGAACGTATCGTGCCTGCTGCTGATTTGTCCGAGCAGATATCCACTGCCGGAACGGAAGCATCCGGTACCGGCAATATGAAACTTGCGCTGAACGGTGCACTGACGATCGGGACACTGGATGGCGCCAATATTGAAATGCGTGAGGAAGTTGGGGCGGATAACTTTTTTCTGTTCGGACTGACAACAGATGAGGTAGAAAAAATGCGCGGCTATTATGATCCAATGCATTGCTATCACAGTAATGCCGAATTAAGACTTGCGCTGGACAGAATTTCATCCGGCTATTTCTGTTCGGGTGAGGCTGCGCGCTACCAGAGTATTGTTGATGCACTACTGCATCAGGGGGATCATTATCTGTTGCTGGCCGATTATGTTTCCTATATGGAATGTCAGGACAAGATCAGCGATCTTTATCGTAACCAGCAGGAATGGACCCGCCGCGCCATACTCAATGTCGCGGGCATGGGCAAGTTTTCCAGTGATCGTACCATACGTGAATATGCCGGGTGTATCTGGCATGTTGCACCTTCCGACGCCTCAACCATCAATATGGACAAGTCATGAAGATCATAGACCCATGTACGTTAGCTATTTTCGGCGCGGGAGGCAATTTGAGCCGCAGCAAGCTGATTCCTTTGTTGTTCAAACTGGAAATGTGCGGACGATTGCCAGCCACTTTGGCCATCCTGGGATGCGATATCATCTTACATAGTCGGGAAGAATGAGTAGGCATCGTTACCGGCATTCTCCGTGAGAAATATGATGCCACTGGGCGGCGCTTATGTCGGTCAGGGAAAAGTCATGAGCATTACCGGTGTTCCTTATGGTATCGCGGTTGCAGGTATGGGGCGTTCGATCTATACGGGTATGACGGTAACGTTATGATTTTAAACTAATCGCATCTGACAGGATGCATTTTCTGAAGCAAAAATAGCCCCCGTTTCCGGGGGCTATTAGTTAGACTGAACGTTCATCTCGTTACAAGATGAGTTCTCCTGTCGCCGGGTTTAGAAACCCCAGCGTCCGGTAGCCTGAACGGTTTGAGCATGGTAACCGGAGTGAGTGGCATAGTCATACTGCACCAGCACACTGGAATCCTTGCCCGTCGTGATCGCTACACCCGCACCGATATCAACGGTGTTACGCACCACATCAGCACCGGGAGTCGTGAAGCTGCCGCCACCACCGGTAAAGCTTGCAACGGTATCCTTGGTCAGCGTGCCGGAGTCATGGAGCCACATGGCAGAGAGCTGAGGACGGTAGATGGTGCCGCCGGACTCAGCTTCCGTATTCAGACGTCCACCCAAACCGAAGCGGGTACGATCCAGACTTTGACTAGCCACTGCCAGATTGAGCGCCCCTGCACCGGTTTCCGTGTAGGCATCGGTCGACAGATGACTAGACTCGATCGAGGCCATCGGCGTGAATACAGACTTGCCTTCCAGCGCGATGCGGTAACCTGCACCTAAACGCGCCATCACCTGATTGCCGTTAAAGCTCGCCTGCGCGGTACGACCAACAGCTGCAGCACGGTTGCCGGTGTACTTGTTGCCGGTGTAGGATACATCGCCATCAATGTAGAGTTCCTTGCTGATGTCATACGAACCGTAGCCGGTCAACTGTACGCTCTTGAGGGTAGTGGAATCGCCCAGACGGAAGTCCTGCTGATCTACCTTGGTGCTCGCATCGCTGATGGCAATACCAATCAATCCATCTGCATTCAGACGAGTATCCGCACCCATCGCTACGCCGCCGGTGTTGAGCTTGTAGCCGTCATACTGACCGCTGGCGTTCTGGTTCGCCATACTTCCATAGCCCTTGAGCCAGAAACCATCCGTTTTGGCCGCATCCCCTGCTGAAATACCGCTGCCGTTAGCACTGGCAACCGAGTCGCCGCGCAAACTGCCTACGCGACTGTCTATGGTGTTAACGGTCAGGTTAGTCGTACCGAAAGCAGCTTCCGACAGCGAAGCATTGGCAATTGGCGCCAGACGTTTTACCTGAGTAGCCAGGTTCGCGGCTGTATTGCCGTAACCAAAGCTGTCGATTTCCAGCTTCTGGATCACCTGCACCATGTCACCGGTTTGAGTACCGGCTGCTGCCAGACCTGCGATAACCGCAGCCGCGTTGTTGGAGAAATTACCGACCGTGTTGGACTTGACAGCGTAATCCTGATTGGCGGCATAAGTGGCGCCGCCGGTACGATCAGCCGTTACAACCAGATGACCTGACGCATCGGTACTTACCGTCGTGTCAATAGCAAAGCTGTTGTCCGTCACATTGGTTAGCACACCGGTGTAGCCAGTGTTGCTAGTAGCGGTAATCAGATCGTAAAAACCACCTTGTTTCAGGCTGCCCACATAATTGATCTGCACTTTTTCAGCACCGGTCATGGTCAGAATACCGGTAGCAGTCACCTGACCTGAGCCGATAGAAGTAGAGCTTGCATTGTTAATGGTAATGTCAGTCGTATTCACCGTAGCACTGATAGAAGCGCCATTGGTTACTACATTGCCATTGACCGCAACGTGAGCCGTGCCGAGATTGATAGCGGTACTGCCGGTAGAGCCGACAGTCAGTGCACCATTGATAATGTCGGTAGCACCGTTGGCAAAGTTTACGACGGTGGCGCCATTAGTTGGATTATTGACATTCACGCCGCCCAGCGTTCCGCCCAGTGTCACGCCGTTGGCGATGTTGTACGTCGTGCCGGTAGTGGTGGTGTAGGTCGTCATGTTAGTGGCGCCGGCATAGTCATACACGCCTGCGGTTGTCGCGGTGGAAATTGTTCCGGTAGCACCGTTCAGGCTCACATCGGTAGCATAAACGTTATGGTTGATGGTCTGAGTGACATTATTGCTGCCGGAATTGAAGTTCACAGCCTTCAACAAGGAGACTGATGTGCCGATGTCCGCGCTTAGTGTCGTGCCGCCCAGGAAGTTTAGCGTGCCCGTGTTGGTGGCGCTTGTTGTGGCAGCCTGAGTTTGGGTGGTGATAATGGACTTGCCGTCGGAGACGTTTACAATACCATCGCCTAAGTAATGAACCGCGCCCGTAAGGTTGCCCTGTAGATTGACGATACCGGTGCCGGTAATATCGAGCGTAGTCTGCGCTGCATCGCTAACGTAAACATCATTCTTGAAAGTGACAGTCGAGCTATTCGCACCGGCCTGAATGGTCTGGAAGGTGCTGTTGCCTGTGGTATTGCCGCCCACCACACCGGTCACTGTGGAGCTGCCGTCGAAGGTCAAGGTAGAAGCGTTGGCATTAGCAAACTGAATGCCCGTAGTGCCAGTAGTCAGGTTAACGTTGTCTCCAATATTCAGGAAACTGGCATTAGCATTCGAACCAAAATCTACGGTACCCTTCAGACCGGCGATAGCGCTATTCGTCTGATCTCCTTGAGTAAGGTCAGTCTTGAGACCTGATTGGCCGTTCAATATCAGCGTGCCATCTGCGGCTACGTTTACCTTGGTGGCATAAACCATATTATTGAAGGTATCCGTACCGCTCGTATTCACCACTGCCAATGCCATGTTATTAGCACCGACTTGGCCGGTAACAACATTACCGCCGTTCATCAGGCTCAGCGTGCCGGTGTTATTTACATCGGTGGTAACAACTTGCTGAATGCCGGTCAAGGCTACTGCCGAAGTCCCGGTCAGAACTGAACTATTAGTTGTCAGTTGCAATTCTGCCGCATTCTTTAGATTGACCACCCCTGCAAAGACATTACCCTCTGCCATCACAACTGCGCCCAACGTGGGGCTAATACCCGTATTGACGTTTAATTGACTGATACCAGTAGTCGTACTGGAACCTACATTACCGGTAATGGCACCTGCACCCAGGAAGTTGATAATGCCAGCAGTGCCGCCTGTACTGGTAACAGACCCGGTAATAGTCTTGGTAGCCGAGACGTTTACGGTCGCTGTAGCATTATTGCCCATGTCAATATTGCCAGTGATACCCTGGTTCAGGTTAGCTGTGCCGTTGCCGTTGAAAACCAGATTCGCTGAAGTCGTACCGCCAACGGTGTTGAAGTTACCGACGCCCGTGCCAATATCAACGTTGGTTGCGACCACGTTATTCTGGAAGGTGCCCGTACCTGAGGTAATGTTGATATTACCGCTCTTGGTCGTGCCATCTATACCCACTACTTTTGCATCGCCCACTACAACCGTGGCGCCGGCATTGACGTTAATCGCCGTAGTAGCAGTCACGTTGGCATTAAAGGTGCTGGAACCAGTATTGTCATTTTGGACCGTACCCGCGAACACATCGGACTGAAAGGTAGTGACCGCGTCGGCAGCGACGGAATGCACTTCTTTCAGACGCAGTGCATTAGTACCTATCATGCCCGTTACTGCCTGGGTCTTGGTAACACTGGTCCCATCCATTTTCAGAATACCGGTGCCAGTCGTGGCAGTCGTTACCTGACCGTTGATATCGCCACCTGTGACATCAATGATACCCGTGCTACCCGCAACCACAAAGTTTGCTGTGGTACCTTTCCAGCCATTGGCTAGCGTGACCGTACCGCCACCCAAAACGCTCAGATTGGTGGAGAACACTGCCTGATTGAAGATGGTATTACCACCTGTGTCACCGCCATTCACGTTGGCGAGTTTGTAGGTGTCGCTACCTACCTGGCCTGTGATGGTCTGAGTGCCGGATGTTGCGCTAAAAGTCAGGGTGCCGGTGTCGTTAGCTGTGGTGTTAGCGGCACTAGTGCCGGCAGTCGCTGTCAGGTTACCACTTTGGAAATCGGCTGCGCTGGCGTAGCCATTGAACTGAATGCCGCCAGTAGAGGGATTGCTGCTGGTATCCAGGCCATTCAAATACATGTAGGCGTTAGCATTGAAAGCCAACTGCTTTGCAGTCGCTGCACCGCCAATACCAATATAATTTCCAGCAGTGCGGACGCCAATTGCATTTACTGTCGTCGCGCTATCGCCGTCCACCGTGATTTTATTCAGGGCATGGGTCGCGCCCATGCTGCCGGAAACCGTGTTATTGCCGGTGCTGGCGCCGCCAAAGGAGAAGCTACCGCTGCCCACGTTGCCGGTGTTGTCCACATTGCCGACAATGGTCTGGCCATCAGCCAGAGTCACGGTAGCGTTCTTGCCGGCGAAGTCCAGGGTCGTGCCTGTCCAGCCGCCATTCAAGTTCAGAAAAGTGCTCGCACCGCCGCCAGTAAAAGTTACGTTGGTAGCATACATGCGACCCCCGATGGTGATGCCGCCCGTACCAGTGATATTTACATTATCGATTTGATAACCAGTACCAGTGCCGCCCACAACGCCTGCAACATTATTTCCGCCGGCAAAATTGACTGTCGTAGTATAGGTGCTCCCGGTATTCTGCAGATAGTAACTGCCATCAGCATAATTGGCATTCGATCCTGAAACACCCTGATTGACATAGTATTGCTGGGCGTAGTTGCTGTTTTTTACAATATACGCTGCTGCATCGCCCACGCCAAAATTCATTGTGACGCCAGCGTTGTTGATCGCGCCAGTCGTGTAATAGCTATAGTTGGCGCCACTGTTGTTGGTCCTACAAGCAATAGAATAATTACAAGCCATAGTGGTGCCGCCAGAGTTATACATGCTCCCCGACCAACTGCCGTTAGCCCCGTTGTCAATCGCAACGTATTCCTGAGCGACTATTGCCTGCTGTAGTACCACGCCATCGCTGATTGTGGAGCTATTGCGGGAAGCTGTGCTACTGGTGGGGCCGGTGCTGTATTGATATACCGTGCCACCGTCTACGCCATCTGTTGCTGCGGATGTTGTGCCGGAAGTCGTTGAATCGAAGTAAGAGGTAGCCATCGCGCTGCCGGACATGATCATCATCCCGGTCATGGCGCAAATCGCAACAGAGACGACTTTACCGCCCGCTTTAATCAAACGAAATGTTAAATCGATGCGTCTCATCATATTTCCTTTTTACAAAGAGTCGGACTTAAGCCTGGTGCTGCCGACGGGTTGCGGGCAAGCTGCCTTGCCCAAAAATTGCGCCAGCCAGCGACATGACCGACACCTGATACCTGCTGCAAAATAATACAATTCGGCGTGCCGCTTTGTTCCTGCCAACCTTGCGCGATGGAGGCCGGCACGACCTCGTCATCCGTCCCGCGCCAGTGCAACTGCGGTATGGCGGCGAGTTTTTTCGCTGTATCAGCCGCATTCAGTCCCTTAAGCTGCGACACAGCGTGATAACGATTGAGCGCTTCCGGATCAAGATTGCCCGCCACACTTTGCAGGCCCAGCACATCGTCGCGGCGTGCTGCCACCAGTTCAGCTAACGCCGCACCGCCGGAATAACCCAGCAGTTGCACGCTGTGAGCCGACTGCACGGCATGATCTATCGCGGCATTGGTCGCTGCCACGACTTCCTCCGCATAACGGCGCGAGGTCCAGTATTCGCTATTGCAGGCAGGATTCATTTTCATCGGAGTGTACTGACAGGGACGCGCCAGATACAGCACATTGGCATCCGGGTGCGCTGAAGCATCTAGCGCTGCGATTTCCAGTGCGACCGGATGATCGGGGGTGGGATCAGGAGAGGGTTCGGTGCGACTGCGCCAGGCGTAGCCGTCACCTTCGAGATAAACAAACAGCGGCGCGCCGGGATGGTCGATACGGGAAAAAGCGGTGAGTACAAAAGGCGGTACTTCAATCAACTCATAGCGCAAT
>Ga0364901_10331_pt1 | contig 14035 bp, 7 predicted proteins | sample ExccelJu500002D4_FD_206968 | JGI IMG/M metagenome (GOLD analysis project Ga0364901, IMG submission 206968) | Enriched cells from Trout Bog Lake Hypolimnion, Wisconsin, USA - BchlTB.July09.5000.02.D4 | ecosystem: Environmental > Aquatic > Freshwater > Lake > Hypolimnion/Profundal zone | place: USA...
CTCACGTACGTTGATTTGCTGCTCTCCCTGCTCGATAAAGTTGCCGCCGGCATTGACGTTGTTACTGGCGATCTGCTGCTCGACCTGGGCGATAGAGAGACCGTAGGCGATGAGCTTGTCTGGGTCGAGGCGAATCTGGTACTCGCGGGTGACACCGCCGAAGCTGGAGACGTCGACCACACCAGGGACGGATTTGAACTCTTTCTCGATCTTCCAATCTTCGAGCGATTTCAGCTCCATGCTGTCGTATGCTGGATTGGTGGAACGCAGGGTGTACCAGTAGATCTGGCCGACGGGACTCCAATCGGTGCCCATCTGGGGTTGCAGGCCTGCTGGCAGGGTGACCAGGCCGAGGCGTTGAAAGACCTCCTGGCGATTGTCGTTATCGGTGGAGTCATCGTCGAAGATGAGCATGATGCTGGAGAGGCCAGCAAGCGAGGTGGAACGTAGATGTTGCAGATGGGGGATGCCAGCCATCTGTATCTCGATGGGGATGGTGACCTGCTGCTCGACCTCTTCTGCGGCGCGACCTGGCCACTGGGTGATGACCTGGACGTAATTATTGGCGACATCCGGATAAGCTTCGACCGGAAGATTGTGAAATGAGACGATGCCCCAAGCGAGGAGTAGGAAGGCTGCACCGATCATGAGCCAACGATTGTTGAGGGCAAAGTCGATGAGTCCGCGGATCATTTAAGGAGCCACCGCATTCTGCAGGGTGAGGGCATTGGAGACGACCTGTTGGCCGACCGTGATACCGGAGAGGACTGCCTGCATTCCGTTAGGGAGCATCTGACCGGCGTGGACGGCGACTCGACGGAAGTTGCCCATGCCCGAGGCTGGAGGTGGTCCAGGGGCAGGTATGTAGACCCAATCACGGTCGTGCAGATGAAGGATAGCAGCGGCAGGGATGCTGACCTGAGGCTGAGTGGCGTTGGCGAAAAAGGTTACGTTCGCGAACATACCGACGCGCAGCAGAGTGTCTGGATTTGCCACCTCGATACGGACCTTGGCGGTGTGCAGGGATGGGTCGAGGATGGCACCAATGTCGCTGACGATGCCTGGGAGCACCTTGCCTGGATAGGCAGTAAGGCGAATTTCCACTTTTTCACCGAGGTGGACCTGGTTAAGGTCGTTTTCGTAGACATCGCAGATGACCCAGACGCGGGAGAGGTCGGCGATGGTGAAGGCATTAGCCGAGCCGGAGTAATTTACGCCCGCGGCGGCGGCGTCGGTGACGTTCTGAGCGATGATGATTCCGCTGGCTGGGGCGGTGATCTTGACTGTTTCTGTGGGGTGATCCTTGTCTACGCCGAGGACGTGAAGTTGCTGTTCTGCGGCGGAGACGGCTGATCTGGCATCGTCTTCAGCATTCTGGGCAATCTCAAGCTGGCTGGTTGGCGTGGCACCCTTGTCGTGCAGCAGCGTGGCCCGGTCGAGCTGCATCCGAGTGAGGCGCTCGTCGTTGACGGACTTGAGATATGTGCTGAAAGCGGAGGAGACATCGGCGCTCTGCACCTCCATGAGAAGCTGACCCTTCTTGACGGAATCACCGAGGCGGGCATGGATGGCGATAACCCTACCAGAGGCGATGGAGATGACGGGGATGGTACGTGATACGTCTGGATTGACGGTGCCTGTGGCGTTGAGTGTGATAGGCGCCTCATAACTGGCCGCGTCGACCAGGGGGAAGGCTGCTGGGTTGATGACCTGTACCAGGGCTGGGTCCGCATCCGGCTGTACAGTAATGGCGGAAGGCGCCTCTTTGGCGGGGTCTGGCGGGGTACGGTTGCACCCAGTTACGGCGAGGAGCGTAAGACATGTACATGCGCGCGCAAATTTTGCTGCACTGCCTGGACTCATGGGTTGCCTAAGTTCCTTTGAGGGACTGATACGTATATCATGACGCAGATTTTGGTGTAATGTTGCGTTGTGGATTGGCTCGCCCAGCCAAATGTACTCTAAGAGAGTACGACAAAGGAGGCCATTTGGACTCCGGCATGGGGCCATATTGTGGTGAGGATGCGGAATTGCTCGAATCTAACATGGGTGGGTATACTCCTCCGCGAACGAATTAATGCGATTCGGAGTGGTTGCCATGAATGCTGCGTTGAAGCTATCTGTATTATCCTTTCTGTTTTCAATGCCGGTAACGATGTCGCTGGGGCAATCTGAAGTACAGCGTCCGTGGCAGGCACTGTCTGATCCGACGGTTGTGGAGGCAGCAGCCAACTTTAAGAATCCACCACACGAGTATGGTGCGATTCTGCCATTTGCGAGCTGGAATGGCGCGGACCCGGCGATGGTACGGGCGAATATAGTGCGCGACTTCGACCGGTTGTCGGCGAATGGGATGTATATTGTGAACCTGTCGCCAGGCCGGCGTGCGCCTGGAGAACCTGCGTACCTTTCGCCGGGGCACATGGACCTGGTGAAGTTCACCGTAGCCGAGGCGGCGAAGCGGAACATGCGGCTTTGGTTCCAGGACGAGAGCGACTATCCGAGTGGGTTTGCGGGGGGGTATATCCGCGAGCAGGTTCCGCAGCTTGGGATGCAGGCGCTGTTGGCAGACATCACGGTGCGTGTGATAACCGGGCAGATCCTGCGGATGCCGCTGCCTCCGGACACGTTGGCTATCTGGGCGGTGCAGGGAAATGGCACGGTGGTCCCGATTCCGGTCCCGGCGGACATGCAGTTGACGTACCAGGCGCCTATCAGTTGTCAGGTTAGGATTATGCGCCATGTGTATCTCAGCTCCAATACGCGGAACTTCAATCGCGCGGACGGGACGCGGGCCAAGGATTCACTGTACACGCTGATCGACTATCTGGATCCGAAGGCGACGGACGCGTTTCTGCACATCACGCATGACACGTATTACGGCGCGGTAGGCGACGAGTTTGGCAAGACCGTTCTGGGATTCTTCGGGGATGAGCCGGAATATCAAAATATACCGTGGAGCCCTAGTTTGCCGGACCAGTTCAAGGCGCAAAAGGGCTACGATGTGATGCCCTATATGCCCCAGTGGTTCAACGCTGAGACGACTGAACAATCGCGACGCAGCAGTGCGGATTATACGGATGTGTGGAGCGGCATCTTCCGCAGCTCATTCTTCGGCGAGCAAGCGGACTGGGCGAAGGCGCACAACGTGGAGTATCTGGTCCACATTGGCCACGAAGAGACGATGCTGGCGGTGGCGCACCAGGCTGCGGACTTCTTCCGCGGCTACCGGTACGTGCAGGTGCCTGGGATCGACAACCTGAGCAAGCTTGTGCCTTATGCGGTACACCAGGCCGACGGAAGCTGGACTGTGAATAATAACTTCCCTAAGCTGGCGAGTTCGGCGGCTCATTTGTTTGGCAGGCCGCAGGTATGGTCGGAAGAGGGTGGTGGAACCGGTGTTGACGGCAAATACCAGATTAATTATCAGTTGGTGCGCGGGGTGAATGCACTACAGCTACGTGTTGCCGGGCTGCGCGGCGGAGGGGGCGATGGGGCAGGGGAGCTGGAGTCGGCGGCAGTTCCACCGGATTCACCGGAGACTGTGTGGTATACGAACCGCGGAGGCTATCTGATGGCGATTGGCCGTCCTGCGGCGCAGGTAGCTTTGTATCATCCCGTGGCTACCATATGGCTTGGTGGCGATGCTGCGACGGAGGCCGACCATAGCACCACGAAGCTTGGATGGGAGTTATTGGAGCATCAGGTTGACTGGGACTACTTTGACGAGCAGTCGCTGAGTTCCGTGGCGAGTTTGGAGAATGGTGGCTTCAAGAACCTGAGCGGACAGGTGTACAGGGCTATAGTGTTTCCTTCGATGACGGTGATTACACGCAGCGGACTGGAGCGGCTGCGGGCGTTTGCGCAACAGGGCGGCACGGTGATCTTCGTGGGCAAGACGCCGAGCCTGATTCTGGATAAGACATACCTTGATATGAAGGAGAAGCCGGACCTGAGCTTTGCCACCTTGATCGAACCATCGGGCGACATCACGCCAGCAGTGATTGCAGCGCTTCCCAAGCCGGATATGAAGCTGGATGCAGCCTTCCCGAGGCTGACCTATACGCACCGCAAGTGGGCCGACGGCGATCTGTACTTCTTCTTCAACGAGAGCACTGCGACGGAGAGACGCATGGCAACGATCGCAGGACATGGAGCGGCGCAGGATTGGGACCTGGCGACCGGCGAGATCCATGCGATGTCGGCGGCGACTGCCGATGGGGCAGACACAGTGCGTGTTCCTCTGGTGCTGGGACCGTATGAGGCGAAGGTGATTGTAGTGGGTCCGCTGCCTAAAGGGATTGGCAACTCTGAGCCGTCCTTTGTTGCAGGAGGACCGGTTACGGATTTAAGTGGCGAGTGGAAGCTATCGCTTGGTGACAGGCAGTTGAGTACTTTGATCAAGCCTTGGGAAGAGCTGGGCGCGAAGTCGTTTGCCGGGCCGGCGACCTACAGAAAGCAGTTCACAGCAACCGCAACGCCGAAGGGGAAGCATGTGTATCTGGAGATATCCGATGTACACGACTATGCGCATGTAACGCTGAACGGAACCGAGGTGGGAGCTCGATCGTTCCAACCCTACCGATGGGATGTAACCAGCGCGCTCAAACGGGGCGTGAATGATTTGACGATTGAGGTGTATGCCAATGTGAGCCAGGCGTCGGCGGTAGCAGGTACGGGTGGGCGCGGCTCGGCGGCAACGACTGCGACATCGGGTTTGCTGGGAATGGTCAAGCTGATGGTATACCCATGAATACCTTCCGGAAGGATTCTATGTAATCAATGAATCGAAAAGATCATGACAAATTGGTTGCGGGAATTGGTATTGCACCATTCTTTGTATCGCGATCTTTGCTCCATGGTAATTACCCAAGGCGTGTACCATTGGCTGCATGGAGCATTGAGTGAGAGGAAGATATGGGACGTGGCGCGAATCAGTCACTTTATCGGCTCATTTTATTAGCGTATTAATCCAGCGATTCTTTTTGTTTGAGCGTGGGCAGAATAGGATGCGTCGAGTTCGATACTACGCAAAAATACGGGGTTTGATTCGACTTACGATGCTGGCGTACCTGATGCTGATCGGGTGGCGAGCCAGAGCACAGGCTCCAACACTGGATTTTGACCGCGCAGCCGGTACGGATGAATTTGCCCTAGTCGCCAATGGTCAAGCTGCTGCAATCTACGTTGCACCGGGTAATCCTGAAACCGTGCGCGTGGCTGTCGAAGCCTTTGCGTCCGATGTGGAAAGGGTCAGCGGGGTCAAGCCGCGCATTCTGACTTCGTTGGCTGCTTCTCTACCAGCGAACCTGATTGTAGTGGGCGTGATTGGCGTATCCCCAGAGATCGACCGTATTGCAGCGTCGCATGCGATCAACGGCGATGCGATTACGGGCAAATGGGAGTGCGCAGTGACAGCGGTGGTTTCGGCAACGATGCGAGGCGTGTCGCACGAGTTGGTGATCGCTGGCAGTGACCGTCGCGGCGCGGCATATGCACTGTTCCAGATTTCGCGAGAGATGGGCGTGTCACCGTGGACGTGGTGGGCCGACGTTCCCGTTGCGCACCACGCCGCGCTATATGTTCGTTCGGGTGCGCATATACAACCGGAGCCATCAGTGCAGTATCGCGGCATCTTTCTGAACGATGAAGATTGGGGTCTTCGGCCGTGGGCTGCAAAGAAGATGGACCCGACGGTGGATGCTGGCAAGGGAAATATCGGACCGAATACCTACGCACGCATCTTCGAATTGCTGCTACGGCTGCACGCCAACTCGCTGTGGCCAGCGATGCATCCCGGTTCGTTGCCGTTCAACGCGGTTCCGGAGAATTCGCGCCTGGCCGATAAGTGGGGCATTGTGATGGGCAGCTCGCACTCCGAAGAGCTACTGAGGAACAATGTGGGCGAGTGGAACGAGGCTGCTGTACCCAAGGGCGACGGACCATGGAATTATCAAACAAACAGCGCGGTGATGAATGCCTACTGGGAGAAGCGCCTTCAGGAAAACGGCAAGTATGAAAATTTTTATACGGTTGGGCTACGCGGCGTACACGACTCCGGTTTGGAGGCGACGGGCACACCGCAGGTGAAGGCGAAGCTGGTAGAGGATGCAATGGCCGCGCAACGCGCTCTGCTGGCCAAGCGCGTGAATCCGGAGCTTGCGAAGATTCCGCAGATCATATGGCTGTATAAGGAGTCGCTCGATTTGTACCGCGTTGGTATGAAGGTGCCCGAGGACGTGACGCTGGGCTGGACGGATGACAACTACGGCTACATTCGCGAACTGCCCAACTCGCAAGAGCAGAAACGAGCGGGCGGATCGGGGGTGTACTACCACGTGTCGTACTGGGGATCGCCGCATGACTATTTATGGTTATGCAGCACGCCTCCGGCGCTGATTCAGGAAGAGATGACTAAGGCCTACGATCATAATGCGAGCAAATACTGGATATTAAATGTGGGGGATTTGAAACCAGCGGAGATCGATATCGACTACTTCATGCAGCTGGCGGTGGATGAGTCGAGGCTTGCGAAGATGAGCCAGCGCGAGTGGCTGACACAGTGGTTTGGGGAACAATTCCCGGCTACGAATGCAGCAGCCATAGCGGATGTAATGACGCACTACTACGCGCTGAATTTCATTCGCAAGCCGGAGTTTATGGGCTTTAACGGCTACAACGATGGCATCAAGCGGACAGACTTCAATCCGCAGGCATGGGACATCTATAGTGACCGTCCATATCAAAATCAGAACCAGGCCCGTACCGCGAACTGGAAGCAATTAACTGAACAGGAGAAAAAGATCGCAGACACTCTTCCTGCACAGTATGCGTCGGCTTTCTTCGAACTTGTCGGCTATCCCGTTGAAGCGTCTACTGCGATGAATGATAAATTTCTTGCTACTGATTTAACCTATCTTGATGCGCATGACCACAACGATACAGCCCTCACCGCAGATACATTGCGCGCCCATGCAGATTACGACACGATCCAGACGCTGACGACGAAGTTCAACAATATCGAGAATGGCAAGTGGGACAGCATCATGTCTGCAGCACCACGTGAACGAACCGTCTTCGAGATGCCGCGCACGGCAAGTGCGGAAGATGCAGCAAAGCTATTGCCTGTGACGTGGGGAGTGGGAGATGCAGCCTGTCAAGGCACGGGTAAATCTCCAACGGAGCCGGTAGGTGCAACTGCGACCACTTCCGCCGAGCAATACTGCACGGTGTCTATTAGTGCCGCTCAATTCACGCGCAGTCATAATGCAACTTCGCTCTTCATGCCGGGGCCTTGGCGTGTTCTGCCTGATCTGGGCATCTCGGGCGATTCAGTTGAGTATGGCTCACCAGGGTTGACGAAGTCCGTTACTGCTGTGGCCACTTCAGGGCCGCAGGATTCTCCCTGGCTGGAGTATGACTTCACGACTTCAAGCAGCGGCCCCGCGACATTGGCGCTATATCTGCTACCGACGTTTGCCGTGGACTCCGATCATCGTATGCGCTATGCAGTATCGTTGGACGGCCACACACCGGTTGAGCTTGACGCGAGCGGCCCAGACGGACACGGCCCAGATACAACGATCTGGTCGGCGAACGTACTGCGCAACTCGGCTATCGCTACGATTCCGCTGGACACGCTAGCACCGGGCAAGCACACGATTCAACTGCTGTACCGCGATCCGGGCGTGGTGTTTGAACACCTTGTCGTTACATTCCCCGGCGCGCCTCCCGCGTATCCTGTTCCGCCAGAGACGACAGCAGAGACACGACAGAACTGAGGGCATTGCTGCGCTTCGTGCCTGAATTTCTTATGCAGTAGAGGCAGACTGAACGAAAGTGAGATTAATCGCCGCGTTGTCGCCCCTCCAAGGCATGATCCGCCTTGAAGTCCGCGCCGTTCCATGCCTTCACCGAAGTCCACGGCGCTGCCGTACCACTCCAGAATCGGTCTTCGGCTGGCAACCCGAGGGGAAGAAATATCGCGGTACAGAGGTAGAGGCTGCCGGTGGAGATGTAGATTTCGCCCAGCGAGGATTGGTGTCCGGCAAGACCGATTTGTAGCCACCCATTCTTGTCGAATGTGCCTGCTGGCGTCAGCGTTCTATGCATCACTGCAGTGAGTGCGCAGCGCACTTGTTCGGATATAAGGTCCGGGGGCAGCGCATGGCGCAGGGCAGCATCCGCAAGCTGTTGAAACGCACCACAGCGATATGTGATGGAACGCCCCACGACGGGATAGCTTCCATCGGGCGCGATGCATCTCTCCTGAATGGCCGCATAGCGCATAGCGCGCTGACGGATTGTTGCGTTCATATCAGACCATGCCGCTTCCTGCGCTCCAAGCGTATCGATCAGCATGGAGAGAAAGGGCAGAATCACAAATGAGTTGTAGTAGTCCTGATGGAAGTCCGGCCCATCTCCGTAGGTTCCATCGCCGAGATACCAGTTTGCGTGCTCACGCAGCGCGTAATCCACGCGTGTGCGGTCCCACGGTTGACCCAACGCAAAGAGACCGGCCTCGATGATGGCCGCGAACAAGAGCCAGTTGTTGTAGTTTCCCAACAGTGTTCGGGTTGTCCGCATAGCATCGGCCAACTGCGTACGGACCTTAACCGGCAACTTGTCGCGCAGCTCGCGTGGAGCGCGCAGTATTGCGAGCGAAAGGAATGCAGTATCGACAAGGCTCTGCCTGTCGCCACCGAAGTCCATATAATCTGGTGACTGCCTATTGACGGCCGAGGTAATTGCTGCGCGCGCCATGACGCAATATTGCTGACGAAGCAGGCCTTCGCTACCGGTGTCCGCGCCATCTTCCAACCACGGAGCGATACCTGCAAGTGCTCTGCCCAGTGCTTCGAGGTAGGTTGTCTGTCGGCGATGCTGCTGCTCGCCAGCAAAGGCTTCCACGGGCATGACGGCTTTGAGCCTGCGCTCACTCAGAGCCTCGAAGAGCGGTCTGCATATCTGGTCCAGCATTGCCACCCAACTTGCGCGATCGTCGGTCAAGCGGCCCTCGGCAATCCCACGATTCTGTGTTTCGCCATAGGCAAGCTGCTTAAACGTCATTGTGGCCGCTCCCAAAGCGAAACCTGATTTCAACACTTCACGTCGCTTCATCAGATTCCAATCGCGGAATGAGTCTCCAGTCAATCTATTGCGGAAGGGTACCACGGGAGAAGCTATGGTGGAGCATCGTTCCATCTTCGAGCAAGCCTATGGCTTGAAAACAGATGTGATGGAGGAGATATTCAAGAATGCGGATTGTTGATTGACATTCAATCAAGGGAAGCATTCGACTTAAATGTCAATGAATCCCGGTATAGAGATTCAGACCCGCAGCAAATTGTCGATTGCAAATCCTTCACAGTCAAATACAAGTTATTGCACATATAATGGTGCAAATAGCACGAAATTGATTCATATTAATCTGTTTTATATGGTGGAGGCGGCGGGAGTCGAACCCGCGTCCGAAACTACCTTCAACAGAGAGCGTTCATGCTTTTCCGCGTTCCATTTTGTCTCGTCATCGACGCTAAGAACGGGCGAAGAAACGTTGACGACCAGTCTGATCGATCTCGCCTGTTCCGCTCAGACGGAGCAGTTCAGGCCAGCCTACTGTGCGACGATCGGACTCCGCCCATAGGCGAAGCGGAGGCGATCGGCTGTCTAATTAATTAGGCAGCAAGAGCGAACTGAGGTTCGGCACTTATGGTTTTGGGCGCGATTACGGGTGTACCCACCCCGGCATGCCTCTCTGCCGCTAGCAATCCCGTCGAAGCCGTGACGCCCCCATCCGGGGCTGGCTGAAACATGCTGTTGGCACTCAAAGAACTGAGTTCATTATAGCGCGTAGCGCGGAAAGGATGCGGCCGGTTAGAGGGGTTTGGACATGACGATGATGCGGCAAGGTGGGACGCCGGGTTTGAGCTTCTGGGAGGGCTGGAAGTCCTGGAGGCCGGTTTCGACGTAGCCGAGTTTGCGATAGATGGGGGGCAGCTCGGTGCGCCATTCGATGACGCTGATATCGACGGCCGTGCAGCCCTTGTTGCGCAGATGCTCCTCGCCGGTAGCCAGGAGGGTGCTGCCATGGCCGGAGCGCTGTCGGGCAGGGTCGATGGCAAGCATTCCGAGATAGCCGCGGGGCAGGCGTAGCTCGGTATAGATGCTGCCGATGAGCTGGCCGGAGGCATCTTCGGCAAGCAGGAATTCGCCTTTGCGGAAGTAGACAGTGAGCCGTTCCACATCTGTGCGCGTGCCTTCGAGAAACGTCTCGACGAGGAAGGCGGCGTTGATCATGGGGACTAGGCGCGGGATGTCTGCTTCGGTTGCGAGGCGGAAGTGAAGGGGCGAGGCGGATTGGGAATTGGTGCTGGCTGGGTGGGTCATGGGACAGTGGAAACAGAAATCAATTGTTCAGTAAGACGAGGCCGCCGCTGACCCTTTGAGTGCGGTCAACGGCGGCAGATCGAAGCAAAGTAAAGCGATTATTGCGTTCCAGAGCCGGAGTTGCGCAGCAGATCGGTGAGTTCATGTCCGTCCTGCTTCTCCTGGAGCCCTGCCTGCGCCGCCGCCAGCCTTGCCACCAGGAGGCGGAAGGGTGAGCAAGAGACGTAGTTTAGTCCGGCGCGGTGGCAGAACTTGACGGACTCCGGATCGCCGCCATGTTCACCGCAGACGCCGACCTTAAGGTTGGGACGTGTGCTGCGACCACGGTCGGTGGCCATCTCGATGAGTTGGCCCACACCCGCCTGGTCGAGCGTGGCGAATGGGTCCTGCTTGAAGATTCCGGCCTTCATGTAGGCAGGCAGGAAGTTATTGATGTCATCGCGCGAGATGCCAAAGGTGGTCTGGGTAAGGTCGTTGGTCCCGAAGCTGAAGAACTCGGCCTCCTCGGCGATTTTATCCGCAGTGAGAGCGGCGCGTGGTAGTTCGATCATGGTTCCCACCATGTAGTCGACCTTGGCACCTTTCCAGAAGATTCAGCTAGCAACCAGATTGGTAACTCTACTATTGCAGGCCCTACAACCCCCGTATCACCGAAATGACACGGGTTTGGGCTCTTCCGATTTCGCTCGCCACTACTATCGGAATCGAGGTTTCTTTCTCCTCCTGGAGGTACTGAGATGGTTCACTTCCCTCCGTTCGCTTGTTCCCACCTATGTATTCAGTGGGACATACCTGGGTTTTGCCCAGGTGGGTTTCCCCATTCGGAAATCTCCGGATCAACGCCTGTGTGCGGCTTCCCGAAGCTTATCGCAGCTTGCCACGTCCTTCATCGCCTGTTTCTGCCAAGGCATCCACCGTGCGCCCTTAGTAGCTTGACCATAGAATTTACTCGCACGCAGCAGGGAATCAACCCCTGCAACCATAAGCAATCTACGTTTGATAAGTCCACGCCTGTTCCAAACAACCTTATCTCCACTAACTGGACTCAATCGCTGGAACGAATATTCTAAAGACACTCAACACTGATTGACAGCTCTTGCCACCGGAAACAACCCGGCAACAAAATGCTGCTCAGCCTTGTAGTTATATTTACCCAATCTATTCAGTTGTCAAAAATCGTTGAGCGACTTGTTGTTGCAATCGCTACACGCCCTGAGGCGTTTGAGCTATCCAGCTCTGCTTGAACATCTCTGCTCAAGGTTCAGGCTCCCAACCCAATTTCGGATTAGAGACTCAACCTCAAGCAGCTTGCGCTGTTTGTTATCTCTTCCCATCGAGAATGGTGGAGCTGAGCGGGATCGAACCGCTGACCCCCTGCTTGCAAAGCAGGTGCTCTCCCAACTGAGCTACAGCCCCTTGTCTTCAGCCCAAACAGACCGAGTGTTGCAGTAAAAGTGGTGGGCCTGGGTAGAGTCGAACTACCGACCTCACCCTTATCAGGGGTGCGCTCTAACCAACTGAGCTACAGGCCCGCAATGGCAGCCTTTAGCTGCTAGCTCTTAGCCTCTAGCTGATAGCTCACGGCTAAGAGCTGGATTTTCTCGAAAGGTTTCGAGGACACAGTTGAACGTGCAATAGCAGCTACGCCGCTATGGACCATCGGTGTTGATTTAAGGCCTTGCGGCCAATGCGAAAAAGAGAAGGTTTAGTTCAGGCTCATCTGGATGAACTTGCGTACACCCAGATGGTACTCGGCAACATCACTCGAACTCGGACGGTCGTGAGACCGGAGCCGTCTGCAATCGCAGAGCGTTTTGAGTGTGCCGAGACGTTCTCTCTTAGAAAGGAGGTGATCCAGCCGCAGGTTCTCCTACGGCTACCTTGTTACGACTTCACCCCAATCATGAATTACACCTTGGGCGGCTGCTCCCTTGCGGTTAGCGCACCGACTTCTAGTGCAACCCACTTTCGTGATGTGACGGGCGGTGTGTACAAGGCCCGGGAACGTATTCACCGTGGCATGCTGATCCACGATTACTAGCGATTCCAGCTTCATGGAGTCGAGTTGCAGACTCCAATCCGAACTGAGGCCGGCTTTTTCCGATTAGCTCCCCCTCGCGGGTTTGCAGCGGTTTGTACCGGCCATTGTAGCACGTGTGTAGCCCTGGACATAAAGGCCATGAGGACTTGACGTCATCCCCACCTTCCTCCCCGTTATCCGAGGCGGTTTCGTCAGAGTGCTCAACTAAATGGTAGCAACTGAAGATAAGGGTTGCGCTCGTTGCGGGACTTAACCCAACATCTCACGACACGAGCTGACGACAGCCATGCAGCACCTATATAGCGGTCTATTGCTAGACGCCGACGTTTCTGCCGGATTCCACTACATTTCGAGCCCAGGTAAGGTTCTTCGCGTTGCGTCGAATTAAACCACATGCTCCACCGCTTGTGCGGGCCCCCGTCAATTCCTTTGAGTTTCAGCCTTGCGACCGTACTCCCCAGGCGGATTGCTTATCGCGTTAGCTTCGACACGGCAGGATTGGGTACCTGCCACATCAAGCAATCATCGTTTAGGGCTAGGACTACCAGGGTATCTAATCCTGTTTGCTCCCCTAGCTTTCGTGCCTCAGCGTCAGTTATGGTCCAGTGAGCCGCTTTCGCCACAGGTGTTCCTTCCGATATCTACGCATTTCACCGCTACACCGGAAATTCCACTCACCTCTCCCATACTCAAGCCCGGCAGTTTCTCATGCAGGCTATGGGTTGAGCCCATAGATTTCACATAAGACTTGCCAAACCGCCTACGCACCCTTTACGCCCAATAATTCCGAACAACGCTTGCCCCCCTCGTATTACCGCGGCTGCTGGCACGAAGTTAGCCGGGGCTTCTTATATCGGTACCGTCATTATCTTCCCGATCGAAAGGAGTTTACACCCCAAGGGGCTTCATCCTCCACGCGGCGTTGCTGCGTCAGGGTTTCCCCCATTGCGCAAAATTCCCCACTGCTGCCTCCCGTAGGAGTCTGGACCGTGTTTCAGTTCCAGTGTGTCCGTGCGCCCTCTCAGGCCGGATACCGATCATCGCCTTGGTGGGCCATTACCCCGCCAACTAGCTAATCGGCCGCGAACTCCTCTCCAAGCGCATTGCTGCTTTGACTCGTAAGTGTTATGCGGTATTAGCCAAGATTTCTCTCAGTTATTCCCCACTCGGAGGTAGATTATTCACGTGTTACTCACCCGTGCGCCACTTTACTCATGGATTGCTCCACTTTCTCGTGCGACTTGCATGTGTTAGGCACGCCGCCAGCGTTGATTCTGAGCCAGGATCAAACTCTCGTTTAATCTTGGTTTGTCCGCCATCCACGACAGGGGTCGGGATGGATCAGACGCCATCGCTCGCTCGAAAGGAGCGATGGTTATAACTAGTGAGAATGACTAAACCAAATTCTGCATCATCTCACGACTGGCACGTTCAACTATGTTGTCAAAGATCCGAACTGCTTTCGCCTGAGCGGGCAGCTTTGGATCAAGAACAAACCCAACCGAAGTCAGGGTGTGTCCTCGAACTTGATGGCGCTGTGTAGATCGTCTATTGTTTCTGTTGCCCGAAGGCTAACTCTCGAACTTCTTATTTGCCCCCAGCTAA
>Ga0364901_10341_pt1 | contig 13638 bp, 11 predicted proteins | sample ExccelJu500002D4_FD_206968 | JGI IMG/M metagenome (GOLD analysis project Ga0364901, IMG submission 206968) | Enriched cells from Trout Bog Lake Hypolimnion, Wisconsin, USA - BchlTB.July09.5000.02.D4 | ecosystem: Environmental > Aquatic > Freshwater > Lake > Hypolimnion/Profundal zone | place: USA...
CTAACTGAATGCATCATCTACGATCTTTAAGGTACAAGTGTAGCGTAGTAATTTAAATAATTATAGATATTTACCTGCGTATTTAATACACAAAAAAATCAGACATAAACTCTTCGTTTAAAAAACATTCTAAGTAATAGTTTATCAATAATACCTATTACTATTAGACTCAGTATAAGTAGCGGTAAAAATAACGCTAAAAGTACAAGTCCTAACTTAATCTTCCATGGTAAAGCAGGATATTCTGATAGTGTATTACTTGCAGGAGTACGTATTTTCCAAAGAACTAAGCCGGCAACAGCAATTAGCATGACTCCTATTGCAGCTAATGTACCTAATATTTTATTAAATATTCCAAAAAGATTTCCTTCATGAGCTATAATAGCCCACATTCCATATTTTCCTAAAAGACCAAAGTCTTTATATCTCACATCCGCTAAAACTTTTCCTGAATATTGATCTAAATGTAAGAATGTGCGTTCAAAGGGCCGGTCTCTATCAGTAACTACGCTAAATACTCCTGTAGGTCCATTTGGAAATAAAATTGTGTAACTTGAAGGTACTTTATTATCTTCTGCTATACTAATCACTCGATCGAGTGAAATTGCACCTTTTGCTAAATTAGATGTACCACTCGGCTTCTTCCAATGATGATGCCCAGATGGCATAGCATCTTTTGTAGAAGAAGTATTAGATTTTAAATTATCTACCCTTTCTGCTAATCCAGCCTTAAGTGGTGGTTGCCAACCAATGAGTGTTGATTGATGTGATTCTGTAAGGGATGCACGAGGTGTACCCTGCCCGAGTCTTTCTGATATATCCTTAAACCACCCACCACCCGCTTGAGTCCAAAGCATACCTGTTGTTAGTAAGAAAAGCATTCCAGCAGAACTCCATACTGCAGTAACTGCATGAATATCACGCCAAAAGATACGACGACCTGATTTTAGTCTAGGGAGTAAAAAGCCTGAAACTTGGAATTTAGGTCTTGGCCACCAAAGATAAAAACCTGTTAAGAGAAGTACAAACATCCATGTTGCTGCCAATTCTACAACATATTGACCAAATTTACCCGCTAGTAGTGTACCATGTAAGTCATGGATCTTTTGCATCAAACGCTGAGATTCCTTTCGCTCACCAAGTACCTGTCCATTATAAGGATTAACGAAAACACTTACCGTGTCAGTATTCTTAAGAGTAAGTACGGTCTCACTTGAACTACCTAAAGCCACTGGAGGTGTGTAGCTAACAAACGAGGCATCTGCGTGAGTAGAGCGAGCAGCTGCAAATTGAACATCTGCTGAAACATAGGCCTTAGACTCATTAGGTACATGAAGCAGTTCGTGGTATTTCCACGCTTCATACTGAGGTTTCCAAAGATATATAGCACCTGTTATAGCCAAAAATATAGCAAACGGAGCAGTTATGATACCCGCATAAAAATGCCAACGCCAAACAGATTGATACAGGGCACTACTAGACGTAGCGCCCTGAGAAGATCCTAATTCATTTATTTGCTTCATTTAGTATTTCCAAGCTAGTTGGCTAAATAGACTGCGCTGTGGTAATGGGTGATAAAAATAATAAACACGTGATGTTATGTTATCTATACCTAGATTAAAAGTAATATCACGGTTTATGTGATAAACTCCCTTACAATCAGTAACTATAAAGTTATCTGTGCCAGTATAGCCACCATGTCCGTCACTATTGTCTAAGGTGTTATATTGATTACTCGAATAACGAGTATCTGCATTCAGTGATAATTTTTGATTCACATGATACGTAAATACCGTTTTCCATTGCCAGTGAGGAATACGCGGAAATTGCTTACCAACACTTGTAGGAAATGTAGGGTTTGCTAAAGTCACTGCATTATTGTACGATATACTAGCAGAACAATCAAAAGCACCATTAAGTAGCTTATGCTTAGCAAAGCTAACTTCTAGCCCCCTATCACGCATATGGGTTACATTAGCCACATAGGACAATGAACCGCCTGTTGGAAGTACATTTGATTGAGATACAAGTGCATCATGAATATCGTCCTCAAAAGCACTTATACGTAGTTCACCAAATACTATTGCATGTTCTAGTGTTAAGTCTTTAGCCAGGTCTCTTTCTGGACGTAAGGTCGGATCATTCTGCGTAATAGAACCATTTGCACTTACTGTTCCCTGGAAAAGCTCTCCTACCGTAGGAAATCTCCATGCTTGTCCTAAAGACAGTTTTAAAGACCAAAGAGGCAGTGGTTCATATGCTAATGCAAACTTTGGCGATACCTCTGATTGTCCGCGTATAGGATAGTCAGTAAGAACAGGCTTTCCAGAACTAAGAGCTACTTGCATACCCTCACCAGCATTCCACGCTTCCCAGCGTACTCCAGAAGTGAGAGTCCACTGTGGAGCAAGTTTCCAGGTATCTTGAGCATATAAAGCAGATTCATTTGTTTCACCGCCATTAGCACTCGTTTCGCCAGTAATCGAAGTAGAATCTTTCCAATTCGTTAAGGTATTTACTACTTGAGAAAAATAATAACGATCAAAATGAAACCCTAGCACAGGTGAATGATTTGCGAGCGCTCCACTAAAAGAACGCCATCCTGCTTTAAAATCAATATCTTCCCAACCCGTATTACCTAAACGTGTGGCAGTACCCGCACCACCAAGTAGCGCTGTAGGATAATTTGTCGTTGAAGCATAAGTATTGTCTTTAAGTCCATTATAAACAGAACCTGATCCAACAAACTGTAGACCCTCACTTGGTTCATGCGCCAAGACGACTGCATTAATCATATCCGTTTGATTACGCTGCGACATTGGGAAGTCATTCGATTTTATTGTGAAGGTCTGTCCATCTGCTAAAACCTGACCACCCCAAACCGTATTACCATTAACATCTTTTAAGTAACTTTCTGGATGAAGGACATCTAGTCCACCTATCCAATATGCTAGCGTATAGCGTACATATGTATCGTTCGATATATCATATGCAAACTTAGCCTTAAACAGGTTCTGTTCGGATTGAGTCGGGCCTGGCGATCCATACACGAGCCAAGGTTGATAAGAAAGATTAGGCTGTGCTACAGCACCCGTTGTAGGTGTACCGGCTCCAGTATTTGTCGTGGCAGAAACTAAAATCGTATTAAAGGTAAGTGGCTGACTATTATTTAATAAATAATTATAAAATATTTGATATGAAAATTTTCCAACTTTATTACCTATAGAAAAATGAGCAGTACGACCATTGAAGTAACGTGCTGTTTGGTAATCATGAAAATCTTGAGTCATAAAACCAACACTCGCATCAGCCTCGTAATGTGTTGGCATTATTGAAGTCATTAGAATTGTGCCACCTATTGAATTACCTGCATACAAAGAGGAATAGGGACCGTAGCTTACAGCTATTTTTGCTATCTCTTCTGGACTCTCGAGAAAAAATCTCGGCGCACTATATGAGCTAGTGCCTAAGAAATTTGATAAAAGTATACCGTCTGCGATAACAAGGGTTCTTCCATATTGGAGATTACTGGAACCACGAATACTTACTAGTGCATTTTCATCACCAACAAAACGAGTACGAACATACAAGTCTGGTAAGTAATTTAATGCATCAACTGCTTCTGGAATATTATAAGCTTCTAAGTCAGAAGCTAATATCTGTTCCGTTACAGCAGGTGCTTTGCTTGATAATGTAGTAGCATTCGTTTCTACAATATAATCATCCAATTTTACAGGCAGATCAGAAGGTGTAACTTCGTAGGCGTTTAAATTACGAATACACGATAGACTTACGACTACACATATAAGTGCGAGTAATTTTTGATTACATTTATAATATTTATAAGAGACGTAGTTTGATTTTGTAAGAGAAGACGGAAAATTCATGGAAATAGGAATATAAGGAATAATAACACTACTTAGATACAGCTAGGTGCTTACTGCACTTCTAAGCATTTTTAATATAAAGCAATACGTAGCTCTGCTTTCTGCAGATAGCTAAAAATAGCTCTATATAAGAAACGATATTATACCAATACTCTTGGAGGAGGCGTAGGTGGACCTGCCTTTAAAACATCATCGTAAACTGTGTCGCTAAGCGACCAGTTATGAAAAAGAGGAGTAGCAAAAATAAATATTGGTTTTTCCTGTAATACAAAAACCATTTTAGCTGTAAAACCTCCAGATGGAAGAGAAGCTGCTCTTTCCTGTTGTTTAGCACAATCAACAGCCCGACAAATTGCGCACATTTCACCACCAAAAGTCTTCTTTAAAGCTGACCCCAAAGACATACTTTTAGAGTAGCTAGAAAACATTTTAGCCCATGCAAAAGTTTGCGTAACATCCCACTGGGCTCCCGTAGCAAAGAGCCATGCTGTTAATATACAGATAAGTTGTAATTTTGTACGCAAAACCTTCTGAAGAAAAGGCTATAAATTAGCTCAAATTGCAAGGAGATATTATTTTTGGATACAAGCTCCTAAGCTTAATATACAGAAATTGTAAGTTTATGTGCTTAAAATATGAATTATTCTTAAGCCGTTTTGACAATTTAAGCTTTCAAGACTTAGTGACTAGATGACTAATTCATCGTTTTATATTACTCGCCGTGTAGAATTTCATGAAACCGATGCAGCTGGTCTGATGCACTTTTCTAATTACTATAGATGGATGGAAGTTTGCGAACATGAATGGTTTCGCACTAAAAACTTACAAATAATAGGTTCTATAAAAGAAGGCTCACGCTATGGTTGGCCACGACGTGAAGCATCTTGCAGCTTTATGAGAGCGCTTCGTCTAGGAGATCTTGTACGAGTTAGTGCCATTATAAAAAAAATTAATGATACGAGCTTAAACTTTAATTTTGTTTTCGAAAAAGATAGATCGGGTAAATGGACAAAAGTTGCAGAAGGATACATGACAACGATACATGTAAAGCAACACAACGAAGGCTTAATGGAAGCAGAACCGTTCCCTACATCTGTGAATTTTGCATTAATGGAATCGAGCAACACTCCTAATAAAACGAAAGAAAACAGCTAAATCAGATCTACTAGAGACAAGAACCTAATTTTAGATATGAAACTTAAACTCACTGAAGGACTACAAAGTTCAATTATAGCTTCAGCATGGGCTGATGATGTTTCTTTCGATAAAATTAAAAAAGAAACAGGCTATTCTGAAAGTGAAGTCATTGCCATCATGCGTAAAAACCTCAAAACGAAGAGCTTTATCAATTGGCGAAAACGTGTTTACGGAAGAAAATCTAAACATGAAAAACGTGCACGTCTTCTTGAAATTAACCTAGATTAAAAATCTAGATTAATTTCAAAAACTATACGTTATGAAAAAAAGAATAGCCATTATTGGTGCTGGAATATCCGGTTTGACTCTTGCCAATAGACTTAACCATTCATTTGACGTTGTAGTTTTTGAAAAATCACGAGGCGTTGGTGGACGTATGGCAACACGTAATGCCGAACCTTTTAAATTTGATCACGGAACTCAGTTTTTTACCGTTAGAGATAAGAATTTTTCTACTTTCATTTCACCCTTCATAAACTCTGGAATCGTATCCGAATGGAAAGGTAAAGTAATCACTTTAGAGGCTGAGAAGAAACAGAGTACAAGATTATGGTTTGAACCTCACTATGTAGCTTGCCCAGGCATGAACAGCCTATGTAAAAAATTAGCTGAAGGGATTACTTTACGTTTAAACTGCGAAATTGGCCCTCTCATTAAAGGTAATAATGGCACATGGCAATTGACTGATATCAATAATCAAAAAATGGGAGAATTTGACTTAGTGATTTCAACCGCTCCACCTATTCAAACGTGTAAATTATTTCATGATTTCTTACCTAAACAAACACCGTTATTTAGTTCAAAATTTCTTTCATGTTTCACGTTGATGTTTGGTTTCCATAAACCCTGGGATAATACATGGATAGCAGCTAAAGTTAAGAATAGCCCTATTGAATGGATTGCCGTTAATTCATCAAAGCCAGGTCGCGATAATACAAAGACTACACTCGTTGTACATTCAAGTAACGTATGGGCAGAAGAACATGTTAATGATGAGTTAAGTAATACTGAAACTGTTCTTCGTAATGAAGTTAATAAGGTTTTAAATATAGAATTAGACTACCCCGATTATTTTTCACTCCACCGCTGGAGATATGCATTGGTAAATAAACCAAAGGATATGATAACACGTGAAGTACCATACTATGATAAGAGCTTAAACCTCGCTTGCGTTGGAGACTGGGTAAGCCAATCAAGAATAGAGGATGTATGGATTCAAGCTAATCAACTAGCTGAATCCATACTATCATAGCATTTTTAACAGAAATTACTGGCTTGAATTTGGAATTTCATAAATTTCAAGTAAAGCCATCCCTGTTGTATTATTAGCTCCAGAAATTTGTGCTGTATAGCTACCAGCAGATAAAGTTAAGAGTAATGCTGTATCACCACTATGTGCTGGAAGACTAAAAGCTCCGCTAGCTGCTTCAGCAGCTGTAATACTCGGTCCTAAGTTATTCAAATCCCACCCAGTATTACTGGCTATATTTACACCACTAGAATTAAAAATTTGTAGTACAGGGTTTGCTAGAGCTCCTGACACATTAAATGAAGATAAGGTTGGACCTACCCCTCTAATAAGGAATGTCATAGGCTTAGGTCCACTTACCACTAAGCCGCTTACTAGAACATTACTAGCTGTTCCTACATTCGTTAGTGTTGAAGAATTGACCATACGACCAGTTCCGTATCCAGAATCTGCCTGATATACTTCAACTACACAAACACCTGATGTAGCAGAAGCATTAGTAACTTGAGCTGTGTATGCACCAGGTGCGAGTGTAACAAGCATTGCACTATCGGCACTACCACTATTGAAAGCAAAAGCACCGGTATTTTGCTCTGCAGCTGATATTGCAGATGCATTCGATGCTGTACCCCATCCAGTGTTTTTTCCCAGCAAATAACCATCTGATGAAAATAAACTAATCGATGGATTACTTAATGAATTTGTAATACCAAAATTTTTAAGTGAAGGGCCGGCTGCACGTATGAGTAAGGTTCTACTTTCATTTCCTCCCAAAACAAATCCTAAGGTTAATGGATTATTATTATCAACAAGCTGAGCTCGTGATGATAGATTAATAAACCGTGTAGGCTGACTCGTTATACTAAGATTAAGAGGGTTGCTTATTGTTGATCCCGCCGCGTTAGTTACGATTGCCGTATAATTCCCTGTATCAGTAACGGATGCAGAAGGTATTACAAATCGCTTTTGAGTAGCTCCAGCAATAGGCGTTCCATTTAAACACCACTGATAGGTGTAAGGCGCAGTACCCGTAGCGGTAACTCCAAAACTAATAGGGGTTCCTGTAGTGGCAGTGTTTGCAGATACACTAGCTGTTGGCTTTGGGACTATAGGCTTTAGTAAGTCTAATACAAAGATACCCGCACTGCCTAATGGTAAAGTAAAATTAAAGTTTGTACCCGAGTTTGTTGAATTTATCACTTGTGGTGAATAAACACCCACTACATTACCCGTAGCATCATACGATTGACCAGCAATAGTAACACCAGTCGTAGCTGATAATGCAGGTGCAGTCATAGCTAAAAAATTACCCTGTGTTTGGTATTTACCCGCTAGGTTGCTAAATTTGAGGGAAACGTTAAGTGACGTTGTCTGACTTTTATTGAGGACCATAACTCTAATCGCTCCACCGCTATCTTTACTTGTGTAATATGAAGCAGTAGTAGGAGGCGTTGTAGTAGTTGAAGTAGTTAAAAGCCCAGCACCATTTTGTATAAATTGAGCAAATAGCATCATGCCATAAAACACAGGCTGTGCAGCGATTGTAAATCCACTGCTTGTTGAAGTCATAGTAAAAGGAGTATAAGGACCTGAATTTGCTCCATGAAAATTAACTCCTGCAAATCCTGCTGTAGCGTAACTACCTAGTACATCACTTACCCATATAGATGAAGCAAAAGCATTACTTACGCCTGCAAGACCCCCATTATAAAAACTGTTGGTTTCATTCATCCTTAGAGGCAATCCGCCGTTAGATGCGAGTGCTGTCATTGTAGCCGTATAACTATTAGCTACCTGAGATGAGTAAGTAGGTTCAAATAACATACCAGTAGGATCTGCTGGTGGATTTTTACCATCTCCAGTATAATGATGAACAGTTATATAACTGATATTTCCAGCCGTAGCTTTTAGAATATTAGTAAATGCTTGCGTGGCAGTAGAAGGTAGCCAATTGGTCGTTGCTAACGCTGGAGCTGCAAAAATTGACGTAGGCGATTCTGACTTTAGCTTTGTTAAAAAATTCACTAAATCCGTCTGGTAGAGTGCTTCACTCCAATTTGAGGGTCTATAACTCGCAAAGTCAGAAACATCAGGCTCATTACCAATATCGAAAGCTGCAATTGAATTAGCATCAAACAAGCCATTAAATGCTTTCATTTGAAACACAGCTTCATTGATTAATTCGCAACCCATATTAAGCCCTATCGAAATGGGACACCCACTTAGACGCTGTGTCCACGCAAGACCATTGATAACATCCGGAGTGAATGTATAAAGAGTCGGTGTAGTGGTATAATTAAAGGGCGGTATCGATGCATTATCATAAACCTTAAGCCAAGATTCATCCTGGCTATTTCCACCTATTCTTACAAATGGAGCTTCTTCATATTGAGCTAATAGGTTTAAATAATTTACTAATGCTGAATCAAATAGTTGCGGCGAACCAGGTACATATGTTCCTGCCCAATTCACAGAACGATTAAATTCAACAGAGAATCCAGCAAACCCTCTGGTTACCGTTTTAGGAGATGCACTCGCATCAATAGAAATACTCAGCTGTGCATATAACTGCTTGTTTATAAAAGTGCTTAAAAAAATGAAGTAAACTAAACCTAAGAATATATTTTTATATTTTTTCATATTACTTTAATCACACACGCAAAACAATAGCCCCAAGCCTACGCTAACTTTAACATGGTTAAGTACAGTCAAGGCGACTCTCTTTACCCTACTATAATACTAAGGTATACTATCTGAATAGTTAAACTTAAATTAATACGATTGATGCATTTAAGTTTATTTGGTTTTATTTAATTAAATCCCCATGGAAAACAACCCTAGTATAGCAGCTAATAAGAAGTCTAACGTTATTCGTTTTTTGCCACATATCGCCCGATTACTACTCGGTATCTTATTTTTCTTAAGTGGCCTTATGGGATTCTTCATGAAAGAACCACCTAAGGAAACAATGTCTCCTGGTATGTGGGAATTTCTCCAAGCAATGATTCACTCAGGTTATTTATTTTATTTAACTAAAGCTACTGAAACAATTGCTGGAATACTACTCATATCTAACCGATACGTGCCACTAGCTCTTATTATCCTAGCACCTATCATAGTAAATATCGCACTGGTTAACTATTTCCTAGCTCCTTCAGGACTAACGATCGCTGTGATAATAATATGTTTAGAGATCTACTTAGTAAGAGTATATCGCAAAACGTTTAGTCCGATACTCAAAGCAAAAAATCTGACAGAATAGGCCAACCCTATTACTTACTTTTTTTAGTTTCAGGAGCATCTTGATAATCTTTAACCGTAGGTGTTCCAACTTCTACTTTTCCCTCAGGAGTCAAAGGCAAAATCAATTGCTGAGGACGTATGGTTTCACGACCAAACATAGGACCGCCAGCCTTAATTAAGGCAGGAATAACCTCGTCCATAGTTACATGATTTGAAGGTATACTCATTTTAGCCTGCCAAAGGAGCACTTTTTTATGTGACTTTTGATATACCTTAAAATCGTATGCACTTAGGACTACAAAATAGCGATCGTCGTCTGTTGCTTGAATTATTTCTTCACGTTCGAAATCTAGTCCAATATTACCTAAAGTATTACCCGCAACAAGGCCTAGCATTTGAGGACGATTCATCATCATCTTTGAACTAGGATCATCTGGCATCCCTAGATCAACAACCTGAGGGTTCATAGAACCCCAGTGAATACTTATAATAATATCTGGATTTGAATTCTTTTTGCTAACGACAAAATAGCCTTGTTTGGCTAGTTCAACAGCTAGTCCATGTATAATTGGTTTTTTTTCAGGCTCTTTTTGACCAGCTACAACCTCACCGAGCTCTTTATAACCACCAATAATTGGAAGGTAGTATACCGGATGTTCAGAAGTAGGATGCGTAAGTGCTCTACCTTCTTTAGTCATATCGACAACTACATTAACTACAGCTTCAGGTTCAGCGCTGAGTTCAATAGCATAAACAAGGCTTAAAATAACTAGCAGTGTCGATGTATATTTATACATGCTTAAGAATTAATTTAATCTTTGATTGTAGACTATAAAGCTATAAAGCAAATAGGGAAATATACACCTCTAATTAGTTGTTGTATTAATTAATATAGGAACACCCTCACCTGGCTTTCTATAAATCCAGCATGCTGAATCTGTCGCTACAACTTTTCCATCCTTGAAAGCTATGGCTTCAATACGGTTAAGTCCTGTTTTAAGTATAAAATCAGGCCATATAAAACGACAGTCATTAGATTTCTTATGACCTATATCAATACCATTACACATAAGATCAACTTCAGTAGCATTTGAATAAATCTTTATATCTGTATGGGATACAGATCTATCTGTATAACGTTTAGACGTTATATGAACCATTGGGTTTGTAGTCCAATTAGCCTTGTACCAATAAAAGGCATCCTTGCGATTTTGCCTATCTTGCGTGACTAGTCCTTTATCATTAATTCCTGAACGATCTCCGTCATCTCTACCATCCGAGGCTAAATCAAATAGAGCCCAAATAAACGTACCCCACAAATAGGGTCGTTGCTTGATCTGTAACCAATTTTCCTCATGAAAACGAGCCTGCCATTCCTCTGGGTGCCATAAACCCCTTGATTGTGAATTACGCACCGGTGGATTATCTTCATGTTGATAGATACTGGCTCCTGCACCATATTCACTTATTCCTAGCGCCCTTGTGGGATACGATTTATGAAACGCATCTAACCAGATACCTAAATCGCTGTATGTTCCATGGTACCAGCCAAAATATTTATTCACTGCAAGTATATCGCTATGAAAATTTCTAGGATCTTCTGGTAAATGATGAGATGCATAAACAGATAATCTAGATGGATCTTCTTGTTTAACAATTTCAGCTAATTCACGAAGAAGGTTATCTGCTGTACCACCTTGTTCTGTTGTTTCATTTCCGATAGACCAAAATAGTATCGAAGGGTGATTATAATTCTGACGTATCAATTCTCTGAGTTGATCTTTTGCGTTATTAAAGCCTTCACCTGTCTTTGGAGGGGATTTAGAAAAACATAATTCAGCCCATACTCCAATACCACCCTGATCACATAGGTTATAAAATAACTGATCATGTTGATAATGAACTAATCTAACAGCATTAGCTCCTAATTCCGTGAGAATGCTAAAATCTTCTTTTTGATCATTATCTGTTATTGCCCAACCTTTATCGAATCGATCTTGGTGGCGATTTACTCCATGCAACGGGTAGCTAGATTCATTCAAATAGAAACCAGTTTGTGGATTTACACTATACGAACGTAAACCCAAAGGCTCAGTAACACTATCTAAGATTTTACCTTTACTCAGTAGATCTACCCTTACGTGATATACATAAGGATCGGCTAAACCATTCCATCGATGCGGATTCTCTATCTTAAAAGGAACCTTAATCTCATTCGTTGTATTCTGATTTATATAACTACTCACTACTGCAGATTTAACCATTATTCCGTCTGGTGATTGAATAGTTATACGAAGTGAAGAGTCTATTAGCTTAGCTGTTTGATTGGTTATTTTTACACGTGCATCAACTTCAGCGCTTTCTGAAGTAACATTCTTTTGACTTAAATATATACCAGAAGAGGCATAATCAAGTGTGGCTATATGCACAGGCTCTGTAATGAGTAATCGAACCTTTCTATACAATCCGCCACACTGTGTATAATCCCCTCCAAGAGGAACCATATCACTCTTAGAATTATCAACCTTTATCGCTAAAATATTATCGGTACCAATTAAAATATAATCGGTTATATCAAATCTAAATCGAGCAAACGCTCCGTTATGCTTACCCATGAAATGACCATTAACAAAAACCTCCGCTTGACGACTTGCCGCGTCACATTCTAAAAATACTTTTTTACCTTTATATTTTGTGGGTATTTCGAAGTGCTTTCTATAGCAACCTTCACCTCTCACGTAATTACCTCCTCCATCTTGCCCATCAAAAGCGTTCCATGTATGAGGCAAAGATACTTGATCCCATGCCTTGTCATCAAATGTGTTACTGCAAAAACTATTACTCGTAGTTCCTAAGTGAAACCTCCATCCCGTATCTAATTCAATAAAACATCGTGTAGCTTCACTTACACTAACAGCTTCTGATTCAATTTTATTTTCAGATGCAGGACTTGATGCAGTAACTGTTAATAAAACACCTAGTATAAATGCATAAAAATTAACTGCATCGGGTCTTGCATAATTCATACTACATTAAAATTGAATTTAAGACACAATGTCCAATCCATGTTTAATCTTTTATATTCGTGTCATGAATATGCTTAATAACACATTAATCGTAATCTAACTAAAACAACCATGCTGCACCGATCTTCACTTACCAGACATACGGAATGATAGCTTTAGTGACCTTTTTATACTCAGGATACTCAACTGGAAATTGCTCCTGAAGAAGCCTTTCCTCAACTCTGCTCTTTACGATAAACACCCCAAATGCGATGAAGAAAATGTAGCCACTGCTAAAATGACCAAGTGCTAATAAATTACCCAAGATTAAAAGAAGGATTCCTGAATATATTGGATGCCTTACATAGTGGTAAGGACCGGTGCTAATCAATTCGTGATTTTCTTTTAATGTAGGTATGCCACTCCAATTAGCTCCCAAGGCCTTCCTTGCCCAGATAGCGATACATAGTCCAGCTATCATGATCATGATGCCAGCATAACTAATTAAATTACTATAAGGGAATTCCCTGTGCTCAAAATAGTGTGATAATTTAGGAGAAAATTTAGCCACTACTAAAAATGCTAGAACATAGATAAGTGATCCAGACCAAGCTCTACGAACAGTCCTTTTATTACCAACTAAATTTATTAGCCAATAGGCGATAAAAGTAAGCCATATAATTTCCACTGCTAGTTTAAAATTCATGTTCTATAAGGATTAAATTAGCAGTGAGCCCAGCTTAAGTAACATTCGTTGCTAGAGAAAATATTACGTTTCCTATTCAAGTAAAACTACCCTTCACTTGAATAGGAGTATAAGACGAAACTTTCTTACGCAAAAAGATCTGCATTCATTACCTTATTCCATGCAGCTATAAAATCCTGCACGAATTTAACTTGGGAATCATTTTGCGCATAAACTTCTGCTAAAGCTCTGAGCTGTGAATTTGAGCCAAACACAAGGTCAACACGAGTTGCAGTCCACTTTACATCGCCGGTAGAACGATCACATACTTCAAAGAGTTCTTCAGTAGGTGATGTTGGTTTCACAACATTT
>Ga0364901_10344_pt1 | contig 13474 bp, 8 predicted proteins | sample ExccelJu500002D4_FD_206968 | JGI IMG/M metagenome (GOLD analysis project Ga0364901, IMG submission 206968) | Enriched cells from Trout Bog Lake Hypolimnion, Wisconsin, USA - BchlTB.July09.5000.02.D4 | ecosystem: Environmental > Aquatic > Freshwater > Lake > Hypolimnion/Profundal zone | place: USA...
TGCCACGCCATCAAACCCAGTACCGGCAACGTTATGCGCTGGCGCCCGCCACCGGAAGTGGTGTTATTCAGGGGGTCCGTCTTGAAGCCACCCATATCCATATCCGGGGCCGACTGAAATGAATCATAGTTGCGTATCGATGCGACCGTAAAGATATTGTCGTTCAGATTGGTCTCGATGCGCGCCAGACCGGCCGGATTGAAATGGATTGAGGCCAGACCAGGCGGATCGGCCGTAACTGCGTTACCCAGCGACATGGCCTTTGGGTCGATACCGACGTTATCGGTCAGTTCGGCATGCACGTGCGAAACGGCGAACAGACACAGCGAACTGACAAGCAGCCGCCGTAGCCTTAGCGCCAAGTTATGGGATAAGCTCATTACGGCGTTATCCGGTTACAGCGAAAACGGCACGGTGAAATCCAATGTCAAATTGGGAGAATTGGCGGTCAGGCCGATGCCGATCGACGTGTTGATCGTAGTTTTTGGCGTCATGCGATAGCCCATGCCAACGCTCAACACGCCTCCGGTCTGGGTGGAGGTGTGACTGACAGCACCACCCAGAAATTCCAGTTTGGAACCAGCCGAGATGGATTCCTGAAATGACACTGAAGTCGTGATCGAATACGACAGAGCATAAGCGAAACCACCACCGAAAGCGAATGCAATACCTGGCTGAACCTTGATCAGTTCGTTGTTGCCGAGTATCTGATTCGCTTTGGCCTGCAGACCATAAGTGAGATTGACAGATCCAAACAGCGCAACCGGATCCACAATCTGATTCACATTCAGGCCGCCGGTCAATGACGTCGATCCGGAGCCCGTCGCCACACCGCTGCCGGCGATCACTTTAAACGGACTGGTGCCCGTGGGAAGACCTATCCTGCTGGTGACGGTCAGCGACGGCGCATCGCGCACCGCCTCAAACGGTTGATAACGCGCACCAAAGTTAATATCGCCCAACCCATTGGTAATACCATCCAGCACCGGTGACTGCGAATATTTGGTGACCAGCGGCAGCGTGACGTTACCGGTCAGATTATTCAAAACACCGTAATCCATCGAGAAGGTATTGGTAAAAGTATGCGAGTTGGTATTCGTAATACTGAACAGCGTTGCATTGCCGGAAGCCAGATCGGTATTGATGGTTTGCTGCCCAATATAGGCATAGTTCAAATCATAAGTCAGCTGCGACTGCCCCTTCTTCAACAACGTGTAATCCTTATCCACAGCAGTCAACGTCTGCGCAAGCTGCTGATTGCTTTTTTCAACGTCACTGTCCTGTTTGCCAAGCGCGTCTCGTACTGCATTTTCAATTGAAGGCTTCGCTGCCGGAGTCGGCTCTGGTGCCGGGGTTGCTGTGGTAGCCGGATCTGTTGCTGGCGAGGCTGGCGTCGTTTCCTGCGCATAGGAGGCGGGTACAGCCAGTACCGCGCCAATCAAACACAACTGATGAAAAAACCGCATGAAAACTCCATGACAAATAATGAATAGGCGACGGGTGGAACCGCATCGTGTGCTTATTGGTATGTCTGTTTGGTAAAACTATTGGTGATAGATCGAAACCCCATGACCGTTCACCAGACGCTCATTCTTCAGTGCATTGTCCAGCGGCGAGAGGATCGCATGGTCCTTGATTCTATCCATATCAGTCACCCCCAACTCCAAATCCGTCAGCGCCAGCCCATGCAGATCCGGCTTGTCCTTGGGTGGAGACACCACGAAAAAGGTATTGCGATCCCACATCGAGGCAAATTTCTTTTGCGAGAACACGATATTGCCGGCCGACGGATCAGCGATATACACCAGCCCATCGCGAATGCCGCGCACCACCACAAAATGTTTGGAGCCACCAAAATCAATCGGGACCAGCGCCGGATGCTCGAGCGGCAGCAAGTCTTCGATCTCACCGCGATACCCGGCGCCATCAATGCCGATCGACTTCAGATAACGCTTCATGTCCAGCAAAGAAAATCCGCGCCGCGCAATAATTTTTTCTTTTTCACCAAAATTCATCATGCCTTCCATGGCATCTTTTTCTTTCACATCCATGCCCAGATCAAAATTCATGATCGTCACCAGGGCGGCCGAACCGCAGCTGTAATCAAACGCCTGGTGAACAATATGGCGAAACTTCAATACTTCGTACGGTTCCATGGTCACGGTTTGCGACACGGGGCCGGCACCTACCGTAGCCTCCTGCAGTTCAAACTGACCTTTGGGACGATCCAGCGGCGGATGCTGCGACCACATCGCAGAGCCGGTGACCCCGAACGCCAAAAACATGCCTATCAATGCCATCAGCATAGGAGTGCGCCGCGCCCGAACGGGTGCGCTTTCAATGGTCGCAACATGATGTTGTGCCGCTCGCCCAACGAGTGACGGGGTGGTTGTGCATTCTGTGTCTCCTGCCTGTTTTATCTGTTTTTGGTTACTCTGCCGACAGTCATGCACCAACCCGGGACGAAAAAGTACCGTTGGCAGTGTATGGGTCGAAAATTGGATTGGCACCGTCCGTTAGGATAAAACTGTGCACAATACAACCTATCCTATTGAACAGGGTAGTTTTAACCAGGCGAACAGTGCCATTTTCCTCTGTAACGCAACAGATTGCCTATAAGCAATTTAAAATTTGTGGCGGATTTACAAATCGGGCGCTGGCGCAAAGAATGATCGACTGTGCACTTTAGATGGTTGATACTAGTCGAAAGGATAGTTCCATAAAGCAATATGTGCAACAATGCCATTTTTGTGTGCCAGAGAAGACTTCACCGACATGCCAGTGATCAAACACAATCTGCCCGCCAACCTCACCCTGCCGCAACTCAACCGCAATACGGTTGAAAATCCCAATCTGCCCGGCTGGCTCGAAGACTGTGCACACGCCCGTCTGGTACTGGCGGTCGCGCCGGCCGGATTCGGCAAGAGCACGGCACTGCTGGACATCCACAAACACCTGCAGGAAGCCGGCGTCAAAACTGCCTGGATACAGCTCACCCGTGAAGACAATCACCTGGACCGTTTCTGCCAGCTTCTGCATGCAGCGATCGGCGAACAGGCGGTGGCTCCGTCAGAAAATCAGGATCAGCGCGGCAATCTGATCGATGTGATGTACACCAACACCTCAATGAATTTCAGAGTGCTGGAGCAGGTGGCAAATCTGCCGCAGCCGACGGCCATCTTTCTGGATGATTTCGATCACATCACGGACGCACATATCCTGCAGTTCGTGCAGACCATGATCGAGCGTTCGGGCAACCAGTGCAGCTTCATCATTGCCGCCAGAGCGCAACCGCAGTTGAAATTGCTCAAACTCAGGTCGCAAGGCAAAGTGATCCTGATCGGCCTGCGCGAACTGGCGTTTGATCTGGAACAGACCCGTACCTTTTTTAACCAGCGCTATCATTTGCAGCTCGATGACGCCAGCATTGAACATCTGCATAACAGCACCGAAGGTTGGCCGACCGGCTTGCAGCTGGCCGCACTGGCCCTGGAAAAACGCAAGGACCGCAATAACTTCATTCAGAATTTTCTGGTCAACACTGCCGATATTGACCATTACCTGTATGAAGAAGTGTTTCTCACGCAGGCGCCGGACGTGCAGACCTTCCTGCTCAAAACCAGCGTGGTGACCCAACTCAACAGTTCGCTCACCAATGCCATCGCGGAAATCCAGAACAGCGCCGCACTGCTGCGCTCAATCGAACAGCAAAACCTGTTTTTAATGCGGGTCGGCGACAGTGACACGCAATACCGGTTTCATCCGATGTTTGCCGAATACCTGCAAAAGAAATTGCATGAAGACTGCCCCATCCTGGAGCCGGGTCTGCATATCAGGGCCGCCGACTGGTATCTGGACAATGGCATGCCGGATCAGGCGATCGACCATCTGCTGCTGGCCGGGGAATCCGAGCGGGTCTGTATCATTCTTACCGCGTATATCTGGGTAAGAATCAATTCCGGTCAGCTCAGCGACTGCCATCGCTGGCTCAATGCCATCGCCCCGGCCGTTCTGGAAAATCACCCCGATCTGCTGGTGGCGAAATGCTGGATGCATATTTTTCAGCATGATTATGTATTGGCGCGCAACCTGGCCTACCGTTTGCGCAGTCGGGAAGAACTGGCCACCAATAAAGACTACCGGATTCTGGAACCACTGACTTTGGCGCTCATGGATCATGCCAAAGAGTGTGAAAGTGTTCTGGAAACCCAGTTAAAGGATGTGGTCTTCAACGGCCCCGTAGGCGGCGTGCTGCACACCATACGTGCTGCCGTTTACATGTGGACCCACCAGTTTGACAGGGTGCCGTCCGAAGTTGATATGGCCAAGGCGATATTCCGGCAGTATCAAAGCCTGTATGGGCTGTCGTTTACGATCGGCATTGAAGCCAATGTGTTGCTCATGCAGGCCAGGGTCAAAGAAGCGATTGCGCTGCTGGGGTCGGGCTTTGCCGACATCGCCCAGCGCAGCGGGCAGAATTCGGTATGCAGCGCGCATCTGGCCGGCTATCTGGCCGAAGCGCTGTATGAAGTCGGAGAATATGAAAACGCCTTCAAACTGGCGGCAGACTATTTTGATCTGACCTGTGCCACCGGCATGACCTATGCGATCAATGCCTGCTTCCGGCTGCTGTCGCGCCAGCTGTGCAATGCCGGCAATTACCAGCAGGCCAAAGAACTGGCCGAACGCGGCATCGAGCTCTGGCGCAAACTCAGCCTGCACGGTGTCAGTGCTGCAATGCGGCTGGAACTGCAGCAGCAACTGATCCACCACTATGACGCGCAACCCATCGATCTGCAGCAGCCGGTACCGCTGGAAGAATTGACCTGGGCCAGTGCCGATCAAAAAACCACCAGCGCCAACGAGGTGGATTACAACGCCATTATGCAGTGCCGTATCTGGCTGCGGACCGGCCGAAGCCAGCAGGTTGTCACCGACACGCAGCAATTGATTGATGATGCCGGGCAGCGCGGCTGCACCAGAGTCGCCTTGAAGTTCCGGATTTTGCGCGCGCAGTCTCTGGAAGCGCTGGGTCAAACCAAGGCGGCGCTGGAGGAATTGCGCACGGTATTTCACCTGCTCAACGGGCAAAAGCTGATATCGGCGTTCCTTGAAGAAGGCCCACGGGTTTGTGCTCTGCTGGAAAAACTGGCCGCCGAACCGGTTGAATCAAAAATACTGGTGCAGGTCCGCCAGATTTTGAGCGTGAATGCCCATCTGAAAAACGCCATCAGACAGACCACCCAGCAATTGGCACCGCAAGACGGTGTACCTGAAGCCCCCGTGCCGGCCATGACGGCCAAGGCGATGGATGCCCTGTCAGAGCGCGAACTGCAAATCCTGCAATGCCTGGCCGCGGGCATGCCAAACAAAGCCATCGGCGCAAAACTGTTCATTACCGAACCAACCGTCAAATTTCACCTGCGTAATATCAACTCGAAACTGCGCGCCAAAAATCGGACTCATGCGGTTTTTATCGGGCGCCAGCTTGGGCTGATTCAAAATTAACCCAGAGTCAAGTTATTCGCTGCAAATTTTGCGGAGATTAAGCACCATATTCTCCGCAACGTGCAAATTATTCCCGCCTGTATCAGAGGTGGGCTGATTCAAAATCAGCCCCGGCTGAGCTGCTTTATTGGGTCTTGCCACATATTTTTGAATTCTATGTGGTAAGAACAATTAGCTATGAGAAAACTTTACTTTCCGTTCTGCAGCTCCCGCAACGCACTCTGCACCGCCTGAATCACACCGCCCCAATCCCCAAACCGACTCTGATTAAAAATCCGCAAGCCCGGATACCACGGGCTGCTCTCGCACCGCTCCATCCAGCGCCATTCACTGTCATAACGGTTGAGCATCCAGACCGGCCTGCCCACACTGCCGGCCAGATGCACCATGGCCGAATCGACTGAAATGATCAGGTCAAGATTGACCACCAGCGCAGCGGTGTCCGAAAAATCGAACAGCTCAGCGCTCCAGTCCGTCCAGTGCACACCCTGTGGGGCACTGGCCACCGGTTCACTGCCCTCCTGTTTCTGCAGACTGACCCAGCTGATTCGCTCGTCCTGCAGCAACGCCAACAGGTGTTCAAAGGGTATGCTGCGGCGTGCATCGGCAGCATGCGTGCGGCGACCGGCCCAGGCCAGACCTATCCGGAACGGCGTGGCACACCGCTGCTGCAGCCGGTCACGCCAATAGTCCTGTGCCGGTTTTGAGACTTGAATATAAGGGATAGCCAGTGGCACCGTAGCCGGGCGGGTGTGAAACGCACGCGGCAGGGACATTAACGGACAGTGCCACTGCCACGCACTGAAGTCAGCCGGCATCTGCCTGAGCACCAGTACCGTATCCCCAAACGAGCGCTCCATCAAACCTGTCATGTTCAGGAATGGGCAGACGAAAGCAACCCGGGCGAAGCGCTGGCAGACCAGTGCCAGATAGCGCGAAAACTGGAACGTGTCGCCAAAACCCTGTTCTGCGTAGATCAATATGCCGCAGTCCCGGGTCCCGTCCTGCCCGCTCCATTGCGGCAGCGGACAGTCCGGGCGTATGAATGTGCCATTGTTGTGTTCAGACGAGCCCGTCCAGCGCGCTTCATAGTTTTCCCAGCCGGCATCCCAGTCACCCAGATAGAGCTGCACCATGCCCAGATTGAGGCGCGCCTCGGCAAAGTGTGGATCGAGTTGCAGCGCCCTGATGAAGCATTCCCCGGCCCGCTGCACATCTCCCTGAGTCTTTAACAAACTGCCCAGTGCGTTGAGCGCAACCGGAAATGCGGGCCTGATTTCCAAAGCATGTTCATAGCTGGCACGCGCCTCATCAAACCGGTCGAGCTTGTGCAATACGTTGCCGCGCATGTTCCACATCTGCGCCGACAGGGTGCCCTGCGCCACGAGCTCGTTCTGAAGAACCAGGACCGCGCGAAACGACTCGGCAGCTTCTACCGGCATTTTTGCATCGGCGTAAGCCAAACCCAAATTGAAATGAGCATCGATATCACCAGAAGCGAGCTGACAGGCCCGTCTGCCGGCCTTGACCGCGACCTCAAAGCGGCCCAGACGACGCGAAATTTCGCCCAGATTACGGTGATAGATTGCGATCTGGCTGTTGATGTCGATGGCCCGCTGGAACAAGCCGGCGGCAAGGACAAGATTTCCCGCATTGAAGGCCAGCAGCCCGAGTTCCTGAAAGGCTGGATGACTGTGGGGATCGGCAGCAATGATGGCGCGACAGCGCGCTTCGGCCTGCGCGGCGCTCATTGCTGCTTCTGTTTGTGATTTATCCATGGGCGCTACTCCATGCAATTGAAATCAGGTTATTTTGAACGGTTTCAGTTTTTTGGCAATACCGACATTTTTCAACGTCACGTACACAGGCAGGCCGTCGACGAATTTAGGATAGTCTTCACCCTGAATCAGCGGCGTCAGATAGCGTTTGCATTTTTCGGTAATGCCAAAGCCATCCTTGCTGATGAAATTTTTTGGCATGAATTTTTCGACGTTGGCGACGTCCTTCAGTTCCGCTACACCGATTTTATATTTGTAGGGTTCATCCGAGAGCCGTTCGATGGTCGGCATGACGGCGTTCTTGCCTTTGAGCGCCAGTTCCACGGCGGCCTTGCCCAGTTCATAGGCCTGCTTCACGTCAGTTTTGGAAGCGATATGGCGTGCCGAACGCTGCAGGTAGTCTGCCACGGCCCAGTGAAATTTATAGCCCAGCGCTTCTTTGAGCATATTGGCCACCACCGGCGCGGCACCGCCGAGCTGTGCATGTCCAAACGCGTCACGAGTACCCTGCTCTGCCAGAAACCGGCCATCTTCGTAATGGCAGCCTTCCGATACAACGATGGTGCAGTAACCGAATTTTTTGACTTTGACATCAACGGCAGCGATAAATTTTTTCTGATCAAAAACGACTTCCGGAAACAGAATCACCACCGGAATATTGTGGTCCACCAGCAAACCACCAGCCGCAGCGATCCAGCCGGCATGGCGTCCCATGACTTCGATCACAAACACCTTGGTCGAGGTTTTGGACATCGAGCGCACATCCAGGGACGCTTCCAGCGTGGACACCGCGACGTACTTGGCTACCGAGCCAAAGCCCGGGCAGCAGTCGGTAATGGGCAGATCATTGTCCACGGTTTTGGGCACGTGGATGGCCTGTATCGGATAGCCCAGTGATTCGGCCAGTTGTGAAATTTTAAAGCAGGTATCGGCCGAATCGCCGCCACCGTTGTAAAAGAAGTAGCCGATGTTATGGGCCTTGAAGACCTCGATGAGTCGTTCGTATTCGCGCCGGTTGGTGTCGAGGCTTTTGAGTTTGTAGCGGCACGAGCCAAAGGCGCCGGCCGGGGTGCTGCGCAAGGCAGCGACGTCTGCTGCCGATTCTTTACTGGTATCAATCAGGTCTTCGGTAAGCGCACCGATAATACCGTTGCGACCGGCATAGACTTTGCCGATTTTGTCTTTGTGTTTGCGCGCCGTTTCAATCACGCCACAGGCCGAGGCATTGATGACGGCAGTGACGCCGCCTGACTGTGCGTAGAATGCGTTTTTCTTTGCCATGGTGGTTTTAACCTTCACAAAATTGGAAATTTAGATTTTAAGAGTTACCAAGATGAATATCACGCGTTTCCTTCATCGAGTAAACAGCGATGAAACTCAGCAGTGCAGCGACCGACACATAATAACCGACCCAGCCCAAACCACCCTGTTCCACCAGCATTTGTGCAATAAACGGCGCAACCGAGGCACCGATGATGCCGCCGATATTGTAGGAAATCGACGCGCCGGTATAGCGCACGGCCGTGGGAAATATTTCCGGCAACAGCGCGCCCATCGGCCCGAAGGTGAAACCCATTAAAAACAGTTCGATGATCAGAAACAGGGCGACACAGACCGTATTGCCAGAACCCAGCAGCGGTTGCATGGTAAAGCCGGACAGGACTGCCAGCGTTGCGCCCAGCAATAACACCGGTCGGCGCCCCCAGCGGTCACTGGCCCAGGCCGACAGCGGTGTGGCAATGCCCATAAATACCACCGCCAGACACAGCAATCCCAAAAATGCCGGTTTGGTAAAGTGCAGATTCTTCACGCCATACGACAGCGAAAACACGGTGGAGATATAAAACAGGGCGTAACACACCACCATCGCCAATGAACCCTGCAGCACCTGTTTTGCATGTCTGGAAAAGACCGCAAACAGCGGCACTTTAACCTGGGCCTGCTGTTTCAGTGTGGCCGCAAAAACCGGTGACTCAACCAGTTTCAGGCGCACATACAAGCCGACAGCCACAAGCGCAGCACTGCACACAAAGGGTATGCGCCAGCCCCAGCTTTTGAATTCCTCTTCACTGAGCAGCACGGCCAGCCCAAAAAACAGGCCATTGGCACACAGGAAACCGATCGACGGTCCCATCTGCGGGAACATGCCATACCAGCCACGTTTGCCCGGCGGTGCGTTTTCAGCGGCCAGCAATGCTGCACCGCCCCACTCTCCGCCCGGAAGTCGCGATACACCAGTGCTACCAGCACAATGATGGCTGCGTAGACATACAGCATCATCGGGACTTCGCTGCGTTCGACTTCATCATTGACTGCAGCAAGCACACCGGCATTGCCGGACGCCAGGCGTATGGTTACGTCTTTCATGGTGTGGGAAGAGCGGAATGCCTTCACTTTGGCAATGACGCGATTGATCGTGACTGCCTTGTGATCTTTCAAAAAGAAATGTACGGCGGTCATGCTGCAGTCCTTGCGCATATAACCGCGCATACGTCCGATTTCCATACTCAGTGCAGCGTAATTTTCCGGATCAATAGGAATCACCCCCATTTTCGGATTGCCTTCGTTGTAACCCCGGTTGTAGTTGCGCAGTTGCACTGAATACGCATCGGCTGACAGAACGCCTTCGGTATTTTGTACGTCCCAGACGAACTGATCCTGATAGACGCCCAGCGCCACGTTCTGGCACGATTCCGGCGGTGCCTCGAAAATCACAGTGAGCCAGTCCAACCCGGTGTCGTAACCTCCGGCGATACTGACTGCATCGCGATTAAACCGCGCTTCAGGCCGCAACTCGGGCGCACCGGGCTGCAACGTGCCAATCACCCGGCCGTTACTCTGCCAGACCGATACGCCAAATACCGCGAAGGTAATGATAATCACGATCAGGGCATTGCGCGGTTCGGCAACGCGGGCCAGTATCCGCAGCCAGCGCGCACGGCTGACCCGTTTGAGCATGGCTTTGTCGGCATACTCTTTGGTAAAGTGGAAATAGGATGCCGCAATTGGCAGTAGCGCCAGATTGGTTGTGATCTTGAAAAATACGCCGAGTGAAGCGGTGATAGCCAGCTCGCGCACCATGGGAATAGGGATCAGTATGAGGGTAATAAACGACACAAACGCAGTAACCAGCGCCAGCACGCCAGGAATCAGCAGACCCGAAAAACTGGCGCGGGCTGCCTGTTCGGTTGTTTTGCCATTGGACAGTTCCCGCACAATAAAATTAATCTGCTGAATACCGTGGGATACACCGATCGCAAACACCAGAAACGGCACCAGCACACCAAGCGGATCAAGGCCAAATCCCAGCAATTTCAGAGCACCGAACTGCCACACCAGTGAGGTCAGTGAACAGGCAATCGGCAGCAGTGTAAATCGTACCGAATGACAGTACCAGTACACCGCCAGCGCTGTCAGCACCAGGGCTACAAGGCAGAACTCAAGCACCGACGACGCGCCGTCAGCGATATCGCCGATCTGTTTGGCAAAGCCAATAATTTCAATCTCGAAATCTGCATCTTCGAATTTCTGGCGGATCTGCTGCTCCAGAATCCGGTTGTAGGCCACGTAATCGATCCGGTTGCCATCTTTATCTATTTCGGCCAGCTCGGCAGTAATCATGGCACTGGTCTGATCGCGCGACACCAGTGTGCCCACAAATCCGCCCTGACCGGTTGAGCGCTGTATCCCGGTGATAATGTCGGGACTCAGATGGTCAGGTGTCACGGTACCGGGAATGATAGGCTCGGCCCGGAAACCATCTTCGGTAATTTCATTGACATAGCTGTTTGGAGTCCACAGCGATTGCACGCCAAGGCGATCTACTCCAGGTAAAAATATCACAGCCTGCGTTACGTCATACAGGCGACGCAGACCGGCTTGTGTCCAGATCGTACCCTTTCTGGCACGGACGGCAAAATTGAGCCGGTTGGCACCGAGGACATCATTCCGGTATTTTTGAAATGTATCCACGTACTCGTGCCCGGTCGGCATCTGCTTTTCGAAGCCTGCATCCATACGCAACTGGACAGCGAAATAGCCCATAAACAGCGTAAATGCGGCCAGCCACAACAGAAATGGTGTGCGGTAACGAAAACAATTCTCTTCCAAACTACTCAGAAGGCGCTTCAAATGTCGGTCAACTGCGCCGCTCTTGAAAATATTTAACATGGTGAGAACAATCTGTGAGGAATGCTGATGAAAATCGTCGGCTGGTGTGCCGCTGCGTGTTCCGACAGCCAAAGTACTGAGAACGTCGGTGCGGGCAGAGGAGATCCTGCCTGCAGCAATCCTTCAATAGTTGGGCCCGGCAGCCAGATCAAAAATTGCGCGCGACGTAAGCGCCAACATAATCCCGGTCTGCCAGAGGCTGGTCAAAGGCATTCGATCCGCCCCAGAACTTGCCGTAATTCACGCCGAATACCCATGTTGCCGGGTTCTGCGTAAAGGTCAGGATCAGATTTGCAGACTGGGCTCCCTCCATGAAGGTCGCCATCAGATTTGGCGTACGCCCCTGCACGGCACGGAAATAGTAGAACTCAGGCTGAACCTGCCAGCCGGACAGCAGGGATCCGTCATAGACCCAACTGAAATCAAAGTTGAATCCACTTGATGTGGCCGTGCCAACCGACTCCAGAGCTGCGGACGGATTAGTCAGCAAACCGGCATTCCAGGCACCGGCACTGACGGGAACACCGTTATAGGTTTGTTTGAGTCCAGGATATTTCACCATGACAGCCTCTGCCAGCAAGGTCGCGGTCTGTGCACCACCCAGTACATCGAGGAGTTTTCCATACGATCCACTTGGCGTCACGCTCAGAATTCCGGTCACATGCCACTGCAGCTTCTTCTCATCCACATAACAGTTGCCGTCGGTGCCGACGCATCCGGCACCCGGGTTCAGTGACACCGCATCTTTGGGGCGATACGACAGCTCCGAGCCAAAGGCCCAGTCGCCGACAGCGACATTTCCGCTCGCGCCAAACATTTTCCGGTCTTGCAAATAAACCCATCCGGCCTTACCGGTGCCCTCCACGTTGTAGGAAAGATTCGGTGATTTATCGGTATAGCTCATCGCATACAAACCCAAATTGACCTGTGTGCCATCAGGTTGCCAGCGCAACGCAGTTCCGTACTGGAGGCTTGATTCGCCATGATTGGACAGCCCGTAATCGTACGAGCCGGCACCCAGTCCATTCACGACTGACCAGTAGCTGCCGGTCGGAGGGAAATAGCTGGCATTCCAGTCGGTCTGCACATACATCTCCATATTCAGACCGTGCCCCAGCCCGCTGGCCACGCTGATGATAGGAGCCGGCAAAAATACTTCCTTGAGCTGGGTTCCGGGTTGCGACAAACGCATGTAATCAACGGCGTTAGTCTGGTTGATCCCGCCTGGAATAAACAGACTTTCGCCCCAACTGATCACCTGATTACCGACACGAATACGCATGTTCTGGTCACCCACATCCATATCCTTGCTGACCCAAAAATCCAGCAGTCGCGCCTTGAAGGAGAGCTGATCAGATGCCGCGCCGGTCAAGCCGCCCACGCCCGGTGCATTGCCCACACTGGTATATCCGGTAATATCGGTGGCCGTAAAATCTTTCAGCCAGCTTACCCGTCCCATAAATTTGACACTGTCCGGAAATTTCAGCAGCAGCTCACTGGTTCCCTTCAGATACGTGGTGAATGCATCGCCCCTGTTATAGTTCAGATTGCCCTGATCTCCCAGGCCGGAGACGTATTCGCTGCAACCCGATGGCGCACCGCCCTTCGGCTCTGCGCCACCGGGAGCAGCTCCGCTGGTATCGCGAAGTACCAGACCACAGGACTGATTCTTCAGACGGATACCGGTACCTGCCGTAATCGTTGAATCAAAACTGCCAGTGACACTGAAATCACTGACTGGAAATTCGACCGGCACTGCATATGACTGCGTTGCGGCTAACGCCATGCTCAGCGCGGTCAGCCATTTTGTTTTTGGTATTTTTTTCATTCATTTCTCCCTTGGATCCGCACAGATTTCAGCGTTCACTCATTGCGCGAAGGTTGTCCGATGTGTAGTAATTCGAATTAAAGCGTGGACCTGCGGCATCAACCATGTACTGAATGTCTTTGCCTGTGCCTGCAGCGTGCAAATCAACCAGATATCGACCGTCGGCCAGGTTGTACTGGACAAACGCAGA
>Ga0364901_10321_pt2 | contig 13457 bp, 7 predicted proteins | sample ExccelJu500002D4_FD_206968 | JGI IMG/M metagenome (GOLD analysis project Ga0364901, IMG submission 206968) | Enriched cells from Trout Bog Lake Hypolimnion, Wisconsin, USA - BchlTB.July09.5000.02.D4 | ecosystem: Environmental > Aquatic > Freshwater > Lake > Hypolimnion/Profundal zone | place: USA...
TAGTTCAGCTTGCCGTTCTTGTGGAGCGGCTGTCCCGAGACAGCATCGGCGCGATCCACTTGCGTTCCGGTGAAGGAGTTGTCGGACGATGCTGTGCTGACGCTGTACGGCTGACCGGAGTCGAGGACGATGTTGCCGCCAAGAACCCACGATGCAAAGGCCGTCCGTGCGAGTTTGGAATCGTTCGCCAGTTTGGGAGATGCCCACACCATGCTGGTGCGCGAGTTATAGGGCTGATCGAAGTCGCACAGACCATTACTATGAGCCGGGGCTCCCTGGACCAAGTCGATGTTACCTGCCACGCTCGCGCCTGTGCTTCCAGGATTCGAGCCGTTATCTTCGCACTTTGACCAGCTGAAGTTCGATGTTAGATCGAGCCCTGCACCCAAACGGTGACGGTAGGTAATTTGAGCCGCGTTGTACTTGGAGAAGCCAAGCGGCGCTTCGGTGCTGATGACCGCCAGAGCCGGGTAAGGACGGCGAGCCGACTCATTGGATGTGGATGCGGTAGTCGATGCCACGGGCTGATTCAGGTCGTAGTTTTGGGCTAGCCGATCGCCCTTGCTTCCCACATAGGCAATCTCCACGCTGTCGTTTGCGCCCAGGGCCTTCTGATAGGAGATCGAGAACTGTTGCACGTATCCGGGCCTGAAGTTCGTAGCATAGTTGGCTGCGTTGGGTGTGGGAGTAGTTGGGAAGCTAACCGATGAAGCCGGCTTGTAGCCAAAGCCATGGAAGCCCGCGGTAAACGGATCGGTGGTGCCGTTGGAGGCCCAGATGTTGTCAATGCTCTGGAAGGGGTTGGCAATAATGTACTGTCTGCTCCACGGGAACGATTCGAAGCCTTCCATGGAACCAAGCGGCACCTGGATGTCATAGATGCCGTAACCCAGATGAATGGCGTCGCTTCCTTTCTGGTTCATCTGATAAGCAACACCGATTCTGGGCTGAAACAGCTTGGCGTCGCCATTCACGCCACCGGTGGGGCAGTTGGAGTCGCCGGGATAAACAACGCCAGTGGGAGCATTGGTAAAGACCGTCGATTTTTCGCCAGTGCGGAAGCAGCTGACTTCGTTATTTTCTGCCGTGTAGGGGATGTAGGGATCCCAGCGGAGGCCGTAGGTAACTGTCAGGCGATTGGTCACGCGGTACTTGTCCTGCGCGTAGAGCCCGCTCAACCAACCGTGGTGGGAGGCAAAGAACCCATCACCCTGGATGAACTCCACCGGATGGCCCCAGAAGAAGTCCGCGAACGGCTTGTCCTGAATATTCAAGCCGACGATGCCGCCGAGGATGTTACTGAAGACGCCGGCATAGATGATGACGCCGGACTGGCCCGAGGGATTCCCTTCGCCGGCGTGGATGCGCTGCAAAGTGCCGCCCAGGGTAATCTCGTGGTTTCCTCTTACATTGATCACATCCTCAGTTAGCGACGCATTGGTGCGCGGATGCAGGTTGGAGATTCCCGTTGAAGGCGGTAGCGTGCTGCCGATTACGTTGATGCCTTCGTCGGCCCACGTCGGAACTGTATAAGACGCACCAATCGAGGGTAAGGTGAAGAAAGATGCAGAGGACGGCGCAAATTGATTGTTCACTACATTCAGATACGAGAGCCGCGTCTCCAAGATCCAGTTCGCGCTTGGATTCCAGGACTCACCAATCGCCACGTTGTCCCAGAACTGCTTTAATCCGGAACTGGTATTGAAGATGTCATAAGGCGGCTTGACCGGATAACTGACTGCCTGCGTGGTGGCATGGTCCAGGTAGTATCGTGCAAACGCACGATGATGCGAGTTGATCTGATAGTCGAGCCGGCCAACAATTTGCTCGCTGCTCAGGTGACTAGGTACACCTACGACATAGGAGCTACCGTCGCTTGAGTTCGCACTTGGGATCAGGCTGTTACCCGTTCCCTTGTAATTGAAGAAGTTGGCATTCACCGCATCCTTCGCGGTGGAACCGAGGAAACCGGGCAGCGTGGTCAGGTCCACAGGGAAGGGATGGGCGCAAGCTGTATCCGCCGCAGCACAGGCTTGAAACAGGCCTGTCCGTTCCGATGCCGTCGGAACCAGATATTTGTTCGGTGTCTGGGAAGCGATGCGCGTCCCTTGATAAGAACCGAAGAAGAAGAGCTTGTCCTTCATGACCGGACCGCCCAGGGTTCCACCAAACTGATTGCGCTTCAATGTATCCGGTTTGGCGAGGATGGCATTTTCACCATTGACATAGCCGTTGCGAAGAAACTCGAAGGCCGTTCCATGAAACTGGTTGGTTCCCGAGCGGGTAACGATGTTGACTGCGCCACCGGGCGCTGAGACATAGCGCGCACCGTAAGTTCCGGTAACAACCTGAAACTCCTGCGTGGCATCCGGATCCGGAAAGGGGCCACCGATGACCTGGAGCGGATCGACGTTGGTGCTGCCATCCAGAGCGAAGTAGGTGCCGCCAGCCCGAGTGCCATTCACGGCAGGTGCAATCGAACCAGGCATGGTGGTTTGGGGAGGCGTAATCTGGTTGGTCGCCGAAAGCTGGCCTGATCCGGTGTTTTCACCCGTATTGGTCACACCGCCGGAATTAAACACCAAGGCCGCAGGATTGCGGCCGTTCAGCGGCAATCCCACCACGGTCTGTTCATCGACCGTGCTGGAAATGGTGGGGTCCGTCTGGTTGATCAAAGGTGCGCCGGTGGTCACTGTGACCGTTTCGGACGCGGCACCGATCTTCAACTCAACATCGAGATCTGCCACCTGGCCAACAGTAAGAACTATGTTTTCGCGGTCATAGCCGGCAAATCCCTCTGCCGTAACCTTCATGACATAGGGACCAATGGGTAGAGACTGCAGTGAGAATGCGCCACGGCCATCCGCCGTTGCCTTGGCGGTGCTATTGGTTTGAGTCTGGGTCACAACGACCTTGGCTCCCGGAACAACTGCTCCCACTGTGTCGTGGACAATACCCGCGATCGTGGCCGTCGATACCTGCGCCATGCTCACTGCCGTCGAGCAGAAGATTAGTATCAAACCCAATGCGTAATTAGCCTTCCTCAACATGTTTACCTCCGTGTCCAAACTACGAGTTTCCTAGGTGTCGTTGCGTCCCAGCGATCAAGTCCTGGGTCAATACCTTGTGGGATTCTTCGATGCCCCGCTGGCTTGCTCTACTAGCCATGCAATCGGGTTGGCAACGCAAATCCTGCTCTTTGCTGTTCCTGATCGCCCTTGACTGCTCTCTCTGAGCGGCCTTTGAATCAAAAAGGCGGCATCGCCTGTTTCTCTGCTCGGTGTGCAGACTACAACGAGTCGCAGCCATTTTTCTCGGCAATAGTAGCCGAGAGAAATTCACATTGTGAAATACCTTTTTCGAACAGACAATCTGCCTCGCAGGTATGGGAAAAGCAATTCACTATAGCTCACCATCGGGAAGCCGCGCAGGCACCTCATCCCAGGCATTCTTCCACCAGTTGTAGGGCACAAGTCTCCACCATTCCATCCGGGCGCAGGCTACACTGCGCCACGGCTATCTTTCCTTTGGTTTGGCCTTGGAAGTATTTACGCCATCGACGGATATGCAAAGGGCAATGCAGGTACCAACCCCCAGCGACTGATCCAATGAAAGCTCAACCTATATTGGTCTACGAATATTCAAGGTGGGATGGGAAACGAGACACAATAGCCGCTACCATCAGACACACCTGCTCCACGGCTTCGCTCGAAGCCGGAGTCAGGACAGCTGATCGCCTATGTCACCTAAGTCTATAGGACGATAGAATCGCACCGGGCGTCACGCACAAAGCCAGAGCAGCTCCAAACAGCGCCTTGAATGCGAGCGCTTGGCGAAAGTCAAGATCTAAACGGAAGATTGCTGCGAGAAGAACCACCTGGAGAGCCACACCAACGATCATCGCCGCAATGGCAAACGCCGCTGCCCGAAGATAGAGTCGGGAGATTCGAGCAAAACGGGGAGCCAGGTCGTAGGAAAGCTTGCGGCCCACTATCCGCCCACGGATCACGAGAGGCGCGATCAACGCGCTCATCAATCCAACCATGAAGCATTGTGGAAGCGCGTCCCGCTCCAAACCTCCCGGTCCAAAGATAGGGATTCCCCGGCGACCATGAAAGACGAGGAGAGTGAATGCGAGGCTGAACAACGTGTTCGCAAAAGCGCTGGTGGTGGTTTCGCGCAGCACGTCCCGGTGCCAGCATTTCCGCTGCGAACCGACGCCGCCGGCGGCCTGACTTGCACGGTACTGGTCTGAAACGTTGGTTGTCATCCTCGTGCCCTTCATTGAAGTCGCACCATTTAAGAATCGCGTGAAGGCATGATCGCAATTACGATTCCCTGGCATGCGTACCCGGTCTTGATTGCTCGCCACCGGGCACGCTCTCTCCAGGAGATTGCAACTGTTCCTCGGCCGCTGCTACTCTGCCGCCTGACAGGCCGGCACCTGGAGTTCAACAGCCTTGAGTGGCTTGAGCACCGCAATGTTCTGGTGGCGATACTTCTCGCAACCAGCCTTGATCTTGTCGATATTCTCGAAGGCCTGCTTCTGCGTCTCCATGATCTCGTAGAAGTGGTTCGCCCGGCCTTCGGAGAAGATCCGGCAATGCTTCAAACCATCTTCCGCAATGACAAATACTGGCTTACCATCTTCGATCTCGATTGAACCGCCTGCACCACACATCGCGCATTCGATCTCATAGATCGTGCCGTCCCAATGCGGCTTGCCCTGCATCAGCAGATTCGAGTGGCAGGCCTTGCACCACCCGTCCTCCTGATCGCCAAGCCACCTCACCTCGTCATACGGTGTTTGAGCGGCCTGCGCTACGTTGCGGCCAAGTACTCTGGCCCGCTCCAACAGTTCAGGCTTCAGGACCACATGTCCTGGCCGTGCCACGCGCGTGGCCATCATCTGATCCACCACCTTGATGGACTGCATGAACATGGACATCTGCAACGCGGGAAGTGTGAGCGACATCCAGTTCTGCGTGGAGCCGCCAGCCGTGATAAGTCCCGCAACGCGTTGCGGCGCGCGCTCGATGATCTTGGCCTGCATCAGCAATGCCGCCTCATACGGCAGCCATCGATCGATGAAGACTTTGTAAATGCCCTGTGGTTGCAAAACAAAGGAAGGTACGCTGACAATGATTCCGTCCGCGGCCGCGAACTTTTCCATGATCACGTCCATATCGTCCTTACCCTTGTAAACGCAATCCGGTTTCCCGCCACGGGTGACCTTCATGGTGCAGCCTTCGCAACCATTGCACGGCTTGATGTTGAAGTCGTGCAAGTTGGCCATCTCCACCTCGGCGCCCATCTGCTGCGCCTCTCCCAGAGCCTCGCGCAACAGTATCTCGGTATTGCCCATCTTGCGTCCGGCCGTGATCCCTAGAATTCTCATTCGCTCTCCATTCTGCCTGCATCGGAACTTGTCCGAGTCGTTCCTGCACACTCTTGGACCCTGGCCGCTTGCGTGTTGGCTAGAGCTCTTCTTTGCCGAGTTCCCGTGCCTGTTCTTCGCCGCGCAGCACACGCAGAGCGCCTTCAGCCAGCGCTTGCAACTCATCCTCGCCGGGATAACTTGCAACGGGCGCAATCCATTCGACCGCCAGGCGCAGTTGCTCCACCAATCTCACCGACCGCGCCATGCCCCCGGTCAAGAGAATCGCGTCAACTTTTCCCATGAGTACGGTTGCCATCTCGCCAATATCCTTGGCAATCTGGTAGGCCATTGCATCGTAGACAAGCTTTGCCTTCTCATCACCGTCGTCGATCCTGCGTTCCACTTCGCGCAGGTCGCGCGTGCCCAGATAGGAATAGATGCCGCCCTCTCGATTGATCGCTGCCCAGAGCGTTTTTTCGGTGTATTTGCCGCTGAAGCAAAGCTGGATCACCTTCAGCAACTGCATTCCGCCGGAGCGCTCGGTTGAGAATGCGCCCTCGTGGCCGGCATTGGTATTGTCGACCATCTTTCCGTCCTGATGGGCCGAGACAGTTACACCGCTGCCCATGTGGGCCACGATCAACCTCAGGCTGGAGTATGGCTTTCCCTGCTCCCTTGCATAGCGTTTGGCGACGGCCTTGGTATTGAGGGCGTGTCCTGCGCAGTGACGGTTCGCCAGGGCAGAGCCGGATAGCCGGGCCTTCTCGGTCCATTCATCCACGCTGACCGGATCAACGATGAAGGCATCCGCGCCGGCCTTGTCCGCAAGGGCGCGGGCCAGATAGGCTCCCAAATTGGACGCATGCTCACCGTAGCGAGTCAGGCGTAAATCGGCCAGCATTTCCTCGTTTACGCGGTAAGTCCCGCTAGGCAGCCCACGCATCAATCCGCCACGCCCGGCCACAGCATCAAAGTCAGTTATAGCGTAGCCGGCTTTAGCAAGCTGCCCTTCGATAACCTGGAGACGGAAATCGAGTTGATCGAGAATCGGGCGACCGCGAAACTGATCCATCTCCGCGTCGCCATGATCCAGATTCACCGTTAACTCAGGACGTTCGTCCGCATACACGCCGATCTTGGTGGAAGCCGATCCCGGGTTGATGGTCAACACCATGAACTTACCGGCTCGCATAGAGTACCCCCAACGCCATGGCGTTGATCTTGTCAGCCGCTCTCTCCACGCGGGAAGGAATCAAGATCGGGACCTTGGCTCCAATCACGACATGCCCGAACTCGCAACCAACCAGAAAGTTGATGGACTTGGCCAACATATTTCCGGCTTCCACCGTAGGCACAATCAGGCAGTCAGCGTGCCCTGCTACCGGGCTGCTGATGCCTTTGATCTTTGCCGCCCACTCCAGCAAGGCATTGTCCAGAGCCAGAGGACCAAAGACCTCCGCACTGCCAAATTCTCCCGCCGCGCACATCTCTGTCAGGCTTCTGGCATCCACTGTCGATGGCATCGCATCGCTGACCACTTCAACGGCGCTCATGATGGCAATCTTGGGATGCTCCACGCCCATGCAATGCAGCAGGTCAATCGCGCTCAACACAATTTGCTTCTTCTGGGCCAGTGTGGGGGCAGGGTTAAGACCGCCATCGGCAATACCAACCAAACGAGTGCTATTGCCTTCCTTGTGCTCAAAGAAGGCAACATCGCAGAGCAAACGGCCCGTGCGCAGTCCCTTCTCTTTATCCAGCACGGGATGGAGCAGTTGGTCGGTGCGCAGATGTCCCTTCATGAGGATGTCGATCTCGCCGGCGCGGGCCATGGCTACGGCAAGGCGCGCAGCATCCTCGTCGGTGGCTGGAACAAACTCCGCTTCCGTAACCAGATCGCTGAATCCAAGCGACTCGGCGCGCGCTTTGATCTTCCGTTCGTCGCCAATCAGAACCGGCGAGGCAATTCTAGAACGCATCGCTTCAACGGCTGCCGTCAGAGCGACTTCATCATCCGCCAGAACGACTCCCACTCGTTTGGGGCCCATCTCGCATGCCCATTGCCGCACCTCCGCAAATGTGCGGGCAACTCCCGTTCGAACCAGTTCCATTCCCATCCCTCACGTTCCGCCCACAAGATACTTCTCAGCGCAACTCAACAGCTACACGGCCTCATATTGCGGGAGGATAGTCAATCTTAGAGCATTGCGGAAATACTTTGTTTCGGGTGAAACTCAACCTTCGAGCTATGGCTATTCCTCCGGGTTCCGCTACCACGCGAAGGCTCTGCGCCGAGAGCAAAGATCGAGATTACAACCTTGTTCTGTTCCTATATGCTCGTACCATCAACCCCGTTTTTTGAGATGGAGACACGATGAAGATCGCCACTCGGCTTGAAGGTATGAGGGAGTCTTTCATTCGGGAGATGACCCGGCTGGCATTGACCCATAACGCAATCAACCTTTCTCAGGGTTTTCCGGACTACGACGCCCCTCGCGAGGTGGTAGAGGCTGCCAAGGCAGCATTGGATAGCGGTCTCAATCAATATGGCATTACCTGGGGCGTACCTGCTTTGAGGCAGGCCATCGCCGAGACCATGCTCAAACGCTATAACCTGGTCTTCGATCCCGACCGCCACGTGACAGTTACGTGCGGGGTCACGGAGGCCATGACAACAATCTTCATGTCTCTGTTAAACCATGGAGACGAGGTCGTGGTCATCGAGCCCTTCCATGAGGGCTATCAGCCGCAGATCAAATTCGCCGGCGGCACGCCACGGTTTGCGGAGTTGGAAGCGCCCGGCTATGTGCTGGACGCGGACCGCATCAGAGCAGCCATTACGCCGCGCACCAAGGCCATCATTCTGAACACTCCTCACAATCCCACTGGCCGCGTCTTCACACGCGAAGAGTTGGAGGGAGTGGCGAAGCTTTGTCAGGAATTCGATCTGGTCGCAATCACCGACGAAATCTACGACCGCATCATTTATGACGGCCGCCAGCACATCCCCATTGCCACTTTGCCGGGCATGGCCGAGCGCACCATCACCGTGGGCGGCTTTGGCAAAACCTACGCCGTCACGGGTTGGCGGCTCGGCTATGTGTGCGCACCCGAGCCCTTCAGCGGCGGCATCCGCACCGTACACGACTTCACCACCATCTGCGCGCCGGTCCCCCTGCAACATGCGGCGGTGGCCGCCCTGCATCTGCCTGAGTCTTACTACGAGAAGACCATCCGGGAGTTTACCGAGCGCCGCGCTCTCATCATGCCGGCCCTGGAGATGCTGAACTTCAAAGCCCAGATGCCTGAGGGCTCCTACTACGCCATGGCCGACTTCAGCGCCTGGAACTTCGAGGGAGACGACTTCGAATTCGCTCGCTGGATGCCTGCTCACCTGGGAGTGGCCGTGGTACCCGGTTCCTGCTTCTACGGCACTCCGGGCCGCGGAAAGACCACAGTGCGCTTTGCATTTGCAAAACAGTTGACCACCATTGAAGCTGCCATTGCACGCTTGCAGGCCTACCGCGACGGGAAGACTTTGTAAGTTGGCAGAAAGACCGGGCCGAACTTCCCTTCCCTGCTTGGCTCATTAATTCTTTCACGGTCGATTCCAGACTTTGTTGCAGACATCGGGTCTGGCATGGAGCCTGGATCGACCGTGAAAGAGCGCTCCTCGTGTCTATGGCTTTTGGCAACTGAAACTGGAGGCCTCTTCAGGGTTGCCCTTACCGTTGTACCTGGCAATCTGTGGATACGGGCACAAAGGCCGCGTCCGGCCGGGGAAAGCCGCTCCACTAGCCTCAATGCTGACCGGAGCCTTGCCTTCTTCCACCCACTCTTGCATTACGGTCAAGGTATCAAAGGTATCCAACGCCGGACCGCCACCGCAATGGGTCATTCCTGGAACCACGTACAAGCGCGCAAACTGATCCACGCTGGTTGCGCCACCGTTGTGCTCCTGAATCTGCTTATAGTAACGAATCAGATCCAGAGGCGAAAAAACCGGATCGCTCATGCCGGTATAGAGCAGCAGTTTTCCACCCCGCTTCTGGAAGCCAGACCAATCCAGCGATGCAGCATTAATCTCCGCCGAGGATCTCTCGATGCGTGCCGGATCGGTGTCGAAGTTGAACTTGAAGATATCGATCGCAGGCGGAGCACCTGCCAGCGCCAGACCGTTGAAGAAGGATGGGAAGATCAGGACGTTAATGGGGGCGGGCAACGGGCCTCCGCCCAGCATCCAGAGCCGCCATCCAAAGTCAGCCACACCCGCATCGTAAGGCCAGGCTGAGTAAATTGCCTTGCCGTTGGAATCGTGCGGTCCTGCAAAGACTTTCTCCAGCACATCCACCTGCCCCGCCGTCAGACACGAATCGCTCTTGGCCCCCTTGCATTGCAGCACCGCAGGATCAAAGTGACAGGCCTCGGGATTGAAGATCATGCCATCCTTCAAACCATCCAATTCATCGCACTGCCGCAGAACACCATCCGAGACCAGCTTCAGATCGCCATTCGAAAACGCCCGGGAGAGGTCGGGCATGCCCTGAGCATTCCGTGGCGCTATGGAAGCAAGCTGAACCGTGCTCCACGCCTCTGCCATGGCAGCATGCGTCAGATTGAAGGCCGGCGCTCCGGCAATCACTCCGTCAAAATATTCGGGATAGCGCTCAGCCGCAATCAATGCCTCCCGCCCGCCATTGGAACAACCCCTAAAATACGAATGGTGAATGGGGCGGCCATAGAACCGCGCGATAATCTTGCGGGCAACATCGGTGACGATCTTGGTGGAGCGATCGACGTAATCGGCTCGCGCGCCAGGATCAGAACCAAAGGAGCCATCCGGCACAATCGGATTGGGGTCCTGGTGTCCGCCATCGGTGGAGACAACGGCATATCCACGGCCCAGTGCCGACTTGCTGGCTGGATTCGGCATGGCCGCGTCCAGTCCAAGCGCCGGGTTCAGGATGCCGTCCAGTCCACCGCCACCTTGAAACAACATCCGACCGCTCCAATCCAACGGCATGCGGATTTCAAATTTGTCTCCAAACTCTCTTCCATTCGCACCGCGATGATGATTGACCTCACCGCGGACGACACAGTGAGCGGGAAGAGTCTTGAAGACTACCGGCGCATCGAAGGTGCCCCCCATAGTAAGTGGCTGACCGGCTGGCACTGCAGCCGCCTCGGTGACAATGGCATTCTCGATCTGCATCTTCACCAAATCAGCACAGTTGGTTGAGGACATGGGCGCGGCGGCACGGCTCTCTGTGGCGGCCAGAACAAATAGGCCGAGCGTTAACAAACCAAATCGAACGAGATTACGCATTCCACAATTCCTTTCCAAACGTTGCTCGTTGAGTATCTACCGGTGAAAGTCTGAGGGCTTAGTATCGTGCCAATTTCAGGGCTCCTCCCCCCCCATTACCCCTGAATTCCGAACACGTGAATCAGTGATCCGCGTCACATCGAGTTCTATACGATCGGGAAATACACTCTGTGTTTGGCAGAAGTGTGCACCGGGTGCAAAATCCGGGATCGTTGCAGATTTGCTGCCCCCGTTTCTCAAGGAGTTACATGGACCTCCGTTACCTTCGCTTCTTCATAGCGGTTGCAGAAGAGATGAACGTTACTCGCGCCGCCGAGCGTCTGCACACTGTTCAGCCTTCGGTGAGCAGGCAGATTCATCGCCTGGAAGAGATCGTCGGCGTCCCCTTGTTCCGTCGTGAAAAGCATCGCCTGACCTTGACCGAGGCAGGAGTTGTCTTTCTGCGCGAATCGCGCGCAATTCTAGACCACGTCAGCAACGCCATCGAATTAGCGCGTCAATCCGCGCGATCCTCGATCGACCATGTATCCATCGGATTTATCCTGGGCACCGAGAGCCCGATATTCTCCCGCCTGGTTCCAAGACTGCGCAGCTTGTATCCCAAGCTGCAGATTTCTTATCGCTCCATGAGCGAGCCGGAGATGCTGGCTGCGCTTGATAACAAGACCATCAATGCTGCGTTTTGTGCCGGGCCCATCGATCATCCGGGAATTACCTCAGAGTGTGTGCTTCATCAGAAGGTCGTGGTCGTGCTTCCCTCGGATCACCCGCTGGCGGAGTTAAAGCGAATTCCCGTCGCACGGCTGGCGGAGGTTCCTCTCATGCTGCCCTCCTCTGCGACTTCCCCCAATTATGTTGCGTTCATCAACCAGGTAGCTAAATCCTCCGGCGTCCAATTCAAGCTCTTCATGGAACATGACAACGTGTTGTCGGCCCTCAACGCCGTCAGCTTTGGCTCCGGAGCGTGTTTGATTCCCGACTACCAGCAGGGTTTTCTGCCCGACCATTTCATCACGCGCTCTCTGGAACTGGAACCTCAACCAACGCTCGATCTGCTGGTTGTGTACCGCAAGGACGACAAACTTCCCGCACTCAAGGCACTCCTCTCGGTCATGCAGGAATGCCTTGAACCGCCTCCTGCTGAACCGCAGGAGAAGAACATCCCCCCAGTTTCCAAACCTCGCTTTTCTTCAACCGTCAATCACGGAAAGCTCCCCAAATAGCCAGGCTGCCGCCGGCTACGGCAACAGCCTTTTAGAACGCGAGATGTGGATCAACGGTAAACATAATCCCCGGCCTTGTAACGGGGGGGGATCACGGGAATCTGCAGATAGGAATCGTATCTTCCTCCGGAGTGGATCACGTGCTCCCCTTTGTTGTCGGTCTCCCAGGAGAAGGGCTCAAACCATCCCTCGCGAATGTAATGGCCTGCAATCTGAATCTCCAACTGCTCGCCTTTATGCCAGATGCGGCTATGCGGATAAATCTCAATGTCCACTGGAACAATTTCACCGGGACTGAGCTTCTCCGAGGTCAAATGCGCCTGCACCGGTTGATACTTGGTTGACAATTTCGGATCGAGTTTGCGCCGTGAGGCCCGCATCTTTCCCCATGCGCCGGGATGCGGTTCGCCCAGCACCGAGGTGGCCAGCCAATTGCCTTCCGCGTCCAGCTTGCGAATGGCTACAAACAGATCCATATCGTCGTTTCCGCGCGCTTCAACCCACAGCCGAAACCACATATAGCCACTAAGTTCAGTATCTTCGTCAAACTTGATGGCGAACTTGGTCTGTCCTTGCTCCGCCTCATAGCTTACGCTCGACTCCTGGGGAACCGGTTGAGCATCCAGAGCGTTCCGGCCCGCGTCTACATACAGCCGCTTGTACTGGGTCCGCGCCAGTGGAAACTCTTTTTCCTTGCGATTCACCTGATAGTCACAGTCGAAGGCGTCCATGACCTCCATTCGCATCTTGGGTGTAAGCTCCCAACCGTTGCGGATGTCTTTGAGGTAACGATCGAAGAACAGCTTCAGGTCTGCCAGGTTCGCTGGATCGTAGGTGTCCGGCCACTCGAAATCCCGATGCGCACGCATCCATTTCTTGGGCGATCGCACCTTGCGGAACGCTTCAAACGAGCCGCGCAGATGCATATGGCTCCAGCAAGAAGTAAAGTAAGCTGGAACTTTGATCTTCTCCCAGGCCGGAATCTTGTCCTTCCAATAGCCGTTCATGAACGGATAACGAACCGCCATGGCGGCATTGTCGTCAACGTAGCCAAGGCCCACAAGCGAGCTGGCAATGAAGCTATTGAAGCCGAGAGATGGAATGCCCCCCTCGTAAAGCGATTCGCGAAACAAATCGCCAGTTCCTTCCCAAGGCGCGATGCAAGCCAGATGCGGCGGTTGCTCGGCGGCGATCCTGTATTGGACCATGCCAACGCCCGAGTTACCGAACATTCCAACCTTGCCACTGCACCAATCCTGTACAGCTAGCCATTCGATGAAGTCATATCCATCGCGGCCGTCCTGACTGCCAAACATGTTGATATCGCCCTGGGAGCGGCACACACCGCGGGGATCGGGATTCACAACGGCATAGCCATAATGGCACCAATAGGCCGGATCCGCCGACTCGAACTTGGCCAGGCGCGATACGGTTCCCGGCGGAACGCCCATCGCCTGCCACTCGTGGTTCTCTTGCTGCCGCTTTCCAAAATAACTCCAGTTGACAATGGCAGGCACCTCGGTTGCGC
>Ga0364901_10345_pt1 | contig 13425 bp, 9 predicted proteins | sample ExccelJu500002D4_FD_206968 | JGI IMG/M metagenome (GOLD analysis project Ga0364901, IMG submission 206968) | Enriched cells from Trout Bog Lake Hypolimnion, Wisconsin, USA - BchlTB.July09.5000.02.D4 | ecosystem: Environmental > Aquatic > Freshwater > Lake > Hypolimnion/Profundal zone | place: USA...
GCTTTGGCCCTTTCTGTGGCAGCGGTACTTGCCTTGATATCGGCTTCCCTCGCCGCCAGATCCGGGCGGTTTGCGAGCGCTTTCGTGATGAGTTGATCGACCTGAATTGAGAGTGACTCAAAGGGAAGGTTGGCTGGCGGGACTCCGACTTTCAGAGGAGCATTTGCCGGAAGCCCTGCTGCTATACGAAGATTGCCGAGCGTGACTTCGACATTGCGCCTTGCCGTGGCGAGATCGTATTCAGCTTGGGAGAGAGTTTTTTTCGCCACAAAAAATTCTGGATCAGTAGCCAGACCGGAGAGTTTCTGTGCCTCGACCATCTGGATAATGGTCCTGGAAAGCTCCAAGTTGGAAACTGCAGCCTGTTGCTGAGCGAGTGCGGCTGAGTGTGCGAAGTAGCTTTGCTGAACTGCAAAGACCGTCATTTGCATTCTGCGGTTGAAAGTCAGGTTTGCCGCTTCGAGAAGCGCCACGGTGTGCCTCACGTCGGCCGCCCTGCGTCCAAAATCCATTAAAACATATTCCAACTCCAAGCCGGGACTGATGGATGTCGAGTTGACTTTGAGGGGGCCAGTTTGCGTTGGATAAGGCATCTGGCTGTATCCACCTGTTGCATCGAATTTAAGCGTGGGATAGTAGGATGCCTTGGCCTGCCCGACAGCCGCTTTGGCAGCAATGGCATTGAACCAGACGGAGCGAGTGTAGGGATTGTTGGCGAGTGAAAGTTCGATCAGTGAAGGAATATCATAGATCCTTTCTGCATCGAACCTCGCTGTGTGATCGTCTAGCGAGAAGGGTTCCGGTGTCCCATTAGCACCTGAGGTTTTGGCATTCGCTTTCGCTGAAAATGTCGGGGGAGCTATTAGAAATGAAAGTATCAGCGCAAATAGCGTTGCTGCATCTCGGGAGGCTCTTCTAAATTGATGGGATGTCACGTTGGCTCGCCCTTTTGGCTCTGTTTGTCATGCTGACGATGACTGGTTGTGATCCGCAACTCAATCTTGCTGGCGCCTATATTCCGGGATGGCTGGGATGTCTGTTGGGCGGTCTCGTTGGATTCTGGATTTGCCACGTGATTTTTTTGAAATTGGGGCTTGTTCCATTCCTTAAGCCGCTGGTGCTGGTTTATGGCGCGCTGATATCTGGCCTTACCTGCCTGTTGTGGCTTCTTTTCTTTGCATCCCGATGAGTGAGCAGTCTTCGCCTTCCCATATAGAGTCGCAGCCTCCTCCACAGATCCTCCGTAGGATTGCAGGCATTCTGATATCCCTTCTGATCGTTGGATGGGCGTTGGTAAGTGCTGCTCTTGTTTACGAGAACCTCAGAGTTAACCCCCGCACGGAGGATGCACAGGTCAGGGCGAATGTGGTGGGGGTTTCCACGCAGGTGGGTGGGGCCATCGTGGCAATCCACGTGAAAGACAACCAACTTGTGAAGAAAGGGGATCTGCTTTTTGAGCTGGATGCGAGGCCTTATCAGGCAGAGGAGGACAAGGCAAAAGCCCAGCTTGCTTTGACGAAATTGGAGATTCAAGCATACAAGGATCAGATCACGGCGTGTGAGGCAGCACTTAGGGAGAGCGAGGCCAACGCGCTCTATGCAGCCAACTATGCAAAGAGGGTATCCGCTTTGGTCGCCGGGAACTATGTGACGACCGACAAGAATGAACAGGCACAGACGCAGGCACAGACAACGGCATCCAAGGTGGAACAGGACAAGGCCGCTTTGTCCCGTGCGCGGAATTTGCTCGGTGACTCTGGACAGGAGAATATGCGGCTAGTTGCTGCCGAAGCTTCCCTCCGTGATGCCGAGTTGAAACTTTCCTACTGTAAGGTGTATGCGCCGTGTGCGGGTTATGTGACCAATCTTCAGATCACTCCAGGAGTCTATGCATCCGTGGGTGAGCAGATCTTTTCACTAGTGGATCGGGGGATCTGGTATGTTCTAGCCTATTTCCGTGAGACGGACCTCCGCCGCATGAGGCCAGGAATGGCGGCAGACGTCCACTTTATGGCTGAATCAGGAAAGTTGTACCATGGGATCGTCCAAGGGATTCCGAAGGCGGTTGCGGAACTCGGTTCTCCTTCGGACAAGACTCCCGGAGGACAGGGGATTCTCTCGCAGGTTTCACCGACCATCGACTTCATACTTCTAGCTCAACGTTATCCTGTACGCATTGTGCTGGATGAACCGGAAGAGCATTCCTTCCGGATGGGAGGTACGGCTTCTGTGATCGTCCACACGCAAAGCGATGTGGAGGCAGGTATTAGGCGCTTGAACCAACTGCAGAAAAGCATGGACACTCCCTTTGCGGCACCCCTTGCAGGAGCTATGACGCAACATTCTGGAGGTGCCGCTCTTGGAGCGGTTGGGAAAATTATTGTTCATGAGTGATGCGGGGCGGATTGCATGGCGAATGGCAACAGCCATTGCCTTGACGTTGTTTTGTTTCTTTCTGCTCCATATTCCTAACTCCTTCAGGGCACTGAACACTGCAGCTCTGCTCTGCAGCATCCCGATTTTCCGTGGCGGATTAATGAAGCAGAGGATGATTCTAATCTGGATCTCCGGGGTGATGGGAATGGCCATCGACAGCATGTTCCGAGAGGCCCCATGGCTTTACCTGTGTGCTTTCATGCTGCTGATATATACTACGATGCATTTGGCCTCGCGGAGTCGTGATGCCGCCACGCTGATGATTCTGGTCTTCGGCTACAGTGGATCTGTTCCAACTAGCGACCTTTTTGGAGCTGACCCCGTCATTGCGGGTTTCCAGCGAACCATTGGAGTTTCTCTCGGAGTCATTATTGCGATTGTTGCGTTTCAGATTTTTCCCGTGAAGCAGCTTAGGATGTTTCACCGTTCTGATCCGGTGAGCTTTGATCGGAGGGATCTTCTATTCCTGGCAGTTGCTGGGGCTGCTCTTCTTTGCGTCGGGGCTGCAGTTGTTAAGGAGCATGGAACTTTTGTAGTGATGCTGGGACTGGCGTGGGCACTGGGACTTCCTGTTCAGAGTTGGGCTGTGAACCGCATACAGCTTGCTGGTCTTGCTCTGGGAACCTGTGTGGCGCTCGTAGAATTGACCATTTTTTCTGCATCTTCGAACAATCTGGCGGTTTATATCGCCATGATTTCGACAATTGTCGGTATTGCTGCCTACCTTGGAACTCGATTTCCAAAGCTGAAACCAGCACAGGGGCTTTTTATCATCGGATCTCTGCTCCCCAATACCACTCTTTTCAAGCCTCTTCCTAATGTAACGGCACTCTTTCCTATGCTAGCCTCCATGTGGTTGGGAATCCTGGTTTCGACAATTGTTTATCTAATATTTCACATTGCCGAAGAGATTGAAAAAAACGTGCTCGACTGGGGGCGCGCGAGGAAAGGCTAGTGATCGCAAGAATTATTAACCTATCCATGAAGCTCCTTCTTCTCGGAATACAACTCGTCGTTTTCGCTGCACTCTCCGCTGCAGACCCAGTGAATTCCGTTGTGCCGGCATCAGCTGATCCGAAGAGCCTGCCCAACATAGTCATCATTTTCACCGACGATCAGGGGTATGCCGATGTTGGTAAATTCGGCGCGGAAGGATTCAAGACCCCTAATCTGGATCGCATGGCGGACGAGGGTGGAATTTTCAGAAACTTCCATGTAGCCCAACCCGTTTGTTCCGCATCCCGCGCAGCCTTGCTGACTGGGTGTTATCCTAACCGCATCGGAATCCACGGTGCCCTAGGGCCGCGTTCGAATGTCGGCATCAGTGAGACTGAAATGACGCTGGCTCAACTGCTTAAGCAACTGGGTTACAGCAATGGGATGTTCGGGAAGTGGCATCTTGGCGATGCTCCCGGATTTATGCCTCTGCGTCACGGGTTCGACGAATATTTCGGCCTGCCTTACTCGGCTGACATGTGGCCCGGGCATCCCGACCTGATTACGAATCTTCCGTCCGCGTTGGCCGTGAAAAAGCGCGAGTATCCGAACCTGCCGATCTACGACGGTGAGAACAAATTTCGCGAAGAAGTCTCTATAGATGATCTTAATCACCTCACTACCTGGTATACGGAGCGCGCGGTGAAATTCATCGATAAGAACCGTGCCCGTCCCTTCTTTCTCTATGTTGCGCACAATATGCCTCACGTCCCACTCGGTGTGAGCGACAAATTCCGCGGCAAGACCCAGAGGGGCCTCTACGGTGATGTGATCGAGGAGATCGACTGGTCGGTGGGGCAGATCCTGGATGCGATCAAACGGAATGGTATTGATGACAGGACGTTGGTGATCTTCACCTCCGACAACGGACCCTGGCTCTGCTACGGTAATCATGCAGGATCTGCCAAGCCGCTGCGCGAGGGTAAGGGGACGAACTGGGAAGGAGGGACGCGTGAGCCTTGTATCATGCGCTGGCCTGGTCACATTCCGGCTGGAACAGACACTTGGGATATGCTCATGACGATCGATCTCTTTCCCACAATAGCAAAACTCACTGGAGCGAAGTTGCCGGATCACAAAATAGATGGCCTTGATGTCTGGCCGCTTATTTCCAGGCAACCCGGCGCCAAGAATCCCCATGATGCCTACTGGTTTTATTACCAGAAAAATGCCCTTGAAGCCGTTGTCAAAGGCGATGGTCGGTGGAAGCTCCAAATGCCCCATACCTACCGCAGCATAGTTGGCCAAATTCCGGGGCACGATGGGGTTCCCGGGAAATACGCCGACAGAAAGGTCGAAACAGAGGAACTGTACGATCTTGTCGACGACATCAGTGAAAGCACAGATGTTGCGGCAAAACACCCAGATCTGGTTAAGCAACTTGAGGAGGCTGCGGAAAAGGCTCGCGCGGATTTGGGTGACGAGTTGACTAGGCAACCCGGTTCAGGCCGCCGCGAGCCTGGACTATTGCATGGCACGTGAGCGGGTCATTTTTCTTTCATGACATTTAACAAGAAAAAGCCCCAGACACCCCGTTTTTTGAAAAAAGATATTTGAGTTCCACGGGACAATTTTCACGACTCAGTCCTTGATGGCATGATCGCCGGGGAGATCTTGACCCGACCAGATCATCTTCTGAGTCCAGGGGCGGTCCGGACATTGCCAGAACTGATCTTCCCGAGGTAGTCCGAGTTGGAGCATCCCGTTGGAACAAATGTATAGGCTTCCTGGGGAAATATAGGGATCGCACAGGGAGGGTTGGAATCCCGAAACGCCGGGACGAAGCCATCCTTGTGTATCAAAGGTTCCTGGTGCCGAGAGGCTCCTGTTGATGACCGAGGTCAAGGCTGATCGAACGGCTCCGATTTGTAGTCCCTGAGGCAGTTCGTGCATGAGGGCCAGTAGGGAGAGTGTCTGGAATGCCGCAAAACGATAGACGCTGGAGCGTCCGATGACGGGATAAGTCCCCTCCGGAGATATCATGTGTTCCTGTACCTGTGCATATCGCTGAGCTCTAGCCAGGAAACGAGGATACTCGGATGCGATGGGGTTTCCTTTTTCCGAACAGGTTCGTAGGATTTGGAGCAGCATTGGTTGGATGACATAGCTGTTGTAATAGTCCCAGCGGTAACGGGGGCCATCACCGTAAGTGCCATCGCCCACATACCATTTCAGGTGTGAGTTGACGGCTCGTTCGATCACAGGCATTTCACACTCTCCGGAAAATTTCCAGAGGGCGCATTCCACGATCGCACTGAAACAGACCCAATTATTCTCCCCGGGCCTAATCTTTCGGACAGTCTTGAAAGTCTGGATTAGTTTCTTACGATCCCCTTCCGGCAGGTTTCCCCACAGTTGTACGGGAGCACGAAGCATGGCTAGGGCAAGGAATGCCGTATCCACTAAGGGCTGAGCGCCCTCGGTGAAGTTCATGTAATCAGGTGCTGCAGGGTTCACTGCATTTCCGATTCCGCGCAAGCTCAACCGGATGTAGTGCCCCCGAAGTTTGCCCTCCTCGTCCGTACCGGGACCGAGTTCCAGCCAGGGTGCCATTCCCGAAAGTAGTCTGCCGAAGGCCTCCAGGGGGGCGAAGATCTGCCGACTCTGAGCCCCCTTGGGGATTTTTTCCTTCAATCGATTCTCTGCCAGATTTTCAAGTACCGGATCGGCGATCCTGGTCAGGGCACGGATGGTTTCAGCACGTTCCTTCAAGCCCGCATCATGAAAAAGGTCCTCGCCCAAAACCTGAGGGATGATGAATGCCGCAAATGGGAAAATGAACCACAGCCTTCTCATGAAATGGATGTAATGCTTAACGGCGTTGGATGGGCTAAGGTGGGTAGAAATTTAAGGAGTTTGTTCCAGTATTCTGCCGTCAGAAGCCAACCACGGGCTGTCCATTCAGCAGTCCCTTGCAGTATTCCGCACCGTTGACTGACATGGGAGCAATTTGCATTGAGCGGTCGGCCCCCTCGCTGCTGAGTACCTGACCAGTGGAGAGATCGACATTCAAAGCCAGTGGTCCCTTGAGCCCTTCCGTGCTCAGTCGCACAACATTCCCTTCATTTATAGCAATTGTTTTGGATGAGAGAAAGTTGCTGCGAAAAGCGGTAAAGCCGGCATCGTCCAGTCCCTCCTGCACCCGTATCGCTACGGCTACAATACCTCGGCTTTCTCCCGCCGCTCCCTGACTGTGTGTAACAGTCAGTCTTTTTGCATTCCAAGCAGTCCCGTCGTTGAGTAGTTGGGCCGGAACTGGGTGACCAGTCGTGTCGATGGCGAGAAGGAATCGTACTCCTACGGCGACATCCCCCATGCGAAAAAAGCAGATATTCCCTGGTAGTGAGATCGGTTGCTGGCTCACATCAAGGGCTTTGTCAGCAGTCCAAGCAACGGCCTCAATAGGAATATCGAGATGGGAAAGAAGACACAAGGGGTGCGCCTCTTTTTTGTAGGTGGGATGGTTTTCCGGTGGCCACGAGGAAACGAAGAGTACTTCTGCTCCCGACTGAACCGCCCGAAATAGCGGAACGAGATGATGGGATTTTTTTATACCACTGCCACCGGTGGGAACCTTCTTGTTCCCATAGGGGTCCCCGCGGCCATCCATGAAAAAATTGACCATGACGGTTTGAGGGCCGGCCGGACCAGCGAGATTGAGGGCGAAGGGCTTGTCTTCTGGACCATTTGAGTCGCCGGCCACGCCTATGCTGAAATGATGGCCGATATACTGGCTGGCCCATGCTGTGTCGGGCGCACCCCATTTTTGGAAGACAAATCGGGGGATTCCGCCGAGTGCCTTCTGGTGGATTTCATCAGGAGGAACCCATCGTGAGTCTGCTCCAATGTGGAAATCGGTAAGTATGGCCTGCTTTGGATCAATCCAACCGGCGTCATTTAATTGATGATCCAACGCACCGTGTCCGGTCAAATAATCGTAATCCCTCCCATGAGCCCCGCCCAGTCGACCTGCAGGCTCAAACCAGTTGGCGGCAATGTTAGACCAGTAGAGCCGGAGAATGCGTTGGGCCTTTTCCTGAATTTGTGGATTGGAAAGTTGACGAGCCATGAGCCCCAGACTGTCGAGATCTGTTCCGTAATAGGTCGGGCTTATGTATTCACTGATTCCGTTTTTTGAGGTGAAGTCGATCCATTGGTCCAGCATCGAGTTGCCTTCGGCGACAAGCTCCGGGCTCATCAACGCTTCTCCCAAGGCCAGCAGATTCCAGGTTTTCATCAGGTAAATGTTGGTGTAAGTGACATCAACCTTGTGTCTGTGGATCCCTTCGAGAGCGAGGGCGAGCATCCGATCAAGACTCTCTTGGGCCTTGGGGGAAAGATTTTTAGCATATCGAAGTTTCAGCAATGCTGCCTGCTCGACGATGAATTCCACGCCATTGGGCTCGCCGGGCTTTTGCTCCCGCCAGTACCAGCAAAAGTTCCCGTATGTCTTGCTGAGAGGATCACGATCCTGCATCCGTTCAAGTGAACGAAAGGCCGCCTCGATCTGGGCATTGCGCTGCTGATATCCCGGGGTTCTAGCAGCCTCAAGGATGAAACTAATTATATCTCGTGAATGTGTATATTCAGTCGGAGTTTCGATCTTTATCCAAGCCTTCTCCAACGCGGAAGGTGGAGTCTCCGCGACTGCTGTACCTATCGTCAGTAACGATAGGCAGCATAAAAGGACATTCCGTTCAGGAAGTGAAAGAGTTCTCAACGGCTTCCCATGTATATCGGTGGAGAGCTTCATTTCAGCGGGGGGACTTTTGTAGTTATAACAGGTTTGTAGGAACGAAACAATGCACTACGGTGGAGGAGATTAATCTGATAAACACGTGCATCAGCGGATGACGCCTTCATTCGCAAAACAATCCCCATGGCCAAAAGATCGCTCCCTCTGTCAAAAGTATACGGTCTGCTTGAACCAGGGCCTGTCGTTCTTGTCACGACCTTTGGCAAAGGGAGGGCCGATATCATGACTATGTCATGGCATACCATGCTTGAGTTTGAACCTCCGCTTGTGGGTTGCGTCATCAGTAATCGCAACTATTCCTTCAGGCTTCTGAAAAAGGCCAAGGAGTGCGTTCTCAACATTCCAACGGTGGAGATCGCTCGGAAGGTAGTGGGTTGCGGCAACACGAAAGGGGAGAAAATCGATAAATTCAGACGCTTTGCCCTCACTTCCAAGAAAGCCAAGCGAGTGACTCCTCCTCTTATTGACGAATGCTATGCCAATCTTGAGTGCCGTGTGAGGGATACCAGATTGGTGTCGGACTACTGTTTTTTTGTCCTTGAAGTGATTCAGGCATGGATCGACCCGATGGCAAAAGCTCCTCAAACTCTCCATCATCTTGGTCATGGTAACTTCATGGTTGCGGGGAAGAGAATTGTTATCCCCTCCAGGATGAAGTGATGGGAACTGTTGCTCACCAATTTTTAGGCGTCAGGGTTTGTGATGGAGGAAAGCGCTTTTCTCGGCCCTTCCTTTTTTTCTTTTCTGTCCTGTAGTGCGCATCATCATTCCTTAGATGCCCCTAACAACATTTCCCCCTTTTATTCAACCAAGGAGTCTCTTCAAAGCAATTGCAGTGTGGCTGAGTGAACTGAAGAACACATCACAGCACCCCATCAAATTGCTCCTGAGCATTTGCGTCCTATTGCTGCCGACGCTTTGTCATGCAGACAGCTTCTATGTCTCTCCTGAGGGCAATGATTCCTATCCCGGCACAAAGGATCGGCCTTTTGCCACTCCGGAAAGAGCCGTGGAAAGTGTGTGCCAGGAACTTGCCAAAAAGAAAGATCGTCTCGAGCCTATAAACGTCATCTTCATGGGCGGAGTCTATCGACTTAGTCGGCCTCTGAAGTTTACGCCCGATGATTCAGGAACGTTGGATGCACCCGTTACCTATACGGCGGCTCCGGGCGAACTCGTTGTTTTCAGCGGAGGAATTCCGATCACCGGCTCCTGGACGCAAACGCCGGGGAAGCCTTACTGGCAGATAACTGTTCCCAAGGCGAAGGATGGAGGATGGATTTTCAATTCGCTCACGGTGAACGGTCTCTCACGCATGCGCGCACGCTTTCCTCGCGAGGGGGAGAAAGAACTCCGGGCTGAAGGGCCGGAGCCCGGAGGTGACTCGCGCCATTCGCTCCGTTGCCTTCCCGGGGACTTCAATCCGGCTTGGACCAACCCAACAGACATCGATGTCGTTCTTCTGGCAAGCTGGACTCCGGTAATCCACCGGATCCGTGAGATCATTCCGGAAAAGCGCTCCCTGCGCTTCTCCGGAACTGACAACCATACTGTAGACGCCTTCGACAAGAACCCCCGTTACTACCTGAGCAACGTTTTTGAGGCGCTCACCGAGCCTGGAGAGTGGTATCTCAATCGCAAAACGGGCATCCTCTACTATTACCCTATGGTGGGAGAGGATCTGTCCAAGGCAGAGGTGGTCGCTCCGTTGATCAAGTCGCGCATGATTGAGTTTGAGGGAAATCTCGCTGCCGACCGACCGGTAGAACATCTGCATTTCCGAGACCTACATTTTCGTGATGTGGACTCTGATCTGGATCGTTATGACGGGATGTACCGTCAGGGCCACATGTACCTCGACGCGGCGGTCTTTGCAGAGGGACTCCGCCATGCCTCCTTTGAGCGATGCGAATTCTCACAACTCGGCGAGTATGCCATGGAATTGGCGGATGGCTGCCGTGCCGTCACCGTCCGTCAGTGTCACTTCTGGGATCTCGGTGCGGGGGCGATGCAACTTGGCGTAGTCGACTTGGCCACGCTCAAGACACCGACTACTCCGGGTGCCAAGCCCGGCTCCTCGATGGAGCCCCGCCGCGAGGTGCTTGACCTGACGGTTGACAACAATTTAATCCACCGTCTGGGCACCGTCTGGCACGGTTGCTACGGTATCGGCAATAGGTTTGCGTCAGGGACCAAGATTACCCACAACGAGATTTTCGATACACACTGGGATGCCGTGGGCCTCGACGCGCGCTGGGATTGGAAGGGGGAAAAATACTCACACGGCAACGAAGTCGCCTACAACCACCTTCATGATCTTGGGTTGCGCTACCAGACCGATGCCGGCGGAGTCTATCAGATTGGACCGCTTGATACCCACATTCATCACAATCTTATCCATGACACCCATGCCTACCCCTACACCGCCGGTTACACTGGTATCTATATCGACGAGACCTCCCGCGGCGCCGTCGTCGAAAACAACATAGTCTACAATCTTGACTGGACTGCCTTCATTCAGAATTACGGTGATGACAATGTCTTTCGCAACAATATCTGCGCGTTTGCCCGTGAGGGGTTCTTCGATCGCGGCTCTCTCGGTCATTCCAAGGTCAACTACATGGAGGTGACGCGGAACATTTATATTGCGCGAGACGACAAGGCGCAGCTCACCAACTGGAAACCCGGAGAAAAACCCCCGGTTTTCAATTACAACATCTACTACTCACTCACTCCTGGTGCCAAACTCACCTTTGCGGGGATGAGTTTCGCAGGCTGGAAAGAGACCGGACGTGACTCGAATTCCGTCATCATGAATCCGGGATGCCGTGATCCAGACAAGTTCGATTTTTCCATTCCGGCCGACTCCCCCGCATGTAAGGCAGTCGGATTTGTCCCATTCGATGCCGAGATCAAGAAGGCCGGTCTCTACGGGGATACTTCATGGACAAATTCCATCAAGCTTCCTCCCCCCCGCAAGTTCCTCCCTGCGTGGACCGATGAGGAATTGTCTCCATTAAATGAAATCGACATCGACCCCAACCAGTACAATGACGGGATTCGTCCTCCGGTTCTTACCGCTGCTGCCCGTGGTGTCTACGAGGTGACAAGCAAGGTTGCTGGCATGCAGGGGCCCAAGTGCATCGAGTTGGAGGCCAGCCAGAGATACATCCACACGGTGTTCCATGGTCTCAAGCAGGGGAAGATCACGTTCTCCTACGCTGTCATGCAGCCCGTAGACCAACCCGCGGCTATCACGATGGAGATACGTGACGAAAAGGGAGCTTCTTATCATGCCGGTCCGTCGGTCTTCATTTCCCGTGATGGGCAGATTACGGCGGGAAAGCAAAAGCTGGAGAGCCTTCAGCCGGGTAAGTGGACGCATTTCGAGGTCTCCTTTGCCTTGGGTGACGGAGCCCCGCAGACTTACACGCTGAAAATCCGCAACAGCCTCGGGGAGAAATCCCACGTCCTTCCCTTCGTGAAGGATGGCATCCACGAGATCCAATGGCTCGGATTTATCTTTCCCGATAAGGAGCCTGGCAAATGCTATCTTGATGATCTGCATCTGAAGATTAACAAGCCATGACCTTGTCGGAATCATCCCCGACCCCTTGATTAACGTTTCTCGAGACCCGTCATCATTCTCGGGACTATGGTGTAAAAGCCCACTTCCGAGGTGGGAAGTTTTTTTGGATATCTGGGGAATTACTTTGTTGGCTGTCCCAACAGAATTGTTCCCAACAAGGGTGCCTTAGAAGGCCTGATTCGACATCAAGCCAAACCATGCAATCGAAAAACAAGTTTTCCGCTGTCTGGAACGGGTCGTTTGTTTTTTTCCTGCTTTTGCTAACGATCATTGCCGCTCTTTTTTATTACGGGCAGTGCTACCGGGCCGGCATCAATTATTGTATGAGTCCCAACGAGGGGTGGAATGCCTTCTTTGCAAAGGCCGCCATGGACGGAGAGGCCCTTTATCCCTCTCCGGAAAAGTTGCTCACCAATAATTATCCACCGCTTTCTTTTTATGCCACCGGTATACTGGGAATGTGTCTGGGAGACCAGATCATGGCAGGCAGGATTCTCTCCCTTCTTGCGTCGATCGTGATCGCATGCGGTATTGCAGCTATAATAAGCCGCTTGGGTGGAGATCTCTTCGGATCGATCGCCGGCGGTGCCCTTTTTCTGGCGATGCTCTGCAGGTATTATGATTACGTCGGACAGAACGACCCTCAGTTGCTGGCGCAAGCCATCATGACCATGGGAACTCTCTGGTTTCTGGACCGTGAGCTGTCGGGGCGAGGGCTTGTTCTGCCCTTGCTGACAATGGTTGCGGCTGGCTTTTTCAAACACAATATAATCGCCTTGCCGGCAGCTTCATTGGCCTTGGTTTTGCTGCTGGACTGGCACCGTTTTCTGCGGCTAGCGGCAATATCCCTTCTCTTCATCATCGTCGGACTTCTGGCCTGCCTCGCCGTCTACGGGCCATCCTTCATCTATAATTTTTGCACCCCAAGGGGATTCTCCTGGGGTGATGGGATTGATGCCCTCCCGGATCTTCTGCACCACATAGCCCTCCCGGTAGCCGCTTTCGTTGTCATCGGGGTATATAAGCGCAGGGAAACGGGCATCCAGTTCGTCAACCTCCTGCTGGGCATCAGCTTCATCGCTTTCTTCCTGCAGTCCTGTGGTGACGGCGTCGGCCCCAATGCCGAGTTCGACATGGTCATTGCCGCTTCAGTCGGATTCGGCCTAACGCTTTCCTTCCTTGGACGATCAGATCTGCCAGAATTCCTTCTCCCCGGTCTTTCAAGATCAATTCTTGTGGCGGCTGCATGCCTCACTCTCTGGCCAGGCAGAAGCGATCTTGCTCTGCGCCTTCTTATCGATCCTCGCACCGTTCATGAGCAGAGGCAGCGGACGGAGATCGACATGGAGAATGCAGTCGCGCGCTGTAGATCTATGCCCGGCGACGTTTACTGCGACCCAACGGTTCTCTACCGCGCGGGGAAGCAATTCAGAGTTGATTCTTATAATGTCGCTGAACGGATTCGTTACGGTCGACTCCATGCGGATGCAATTGATGCTCTTTACAGGAAAGGAAGCCTCTCTTTTGTGGAGAACCCCTACAACTTTTTAGATGACTCTTGGTATCCTTATTAATGACAGGTACTTTCAGCAACCGGCGGGGTTGGAGCGAATTTGTGAATTTGAGCAAGTTGATGGGTTTGTCTTTG
>Ga0364901_10347_pt1 | contig 13306 bp, 9 predicted proteins | sample ExccelJu500002D4_FD_206968 | JGI IMG/M metagenome (GOLD analysis project Ga0364901, IMG submission 206968) | Enriched cells from Trout Bog Lake Hypolimnion, Wisconsin, USA - BchlTB.July09.5000.02.D4 | ecosystem: Environmental > Aquatic > Freshwater > Lake > Hypolimnion/Profundal zone | place: USA...
CCCTGATTGGGCCGCGCAAAGTCCCGAAGCTCCCGGCCACGCCGTCATGCCCTACGAATACGTGGAGCGTTTTGCCATGGAGGCTTTTACCGGGCCGGCCAAGACCGAATCCACGGCCACTGTCGCTGCCGGCCAAGACGCTCTTGTACTGAAGGACAAGATTGGGTTCGACGGTACGGGCGGATGCAAGGCGGAAAGACTTGGCGTTCTCCACCGCTCCGTCTGGAGGCGGCCCCTGGCCTTCGGTCTCGCTGGGACTGGGGTTGTAAGGCCAGGCGGTCTCTTGGCAGACACCATAGGTGGCCAGGGCGGTCATGGCGGTGTGAATCCATGTGCCCGAGGAGGGGTTGCCGTCCAGTTCCTTACAGGCCCAATACAAAAACTGCTCGGAGAGGTCCACTTTAGACCCGGCCAGGAATTCGCGCAATGCGATGGAGCCAAATGCCACGCAGGTCCCGCGCTCACCCTGGTTCTTGATCGGAGGCATACGGTCCATGAGACGCACCGAAGACGGGAGGCGCGCCTCAAAGGCGCCTTGCGGCTTGGCGATGCCGGCCCGAACCCGGCCCTGCCGACGGTAATCCTCGACAACGGCCGGTTCCAAAAGGCAGCCGAGCCGGCCGCCGGCCCGGGAGATCTGCAGCCCGGGCAGGCATTCTGCGGGCAATGATGAACGAGCGCTGGCTATGACCTGGCCAAGCCCATTGGCCTGAAGAGCTCCATGGGGCTCCTGTTTGCCGTCTTGAAGCGCGGCCTCGAACGCCACCATCTCCTCCAGGCTTGTCAGCCACATGGAAGAGAGCATGGCCCGATGCGAATCGGAGAGGGTTAAGCTTGCTAATGAAGTTTGCTGACCCATGGCGACCCTTACCTTCCCGGAAACGATGCATACCCGCCGGTCAGTCGGGTTTGCGTTTCTCTTTCTGAACATGGCTCACGTTCAGGCCCAGCAACCCGCCAGGCTGGGCCTGGCTGAGGGCCGCGAAACTCGCGGCGCCCAGCAATGTTGCCGCTTCATCCAAAAGCCTGTGCAACTCACCAGGCGAAACCTGCAATACCGCCAGCAGTCCAGCCTTGCCTTCGTCGGTTGCGGTGGCGGCTACGAGCTCCTCGACCGAAGCAATCCAGCGGTGGTTCAGGGCTTCAACCTGCGTGGAACTGATGGATGGCAGCGCATCCAAGGGATGCGGCGATCCACCTTCCTTTGATCTTGCCGTATTCTGTGTCATTTTTATTTCGCGAAATGAGAAATTCGTACACCAGTCCCGCCAACCTTCGCCAGCCGAGGCAGCAGGCGGCCTGCAGACGCGGAAAACTCCTCTGGCCTGCGACCAGCTTAAGCTCATTGTCCCTTGGAGCGTTCTAATGTCAAGAAACTATCGCTGGCGCGCCTGGAGACATTGAAATGGCGGACGACTGTCATTGTAACGTTAGTTTGCCACAGTTCTTGCGGCACAACGGCGTCGTTCCAGTAAGGTTGCGGTATCCGTGGCAGCAATATGAAATTCTGTTTCGGAACTGGGGCAGTGTCGTTTCGCAAGCTTGTTATTGCCATCTGTTCCAGTACGGGTATGCTGTAATCCGTCAAGTCCGCCTAGCCAGGCCGCCGTGTTTTTTCGGTGCCGTCTTATTCGAAAAAAGAGGTGAACCAATGGATGGGAAATACTGCGAAAAAGACAAGTCTGCTTTGATTCGCTGCCCGGAATGTGACCATTCCGGAAAGAAGAATGGGGTGCCGTGCGTCAAGTGCAAAGGTACCGGCTATTTGTGCCAGATCCACGGCGGTGACTGGAAGAATAGGAAGTAATAAGGACGGCAGCCCATGTCTGAATACTGCGAAAAAGACCATACGGCGTTGATCAAGTGCGAGGAATGCTACGGCACGGGGCGGAAATCCAACGGCTTCAGGTGCATCCATTGCGCCGGCACAGGATGGAGATGCCATATTCATGGCGGTCACTGGAAGAAAGGGGACAACTGGACGGAGGGGCAGATGTCCAGACCAATCGTCGAAACCATGAAGCCCCAGGCCCGCAAGGGGTTACTGGGAATCTTCAGTTCGACGATGGAACTTCCCAAACCGCAAGTGGACGTAGAGTGCTTCCTGGCCAGGCGCCAAGGCGACGGCAGTTGGGATCTGGACAAACCGGAGACAGGAACATCCCGCCTCAAGATCGATCCGGAAACGCTGATCGTCCTGGCGCACACGGACAAGCAGGTATTAAACCTGCGTTTGACGGCGGTGAAGACGGACGCCCGGGGACATGCATGGGATGTCACGCTGCAAGGCTGGTGGCGGGTTAGCAACGCCCAGGAGTTCTTGAAATCCTACGGACTCAGAGCCGTTTCACCGGCCAGCGCGCTGACCAATGACATGGTGGAAACGCGAATCCTCAGCACCATCCGGCAACATGTGTGCGCGGAAGTGCGCAACCGGCCCGTGGAGGAACAGCAGAACCGGGACGCGTTGCCGGTCATGTGGTGGACGGAGAATCTGCGGCTGTGGCTCAAGGAACTGGAGGGACTGGAGATCGAGGTCGTCAACGCGCCATGGGAAAGCGCCGACAAGAACCAGGCCGAAATGGAAGCACAGCGGCTGGCGGATATGCAGGCCGCCGAGAAGGCCAGTCGACAGCAGGAAGAGGCCAAGCTGGCCCGGATGCGCCTGGAGGCGGCGCATAATGCGGAAAAGTCGCGCATCGAGAATGACAGTTTGCTGGACCAGAAGCGGCAGGAGGAAGAGCTTGCGGTTCTCGAAACGCAACACCACAAGAAGATTCTGGAGGCGGAAGAGGAACTGGCCAACGCCCGGCGAGCCTCGGAGCGGGCCGCCCTGGAACACCAAATCACTATGGCCAGGCTGCGCAACAACCACCAGGCCGAGGATACGGCCGTGGCCCGCCAGGAAGAGGCCGACAAGCACCACCAGGAGATGATGGCGATGCTGGCCAAGACCCAGGAACTGTTCAACAAACGCGATGAACAGAGGGAACAGTTGCTCAAGCAGCTTGCCTCGCAGAACTCGGCACACCAGGCAGCCGAACGTCTTACATCGCCGGAATTTGGCATGTCTCCGCAAACGCTGGGTCTTTTTGGATTCAAGGTGCCCGTCCAGCTGTTCGTCGACGAGCTGGCCCACAAGGCCCAGGCCGAGGGCAAGCCGGTCACCATAGCCAAACAGGAAATACAGACCAGGGACATCAAACCCGGCAACGCGGCGATGAAGGCCAAATCGCTGAAGATCGGTCAGTCGCTGGCATTCACGTTTACCAGCCGCCGGAACGGGTATGTGACGATGCTGAACCTGGGCACGACCGGCCTGACCTGGCTGCATATACCCAGCGCATTGTGCGACATTGAAGCAGCGCAGGCGCAGGCCGGCCGCTACTACAATGTGCCGGGAAGGGAACTGTTCCCGTGGGAGTATGATTATTATGAGGATGGCCCCAAGGGTTGGGAACACATCGTGGTGATCGTGTCAGACAAGCCCCTGATTGACAAGACCATCCTGAGCCGGGCCAACCCGGAAATGCCGATCATTCAGTTAAGCCCGCAAGAGGTTGAGCAATTGCGACAATCTCTGGCGGCGGACGAGAAGTTGTGGAGCGCCGGAGTCCTGTCGTTTTATGTTGTGGACTGACGGGATGGAACCGGTCCATCGGCCGGCTGTCGCCAAACTGCTGGAGATTTGACACAAGAACAGGTTTGGCTACGTTTTGACAACAGTGCGTTGGCCCCCACAAGCCAAGCAGGCGGCCAACGGCGGAATCCGACAGCTTGTCGAAACAAGCGTCGCCTCAAATGCGGATCCCGCAGCACGAGCAAGTCAAGTCCTGAGTGCGGAGCGATGCCTATGAAAACAACCCACCCATTGATTCCCCTGTCGTCACTGGCTCTGGCATGCTGCCTGGTCTTCGGCATTATGGGCTGCAGCGCGACTTATGAGCCGCACCCGCATCCCTGCCTGCATCATGAGTCGCTGCCGTTGACGCAGGCGCCCGACCACGCCCCGGCCACGACCCTCCCTTCGTGCGGACACATCGGCGTATGCGGACTGCAATCGCAGATCGTGCAGCCGGTGGGGACATATTCGATCGGCAAGGAAATGCAGAACCCGCTGCGCTGCGAAATGGACCTGGCCAAAGTTTCCGACTTGATCGGCGGCGAGTTCACAGCCTGCGGAGCAACCGTGGTGCGCCTGCCGGATGATACCCAGGTCCGCCTTCTTAGTGCCCAGGAGAAACAGGACTGCGCTATGTTGCTGAAAGGCACGGCGGTGCGCTACGAGTATTCCGAGCACGGAAGCAAGCAGGATCGGTATGTGTTTGCCTACATTGCCATCCGATTCACACTGCAGCGCGTGGCTGACGCGGGCACTCTCTGGGAAGGCGAAGTTGCGGCGTACCAGAAAGCGACCCCGGGGCCGCACACCTCCCAGGAGCCCATGGCCGAGGATGTCGTGCGCTGTGCCGCACGCGATCTGCTGAGGGACCCGACGTTCCGTACCGCCCTGGCCAAGTAACTCATAGCAGGAAAACCCCCATGAAGAATCACCACATTCCACGCCAGATCACCCTACTCGTCGCCGGCACGCTCCTGTTGGCGCTGGCCGCCGGCGGCTGCGCTCACAAGATCGCGATGACGCCTGCGCTGCCCTCGCTGGCCACGTCGTCGCGGCCACTGCCCGGAGAAGTGGCCGTAATGCTGCCCATTGATGCCCGCCCGGCGGTGGAACGCCATGGCGACACCCCGGGGATGGAGTACTTCATCTACCTGGTCTTCGCCATAATAACCTCCGAACGCGGCAGCTATGTGACCGGCGATGGGCAGTTCTGCCTTCCGGTAGTTGAGCCCCAGGGCGCGCACTTCCCCTGCTCTCCGGTGGCGACCGGGGCGGTCGGCGAGAGCGTCTGCGCCTGCCTGGAAAGATCACGGTTATTTGAGCGGGTAGCGCGCCTGCGCCCGCCCAACGGCGAGGATGCCTGGCCCCTGCCAGAAAAGCAACAGTTGCTTGCACGCATACCGGCAAAGCCTGAACTGTGGAACCTCCGCGCCTGCGAAGGCGACGCCGATGAACTGCAGTCTCGCGCACTGGCGGCGCCGCTACCCAAGTGCCCGTCGGAATGGCTGTTGCGGGTGCGCATCGTTCACCTTTACAGCTCGCAGTACAGCGTTACCGTGTCGGCGACCACCGCCAGCAACAACAGCAGCAGCTCGGTTACCAACAACAGGTTCTTCGCCCCGACCGGCAATGCGGTACTGGCCTGCGAGTTATATCATGTCGGTCCCGGCGGTCCGGTGCTGGTTTGGGACCGGAGTTTTGTGGGGTCGGCGATGCAGGCGGCGGTGAATTTTCCCAGTTACACCGGTCTGCTGCTGCCGGCGATGGCCGATGCTCTGCAAAAGATGAACGCGGCCCTGGTAAAAGACGCGCCGCGCATCCAGACATGGGTCGAAGAGCAAAAAACCCCTGCACCTTCTCCGCGAACCTGATCTGGTGCCTGTAACCCTGGTGGATACCTATGCAACGCTTATCTTTGCGAATACTGCAACTCGTGGTGCTGGCGGGATTCCTGGCGGCGATTTCGGGATGCACCCCGCAGACCTACCAGGACACGGTCAATCCTAGTTACATCACTTTCGGCGTCAGGCGCGTCGCGGTGGTGGTCTGGTGTTCGGGATATACGGCGGAAGATCCCGCGCTCACGAACATACCGGCGTTGAGTCCCTCAAGCACGCCACTGAAAAGATACGATGATTGGGACAAGGAACTGACGCCGAGGATCGCCCAGGAGGTTTGCCGGCAACTGACGCGATTGGGTTATGACGCGACAGACCAGACCGCCAGCGTGAAATTCGCTCCTGAAGCATATACCGAGGATGCGATCAAGACTCTGCGCCAGAGCAGCCCGGCGCCGGACGCGGTTCTCATGGTTTCCTACATGGTCAGCAAGTTCCGCTACACTGCTGGAGGCCGACAAGATCCATATGCATCATCGGCCTTTCAACAGACACGAACGGACACCTACGATAGTCGTTATGTCCATGCGTACGCAACGCAGACCCGGATCGGGGGCGCATCTTCAGAAGTCGGCGGCGTTCATCTGCGCGGGGTGTTTGCCATGTTTCATCTGAAAGACGGCCAGGTAATGTGGCAGATCAGCGGCGGACCGCCCTACGTGACCTATTCCCAACCAGCGGCCGGCGGCAATCAATCCGACAGCGCTTTGCTGGATGCCGTCACCACCCATTTCGGCGGCGATTACGCCACCCCGGCCCCGAATCGCCACGGGCTACCGCACCAATGACTACGGACACGGGCGTTGTTGAGTTGCTTCCTGCACTGTGCAACTGCTTGGGGGGATATTCCACCTTGTCGGTGGGAACGGATAACTTCATGGAAGAGGAACTTGATGAATACCCCTTTGGCGTTGAGATTGGGTCCCTCTCCCGCTCGTCGCCCCGCAGGAGGCTTTGCACCCGTTTTGTGGCCTCGTCTCGCCCCAGCGCATACTTCCAGTTGAAAATCTCAGCATTCGCGCACGATCAATGTGCAGCCGAACACGACTTGTGCGGCCAAGGCGTGATGCACGACCCGGTCGCGATACGGGGCGGCCGAGATCAGGCGAGGCTTGGGGATGCGTATCCAATGCGTGCGGAAAGTGCCGGGCCGGTACTTCCCCTCTGCCAGTTCGCATCCGAGCCGGTAGAGTTCCATTTCCTGCATAAATTCGAATCGCTGAACACATGGCCGGGCGCGCTTGCCCAGGCGAGCCTTGCGGGCCGCCAGCAGCAGGTTCGGCCAACTGACCACCTTCGACCATAGATCGCCATAACGTTTCATTACTTACATGCCTTGAACCATCCGCCCACTTGCACGCCGATGTCGAGCATCTGCCTGACCGAATGCCCGTGACTTCCGGAAGCCAGTGCCTTCAGATCCTTTGCCAGGCGCACTTGAAATCGAAGGATTTCAAGCTCGATGTTGCACCGCTCGAGCGCCGTACGCCGATCCTTCGTGTACTTCGCCTGCAGCAACAAACAGAGGATCGCCTGAAGACGATTCTCAATGGTCATCCCGAGGCTATAACGGTGGTGCCGGGGAAACTGCTCCACATGCCGGATCATCCATAACATGAAGTAGTAGAAATCCGCAATAACTTTTAGTTCCTCCGCCATGTGCCTCTCCTGTCACTGGTTTCACATTCGACCCTCGCTCCGCTCGGGTAAAGGGTAAAAGGGAAAGATGGCAAAGGGTTACTGGAAGTCCAGGGCCAACCGGAAGCCGATATAGCGGCACCGGTAGTCGGGCGCGCTCCTGCTGCGGCACGCAGCGCGGCAGCCCAGCGGACCGCCGCGCCACGACCCGCCGCGCAGAACACGCGACAAACCATCCGCCGGCCCGGCCGGATCAGTGACCTCCGTCTTTGGGTACTCGCCATATCTGTCCTCGCACCACTCCAGGACATTGCCAATCATGTCATAAAGGCCCCAGGTGCTGGAGCGGAAACTGCCCACTGGCGAGGTATAAACGAAGCCATCAGCCCAATTGAACGTCGTCCAATTGGGGAACTTGGCTTTGGCGGTAATATCGGCACAGTTTGCCCAGCCCTTGGCGGCATCGGGGCTATCGCCCCAGGGATACGTTGTCTGCGTTCCTGCCCGGCAGGCATACTCCCACTGGGCTTCGGTTGGCAGGTGATAGAGCCGGTCGTCCTGCTGCGACAGCCATTGCATAAACTCCTGGGCATCGTTCCAGCTCACGCAGACCACGGGGTGATTGTCATCCTGGTCGAAACCGGGCTTGCGCCAGCATACACCATTGACCTTGGCCCATTCCTTGCCCTTCCATGCGTAGGACCAACCCTCTTTTTCAGCTTCGGTTTGATAGCCGGCAGCGCTGGCAAAGGCGGCGAACTGGCCACGCGTCACCTGGTGAATACCCATCCCGAACGGCTTGCTGATACGCACACGGTGCTGGAGTTCACCATCATCGTGGCCCTCCTCGCTCGCCGGACTACCCATCATGAACTGCCCGGTGGGGATATAGGCGAACTTCATGCCGAGGCTGGAGGGCGCCAATAGCTCGCCGGGACGCCAGAGGCGCCTTTGCAGTGTCGCCGAAAGATCCGCATCGCCCTCGCCATTGAAGCGAAGGCGGCGCTCCCATGCCTGGTAGCCCTCCAAAGTGACTTTCACTGAATAGGTTCCGGCTTTCAGTTCCGCCGCCAGCGGCGTGACGCCGGCGCTGCGACCGTCGATTTCCACGGAAGCGCCGGAGGGCTCGCTGGTGATCAGCAGCTTGGCCGGTTCGATGACCTCGAGCCGACCGGTACGCCGTGACGGGGCCACATCGGCGGGCGGCACCGGAATTTCCTGGGTCGCGGAGACCTGTAACCCCGGCACCAGCACCGCCCGTGTACCGGCTTCACGATCCAACCATGGTTTCTGCTTGACTCCCAGGCCGTGTTCCCTGGCCAGGCGCACCATCCGGCCGGCCAGGTCATCGGCCAGACCGTCGCCCAGAACCACCTCACGATGCGCCTGAACAGCATCTTCCAGGGACTCCAGCAAGGCCGCCGTGAACAGGCCGTGCTTCACACGCGGCAGTTCCGCCGCCGTCGAGCCCTTCCCGCAGGCGCACAGCACCGCCAACGGACCGGAGGCCTGGCTTGCCCCCTGCACCAGGTCACGCAAGGCGCGCTCGTCTTTCAGGCCTTCGCCTTCCCCGGCTTCCCGGTCGCGCAGCAACGGCGAACGGCAGGCATCGAAGATGAAGACCCGCGTGGCCCCGCAGGAGCCGGTCTCCTCCTTCAGCAGATCTACGGGAACAGCATCCTGGAGGTATTTGAGCCGGCGCGGCCGGGCCTGGGGGCAGAGCAGCAAGTGGCGTCCCTCATGGTCCACGCCGTGGCCGCCGAAATAGAACAGGAACAAGTCCCCGCTGGAAAGACGGTTGCACAGATCGGCGGCGCTATCTAGAACCTCCCGGTCATCGCGCGGGCGCAGCAGTTTCACCTCGTCGAAACCGGCCCGGTAGCGCAGAAACGCGGCCAGTTCGTGACCATCATTGTCCACGCACTGCAGGCTCTGGATCGCCGAATCGGCGTAGTCCTGGACGGGAACGATCAACGCGGTTCGACGGGACATTGATCCAACTCCTTGTCCTGTGGCCAAAGCCCAACACGCCGGCGGCTATTCTACCAGACGTTACCACAGGTTGCTCTCTTTCATCAACCAACGCCACCAAAACCATGCCGGGCACTCGTCGGCATCGGTAGCATCAAGTCAAGGCTGTTGCCAAGAATCCCAGGCGTAGCCCACTTCCACGCCTCTGGAACGATCCAAAGCCTCACTTTTCACATCACACCCTCGTTGCGCTCGGGCAAAAGGGCAACTGTGCAAAGGGCTAGAAGTCCAAGGCCAACCGGAAGCCGAAATTGCCGATCCGATTGCCGGGCGTGTTCCTGCTGCGGTAGGCGGCGCGGCAGTTCTGCGGTTCGCTGCCCCACGACCCGCCGCGCAGAACACGCGACGAACCACTTTCTGGTCCCGTCGGATCGCTGACTTCCGTCGTCTGGTAGTCGGCGTACCAATCGGAGCACCATTCCCACACATTTCCGTGCATGTCATAGAGACCCCAGGCATTGGGCTTCTTTTGACCCACAGGCCGCGTCTTGCCGCCACTGTTCGCGCGGTACCAGCCCATATCATCGAATTTCCCTGTTCCGCCATAAGGTCCGGCACTCCCCGCCCGGCAGGCGTATTCCCATTGGGCCTCCGTGGGCAACCTGTATCGGCGGCCGTCCTTCTCATTGAGCTTGTTGCAGAACTCCTGCGCGTCATCCCAGGAAATCTGCTCCACGGGCAAGCTCCCGCCCTTGAAGTGGCTCGGGGCACTCCCCATCACCGCCTGCCACTGCGCCTGCGTCACAAGATACACGCCCATGTGGAATGGCTTGCTGATCGTCACCTTATGCCGGGTCGCACCAGCACTCCGCTCCGCCTCGTTTTCAGGGCTACCCATCAGGAATTCTCCGGCGGGAATCAAGGCGAACTTCATCATGGCCCCGACTAAATCCAATTCGGTGATCACCTGCAGGCCAAGCGCCTCGGCGGCGGCGCGTTGGACCTGCGCTGCCTGATCGGCCGTCATCGGAAAGTGCGCGTGAATGACCTTTGATCGCTGTTGCGGTTCGGTATGCAACCCGGCATCGGCAGCTGCTTGCACGACCAACGGCTGCATGGTCGATTGCGTCAGCACATGCCTCTTGTCATTGGGCAGGCGTTGGAAGACATGGACGGCAAACTGGCAGGATTGGGGATTACCACTGGCCAGGTTTAGTTCTGAAGTTGGCATGAAAAGCTGCAAGTCTTTCCATTCCGTGTGGTCATAGGGCGCTTCAATCTTCCCACTTACATATGCCTGCTGATTCCTGCCGGCCTGGTGGCTTGCGGTCCTGCCTGTGACAATCGAACCATCGGCCATGGAAAAGTAAACGCCCACTAATGCTTTCTGCCCCTTCATATTCTCTGTAGCGAGGTGTACGTGGATCAGCATCCCGTTGGCGCCGTTCTTGCCAAAACCGTAATCCACCCAAATCTTCTGAATCGTGGCCGTGGGCGCCGCGGCCTGGCTCGCGGATAAACACGAATCGAGTCTCTGCTGGGCATCAAGATCGCCCTGTTCCGCCGCCTTGCGATACCACTTAATCGCCTCAGTGTAGTCCTGTGCAACACCTTCGCCCTTTTCGTAGCAAACGCCGAGGCTGCCTTGGGCCTTAGCATTGCCATGGTCCGCCGCCTTGCGATACCACTTCGCCGCCTCGGCATAGTCCAGACCGACACCCTGACCATAGTAAAAGCACTCCCCAAGGCTGTATTGGGCCTCAGCATTGCCCAGGTCCGCCGACTTGCGATACCACTTCACCGCCTCGGCATAGTCTTGACCGACGCCCTGACCATAGTAGAAGCACTGCCCGAGGTGATATTGGGCATCGGTAGACCACTGCTCCGCCGCCTTGCGATACCATGTCACAGCCTCGGCGTAGTCCTGTGCAACACCTTGGCCCTTTTCGTAGCAAACGCCGAGGTTCTTTTGGGCGGAAGCATTTCCCTGTTCAGCCGCCTTGCGGTACCAGTTGATCGCCTCGGCTGAGTCCTGAACGACGCCCTGGCCTTTTTCGTAGCAAAAGCCAAGGCTGTATTGGGCCTTAGCATTGCCATGGTCCGCCGCCTTGCGATACCACTTCACCGCCTCAGTGTAGTCCTGTGCAACACCTTTGCCGTATTCGTGGCAATAGCCGAGGCAGTTCTGGGCGGAAGCATTTCCCTGTTCAGCCGCCTTGCGGTACCAGTTGATCGCCTCGGCTGAGTCCTGAACGACGCCCTGGCCTTTTTCGTAGCAAAAGCCAAGGCTGTATTGGGCCTTAGCATTGCCATGGTCCGCTGCCTTGCGATACCACTTCACCGCCTCGGCATAGTCTTGACCGATACCCTGACCATAGTAAGAGCACTCCCCGAGGTGATATTGGGCATCGGTAGACCCCTGCTCCGCCGCCTTGCGGTACCACTTCACAGCCTCGGCGTAGTCCTGTGCAATACCTTTGCCGTATTCGTGGCAATAACCGAGGCTGTTCTGGGCGGAAGCATTCCCCTGGTCCGCCGCCTTACGGTACCACTTCACCGCATCGGCATAGTCTTGACCGATACCCTGACCATAGTAAGAGCACACACCGAGCTTATACTGGGCAGCAGCATTCCCCTGTTCAGCCGCCTTGCGGTTCCAGTTGATCGCCTCGGCTGAGTCCTGAACGACACCCTGGCCTTCTTCGTAGCAAACGCCAAGGCTGTATTGAGCCTCAGCATTGCCCTGTTCCGCCGCCTTACGATACCACTTCACCGCATCGGCGTAGTCTTGTGCAACACCCTGGCCCTTTTCGTAGCAAACGCCGAGGTTCTTTTGGGCGGAAGCATTCCCCTGTTCCGCAGCCTTGCGATACCATGTCACAGCCTCGGCGTAGTCCTTTGCAACACCTTGGCCTTTTTCGTAGCAAACACCGAGGTTCTTTTGGGCGGAAGCATTCCCCTGTTCAGCCGCCTTGCGGTACCAGTTGATCGCCTCGGCTGAGTCCTGAACGACGCCCTGGCCTTTTTCGTAGCAAAAGCCAAGGCTGTATTGGGCCTTAGCATTGCCATGGTCCGCCGCCTTGCGATACCACTTCACCGCCTCGGCATAGTCTTGACCGATACCCTGACCATAGTAAGAGCACGCACCGAGCTTATACTGGGCAGCAGCATTCCCCTGTTCAGCCGCCTTACGGTACCAGTTTATCGCCTCGGCTGAGTCATGAACGACGCCCTGGCCTTTTTCGTAACAAAAGCCAAGGCTGTATTGGGCCTTAGCATTGCCATGGTCCGCCGCCTTGCGATACCACTTCACCGCCTCGGCATAGTCTTGACCGACACCCTGACCATAGTAGAAGCACTCCCCGAGGTAGTATTGGGCATCGGTAGACCCCTCCTCCGCCGCACTCCTATACCATTTCATGGCCTTGGCTTCGCTCTTGACGACGCCGGAGCCGGCGGCGTAACAGAGGCCGAGGCGATACTGGGCGTCAGCAATCCCCTGTTCGGCCGACTTACGATACCACTTGGCCGCCTCGGACTTGTCTTTGACAACGCCGTCACTGTTGTCGTAGCAGAGACCGAGGCGGTACTGGGCATCAGCATACCCCTGTTCGGCCGACTTGCGATACCACCTGGCTGCCTTGGGCTTGTCCTGGGGCACGCCCTCGCCGGCGGCATAGCAGAAGCCGAGGCGATACTGGGCCTCGGGATCCCCCTGCTCGGCGGCCTTGCGATACCATCTGGCCGCTTCGGCAAAATCCTGGGCCACGCCCTGGCCATGCGCGCAGCATAAGCCAAGACACCGCTGGGCGGCGGCATAGCCCTGTTCGGCCGATTTGCGATACCATTTGGCCGCCTCGGCGTAGTCCTGAGCCACGCCCTGGGCGATGGCGTAGCGCTGCCCAAGGGCGTACAGTTCCGCGGGACTGTCTTCGGCGGCCTTCTTATCAACCGCCGGCGGCGGCGCCGCTGGCTCCTTTGCCTCTCCACCTTCATCGCCCGCCGACAGACCAACAGTCTCCACCATCGAAGCTCGAACCTGTAGTTTCAACGCCCGTAACGGGCGGTTCCCGGCCGCCGTCGCCTCCAGTTCTGTCATCAGGTGTCGTTCGTCTTCATTCCAGTCCGCCCGGCGGATCAGATCCACAAGCCATTCACCCTCCAATGTGCTCAGTTT
>Ga0364901_10353_pt1 | contig 12863 bp, 7 predicted proteins | sample ExccelJu500002D4_FD_206968 | JGI IMG/M metagenome (GOLD analysis project Ga0364901, IMG submission 206968) | Enriched cells from Trout Bog Lake Hypolimnion, Wisconsin, USA - BchlTB.July09.5000.02.D4 | ecosystem: Environmental > Aquatic > Freshwater > Lake > Hypolimnion/Profundal zone | place: USA...
CCGGGGGGCGGCACAACTCCTAGAGTTTGAGCTTCCAGAAAAGGGTCTCAAAGAATATACCCAAGTCATCATCAAAGAATCTGATCGCCTGCAGACCTTAGTCGATCGCTTGTTAGCCCCTCATCGTAAAGCTCACAATATGGAGCTTTTTAATGTGCATGAGGCCTTAGAGCGTGTTCGTAGTTTGGTCTTGGCTGAGTTCCCCAAGGGTCTTCGTATTATCCGCAACTACGATACTAGTCTTCCAGATGTGCTCGGTGATCGTGAACAGTTAATACAGGCCGTTTTAAATATTGCCCACAACGCAGCGCAAGCACTTTCAGATGAGATTAATAGCGGTACTGCTCAAATTGAATTAAAGACTCGTGTAGCGCGTTCGGTCACTATTGCAAAGCAACGTTATAAGATGGCGATGGATTTGCATGTGATTGATAACGGACCAGGTATTCCTGCAGATATTAGAGAGCGCATCTTCTTCCCCTTGGTATCGGGTAGGGAAGGTGGCAGTGGTCTTGGCCTCACGCTGGCACAAACTTTTGTACAGCATCATCAGGGTTCTATCGCCTGCGATAGTCGCCCTGGCTGCACTAATTTTCATATTCAGATTCCATATCGTAAGCGGGAGAAAACATCATGAAACCAATTTGGATCGTCGATGACGATCAGTCAATTCGTTGGGTCTTAGAAAAGGCCCTGACTCGTGAAAATATTCCTCATAAAAGCTTTTCAAACCCCAATGATGTTCTTAACGCTTTGGAAAAAGAATCGCCGCAGGTTTTGATTTCTGATATTCGGATGCCGCGTGGAAATGGCTTGGAGTTATTGCAACACGTCAAGGAAAGTCACCCACAACTGCCGGTGATTATCATGACCGCTTATTCAGACTTGGATTCTGCGGTTTCCTCTTTTCAGGGTGGTGCTTTTGAATATCTCACCAAACCATTTGACTTAGAGAAGGCGATTGAACTGATTCATCGCGCTATCGAGCAAAGTAATCGCAACCAATCAGGCATCAAGGAGCTAGGATCCTGGATTCAAGATTCTTCTGAGATTATTGGGCAAGCCCCAGCCATGCAAGAAGTATTCCGTGCGATTGGTCGTTTAGCTCAGTCTCATGCTACCGTTTTAATTACCGGTGAATCTGGTACCGGTAAAGAATTGGTTGGCCTAGCTTTGCATAAGCATAGTCCGCGTGCGAGAGGCCCATTTGTATCGCTGAGTACGGCAGCAGCTCCAAAAGATCTTTTGGAATCTGAATTATTTGGCCATGAGCGGGGCGCCTTCCCTGGTGCGCAAACCCTGCGCCGGGGCCGATTTGAGCAAGCTGATGGTGGCACCTTATTTCTAGATGAAATCAGCGATCTTCCGTTTGATCTACAAACTCGTCTTTTGCGGGCGCTGACCGATGGTCATTTTTATCGCGTGGGTGGACAGGATCCCATTAAGGTTAATGTCCGAATCATCGCATCAACCCATCAAAATTTAGAATCTCGCGTTGCCGCAGGTTTTTTTAGAGAAGATTTACTGCATCGCTTAAACCTGATTCGCTTGCGTATGCCTCCTTTGCGTGAGCGCGCCGAGGATATCCCGCTGCTAGCTCGACACTTCATGCTTAGTTGTGCTAAATCTCTCGGTGTTGAGCCCAAGAAGTTATCTGATGAAGTGCTAAAAGACATAGGGCAAATGCCTTTCCCTGGAAACGTGCGTCAATTAGAAAATTTGTGTCATTGGTTGACAGTGATGACGCCTTCTAATGTGATTGGAGTTGGTGATTTACCAGGCGATATTTTGACTGGAGCTAATTTTCAGCCAATTGCGCCGCAGGGCGACATGGCTAATGTTACCTCTCCAGCAGGAAGAGGCGGCATTGTTGATTGGGAGGGTGGCTTAAGTCGTCTTGCAGCAAAGATGCTTCAGAATGGTGATAAGGATGTTTATGATGCTCTATGCTCTAAATTTGAAAAGGCTGTTTTACAGGCTGCTCTCGAAGTCACCCGTGGCAGAAGAGTGGAAGCGGCACAACGACTTGGTATTGGCAGAAATACGATTACTCGAAAACTTCAGGAGTTGGGAATAGATGACTGATTCAGTGCGGATAGCGGCATGGAATGTGAACTCTCTTAAAGTTCGCTTACCGCATGTTTTGCGCTGGTTGAGTGATCAAGAAAAAGCTAAAAAGCCGATTGATGCCCTATGCCTCCAAGAGCTCAAGCTGACGGATGATAAGTATCCGCACAAGGAGCTTGAGGAGGCGGGTTATCTGAGCCTTGCTGCTGGCCAAAAGACTTATAACGGTGTCGCCATTATTGTGAGGCGCGCAGCGTTAGCCCCAATATCCACTGACCTAGAAACAACTTTCTTAAAGCCCACCAGAAATATTCCAGGTCACCTTGATGAGCAGCAGCGTATTTTGGCTGCCACAGTATGTTTTAAAGGAATGCAGCCGATCAGGCTGGTTTCCGCCTATTTTCCAAACGGTCAATCACCCGATAGCGAAAAGTTTATCTACAAGCTATCTTGGCTTGAGGCCCTAAAGAATTGGCTCGATATAGAGCTGCAGCACTATCCTCGCTTGGCTCTTTTAGGTGATTTTAATATTGCACCCCAGGATTCTGATGTACATGATCCTAAAGCCTGGGAAGGTCAGAACCTAGTTTCACCTCAAGAGAGAGGGGCATTTCAGGATTTACTAAATCTGGGTCTACAAGATTCCTTTCGTATGTTTGAGCAGGCTCCCAAGGCATTCAGTTGGTGGGATTACCGCATGATGGGTTTCAGGCGTAATGCTGGGATGCGTATTGATCACATCCTCTTGAGTCAAGCGCTAAAAGAAAATTGCAGTGCGAGCATCATTGATAAAGAACCTCGGACTTGGGAACAGCCATCTGACCATGCTCCGGTCATTGCCGAAATCAAAGCCTAGTAATAATTCAAGCTGTTTCGACTAAACCACCATGACGCAGTAAGGCCTCAATGCTGGGCTCACGACCCCGAAATGCCTTAAAGGATTCTGCAGCTGGACGACTGCCACCAACTTCAAGAATTTCCTGGCGATATCGTTGACCAGTTTTGCTGTCTAATACGCTACCACTCAATTTTGCCGCCTCTTCAAATGCTGAATAAGCATCTGCAGAAAGTACCTCAGCCCATTTATAGCTGTAGTAACCCGCAGCATAGCCACCTGCAAATATATGACTAAAAGAATTAATCCAGCGTGAGATTTCTGGTTGCGTAATGATGTTAAATTCCGCAGCGATATTTCTAGAGAGCTTGAGTACAGCATTGTCTGTAGCATTTGCAGTATTGAAGGTCGAATGTAATCGCCAATCGGTTAAGGACATCACGATTTGACGTAATGTGCCCATCCCATTTTGGAAATTTTTAGCTGCCAGCATTTTTTCAAATAAAGATTTTGGTAAAGGCTTGCCTGTTTCTGCGTGAGCCGTCATTTTTTCCAAAACTTCCCACTCCCAGCAGAAGTTTTCCATAAATTGACTTGGTAATTCAACGGCATCCCATTCAACCCCATTGATGCCGGAGACGCCTAGGGCTCCGACTTGTGTTAACAGGTGGTGAAGGCCATGACCACTTTCATGGAAAAGAGTAATGACATCATCATGTGTAATCGTGGGCTGGCGTAGATGGCCATCCACCTTGACGGGGGGTGCAAAGTTGCATACCAAGTAGGCAACCGGAATCTGTATCTCACCATTGGGCAGTTCGCGTCTGCCTCTAGCATCATCCATCCAAGCACCACCGCGCTTACCGGGGCGAGCATAGGGATCTAAATAAAAATAGGCAATGATTTGACCATCATCGTTACTAACGGAGAATGACTGTACATCTGCATGCCAAGTGGGTAATTGAGCTTCGTTAATCTTGACGCCAAACAATGCTTGAATTACGCCAAATAAACCTTCTAGTACTTTAGGTAGTGGAAAGTATTGTTTGAGTTCGTTTTCGGAAAAAGAGTACCGATCTTGCTTGAGTCTTTCTGAGCAGTAGGCGATATCCCAGGGTTGTAAGCCTTCAGTCAAATCTAATTCTGATTTGGCATACGCCTGTAATTCATCCCAATCTTTTTGGGCAAACGGTTTTGATTGCTTGGCAATATCACCCAGGAATTGATCAACCTCAGAAACTGTCTTAGCCATTTTGGGCGCTATGCTTAAAGCTGCATAATTGGGAAAGCCTAGCATGCGAGCCTCTTCATCACGAAGACGCAGTTGTGCCAACATATTTTCAGTGTTATCCCACTCCGCTTTGCCGCTAGAGTACTGGGGCCCTAATTCTGAAGCGCGGGTCACGTAAGCCTGATACATTAATTGGCGCAAGGAGCGATTCTCTGAGTACTGCATGACGGGATAGTAGGAGGGGAAATGCAATGTAAATGCCCAGCCTTGTAGTTTCTTTTGTTGAGCTGTATCGGCTGCAGCAGCAATAGCATCTTCCGGTAAACCGGCAAGTTGAGTTTGATCTGTAATGACATGAACGAAACCATCAGTAGCGTCCAAAACATGGTCGGAGAATGCCTTACCTAAAATAGCTTGCTCGTCCTGAATTTTAGAGAAACGCGGTTTTTCCTCTGCGGAAAGTTCTGCGCCGCCCAAACAAAAATCACGCAAAGAGTTTTCGATCACCTTTTTTTGGGCCTTCGTGAGCGCAGAAAATTCACCGCTACTTTTGAGCGCTTTAAACTTCTCATACAGCGCGAGATTTTGACTCAAGCTCGAAAAAAATGCTGTAACCTGGGGCAGCATCTCGCCATAGGAAAGTCTTAGCTCGGGGGTATCTGCTACGCTATTTAAATGAGAGATAGCGCCCCAAGACCTACTCAAGGACTCAGTTGCATCTTCCAGTGGCTCGACCAATGCATTCCAAGAGTGTGCTGTGTTTGAATCAGTCGCACTATTTACTGCAGACTCTGCTTGTGCCAGCAAAAAAGTAATTGCTGGTTCAATATGTTCGGGCTTTATTTGTGCATATTCAGGAATGCCGCGTCCGAAAGTAATTAGGGGATTATTTAGTAAATGAGATGGGATAGAAATAGTCATCCCTCTAGCTTACTGTAAGGCAGCAAAAATTGCTAAATCACCCTTAAATATGGGTTACTTTTTGGCTGATTTTTCAGCTGCCTCAAGGGTGTTCATGAGGAGCATCGTTATAGTCATGGGGCCAACACCACCGGGTACGGGGCTAATCCAACCGGCGATATATTTGGCGGCATCAAAATCCACATCACCGCACAGTTTTCCATCGGGCAAACGATTAATGCCCACATCAATTACCACGGCACCATTTTTAACCATGTCGCCACTGATCATCTTGGGCTTACCAGTCGCTACCACTAAGATATCGGCATCTTTTGTGTGGTGCGCTAAGTCACGCGTTTTGCTATTACAGATTGTCACAGTGGCGCCTGCTTGTAAAAGTAGCATCGCCATCGGCTTACCAACGATATTTGAGGCGCCAACAATCACAGCGCGAGCGCCGCGAATAGGATAGTCAATGCTCTCTAGCATCTTCATGCATCCGTAAGGAGTACAAGGCTTGAATTCTGGATGACCAACCATTAAGGCGCCAGCATTAGCAATATGGAAGCCATCAACATCTTTTTCAGGAGCAATCGCCTCTAGGACACCCTCAGAGGCGATATGGTCTGGTAAAGGAAGTTGGACTAGGATTCCATGAATTTTAGGATCTGCATTTAGAAGGGCGATGCGCGCAAGTAATTCTTCTTCGCCTAATTCTGCAGGGTAACGCTCTAAAACAGAATGGAAGCCAACATCTTCACAAGCCTTCACTTTGTTGCGCACATAAACCTGGCTAGCGGGATTATCACCCACAACAATAACTGCCAAGCCTGGTCGCACACCCCTTGCAGTGACAATGGCAGCCCGCGCAGTAATTTCTGCACGAAGCTTCTTGGATAAGGCATTACCGTCGAGTAGTTGCGCTGGCATAACGATAGAAAAGTAATTAGTCTGGTTGAGGATCTGACAAGGCAAGGCGTAGGAGGTCTGCAACTGTATTGACGCTGAGCTTTTCCATAATATTGGCGCGGTGTGCTTCAACTGTTTTGATGGAGATACCAAGATCGTCGGCAATTTGTTTATTTAGGCGACCCGCAACAATTCTTTCAAGCACTTGGCGTTCACGACCAGTAAGCTTACTAAGCAGGCTTTGGGTGATCTTGCGTTGACTAGCTTGTGCATAATCAACACGAGCTTTTGCCAACATCCGATCTACCAACCCGCACAGATCATTTTCTTTGAAAGGCTTTTCAATAAAATCAACAGCACCACGTTTCATGGTCGACACAGCCATTGAAACATCTCCATGGCCGGTGATAAATGCTACTGGCATTGGAAGATGATCGCTGAGTAAACGCTCTTGAAGTTCTAGACCGGACATTCCTGGCATGCGTACATCTAGAATGGCGCAGGAGATGGTGGACTTATCAGTACTTTGTAATGATTGGAGAAAGCGTTCCGCGCTAGCGTGACAACGAACAACATAGCCATTACTTTCAAGTAGCCAAGTGAGGGAATCTCGCACCGCCTCATCGTCATCCACTACATAGACTACTTCGGCTTGGTTTGGTTTTGTCGCTGCGCTCATATTCATGTGGGATCTCGCGGATAAGTCTGGGTACGATTTTAAATAGTTGTCTTGAAATCTGCTGATTCTAGGGGTAGTAGTATTGTAAAGGTGCAGCCTATCAGTTTTGTATGTTCTGGATCCATATGATTTTTAGCCCAAAGCCGACCATGATGGGATTCGATAATGGAGCGGCAAATATTCAAACCCATACCCATTCCATCGGGTTTAGTGCTGAAAAAGGGCTCAAACATCCTCTGAATCACCGATTCTGCAATACCTGCGCCAGCATCGGTTACCTCTATTTTGAGCATTGCGGGAAAAGTGCTGGTATCTAAATCGGCAGAGATATTGACTGGAGGCGCTGACCACCTTGACGAGAGGGGGTAGACATCGCGGAGGCTATCGAGTGAATTTTTCAGTAAATTGACCAAAACTTGCAAAATCAAGACCGGATCAAGATCTACATTGGGTAGGTTGTCGGCAACATGGGCGGCGATATTTAAGCGATGACGATGAGCCTCAATCTCCACTAGGCCAACGGCATCGTTAATGATCTCGCCAATTGAGCACGATGTACGCTGAGGTTCACTGCGCTTAACAAAACCACGGATACGCTGAATGATCGTGCCTGCACGCACTGCTTGCTCGGCTGCTTTTTCTAGAGCTGGCAAGATATCTTTATTAATTTCAGGATCAGACTGCGCTTTGAGGCGGTTAGCAACCCCCATGCAGTAATTGGAGATGGCGGAAAGTGGTTGATTCAATTCATGTGCGAGTGACGAGGCCATTTCACCCATAGTGGTGAGACGACTCGTGAACTGCATGCGCTCCTCTTGCTGGCGATTCAAATCATCAGCTTCTTTGCGAGCAGTGATGTCGGTTGCAATTAAAAGCTGCGCTAAGTGACCATCCACCCAGGGAATAAATCGGCGTCGCACCTCATACCATGTCACACCATTTTCTAGAAGTTGAACCTCTTCCGATTCTGACTCTTGGTAAAGCAGGGGGGAAGATATTCCTGGTATTTTATCTCCCGACTCCTTGGCAAGTGTTTGCATGCCATTAAATGCAATTGCACCGCCTGCTAAATTTAGGTGACCCTCGGGGTTATCGCCAAAGCACTCGCGGTAAAAACGATTTGCAAAAAGAAGTTCGCCTGTTTGAATGGACAAGACTGAAACGGCAGCATCTAAACCCTCAAGAACGGTAATAAAGCGCTCTTGAGAGGCAGCAAGCTCTTCACGAATTTTCTTTGGCTCGGAGATATCAATCAATGAGGTTACCCAACCCGTCTGAGTACCTCGTTCATTAATCAATGGCGCGATAAAAGTCCTCGTTTGAATCTCACTTCCATCGCGACGTAGAACGCTACCTTCGATGCCGCCCTTAAAGGGTAAACCGGTGTTGAGCTCCGCCGCACGATTCATCTTGGCACTTAATTCATCTTTTCTACCAGCGGGCCAAAAAGGAAATGGCGGTGTGAGTCCAATCAAATCTTTGTTTGACCAGCCCGTCATATCACAGAAGGCCCGATTTACATAAGTAATGCGCTTATCCATATCGTGAGCGCGGATACCTACCGGAGTGGAATTCTCCATCGCATTTCGGAAGTTGGTTTCAGTTCTGAGATTGGCTTCCGCCTCTTGACGAACCTGCATTTGCTTTAGCACTGACCATAAACTCCAAATCACAAAAGCGCTTAAGCCAAGAACAACCCCAATCAACATTCTGAATGTTAGATTTGTAGGTGGCGGATAAGTATCAATACGCAAGACTAGGTTAGGGCTGAGAACTCCAACATCTAAACTGGTTTGATTGCTAAAGGATCTTTTTGGCGTATCGCGATCAGAAGAAATCGCTAAGATTAGTTCATGATCCGTTAATAAGGTGAAGCGATATTGGCTCTTTAATTCACCCGGTATAACGTCAAGCACGCCCTGAGCCGTGTACAGGGCGGCCAAGACACCAGTAATTTCACCACTGTTGATAATTGGTACGACTTGCCAAAAAACTGTTTTTCTCTCTTTTGCTAATGGCTCGTCACTGGAGATGTTGGAGGTGATGAATGGGCTAAATGCAGGACGGTTTGCTAATTTACTTAATTCAATGGTTTTTTTCAGCGCCTGATTAATTGCTGGACCATTTTCTGTTTTTGAATACCATTCTGATTTAATTCCTGATGGCGGCATGGTCCATTGCCGGGCATTGTTTTCATTGAGCCAAATTACTTGAGATATTTCATGGTTACTTAAGACTAAGTTTTCTAATTGGTCGAGGGCGCTAGCACGCAATTTTTCTTGCTCGCTATTTGCGGCTAAGTCTCTGCCAATCGAGAGGAGTAGCTCGGTATTGTTTAAAAAGCGTAATTGAATACGTTGCTTCGCAAATGACAGCTCGCGAAATAAGGCAGATTCTTGCTGGGTTTTTTCTTGTAGCTGAAGGGTACCTAAAATAATGCCCATGACTACTGTAAAAATCACAATCGCTACTAGCGGCGTATAAACAAGCCTAAACCCCCGTATCCTACGGAGCCATTTGCTTGGGCTTAGTTGCCAGATTGAAAAACGCTTGAATGTCATGAATAGTCCTCATTTTGCCTTATAGAGGGCAATTTCCTTTCTATTTCAATGATTTAGATGCGTTGCAATATATTTTCATATTATGAGAAATATTATCATTATGTGAAAAATTCCTTGTTTACACCCATAGACCTTCCTAGAATATTGCCTATAGAGTGAATCATTAACACCGAAGTTCCTTATGGAGGCAGGTTATGGCAGCGGTTCCAGAACAAATATTAGGCAAAACTAGTGCTCAGGATGCTGATCCTGTAGAAACTCAGGAATGGTTGCAGGCGCTAGATGGTGTCATCAAGACTGAAGGGCCCGAAAGAGCTGCCTATTTAATAGACCAGCAAATTTCTCACGCACGGATTAATGGTATAAATCAGCCATTTCATGCCGAAACTCCTTATATCAACACCATTCCCGTAGAGCAGCAAGCGCGCTTACCGGGAGACCAAAACGTGGAGCATCGGATTCGTTCCTATACTCGTTGGAATGCTATGGCCATGGTCTTGCGTGCCAATAAAGATACAAACGTTGGCGGTCATATTTCTTCTTTTCAGTCTGCAGCAACTTTGTACGACGTCGGCTTTAATCATTTCTGGCATGCGCCATCACCAGAACATGGCGGAGATTTAATTTTTGTTCAAGGTCACTCAGCCCCTGGTGTTTACGCTCGTGCTTACATGTTAGGCCGCTTGGCTGAGGAGCAGCTAAATAATTTCCGCCAAGAGGTTGGTGGAAAAGGTATCTCTAGCTACCCACATCCATGGCTAATGCCAGATTTTTGGCAGTTCCCAACAGTATCTATGGGTCTTGGACCCATTATGGCTATTTATCAAGCGCGTTTTATGCGCTACTTAGCCGATCGTGGTTTCGCTAAAACAGAAGGCAGAAAAGTCTGGGCCTTCTTGGGCGATGGTGAAACAGATGAGCCAGAGTCCTTAGGTGCTATTGGCATGGCTGGTCGTGAAAAACTCGACAACCTCATTTTTGTTATCAACTGCAACTTACAGCGTTTAGATGGGCCTGTGCGTGGTAATGGAAAAATTATTCAAGAGCTTGAGAGCGAGTTCCGTGGCGCCGGTTGGAATGTCATTAAAGTAGTTTGGGGTGGTCAATGGGATGCCTTATTTGCTCGTGACAAAAAAGGCATCTTGATGCAGCGTTTGGGTGAAATCGTGGATGGTCAATACCAAACCATGAAGGCCAAGAGTGGTGCGTACGTTCGTGAAACCGTATTTAATACCCCAGAGCTAAAAGCTTTAGTTAGTGACTGGACTGATGATGAGATTTGGCAACTGAATCGCGGTGGTCATGATCCCCATAAAGTCTACGCAGCATTTCATGCGGCAGTGAACCATAAAAATGAGCCTACTGTTATCTTAGCTCACACTATTAAAGGTTACGGTATGGGTGGCTCTGGTGAGGCAATGAATATTGCTCACCAAGCAAAGAAAATGAATGCTGACGACGTTCGTCGTTTTCGCGACCGTTTTGAAATACCCGTTAAAGACGAACAGCTTGACGAAATGCCCTTAGTAAAATTTGCGGATGATAGCTTAGAGCTCGAGTACATGAAAGCGCGTCGTCATGAGCTTGGTGGCTATTTGCCACAGCGCCGTACTAAAGCTGAGAGTCTGCCTGTCCCTGCTTTGGAAGTATTTGCGCCGATGCTTGAAGCAACTACGGAAGGTCGTGAGATTTCGACAACAATGGCGTTTGTGCGCATGCTCAACACCATCCTGCGCGACAAAGTTTTAGGCAAGAGAGTTGTTCCTATTGTTCCTGATGAATCTCGTACCTTTGGTATGGAAGGTATGTTCCGCCAACTTGGAATTTGGAATCAGCTTGGTCAGCTCTACACACCAGAAGATCATGACCAGTTGATGTTCTACAAAGAGGATAAGCACGGCCAAATTCTGCAAGAAGGTATTAATGAAGCGGGTGGTATGTGTGATTGGATCGCTGCCGCTACTTCTTACTCAACGCATGGTGTTCCCATGCTGCCTTTCTATATTTTTTACTCTATGTTTGGATTCCAGCGGATTGGCGATTTAGCCTGGGCTGCTGGCGATATGCGTAGTCGCGGCTTCTTATTGGGTGGAACTGCTGGTAGAACTACTTTAAATGGCGAGGGTTTGCAACATGAAGACGGCCATAGCCAGGTTTGGAGTTCTGCAGTTCCTAACTGCATTAGTTATGACCCAAGCTTCTCGTTTGAAGTGGCGGTAGTGATTCAGGATGGAATGCGACGGATGTTGGAGGCACAAGAGGATGTGTATTACTACATTACCTTGATGAACGAAAATTACGCGCATCCAGCAATGCCAAAGGGTGCAGAGCAAGACATTATTAAAGGCATGTACAAATTGACGTCTGTTGGTGATGCTAATGCAAAACTACGCGTGCAATTATTGGGTTCTGGAACAATCTTCCGTGAAGTGATTGAAGCGGCAGAAATGTTACACACAGATTGGGGTGTTGCATCTGATTTATGGGGTTGCCCAAGCTTTACAGAGCTTGGTCGTGATTGGGCGGCAGTGCATCGTAGCAATCTTCTTAATCCTGCGGCAACGCCTGTCTTATCACACGTAGAGAAATGCCTAAAAGATACAAGCGGACCGGTGATTGCTGCTACTGACTACGTCCGTTTATTTGCGGAGCAGATTCGTCCAGCCATTCAGCACATTGGTCGTCAGTATGAAGTGCTGGGTACTGATGGCTTTGGTCGCTCGGATACTCGTGAGAAATTACGCGACTTCTTCGAGGTAGATCGTCGCTGGGTCGTTTTAACAGCCCTGAGGTCTTTGGCGGACGCTGGACAGTTTGATCGTCAGAAGCTAGCTGAAGCTATCAAGAAGTACGGTATTGATACCACTAAACCTAACCCAATGACGGTTTAACCCGAGACTGAAACATGAGCCAATTAATAGAAATTAAAGTCCCTGATATTGGGGATTACAAAGATGTGCCAGTGATTGAAGTTTTGGTGAAGGTCGGAGATACGGTTGAAAAAGAACAATCTATCGTCGTATTGGAATCTGATAAAGCAACCATGGACGTGCCCTCTAGTCACTCTGGTACGGTCAAGGAGGTAAAGGTCAAGATTGGCGATTCACTCTCGCAAGGTTCGGTAGTGATCATGCTTGAGGAGGGAGTCGTTGCAGCACTTCCAACGATTGCACCCGCTCCTGTGGCTTCTGTAGTGCCCGAAGTCAAAGTGGTAGCGGTAGAGCCCCCCATTAAATTGGCACCACCTCCACCGCCATTAAGTAATACCCCGCCTTCAGTAGACGACACTGTTAGTCATGCGAGTCCCTCTGTTCGTAAATTTGCACGTGAACTTGGGGTAGTTGTTTCGCAGGTGAAGGGTACTGGACCAAAAGGTCGCATCACCCAGGATGATGTCCAGGCATTTGTGAAGGCTGCCATGAGTGCTGGCGGTAACACTAGCGCTGCAACTGGCGGAAGCTTAGGCGGCTTGAATCTTATCCCGTGGCCAAAAGTTGATTTTGCTAAATTTGGTGAGGTTGAGCGTCAACCGCTTAATCGCATTAAGAAACTGACTGCAGCCAATTTAGGCCGCAACTGGGTCATGATTCCTGCGGTAACTTATCACGAGGATGCCGATATTACTGATTTAGAAGCCTTCCGTGTTCTCACTAACAAAGAGAATGAAAAGCAGGGCATTAA
>Ga0364901_10356_pt1 | contig 12698 bp, 12 predicted proteins | sample ExccelJu500002D4_FD_206968 | JGI IMG/M metagenome (GOLD analysis project Ga0364901, IMG submission 206968) | Enriched cells from Trout Bog Lake Hypolimnion, Wisconsin, USA - BchlTB.July09.5000.02.D4 | ecosystem: Environmental > Aquatic > Freshwater > Lake > Hypolimnion/Profundal zone | place: USA...
GTCTACGCATTTAACGATATCAACCCAGCAGCGCCGATTCATTTTCTGATGATTCCTAAAAAGCATATCCCTATGCTGGAGTCGGCTGAAGCCATGGATGTGCCATTGCTGGGTAGAATGATGGAATTAGCACCGCGTCTTGCCAAAGAGCAAGGCTGCCGTCCTGGAAAAGATGGTGGCTTTCGTTTGATGGTGAACAATGGGGCAGATGGAGGGCAGGAGGTTTATCACTTGCATTTGCATGTGATGGGCGGTCCGCGTCCTTGGAAAAAATAATCCTAGGAGATTAAGCATGGGTTCATTCAGCATTTGGCATTGGTTAATTGTGTTGGTTATTGTGATGTTGGTATTTGGTACCAAGAAATTGCGCAATATCGGTCAGGATCTCGGTGGCGCTGTAAAAGGTTTTAAAGATGGCATGAAGACACCTGAAGAATCAAAAGATCCAAGCAATGAGCAAATTTCACAAAGTTCAGCAAGCGCAGAAAAAACGGTTGATGTCCACGCTAAAGACGTCAAGTAAGAGACCGATGCGAAATGCATTGGTAATGATTAAGCTCGCATGATTGATCTCGGAGTTTCAAAACTTGCACTGATTGCAGTAGTCGCTCTGATAGTAGTGGGTCCAGAGCGTTTGCCTAAAGTAGCGCGTATGGCTGGCAATTTATTTGGCCGGGCGCAGCGCTACATGGCTGACGTGAAGTCTGAAGTCAATCGCCAAATGGAGATTGAAGAATTTAAGCAGCTCCGTGAAGAAAGTGCCTCGGTCCTAAAAGAGGTGGAAAACAGTATTCACTCTACTGTGCAAGAGGCCAGTGCCAACTTGAGTGACCAAGCAGATATTTTCGATAATAATTTCACTAAACCGTTTCTGGATGAAAAAGAAGTGCTGCGCAAATCTAAGCGTCAAGGCCGTAATAGTTGGGGCGTAAGGCGTGCAGCTAGACCGGTTTGGTTTAAGCGTTCCGCAGGCATTAGAACTCGTGTGCAATCTGGCGCGGCCCGAATGAAGCGCTTTCACCATAGCTCAAGCAGTAATTAAGCAAAACAAAAACAAAAGAGCTAAGACAGTTTTCTCATGACGCAAAATAATTCAAATTCAGATTCGAGCTCGTCAGAGTCAAACGAGGGACTGCAGGAGTCATTCCTTTCCCACTTATTTGAATTGCGTGACCGCGTTATTAAAGCTGGACTAGCCATTATTATTGTCTTTGTTGGCTTGGTTTATTGGGCACCAGATATCTTCCATCTGTTTGCACAACCTTTATTGCAAGCTTTGCCAGTAGGCGGCAAGATGATTGTGACGGATGTTACTGGCTCATTCTTCGTGCCCATGAAAGTTACCATGTTGGTTGCTTTCATCATCGCACTTCCAGTGGTGATGTATCAATTGTGGGCATTTATCGCCCCTGGCTTATATATTCATGAGCGCAAACTCATTTTGCCTTTGGTGGTGAGTAGCTACAGCCTATTCATTATCGGTATGGCCTTCGCTTACTTCTTGGTATTCCCCACAGTATTTAAGTTCATGGCAAGTTATAACGCGCCGCTAGGGGCTGAGATGTCCACAGACATCGATAACTACCTCAGTTTTGCAATGACCACATTTCTCGCTTTTGGTATTACCTTTGAGGTACCGGTAGTTGTCGTAGTGTTGGTGCGTATGGGTATGGTGTCCTTAGCTAAGCTGAAGGAAATTCGCCCTTATGTGATTGTCGGCGCTTTTGTTATTTCTGCGATTGTGACCCCACCGGATGTGTTGTCACAACTCCTATTGGCTGTGCCAATGACTTTGTTATACGAGCTGGGTCTTTTGGTTGCGCGCTTCTATGTGCCTAAGCCATCTGAAGATGAAGCTCAATCTACCTCTGCGTCTGCTTGAGTTTTAAAGGTTTCCATTAGCCAGGCAGTTACCTTATCAAAGCGATAGCGTCTTTGACGTAAATTCCCTTCAATATCCTGCTCTGCCCCTACAAATGCTTTTCCGGCAGCAAGTAATGCACGGCGCTGTTGAATGGTTTCAATCTGAATCAGTCTGGGCAATATCTTGGGGAGTTCCCAACGAATATCCACCACTACACAATGCTCATGCTGTAGTTGACCTACTTCACAAAGCAATAACTCCGCCTTGCTGAAATTAAATTGGTTTGCAATGATGAGTCGATGGCAAAGTAACATCCAATCCACATCGAGCTTATGTTCTGCGTGATGATTTAAAGCTTGCTCCGCACATGCCGCAAGCTCATGCCATTCATTTTTTTTAGAGTTTGGACAGCTTTCTAAAATCTTGCTCAGGAGCTCTTTGGCCTCAGGTACGCCCTGTTGGTTTGCTTGCCATACCCAATAGGAAGCCTGTAGGCCACGAACCTTTTCCTCGATCTTTTCGCGTTTGCGCCAAAGATTAGTGCCTTTACGAAATTGCGCCTGCGCATGACCAAGATCAGCAGCGCGATCAAAGCAACGATCACTTTCATTAGCGTTGTATCCAGAAAATTGTGGACGGCGATAAATCTCACCAAGTGCATACCAGGCATCACGATCACCATCCTTAGCAGCAAGCTCTAACCAATGGACTGCCTTTTTAAGAGAGGCATTGGATTTGTTGTGAACCTCTTTATCAGAAGCCAGGTCGCCGTCTAATTGCGCCAATCGTAAGCCGTATGTAAGTTTGGCCGCTGTCAGCCCAAGTTCGGCCGCCTGAATAAGTGCATCTTCATTTTGGCCATTTGTCCACGCATTCCAAAGTGAAGAGAGGGCCTCATTCTTTGGTTGAAGCTTGATGAGCAATTCTTTTGCTTGAGTTGTGAATGCAGATTCAGACTCGGCAAGCTCATACAGGTATTGCTTGGCGTTTTTTTGTAAACCAGCGAAATCAAGATTTGCTAATTGAGATATTGGTGTTGAAAAATTTCTTTTTTTTAACCACTCAACTAGTAGTGATTGTGTTTCTTCATGAAGTGGGTCAATCAATAAGTGAATCAGTTGCCATTTAGCTGCAGTTTGCGATTCTGAAGCTATGTCAGCCGTGGCTAATTGCCAAAAGGAGTCCCAGCCAAAGCCAAAGGCGGGTGAATTAAAAGTTGAAGCCAGGGGAACGCTAGCAACACTTGATAAAGTCTGCAGAACTTGATGATTGTTGGAGCTTTGGCTTTCAAGTGATTGATTCTGAATGGAAATATAGGATTTCTCCAGCCAAATCAAGGCATTAGAAGGTTGAATGGGAGTTTTAAAGTCCCCAGTCAGATATGCAGAGGCTAGTTTTTGTTGCGCTAAAACGTCACCCAATCGGGCTGAACTGAGGATTTTTAAGAATTCGCGACTTGCCATATGACAATTTTGGCATCTAAGGCCTATAAAAGACAGAAAACAGAGGTCTTGTTGCCGAGATACAACGAAGAAAGCCAAAAAACTACCTTTTGACAAGCAAAAAGAGCTTCTAAATACCCATACCCCCAGCCTAGCAGGGTAAAAGAAGCAAAATTCATAGGTCCCAGTTTTATTGGGCATTACTTTCAATTTATGGAGATTTAAAGAATGAAAAAATCGCTATTCGCAGTTGCAGCTTTGTCAGCTATTGCTGGCGCAGCTCAAGCTCAATCCAGCGTAACCGTTTATGGTTTATTGGATATGGGTTACGTTGGTGCTAACACTAAAGCTGTTACAGCTGCTGGTGTTACTACTAAGACTCAAGTTAGCCAATTTGGCCAAAGCCAAGAGCAAACTTCACGTTTGGGCTTTAAAGGTACTGAAGATTTAGGTGGCGGTGCTTCTGCATTCTTCACTGTTGAAATGGGCTTGACACCACAGAACCCAGCAATCGGCGGCGCTACTGCTAAAGATGGCTTCCAGTCTACAGATCAAAACGGTGGCTCTTCACTTGATAACCGTCAATCATTTGCTGGTTTGAAAAAGAATGGTCTTGGCCAATTCGCTTTCGGTCGTCAATACACTCCAATCTTTAATGCTGGTGCAGCTACTGATGCGTCACAATATGCAAATGTGATTGGTAACGTAATTTATAACGGTTCTTCTGTAGCTGGCCAAGATGCATCTGGCGGTAACAGTGGTTCTGTTAATTCATCATTCACAAACCGTGCTTCAAATGCTTTGACAGTAGCTTCTGACAAATTTGCAGGTTTCAGTGTTTCAGGTATGTATGCATTAAACAATCAAAACCAAACTCAAGGTTTGACTACACAAGGTACTACAGCTGGTGGCAATACAAACTGGAATGGTTGGGGATTGTCTGCTGATTACACTTGGAATAAGTTGTATTTGACAGCTGCTTATCAGTCATTTAAGACTCAATATTCAAACGTTGTTTATTCAGCTGCTAACAATCAAAACTTAGGTGCTGGTGTAACTGGTGGTCAGTCAATTGCTGCTGGTGCACTTTTCTCACCGCAGATCACTTCTGATAAGCAAACTTATGCTGGTGCAACTTATGACTTCGGTATCTTGAAGGCATACGCTCAGTGGGTTGGCCGTAAGATTCAAGATGACGTAACTTATACATCAGTTGCTGCTGGTACTCAGTTGAATAAAACAGCTCAACAGATTGGTGTACGTAGCTATATCACTCCAACAATCGAAGCTTGGGCTTCTGCTGGTAATGGTAAGTACACAGGCCCAGTTACAACAGCTGGCACACCTGCATCTTTAAGCTTCTTTGGCTATCAGTTGGGTTCAAACTACTACCTCAGCAAGCGCACAAACTTGTACGCTATCTATGGTCAAACTCAGTCAACATCAGGAAGTTCTGGTGTAGCTGGTTCTGGTTCATCAGGTAATCAATACGCTTTAGGTATGCGTCACACTTTCTAATTTATGGCTAGCGTAAGCTAGTGGAGAATTAGTTTGGTATTAAATTAACCCACTGCAGAAATGCAGTGGGTTTTTTTATTATTAAATTGAGATTGCTTTGGGTGCTTGGCCTGAGCTGTAATGGGAATACATACATTGATATGCTTTTTCAAGGTTCTTAGTAAAGAGTGGAGAATTAAAAAGTTGGCAATGAGTTTTGTTACGAGCAAGCTTATCCTTGATTTCTAGCAACATACCCTTGGTTAAAGCTAGTTGAATAGCCTTTGTTTCATATTCTTCAAAGGAGTGCGTAATGAGCTCTGTTAGATCAATTGCAGTGAGGAGGCTCGAAGCTACTCTACTCGCAAAACTTTTCCCCTGTAGTGTCAAAACTGGTACCCCAGACCAGAGGGCATCGCTTGCAGTAGTGCCGGCATTATAAGGAAATGAGTCTAAAAACAAGTCGGCAATACGATATCTTGCTAGATAGTCGGCATAGGATAGTTTTACAGCAAAAATAATTCGTTTTGCATCAAGACCGCTATGGGTGGCGAAGCTGAGTAAATTTGAAGCGGCAATCTGATTTTCAGCAAAGAGTAATAGGACGCTGCCATCAACTTTTTAAGTATATTTACCCAACTAGAAAAAATTTCAGGAGTAAATTTGTAATTATTATTTAAACAACAAAATACAAAGCTCTCCTCAGGGATGCCAAGTTTACCCTTTGCAAATTGGACATTTGAGGTGGTGCGTTTTCTATCATTTACCTGGTACGAGGGGAGATGAACTAATTTTTCAGAATAGTAAATATCGGATCCGGGAGGGGAAATTACATAGTCGGAAATAAGGTAGTCCATGTATTCCGAGCCCATCGTTCCAAGATAGCCCAGATAACTCACTTGAATGGGCGCGCCGCGGTAGGAAAAAATTCCAGAGCGTGAATCCTGGGTATATCCCCCTAAGTCAATCGCAATATCGATTTGAAGCTCTCTTGAGAGCCTTGCAATCTCAACGTCACTTAAATTCGCTACATCAATGAAGTGATCAAACGCCCTTGATAGGCGCTGATGCATTTCGTCGCTGCAAGTCGGCCCAAAGTAAAAACCATAAACTTCAAATACATCCCTATCATGTAGCTCATAAAGTTCGGCAGATAGAAATGCTACAGGATGGTTTCTGAAGTCTGCTGAAAAATAGCATAGTCGGATTTTTGCATGATGATATTTCTTGATGGATCCCAATGAAGTATTAATTGGGTAATGATCATTGGCATATTTGATGGATGCTTCAAGATGTATTGCTGGGTCATCGACCCTTGATAGCAGAGGGAACGGAGTCGAAAAATAGTTTTTATTCTTTTGTGCCGCTTTAGTTAATTCAACATAGGTAGAGTTCCATTCGCACATGAGCGCAAGAAGATGGAGGCGATTGCCTTGAATGTATTTTTTGTGGTCACTTTGCAAAATCGAGGCGTGATTATAGGCATCTAGCGCCTCAGTGTATTGTTTTGCATCTCCTAGTACGCCGCCTAAATGTATCCAGTTTTGGACATTATTAGGCTCAAGTTTGACAACTTCCCGATATATTCTGATTGCCTCGTCATATTGTTTTAGTGCGGTTAGGGTGTTGCCAAGATTGACGTAAGCTTCTATTAAACTTGGATGTAATTCAATAGATTTTTTTGCTGCTACCAGTGCGTCATCAAAATTTTGAGTTTTGATAAGGATGTCACATTTATTATTCCAAGAAATAGCATCTCTTGGGTTGATATGAATAGCTTTCTCAATATTTTCAAGCGCGGCTTCATAGTGTTTTAGTTTTGTAAGTGCACCTGCCTTATTGCTAAAAGCTGCAAAGTTTTTTGGGTCAATTGAAATGACTTTGTCAAAAAATTGAATTGCCTCTTTAGGCCTGTCAAGGGCGCTATTCGCCGTGCCCATATCTAGCAGTACTTCGATCTGATTACCCGCTAGACTTATAAACTTTTCATAAACAGCAATGGATTGTTGAAATTCCCTTGAGTCAAAATGGGCTTTTGCTAAGTTAAAAATTATTTCTGGATCTTGGGGGGTGAGCTCAAGCGCTTTTTTTAAAGCATTAATAGCCCCGCTTAAATCATTTTTTTGGGTAAGCACAAAGCCGTAGAGTTTGAGCGCATTAATCTCATGCGGGTTAATTTCTAATATCTTTAGCAGTAATTTTTCAGCCTCGAAAAGATTCCCATTCTGCAGATGCATCATGGCTGAACGCCCAAGTTGAGGTATTAAATGATTCATGAATTTGATGGTAATTTAGTATTACTGAATTCCTGAATGAGAGCAGTCGCTGCGCCGATGGGCGCTTCCCAACAATGGTGTTTATTCTGGCGTAAGAGAGTTGTGTTTGGGTACCAGGGGCTCTGTGTGATATCTATGAGCGCCATAAAATCCGGCGGATCGGGCACTAATAATAGGGTGAGCATATTTAAAGCACCCGCTAAGTGGGCAGTGGAAGTATCGATCGAGATAACCAGATCCATTTCCGCCATTAAGGCTGCCGTGTCACTAAAGTCTTTAAGTTGATCTGCGTGGCTATAAAAACCACTTTTTACTAGAGAATGAATTTCTTGACTTTTCTCTTTTTCAATTTGAAGAGAGTGGAACTCAATCTTTTTCCCATCAAAGTGGTTGATTAAATCTGCAATATTGTTTGCTGAGACATCTCGCTTGATATTCTTTTTTCCTGCATAGTGCCCGGACCCGCTCCAGCTAATTCCAACGCGCAATGGAATATTTTGCAGACTACTATCTTTAGTTATGGCTTGAAGTTTTTCTCGCCATGAAACTCTTTTCTGCTCTTCCGCAAAAAGATAAGGGGTTTTATTGGGAATCGTATCGAGCGTGCTGCGAAAAGCTAGGGCTAGGCTCATGATGGGGCATTGGAAATCAAGCGGACCTTCGATGTTATATGAGCCCATTGAATCCCGCTCAATAACCTTAATTGACTTTCTAGAGTTGCGCATCAATTGAGCTAAGGGCTTTGGTACCTCAAGAATGACTTTTGCCCCCATGGACTCTAGAAGGGGGATGTAGCGGCTAAATTGAATCGTGTCACCATAGCCCTGTTCGGCGTGGATCAAGATTGTTTTATCTTTAAGTGATTCTTTTCCTAGCCATAGCGGTACATTGAAGTGTCGCTTATGCTCTCGCATGCCAAGTACTTTCCAGCGAGCTTCGTATAGCTCCCAGCCCTCTTCAAAATTACCTAGCCTAAGTAGCGATAGTGCCTTATTCCATTTAGCTTGTGGGTTAGAGGGGTTGAGCTTTAATGCTGCATCAAAATCTTCCAGGGCTGATTGATATGCCTTCAATTCATTTCGAAGGTTGCCTCTTCCAATGAACGCCTCTTGCGATTGGGAATTTAATTGAAGAGCTATATCGAAGCAGGTTGAAGCCTGTGATAACTCATCAATTTCTTGAAAAATATTACCCTTATTAGTCCAGGCCCTTTCAGAGTGCGGATCAATGGCAATTGCTTGGTCAAGATATTCCAGCGCTTGCAATTCATACCCTGTTTTTGATAGACAGACGCTGAGATTTAAGAGGGCATCATAATTGCTTGGCTCAATACTGAGTATTTTCTGACAAGTTTTTTCGCACTCTTCCCATTTACCAAGTTGAATCAAGGTTGCCGAAAGATTGACGAGTATAGAGGCGCGATCCGGCGCGAGTCGCAGGGCTTCTTTGAATCGCTCCTCTGCCTTAGAAAAATTCTCTTCTTCAAAAAAATATAAGCCCAATTCAAAAAGATGTTTGGCTTCTTCTATCTTAGAGGTCACAGCAAACCCAGCCGCTTGCTTGAGTGTTTAATTTCACGACTGAACTCCTCAATTATTTTTTCAGGTTATCGCGGATTTCACGTAACAGCACAACATCCTCTGGGGTTGGGGGAGCGGGCGGCGCATCCATGACGCGAATTTTATTAACTACCTTCACCATTTGGAAGATTACAAAGGCCAACAAAATAAAATTGATTGAGATAGTGATGAAGTTGCCATAAGCAAAAATGGGGATGCCAGCCTTTTTGAGGGCATCAAAAGTTCTAGGGATGCCTTCCGGGACATTCCCGAGCACAATAAAGAGGTTGGTGAAGTCAATATGACCGCCCAATAGGCTAGAGATCACTGGCATCACGATGTCATTTACCAGAGAATCAACAATTTTCCCAAAGGCCCCGCCAATAATGACGCCGACGGCTAAATCAATCACATTGCCCTTGACGGCAAAGTCGCGAAATTCCTTCAAAACGCTCATAAATGCTTCCTTTCTAGTGGGAATAACGATTATCCAGAGATTAACCCCATAACTTTCTTGCTTACCCATCTTTTTACTTTAAAATCCTACCTTTAAGCAATTTCCGCCTATAAATGCTTCTTTCGAGGATTTTTGTAAATGAGTGACAAGCCCTGTATGGATAAGGATCGCCGTAATTGGTTGATCGCCACTTCGGCAGTTGGAGGCGTTGGTGCAGCCGCAGCCTTATACCCTTTTATAGATAGTTTTGAGCCTTCCGAGCGCGCCAAGGCCGCTGGGGCTGCAGTTGAGATTGATATTGCTGGTATGCAGCCAGATGAGATGAGGATGGTGGAATGGCGCGGTAAGCCTGTTTGGGTGGTGCGTCGCACCCCAGAACAGGTCGCAGAGCTCTCCAAGATTGATTCTGAGCTAGCTGACCCTGATTCTTTAAGGGACCCAGCCCAATTTACGCCTCCTTATGCCCAGAATCAATGGCGCTCGATTAAACCTGAATACCTCGTTGTAGTGGGGATTTGCACGCATTTAGGTTGCTCTCCATCCGCTAAATTTGAGGCGGGCCCACAGCCCTCTTTACCGAATACCTGGCCTGGAGGCTTCCTATGTCCATGCCACGGTTCTACATTTGATATGGCGGGTCGCGTATTTAAGAACAAACCAGCCCCAGATAACCTTGAAGTACCGCCACATATGTATTTGAGCGATACCAAGATTCTGGTTGGCGAAGATAAGAAGGCCTAAGGAGAGATAAATGGCATTTCACGAAAAAGAAGTCCCAGCAGACGCTTCTGCAGCCCAGAAACTGATGGCTTGGGTTGATTCACGGTTACCTGTGACAGAGGCCTTTAAGAGGCATATGAGCGAGTATTACGCTCCTAAGAACTTGAATTTTTTCTATATTTTTGGTGCTTTGGCTATTGTTGTGCTGGCATTGCAAATTGTTACTGGCATTTTCTTAACCATGAACTACAAGCCTGATGCTGCTAAGGCTTTCGATTCAGTTGAGTACATCATGCGCGAAGTACCTTGGGGCTGGTTGATACGCTATATGCACTCTACCGGCGCCTCCATGTTCTTTGTCGTTGTGTACATGCATATGTTCCGTGGCTTGATTTATGGCTCATATCGCAAGCCTCGCGAACTCATTTGGATCTTTGGGTGCGCGATTTTCTTGTGCATGATGGGCGAAGCCTTCTTTGGCTACTTGCTCCCATGGGGCCAAATGTCCTACTGGGGCGCTCAAGTCATCGTGAACTTGTTCTCTGCAATCCCATTGATCGGCCCAGACCTTTCTTTATGGTTGCGTGGCGACTATGTAGTTGGCGATGCCACCTTGAACCGCTTCTTCGCGTTTCATGTGGTCGCAATTCCCTTGGTATTAATTGGTTTGGTGGTAGCCCATATCCTTGCATTGCATGAAGTCGGCTCCAACAATCCAGATGGCGTTGAAATTAAAGACAATTTAGATGCGCAAGGTCATCCAGTTGATGGCATACCATTCCACCCGTATTACAGCGTCCATGACGTCATGTATTTGGGTGGCTTTTTAATGATTTTTGCTTGTATCGTGTTCTTCGCGCCAGAGATGGGCGGCTACTTTATTGAAGCCAATAACTTCATTCCGGCAAACCCATTTCAGACACCTGCACACATTGCGCCAGTTTGGTATTTCACGCCTTTCTACTCGATGTTGCGTGCAACGACCACCAACTTCTTGTTGCCATTGTGGATTTTCTTGGCTGTGATCTTGGCGATGTTTGCTAAGACAGCTAAAGATATCAAGATCAAAGGCGTATGTGTTGCAATCGCGTTGGTGTTGGCTGGTGGCTTCTACGTCTTAGATGCCAAATTCTGGGGCGTTGTGATCATGGGCGGTTCAGTTGTGATCATGTTCTTCTTACCTTGGTTGGATCACTCTCCAGTGAAATCCATTCGCTATCGCCCAGATTTCCATAAATATATTTATGGCGTGTTTGTGGTGAGCTTTGTGATCCTGGGTTACCTGGGTATCCAGCCGCCTTCACCATTGTTTGAAAAGGTTTCTCAGATTTGCACTATTTATTATCTGGGCTTCTTCTTGGGAATGCCGTTCTGGAGCAAGCTTGGCACATTCAAGCCAGTACCGACGCGCGTTACTTTTAAGGCCCATTAATTCACGCCTGAGAAATCGGCAAAGAGAAATTAGGAACTAGTATGAAACGAATTCTGCAAACTTTGATGGGCGTCTGCCAGGCAACAGTCTTGGTTGCCGCCCTGGGTTTTGGTGGTGTCGCTAGCGCGAATGAAGGTGGCCATCCTTTGGATAAAGCCCCGGATCGCGTGAGTAAAAATGCATCCTTACAAAATGGCGCAAAGATCTTTGTTAACTATTGCTTAAATTGCCATGCGGCAACCAGCATGCGTTACAACCGCTTGCGCGATATTGGCTTGACTGACCAACAGATCAAAGACAATTTGATTTTGAATGACGCTAAAGTTGGCGATCTGATGACGATCTCCATGACTCCAAAAGAGGGTAAAGCGTTCTTTGGTAAGAATCCTCCTGACTTATCGGTTGAAGCGCGTGCACGTGGGACAGATTGGCTATACACCTATTTCCGCACCTTCTATAAAGATGACACTACTCAAACTGGCTGGAATAACTTGGTTTATCCAAGCGTAGGTATGCCACACGTTTTATGGCAGTTGCAAGGTGAGCGTGCTGCTAAGTTTGAGGAGCGCAAGGACCCCCATGATGAAGGCCGCATGGAAAAGGTATTTGTTGGCTTTGAGCAGTTAACACCAGGAACTATGAAGCCCCAAGAGTACGACGATAATATCGCAGACTTGGTTGCTTTCTTGTCCTGGATGGCTGAGCCAGTTCAATTAGAGCGTAAGCGTCTTGGCGTTATCGTGCTCTTGTTCTTGGCAATCTTTACCTTGCTAGCTTGGCGTTTGAATAAAGCTTACTGGAAAGATATTCACTAAGATTCGGATGGGGTTTAAGTACCCCGTTTGCTGTACCTTTGTTGTTTTGAAGTAGAAATTTAAGGAAATAAATTTATGATGGTGTTGTACTCGGGTACTAACTGCCCATTCTCGCAACGCTGCCGTCTGGTGCTTTTTGAAAAAGGCATGGACTTTGAGATCCGTGATGTGGACTTGTTTAACAAGCCAGAAGATATCTCGGTGATGAACCCTTATGGCCAAGTCCCCATCTTGGTTGAGCGTGACTTAATTTTGTATGAGTCAAACATCATCAATGAATATATTGACGAGCGTTTTCCTCATCCACAGTTAATGCCGCCTGATCCAGTTGCACGCGCACGCGCACGCCTCTTCCTCTTCAATTTTGAGAAAGAATTATTTGTGCACGTTGCAGCATTAGAAAATGAAAAAGGTAAGGCTGCTGAAAAAGTTCATGAAAAGGCTCGTTTAGCTATTCGCGATCGTTTAACTCAGTTAGCTCCAATTTTTGTTAAAAATAAATATATGTTGGGCGAAGAGTTTTCAATGCTGGATGTAGCCATTGCGCCATTGTTATGGCGTCTTGAGCATTACGGTATTGACCTCTCACGCAATGCAGCAGCCTTGCTGAAGTACGCAGAACGTATTTTTAGTAGG